>Ga0316221_1001361_pt1 | contig 25758 bp, 30 predicted proteins | sample TBH18007metaG_FD_206003 | JGI IMG/M metagenome (GOLD analysis project Ga0316221, IMG submission 206003) | Freshwater microbial communities from Trout Bog Lake, Wisconsin, USA - TBH18007 | ecosystem: Environmental > Aquatic > Freshwater > Lake > Hypolimnion/Profundal zone | place: USA: Wisconsin... | reverse complement strand
ACCGTATGCGCTTAGCCATGCAAGAAAACAGTCGCAGTCTCAATTTATCAAATACGGTGGCTATTGTGGTCTACGAGGCCTGGCGCCAACATGACTTTGCAAATGGCGAATAATATCCCCGCCAGGCTGACTAAGTTTCGACCTTAGGATCACGGCCCATCAACTTGGTCACAGCCTCTGCCGGTGATAACTTACCAGCTAAAACCTCACCCATCATCGCGGTAATAGGCATTTCCACACCAAGGCGGGCTGCCAAATTACCTACTGCTGAAGCACACAGTACGCCTTCAGCAACATGACCTAAATCGTTCAAAATTTCTGGGAGCGGCTTGCCGGCGGCCAACAATAATCCCACCCGACGGTTTCGTGAAAGATCCCCAGTCGCAGTCAAGATGAGATCTCCTACGCCAGTCAAGCCCATACAGGTCTCAGGTCTTCCACCAGCCACCTTCACCAAGCGCATCATCTCAGCCAGCCCTCTGGTTAAGACGGCAGCACGGGCATTCAAACCCAAATCCAATCCATCACCAATGCCGGCTGCAATAGCAAGCACATTTTTAATGGCGCCGCCCAACTCCACACCGATTAAATCATCGCTTGCATAAATTCGCATATTGCCATGATGAAACGCCGTCTGTACCACTTCGCACAAGGCAGTAGATTTACTGGCAATCGTTAAGGCACAGGGCATCCCTTCACCAACCTCTCGAGCAAAACTAGGGCCCGACAATGCACCATAGGAATGCTGCAAACCATGATTATGCAAGCGGTCTTGGCGCTCAACTACCTGGTGAGGCAATAGGGCCGTGGCAGGCTCGAGACCCTTGCACAACCAAACAATATTAAGGGGGTGTTTTGCCAACAGCAAGACCTTGGCAATCGTGTCAGATAGACCCGACATCGGTGTAGCAATCACCAGAAGATCATCTGAGGAAAGTCGCTCAATAGCTTTATCAAAATGAGGCTCAAACTGCAGGCTTTTGGGCAGCACCGTTCCTGGCAGATAGTCTTTATTTTCCCCGGCCTGCCGAATGGCATCAAGCTGCTCAGGACTGCGTGACCACAAACATACTTCTGCATCAGCAAGATGACGGGCCGCCTGAGCGGCCATAGCCGTTCCCCAAGAACCGGCTCCAAGCAGCGTCACCTTCATGATCTGTTGGCCTATTCTAGAAAACTAATTAGGAAGACTTCCTTTGGCCTCATCCAACGCGGCTTGCTGGGCCTGCAAAATACGGTGCTCATACATGCCATGGAAATTGATTTCATTTAAATGAATTGGCTGGAAGCCGGCACGACTAATAATGTCCGCAATATTGGAGCGCAGATAAGGATACAAAATCGTTGGGCAAGCAATCCCCAACATGGGGTCTACTTGCTCTGGTGGAATATTGCTGAATTCAAAAATACCTGCTTGTTTTACCTCTACCAAGAAGAGCACTTTCGCCTCTACTTTAGCGGTCACCGTAGAAATCAACGCAACCTCAAAAATGCCTTCGCTCAAGCGATTAACAGCCACATCAACCTCTACTTCAATCTGGGGTTCGGCTGGTACCAATAAAATTTGAGGCGCATTAGGCTGCTCTAATGAAAGATCTTTTAAATAGATTCGCTGAATGCGAAAGCCAGGCTCTTTAGATGCATCGCTATCTGGGGTTGCTGTAGCAGAAGTATTTTCAGTCATTACTAACTTTCTTATGAAATGTTGAAGGCATCACGCCAATAGCGGATCCAATTGGCCCGCACGATCTAAGGCCGCCAAATCGTCATAGCCGCCCACATGGGTATTCCCAATATAAATCTGGGGGACTGTCCGCCTACCCGTTTTAGTCATCATGATCTCTCGCTGAGCAGGGTCGCGATCAATCAGAATTTTTTCAATCTTGTCGACACCCTTTTTCTGCAGCAATTTCTCCGCCATCATGCAATATGGGCAAACTTGCGTGCTGTACATCGTGACATGAGCCATAGAAATCCTTATTTAACCAATGGCAAAATCGCAGCTTTCCAGGCTTGCACGCCCCCTTGTAGGGCTGCCACCTCTGAAAAGCCAAGTTTATGAATCTCTCCAATAGCCTTGCGGGACTCGCCGCCATTCTCGCAAACGAGCACCACCGGATGCTTGCGATCAAGCTTCATCTTTTCCAAGCTAACCGATAAGGCCTCTGGCGATACCAGCTTGGCACCCGGCAAATGACCTGACTTAAAGGCCTCTTCCGGGCGCAAATCAAATACATATGCCTTCCGGCGATTAATCCAAATGGTCGCCTCAGTGGGAGATAAGCCTTTTCCGCTAATAAGCGTAGATAATGTAGGCAGGAAAAGCGCCGCGCCCGAAACTACCAATAGGGCAATAAGCGCTAAATTATCAATTTGCGTGAGAAAGTTCATCACCGGATTATAGAATGGCTCTATGAAACAACTTGTCCTTATTCGTCATGGCGAATCCGCCTGGAACCTTGAAAACCGCTTTACTGGCTGGGCGGACGTCGACTTAACCCCCAAAGGCACTGAGCAAGCACTGGCTGCTGGTGAAAACCTCCGAAAAGCCGGCTATGAATTCGATGTTGCCTACACTTCTGTTCTAAGACGCGCTATCCGTACACTCTGGCATGTTCAAGACACCATGGATCTCATGTGGATTCCGGTGGTCCATAGCTGGCGACTCAACGAACGCCACTATGGCGCGCTCACTGGGCTCAATAAGGCAGAGACAGCAGCACAATATGGCGATGAGCAGGTACACATTTGGCGCCGCTCATATGATGTCCGACCACCTCTCTTAGAGGCGGAAGATACGCGCAATCCACAAAACGACCGTCGCTATTCAAAACTAAGCGCTTCAGACATCCCGCTAGGTGAGTGCCTCAAGGACAACGTCGAACGTGTTTTGCCACTTTGGAATGACTCCATCGCACCAGCTTTAAAAGCCGATAAACGGGTTCTCTTGGTAGCGCATGGCAATAGCATTCGTTCACTGATTAAGTACTTGGATCAGGTTTCTGATACCGACATCATGGAAATCAACGTTCCCAATGGTGTGCCACTCGTTTATGAATTGGATGACAACCTCAAGCCAATCAATCATTTTTACTTGGATTAAGGTTTACACAAAACATGCGTCAATTTTTTAAAAATGTTGCCCTTATTACTGTTGGCCTGATTGCAGGGGTTACGGCAACCGTCCAACTATCAGCTACTGCTCAGCAGAATACACAACTGCCTTTGGATGAGTTACGAACGCTTTCTAACGTTTTTGCGCAAATTAAGCGAGAGTATGTTCAGCCGATTGACGACAAGCAATTGTTAACGGATGCCGTAAAGGGTATGGTTAATAGTCTTGATCCGCACTCCACCTATCTGGATAAAAAAGACTTTGAGGAAATGCAAGAGCAAACCACGGGCAAATTCGCTGGTTTGGGAATTGAAATTACCTCTGAGGATGGCGTCGTTAAAGTATTAAATCCAATTGAAGATAGTCCAGCAGCGCGTGCAGGTCTGCAAGCAGGTGACTTGATCACTCGCTTAGATGACAAGCCAGTGCGAGGCATGTCTTTAGATAAGGCGGTTCGCACCATGCGGGGCACGCCTGGAACAAAAATTACTTTAACCATCTATCGCAAGAGTGAAGAGCGCAGCTTTCCGGTAACCATCACGCGCGCAGAAATTAAAGTGCAATCGGTTAAGGCAAAGATACTCGATAACGATATTGCTTGGGTGCGTATTACCAGCTTCCAAGAACGCACGGTTCCAGACCTTGCCAAAAAACTCACTGAACTAGCAGCACAAGACCCCAAGCTCAAGGGCGTCATTTTGGACCTCCGTAATAATGGTGGTGGCCTCCTACAAGGTGCCGTTGGTGTAGCGGCTGCATTCTTACCTGCTGATGCGGTCATTGTGTCTACCAAAGGACAGTCACCAGACTCTAAACAGGTATTTAATGCCACTCCAGATATGTATAGACTGAGCGAATCTGGAGATCCTTTGGCTGGCGTGCCTCCAATGTTTAAGAAACTCCCAATGGTCGTTTTAGTCAACGCCTATTCTGCATCTGCCTCTGAAATTGTTGCAGGCGCCCTCCAGGATTACAAACGTGCCACCATCATTGGCAAAACCACTTTTGGCAAAGGCTCGGTCCAAACCGTTCGCCCACTCTCAAATGATTCCGCTTTAAAAATTACAACCGCTTATTACTACACACCTAGCGGCAAATCGATTCAAGCTTTTGGCATCAAACCTGACATTGCGGTAGACCAAAATAAAGACGGTGATCCTGACGATGTGCTGATTACTCGAGAAGTAGATAGCGAAAAACACTTGCGCAATACGCAATCTTCTGAAGACAAGCTAATCGCCGATCGTGAGAAACGTCGCCTTGAAGAGATGCAACGCATTGAAGATCAGAATGCGAAGAAAACGCCTGAAGAGAAAGAAAAAGAGAAGAATAAGAAGCCTGTCGAATTGGGCAGCGCTGATGATTTCATGCTTTCTCAAGCGGTAGCGTTCCTCAATGGTCAGCCAGTGAAACGCTCCTCCTCCAAACTCGAATAACGTTTTAAGCTGGGATCTCCTGCATGAATGATGAGCAATTGCTACGCTACTCCAGGCATTTGCTTTTGCAGGAGATTGATGTTGTCGGCCAAGAAAAACTTTTAAACTCGCACGTCCTAGTCATTGGTTGTGGCGGCCTTGGTAGCGCTGCCACCCCTTACCTTGCAGCAGCAGGTATTGGAAGAATAACTGTGATCGACCATGATCAAGTTGACCTGACTAACTTGCAACGGCAAATCATCTACACCGCCAATACTGTTGGGCAAGATAAAGTGTTGTCTGCCAAAGCCTTTCTCGAGCAGCGTAACCCGGATGCCCAGATTCAAGCCATCACTAGCAAAGCCAATTCAGAGCTACTGGATGCACTCTTGCCGGATGTCAACATCGTCCTAGATTGCACGGATAACTTTTTAACTCGTCAAATGATCAATGCCGCTTGCGTTCAACACCGTGTGCCGCTCGTGTCAGGATCCGCATTGGGATTGGACGGGCAATTGAGCGTATTCGATACACGCGACGAGCATTCTCCATGCTATGCCTGTATTTTCACGCCGGAATTACAGCCCGAAGAAGTCAGCTGCTCCAGCATGGGTATTTTTTCCCCATTAGTCGGGATTATTGGCAGCATGCAAGCTGCGCAATGCCTGCAACTGTTAATCGGGTTTGGCAAACCCTTGCTCGGTCGATTACTGCTATGGAATGGACGCACCACCCAAATAGACCAAATTTCTGTAGCACGCAATCCTGATTGCGTAGTCTGCGGCCAACAACACTAAGCCAGCAATAATTCCAAGGCTTTTGCCTGTGCCTCAGGCTCGATTGCCTCCAATACCGCAGGAATACGCGCTTTTAGCAAACCTACATTGGCCTTCAGAATCTCTCGTTTGACTAGAAGCAACTGACTAAAGTGCATTGAAAAATCGGTCAACCCAAATCCCAACAACAATTTAGTTAAGGTCGGGTCTCCCGCCATTTCACCGCAGATAGAAATCGGTACATTCGCTTGCTTTGCTTGTCCAATGATATTGGCTAACAAATACAAAATGGCTGGGTGCAGGGGATCATATAAGTGGGCCACTGCATGATCAGCGCGATCAATTGCCAAGGTATATTGAATTAAATCATTCGTGCCAACCGACAAAAAGTCAAAACGATTAATAAACAAAGGGAGAACCAAAGCAGCCGCTGGAATTTCAATCATTGCACCGACTTGAATATTAGGATTAAATGCTTTTCCACGCTGATGTAGTTGCTGCTTTGCTTTTTCAATCAAGCGCAATGTTTCATCAATCTCTTTGGCATGAGCCAGCATTGGAATCATAATGCGCGCTTGACCATGAGCCGACGCTCTCAGAATAGCTCTTAACTGCGTTAAGAAAATTTCTGGCTCCGTCAAAGACCATCGAATCGCCCGCAACCCCAAGGGGGAAGTACCAGTTTGAGAAACATCAGCGCTGGCACCCAACGCTTTGTCAGCACCAACATCAATTGTGCGAATATTGACTGGCAGGCCGTGCATTAAATCCACTACACGACGGTACTCCTGGTATTGCTTTTCCTCATCAGGCAAGGCTTGATTGCGATCCATAAACAAAAACTCAGAACGGAATAAGCCAACACCTACGGCACCTAACTCTACCGCTTGGGTCGCATCCTCAGGCAATTCGATATTGGCAAATAAAGCCACGTCGACACCATCAACAGTGCGGGTTGTGGAGTGCTTGAGCTCTTGCAGTTTGCGCGTATCTTGTAGTGCTTGAGTTTGCAATGCACGGTACTCTGACAACAATTGTTCATCGGGAGCAACAATGACAACACCATGCTCTCCATCAATAACCAACCAATCTCCGTGACGGATCATTTCACTAGCATGCCGTACACCTACGACAGCAGGAATCTCCATACTGCGAGCCACGATGGCTGTATGCGAGGTTTTTCCGCCTAAATCCGTCACAAAACCCGTGAGCGCACGTTCCTTAAATCGCAGCATGTCATGTGGAGCAATGTCATGTGCCACCACGATGGTATCGACATCGACATCCCCCAAAGCTGCCAACTCAGGATCCGTGGCAGAATCTTTTTCTTGAGACTTCAACGCCTTCAGGACTCGTTCTGCAACCTGCCGAATATCGTTAGCCCGCTCCTTCAGGTACGGATCTTCCATCTCAGCAAATTGCCCCAATAAGTCATTCAACTCAGTCGTAAGGGCCCAAGCAGCATTTAATCGTTGAGTGCGAATTAAGGTTAAGGGTTTTTCTGCCAGTGCCGGATCTGCCAGAATCATCCCATGAACATCCAAAAACGCGCCCATCTCTTGAGGGGCATCCTTTGGCAATCCATAACGCAATTGCTCCAACTCAAGACGCACTTGTTCAAATGCATCTAGGAGTTTTTGTGCTTCATCCTGTTCTTTTCCGACCTCAACGAGATAATGACTCACCTCTAATGCCGCATGCGAAATCAGTACCGCCTTGCCGATGGCAATGCCTTTGGATACTGGAATACCATGCAAAGCAAACGTCACTATTACTCACCTTCACCAAAACGATTCTGAATTAAATCAGTGAGAGCTTGCATAGCCTCATCGGCTTTCTCACCCACTGTTTCCAAAGTCACAGTGCTTCCCAGCCCGGCAGCTAACATCATCACGCCCATAATGCTCTTGGCATTAATTTGACGCCCATTCCGTGACAAAAGTATTTCACAAGGAAACTGGGCTGCCAGTTGAGATAACTTCGCTGATGCTCGGGCGTGAAGTCCTAACTTATTAATGATTTCAATTTCAGAGACTGGCATAGTGAGAATATTCTTTAATCGTATGGTTACACAACTTTGGTGCCTAAGCGCAAAATACCATTTTGGCCACCCTGTAGCGCTTTCTGAGCTACGCTCTCCAAGCCCTCTCCGCGATGAGAAATGCAGCGCATTAACATTGGCAAATTCAGGCCAGTTAACACGATAATGGGGGAAGGTAGCTCAGAGGATGGAGCAGCAGACTCTAATTTAGATGCAACATTGGCCGGCGTAGCACCCATCACATCCGTGAGAATCAGAACCCCGTTTCCGGAATCCACCTTTTTGCTAGCCTCCACAACGCGCTCAAAGCTCTCTTTGGTATCCTCATGCGGCGGAACGTCAACCGCACTAATCCGCTCTGGAACGACTCCAAAAGTATGCTCAGCAAAACTAAGCATGGCACTAGCAATGGGGGTATGTGCCACGATCACAATTCCGGTCATGTTGATGGCAAGGCCTTTTCAAGTGCTTTTAACCAAAATCCAGGGACATCAAAGCCACTTTGCTCTGTGATTTCCACAAAACAAGTAGGGCTTGTCACATTAATCTCGGTGATATATCCCCCAATCAAATCTAGCCCTACTAAGAACAAACCGCGAGTATTCAGAATGGGGGCTACCGTTTCGGCTACAACCCTTTCGGCATCACTTAAAGGCATCGCAACACCTTTACCACCAGCAGCCAAATTACCGCGAATTTCACTACCCTGGGGAATGCGTGCCAAAGCGAACGGCACTACCTCGCCACCAATGAGAAGTACCCGCTTATCTCCCTGTGCTATCTCTGGCAAAAAACGTTGTGCCATCAAGGTTCTGGCGCCATTCTCACCCAGGGTTTCAACAATGCTAGCTAAATTTAGGCCATCTGCACCGACCCGGAACACGCCCATGCCACCCATACCATCTAATGGCTTAATCACAATGTCGCGATGTTGACGATGAAAGGCCTGAACCGCATCAAGCTCACGCGTTACGACAGTGGGTGGTATCAGCTTTGGAAATTCAGTAATCGATAGCTTTTCAGAATGATCCCGAATAGCCGTAGGATTGTTCAGAACAAATGCACCTTGTCGTACCGCCGCAGACAACAACCACGTTGTATTGAGGTACTCAATATCAAAAGGTGGATCAGTACGCATGAACACTGCCGAGAATGTATTTAAAGCGCGACTCTCCATGGCGCCCAACTCAAACCAAGATGTGCCACTCGGCTTAATTGTCAGCGACTGACAATCAGCCACTACAAGATTGTCTCTCCACAAAATTTGGCGACTTTGACAAAACCACAGATGATGGCCCGCCTCTTGCGCTACACGCATCATTGCCAGCGTGGAATCTTTACTAATCTTGAAAGATTCCAATGGATCTGCAATGAATAAAAGGTTCATGTTATTTACCCGGAATGTTTCAGCTTATAACAGCTCGGCATCTGGATCAGTACGCTCAAGCTCTAAAGATGAAGCCAATAAAGCTAAGCGCGCAACCACTCCATACAAATAAAACCGGTTCGGTGCAGCGCTACCAGGCTTAGCCGCTAAGTCTGGCATCGAGTTTTGCTCGAAAGCCAGTGGCACAAAGTGCATCCCTGGCGCATTCAGATTTTCATCCGGACCTCGGTCTGTATGCACGCGATAGAAGCCACCGATCACATAGCGATCGATCATGTACACGACGGGCTCTGCGACAGCCTCATTAACTTTCTCAAAGGTGTAAACGCCCTCTTGAATTAGCACATCACTCACCTCTAGGCCTTCTTTCACCACACTCATTTTGTTGCGGTCTTTGCGATTCAAGCCTTTAAGTTGAGCGGGATCATTTACCACCATTACACCCATGCCATAGGTTCCGGCATCAGCCTTGACCACGACATAGGGCTTTTCTTTGATGCCGTACTCACGGTATTTCTTGGCAGTCTTCTTGAGGATTTGCTCTACTGCTGTTTGCAACTCATCTTCACCTTTACGCTCATGAAAATTAATGTTCGAACAACTCGTAAAGTATGGATTAATCATCCACGGATCAATATCTACAACCTTGGCAAACTTCTTTGCTACTTCTTCATATGCAGCAAAGTGTGCTGACTTACGGCGAACATGCCAGCCAGCATGCAATCCCGGTAATAAATACTGCTCGTGCACATTCTCAAGAATAGGCGGAATCCCTGCTGACAAATCGTTATTCAGCAAAATGGAGCATGGATCAAAATCCTTTAGCCCTAAACGCTGCTTCTTAAGGCCGGTGCGAGCCAAAGGCTCCATCAACAAGCGATTGCCATCGGGCAACTCAATCCAAGTCGGTTTTTTAATCTCATCAGACAAACTGCCAAGACGAACATTTAAGCCCGCCTGACGCAAAATCGAGGAAAGGCGTGCGATATTTTGCAAATAGAAGGTATTGCGCGTATGTCGCTCTGGAATCAGCAATAGATTTTTAGCTTCCGGACAAATCTTCTCAATAGCAGCCATCGCTGCCTGGACTGCCAACGGCAGCATTTGGGGGGATAAATTATTAAATCCGCCAGGAAAAAGATTGGTATCTACCGGGGCAAGCTTAAAACCAGAATTCCGCAAATCTACGGAACAGTAAAAAGGCGGGGTATGCTCCTGCCATTCCAGCCTAAACCAGCGCTCGATGGTGGGGGTTGCCTCTAAAACCTTTGACTCGAGTTCGAGTAAAGGGCCGCTAAGTGCTGTGATGAGATGTGGGACCATTTCACCATTGTAAGTTTTTTAAAAGAAAGACGCGGGATCCAAGGATCCCGCGCTTAAAAACTAGGCAGCCAACCAAAGCCGCCTAGTAAGGGGTAAACAGATTAAGACTCGTAGGCAGATTCACCATGTGAGCTGATATCCAAGCCTTCGCGCTCTTCTTCTTCCTTAACGCGGAGACCCATCACCATATCGATCAATTTGAAGGCGATGAATGAAACCACGCCAGACCAAATGAGGGTAGTCAGAACACCTTGAGCTTGAATCCACAATTGGCTAGCAATTGAGTAATCAGGGGTTACAGCATTGGCTACATAATCCCAAACGCCTGTGCCGCCCAATGCTGGATCAGCAAATACGCCAGTTAACAATGCACCCAAAATACCACCTGTACCATGCACACCGAATACATCCAAGCTGTCATCTGAGCCCAAGATTTTCTTGAGACCAGTAACACCCCACAAGCAAACTACGCCAGCAGCAGCGCCGATTGCGAGTGCGCCCATTGGGCCAACAAAACCAGCAGCAGGAGTAATTGCAACCAAGCCTGCTACGCAACCAGATGCACCGCCCAACATAGATGGCTTGCCTTTATGGATCCATTCTGCGAATGACCAAGCCAATACAGCAGCGGCAGTAGCTAAGTAGGTATTCACAAACGCCAAGCTTGCGCTACCGTTTGCTTCCAATGCTGAACCAGCATTGAAACCGAACCAACCAAACCACAACAAAGCAGCACCAGTCATCACGTAAACCATGTTATGTGGCTTCATTGACTCTTTGCCATAACCCAAGCGTTTGCCGATCACGAATGAACCAACCAAACCAGCGATCGCTGCATTGATGTGAACAACGGTACCGCCAGCAAAGTCGAGCACGCCTTTTTGGAATAACCAACCAGCAGCTGCAGTTGCTTTTTCAGCTGCATCAGCATCGGTAAAGCCATCAGGACCAGGCCAGAACCAAACCATGTGAGCGATTGGCAAGTAGCTAAATGTGAACCAAATCACCATAAATACCAAGATGGCAGAGAACTTAGCACGCTCAGCAAAAGAACCAATGATCAAGCAGCAAGTAATGGTTGCGAACACTGCTTGGAAAGCCATAAATACATACTCAGGAATGCCAACACCTTTACTAAAGGTTGCAGCAATCGAGTCTGGAGTTAAGCCAGCCAAGAATAAGCGATCGAATCCACCAATGAATGCTCCCCCTTCGGTAAATGCCAGGCTATAGCCGTAAAGCGCCCATAGCACTGTAATTACCGAGAAGATCATGAAACATTGCATACAGATTGAGAGAATGTTTTTGCTACGAGTTAAGCCACCGTAGAACAAAGCCAAACCAGGAAGCGTCATCAACAGCACCAATGCTGTAGATACCAACATCCATGCGGTATCGCCCTTGTTTACGGTATCTACTGGCGCAGCAGCAGCGGCAGCTGGAGCAGCCGCGGCAGGAGCAGCAGCAGGTGCTGTTACAGCAGGTTTTGCATCATCAGCAAAAGCCGGTGACGTTACCATCACACCAGTTGCACCAATGGCCAAAGCCATAGCACCACTAGCAACGAGTCGTTTCATCCAAGTTAACATTTTGAACCTCTCTTTAAAGTGCTGACGCGCCGGTTTCACCGGTACGAATACGAATGACGTGTTCGACTGGGGAGACAAAAATCTTGCCATCGCCAATCTTGCCAGTACGAGCTGATTTTTCAATTGCTTCAATCGCTCGCTCCAAGATGCCATCTTCAACAGCAGCTTCAATTTTTACCTTAGGCAAAAAGTCGACAACATACTCAGCACCACGATACAACTCAGTGTGACCTTTTTGACGTCCAAAGCCCTTAACTTCAGTAACGGTAATGCCCGAAACTCCCACTTCTGAGAGAGCTTCGCGCACTTCGTCAAGCTTGAAGGGCTTGATGATTGCGGTAATTAATTTCATATATTTCTCCGTTCAGAGGAAATGATTAAAAAGTTTTGGTCAAAGCTACGACTGCGTTACCACGACCTTGGTTACCACCATTAGGCGTGGAGTAAATATAGCCGCCATTTGTTGATGACGCGCTAGTACCAGTGTAATACGCAGAACCGGATAAGCCACCGCCAAAGTCTTTAGTCAAGCCCAATTTCCAGTCAGCATAGCTCCAGTTATAAGTAGCGCCGGCTAAAGTAATATTATTGGGAACATATTGATAACCAACGTGTGCATTTACAGTAATACCATATACGCCAGTATCGTAATTAGCCGTTAAATCTGGGTAAAAAGAGCCGGTTGAATCCTGAATACCGAATAAATTAGTTACAGCGTAAGAAAACTTCAAGAAACCTGTTACAGGACCTGCTGTAAAGTTCTGGGCTGCATATAACTCAGTAGTGCTTGGGCTAGCGCCAGAAGCTTGGCGATAGGTTGGATGCTGATTCACGTAAGCTTGAGACTGAATACCGCCTAAGCCGGTTGTTGGATAGTAGTACTGCAACACACCGAAATCACTAGCAAATCCCGGGGCAATCAACTCTTTCTTGAAGCCAGCGTAGAAATCCATCTCAATGGGGGCTGAAGTTGATGGGGCAGATCTCACTGCTGTTGAATTAACTCCTGGCGCGTTATATTCATCGCTGATCCAGCTAATTGAGCTATTCCAGTTACCTACATAGAAACCGCTGTCATCTGCATAGTCAAAGCCACCTTGAATGGCTGGCTTGTTGTTGGACTGAGTCAAACCACGGTAGATATAGTTGCTTGCTACAGTGACGTTAGCGGTCAATGGGCTTACTTCAGGCGCTGGAGCTGGTGCATCTTCAGCGAATGCTGAGATGGAGCCTAGGCCGGCTAACAAACCTACTGCCACGGCAGAGATTGCTGTCTTTTGAAAAGTTTTCATAAAATGCTCCTTACTGGTTGTAATGAAAAAATGGGTTGAATGCTTTATTGCATGGATCGATGATGAAGGTCGTCCCATAACCCTATTTCTGACAATTCCCTGTATTAAGGCTTATGCACTTTTTTAGTGCTCATATTTGCACCAATATTGTGAATATTAGGCAATTTTCTCGATTTTTGCCCCTTGGGAGGCTAAAAAGCCTATCTAAATTAAAATAAAAAGTGTATCTTTTACGCAACTCAAACCAATAGCGAGCAGAGCAAAACATGCAAAAACCCGGTGAAATCCTTGAACAAATCCAACGCATCGCTGGCGACATGCAAAACAAAGTTGGAGAAGCTATTCGCAACTCCCCAGCCCAAGACTTGGAAAAGAGTGTGCGCGCCATGATGAACCAAGGTTTTCAGAAAATGGATCTGGTGACCCGCGAAGAATTTGAACTGCAATCGAAGGTTTTAGCAAAAACACGAGAGAAGCTAGAAGCGCTTGAAGCAAAAGTAGCGGCCCTAGAAAAGCGCTAACCCGCTGGATTACTTTACGAAACCCGACTTACTCGGGATGAAATTCATCAAAGAAATTTGAATAAGCATCGCTCGATAAAAATGGTTTAACTGATTCATGGGCGGCAGCGGTATGTAAAACAGATACCTGATAAATCCACGCCCCATGCAACTCCGCTGTACGCGTAATCCAACGCACTCGCATCATTCTCGTATCTGCGTTTGTCGCTGGAAAATTTAAAAAATAATCTGTCACCGCAATCCGTTCATGACCCTCCGTTTGGTAAACGGATTGAGCGCTCAGAGCATCAGGCTCTTTTACTCCGGCACTCTGAAAAAAATGATCTTGCAGCTGCGCTAACACTGCTGGCATTAACGCCATCTGGTCTTGAGTCAAATGAATAGTGCTCACCGAATAAATATCATCATCCACTTTTACCGCTTCTAATGTCTGCAGTATTTCGTGATCCTGATACGACAAGGTTCTCTCGATCTTCTCCGGCTTAGCGGGGAACAAGGCAATGTAATGCAGTTGCGGAGACTGAACGCTACGCCAATCTAATTTGGGGCTACAAGCTACCAGCAGCAACACAAGACTGACTCCAATACAGCGCATGCAGTCTGCTATGAATGGTCTAGACAACGCCTGCACCATGCGCCTGCTGATCAGCATGGTAACTAGAGCGCACCATCGCCCCCACTGCAGCATGCGAGAAACCCATGGCATAGGCCTCTTCCTCAAAGCGCTTAAAGACATCCGGGTGAACATAACGCTGAACTGGCAAGTGATGCCCAGAAGGAGCCAAATACTGACCAATCGTTAGCATGTCAATCTGGTGCGCACGCATATCACGCATTACCTCCAAGATCTCTTCATCAGTCTCGCCCAAACCTACCATCAAGCCACTCTTAGTTGGGATGTGCGGAAAACGCTTTTTGAAGTCTTGCAACAATTTGAGCGAGTGCGCATAGTCAGCGCCTGGACGCGCTTGCTTATATAAACGTGGCACCGTTTCTAAATTGTGATTCATCACATCTGGCAATCCTTGCGGCGCATGTTCTGCAAAAATATCCAGAGCCTTATCTAAGCGGCCCCGAAAATCAGGAACCAATACCTCAATACGCGTGTTAGGAGAAAGCTCTCTTGATTTGGTAATGCACTCTACATAATGAAGGGCACCCCCATCGCGCAAATCATCACGATCCACGCTGGTAATCACTACGTAATTTAGTTTTAATGCGGCAATGGTTCTTGCTAGATTGCCAGGCTCTTTGGTATCCAGTGGATCGGGCCTACCGTGACCGACGTCACAAAAAGGGCAACGACGGGTGCACTTATCTCCCATGATCATGAAAGTAGCAGTACCTTTGCCAAAACATTCGCCGATATTTGGGCAGCTTGCCTCTTCACAAACTGTCACTAATTCGTTCTCACGCAAGATCTTTTTGATTTCAGAAAAACGAGAGTTACCAGAAGCGGCTTTTACCCGAATCCAATCTGGCTTTTTAATCACTTGCTCAAGCGGCACAATCTTGATCGGAATGCGCGCCGTCTTCTCGCTCGACTTTTGCTTACGAGAAGCATCGTAATGAAGGTCTTGACGAGTTTCGTTTTCGCCTGGAGTAAGAGTTTTATCTGTGGTCATAATGGGGTCAATTGCTTTTGCAGATGTCCTAAAAGCGTTTTACTGATCATCTCTATATTGTCCCCGATCCCAAGGGTTTGCATATCGACTGTCTTTAGGCCTGCATAACCACAAGGATGAATGCGAGTAAATGCCCCTAAATCGGTTGCTACATTGAGGGCTAGGCCGTGGTACGAACAGCCCTTGGAGACTTTTAAGCCCAGCGCAGCGATCTTGGCGCCCTCCCATTCAGCCGCAATGCCCCCCTGCTTGGCTACATAAATTCCAGGTGCGCCGGCGTGCCTTTCAGCCAATGAACCATAGTCAGCCAGAGTGTCAATAAGCGCTTGCTCAATTCTCCAAACAAGCTCTTTTACGAAAATACCTAGGCGTCTGAGGTCAAGCAGCAAATACACCACAATTTGCCCGGGGCCGTGATAAGTAATCTCCCCTCCTCGGTCTACCTGCACCAGAGGAATTTGATTGCTCGGAGTATGCAAATTGCCAGCATCACCAGCTAAACCCAAAGTAAAAACGGGTGAATGCTCTAGCACCCAAATTTCATCAGGAGTATTCGTATCGCGAGCCTGTGTAAACGACCGCATCGCATCATAGGTGGATTGATAATCCACCAAACCCAAATGCTTTATCAAAGCAGGCATCTAATCAGACTAAAGAACAATGCTGACCAAGGGATGCGTAGACAAGGTTCTATATAACTCGTCTAACTGCTCTCTGCTAGTCGCAGTAATCGGCAAAGTAAGCCCCAGGTAATTGCCGTCCTTCGAGGGTCGCTGCTCAATCTTGCTCTCATCAAACGTCGGATCAAACTGCTTGGCAATGTGCACAATCGCAGGCAAATATTCTGGGTTTGATTTACCCATCACTTTAATTGGAAATAAGGAGGGGTATTCAATCAGAGATTTTTCTTCGGCCATAACGCTCTCACAGATGACGATGATCAGGCATGCCTAACCAGGCGCCCGTAATAATGTTGCGGATGCAATGCAGTCTACGATGGAAGAAATGATCTGCACCGGGCACAACCTGCACAGTCAACTCTTGAGGACGCGCCCAATCTAATACTGCCGCCAAAGTAATCGTCTCATCGACTTCACCATGAATCAAAATGGTGTCAGCCGGGACGGGGGCCAGCTCCCACTTTCCGGCCGCACTACCCACCATTACCAAACGCTCAGCAGGTCGGCCCAAGTCCGCCAATCGCTGGACCAAGTGCGTGCCCACATAGCTACCAAATGAAAATCCCGATACCACTAAGGGCAATGTGTTCGCAGCATCAACCCATCCTTGATGTTGGATTCCGGCAACCTGCGCCCAACTCGATGGGGTACGCATCCAATCACTGACATGCAGCAAATCCTCCAGCTCACCGACCCCATCATCATGAACACCACCGGTCTCACCAACCCCCCGGAAATTAGGGCGTACGCTGATATAGCCGAGTTGAGTAAAGGCACGGGCCATGGTTTGGGCAACCTTGTTGTCCATGGTGCCACCCAGTAAAGGATGGGGGTGAGCCACCAGCGCCAAACCCCGCACCGCAAACTGAGGATCACTTTTTAGCTCATCTGGTAGGTCAATGGACATCTGAATTGGGCCAACTACCCCGTCTATTTTGATTACTTGTGTACGGCTATTCATCTCTCAAACTTTCTAAACTAACTGCAATCGCTCTACTGGTCGACCCTGAATCAGGTGGGACTGAATCATTTCTTCAACGTCCTCCACATCTACCAATGTATACCAAACCCCTTCTGGATAAATCACTGCAACCGGACCATCAGCGCAACGATCGAGGCAACCCGCTTTATTTACCCGTACCTTGCCAGGACCAGCAAGGCCCAATTCTTTCACTCGAGATTTTGCGTAATCAAATAATCCCTGGGCATTATGTTGCGCACAGCAATCTTCGCCATTGCTACGTTCATTCAAACAAAAAAATACATGGTGCTGAAAGCTCATCAGAAATTCACTCATTAGGGGTTTTAAATGGCAAGGTATTACGAATAGCCCAAATTAAGGCTAAGGGTAACCATACCACCGAAACCCATTGCATTAATTGATTAAAGTGGACTAAACGACCTTGATACCAATGCTGCATTGTCAAGACAAAATAGGGGTTATCAGGAAGTAAGTTGACTGCTACCGTCGCCACAAGCAAGCACGCCAATGCAATCCAAAACCTGACCTCATTGGAAAAGTGCAAGATAGCCCACAATAAAACGCTGGCCAAAACCATCCCCCACACCGCGCCCACCGTCAACCACAGCAAACTAAGGTCTGCTCCAAATTGCAATCCTGTAAATACCGTCTTGATGAATAAGGTTAAGCACAACAAACCATTTAAGAGCAGCCACTGCGGCGCCCTCGGGCGCATTCCTAAAGATAGCAGTAATGCCACGCCCAACCAACACATTGCCGTAATCACGGTTTCTTGGGCCAGCTGGTTAATCACCGTTGTACCCCAATCAATTGAACCAAAGATAGCGTGCCCCCAAACTCCCGTACCCAACCAAGAGCTTTGCGGGTAAATCTGTGACCAGGGAAACAGCAAAAATAAGGCACAAGCACTCCAATTGGACCCGAACCAAACATCAAAACGTCGACGAATCACTGTTCCGGATAGCCACTGAGGCCCCAAAGGAATGGCCAATAAACCGCCAATGAGAGCCCCCAATACATTTGCACACCAATCCATTTGACTGGGAATGCGGGTTGGCAACCAAGTCTGGAGGGTTTCAACCCCAAAGGCTAAGATCGCAGCAAAGGCCAAGGCGAGACCTAAAGCGGCATAGTTATGCCACCGGGGATAGGCGGCAAAGACTACCAAAAACCCCAGTGGTATGTAAGCCAACAGATTCACCGAGACATCAAATACCGTCACAAATCGGGGCATTGGTGCGCTGAGCCAAGCCCATCCAGTCACCCCATTCTGGAAATCAAACTCAAAGGGATTGAGGCTCACATAGAGAATCAGCAAGGCATAGACCAGACTCATTGCCCTAGCCAAGGGCATCGCCTGTAGCGGCCAGATAAATTTATGAGGACGACGATCTTTTTGCTGCATTCCCCAATTCTAGGGCAGACCTTTCTACAATGGAGAAATGGGCACAAATTGCATCTTGGAACGAGTAGCAGAAACGCGATCAACAAATGACGATCTCTTAGCGCGCTGGCGCGCTGGTGCGCTGATCGATCCAGTGGCGCGCATGGCTCATCGGCAAACCGCCGGGAAAGGTAGGGCCGGCAGAACCTGGATCGCCACCCCAGAAGACTCCCTGTGTTTTTCCCTGGCATACCCCTTCCAGAGAAATATTGCGCAACTGAGCGGCCTCAGTCTACTCATTGGTTTAGCAGTGATAGAAGGGATCGCTGCCGCTTGCGCGACGACCCCGAACCTTTTACTCCAACAGGGCTTACGACTGAAGTGGCCCAACGACATCTTGCTCAATGGCGCTAAATTGGGCGGCATTCTCATCGAAGGCGGACAAACCAAAGTCGGTGACCCCACTTGGATGGTCATTGGGGTGGGAATGAATCTTCAAGGATCTGCGCAAATTCAGAGCAATCTGGGAGCACAGTCCTCTCAAAAGGTAAGCGCCTTAAATGAATTGCATCTAGTAGGTTCGGCGCTCCCAGAAAAAGATTATCTCTGGCTGCAAATTGTCGAGTCCATTGAAAAACAATTGTTCGCTTTTGAGCGCACCGGTTTTAAGCCCTACCAAACCCAATGGATGCAATGGGATGCTTACAAAGATCAGTTAGTTTGCATCTCCGGCGCAGGTAAAGAAGTAATTTATGGCATTGCCAAAGGAGTTGACCAATCTGGCGCTCTTCTGCTTGAACACGAAGGTAAGCTAATGACAATTCATGCTGGCGACGTTTCATTGCGAGTTCAATCATGAGCCTCTATTTAATGTTTGATGTTGGCAATACTCGCTTGAAATGGGCGGTGGCTGACTCTAGCCAACACCCATCGGATCGCCAAAAGAAATTGTGGGCGTATTCAGGATCGATTGGCACTGCATCACTGAGATCACCAGAGCATCGCGCCGAATTAACCGAATACATTTCTAAAACCATTCCCAAACCAGACTACATTGGTTTTTGTTGTGTTGCTGGAGATGAGGCGATTGAAAATCTAAAATCACTCTTTCCGCAATGGCATGACCTACCATGGCATCAACTCAGGGGAGATAGCGCATACATAGGGATGCGAACAAGCTATCAAGACTCCGCCAAGCTGGGAGCAGACCGCTGGGCAGCCATGATTGGTGCCCGAGCACTTTCTAGCACCAACACCTTAGTGGTGAATGCAGGCACTGCAACGACTATCGATTTATTGGGTGCAAATGGCCTGCACTACGGCGGCTGGATTTTGCCAGGCCTTAGCCTCATGCAAGAAAGCTTGCATCACCATACCGCGCAACTTCCTCTCGTTGCCACCAATCACAATCAAGAGCAGGTAATGCATTTTGGATGCTCAACCAATGAAGCAATTGCAGCGGGCTGCACAGCAGCGCAATTAGGGGCGATACATCAGGCAACCCAACTGGCCAAGGAATTACATCACCCCATTGAAAGGATTTGGCTTGACGGCGGCAATGCTGCTGTCTTAGCCAAAGCAATGCAAGCGCAAGACTCTAATTTGTCTGTAGAGCCTATTGAGGGATTGGTGCTGCGTGGAATATGGGCATGGCTACTGCAACACCATTAAGACCGTATACGCCCCAACAAGGTCGTAGTAGATCGCTCATAGAGAAATGGAATAGCCACAGCTTTACCGCCCCAACTTTTCACTAGAGCCGTTTCTTCCAAGGTATCGATTTCATAATCGCCCCCTTTGACATAAATATCCGGCTTAATGTGCGCAATGATATTGACTGGGGTTTTCTCTGTAAACAAGACAACCAAATCAACGCTAGCTAAGGCAGCCAACAGGGCTTGTCGATCACCCTCTACATTAATTGGTCGATCCTCACCCTTACCGAGCATCTTGACAGAAGCATCAGAATTGACGCCCACCACCAAACTAGCCCCTAATTCACGGGCCTGGGCCAAGTAGCTGGCATGCCCGCGATGCAAAATATCGAATACTCCATTCGTAAAAACCAATGGCCTGGGTAATGAGGCAATACGTGCCGTTAAGTCTTCAACGCGACACACTTTGGATTCGAAAGAAGGTGGGGCCAAGTTCTTCATCGCTAACTATTTCGGAGAGGAGTGGGCCAACAGGGACATTCCCGAGAACATCCCTGCTAACGTCCTATTTGTATTTATCCTTACGGATTTTTTCAACTAAATAATCCATCACTAAGATAGCTTTTGCTTTTGTACCGGCAATCGACGGAGAGGTCACATATTTGCCTTGCATTACAACCGTAGGCACTCCATCAATATGGTAATCCTCAGCCAATTGATTGGCAGCACGCGCTTTAGATACGACTGCAAAAGAGCGGTAGGTTGCCATAAAGGTATTGCGATCAAGCCCCTGGGAGGCAGCCCAATCGGCAATTTCTGACTCCGTTAACAGACGTTTGTTGTCTTTATGAATGGCATCCATCACCTTAATATCTAAATTGCTTTTCCCCATCGCCTGAAGGGTATAAAACAATTGGCTATGCGGCAAGAAGTCACTGCGGAATGCCACGGGAACCCTGCGGAAAGCAACATCTTTTTGCTGCCGCTTTACCCAAGCCATGAGATCGGGATCAAAGTCATAGCAATGTGGGCATCCATACCAAAAGAACTCGATGACTTCTACCTTGCCCTTCACATCGACTGGCTGAGCAATCGGCAGGACTCGATAGTCCAAACCCTCTTCAAACTTTTGCGCTTGTGCATTCGCTAAACCTGCCAAACACAACAGAGAGAGAAATGTTAGAAATAGTCGTCTATTGAAATGAATCATGATTTGCTCGATTTGATAACGGTTGCTTTAATTCCCATGCTGCTTAACTTATCCCGAATGGCGTTGCTATCATCCAAAGAGTTGTATGGCCCAACACGCACTCGCCATACGGTATTGCCATCAGCGGTCACTTCGCTGAGTTGCGACTGAATGCCTTGAATCGCTAAGTTTGCTTTTTGCGCATCAGCATCTGGACGTTTGGAAAAAGCGCCAACCTGCAAGAAATAAACCGTATCTGCTTTGCTTGCAGATGCAGCGTCTGAGGATTTCTTCCCATTCACCAAATCGGCAATTGGATCGGAATTCGTGCCGCTCGCGGGAGCGGGCATGGATTTTCCTTGGAGTGCCTTATTCAAATCTAAAGGCGCTGGAGTTGATGGCTCATCACTATCAGCCGAGGCGGGTGTTGGCTTAATCGTTAGCGGCAAATCGGGAGCGCGAACACCAGGCCGCTCTTGTGGTGTATTTTTGGAAAGGTAAAAGGCAATCAGAAAGGCAACCCCCAGACCAACCCCTAAACCCAGTAAGAAACCCAAGATCGTGCCGCCGTATTGGCTGTTATCCCGTGTATTGAAGCCAGTTTGTTGATTCGGTTTTTTCATGAGATCCTCATCTTACATTTTTACTCCAAAACACGCCCATTACATCTTGGCTGGTGCCGATACCCCCAAGAGTTTTAACCCATTTTCCAATACTTGGCGAGTTGCCAAGAGCAGAGCCAAGCGCGCCAATTTCAGCGCTGAATCATCCACCAGAACCCGATCGGCGTTATAGAAAGTATGGAAATCACCAGCTAAATCACGCAAATAGAATGCTAAGGCATGGGGGGCTAATTCAGTAGCAGCATCGGCCAATACCTCAGGGTACTCAGCTAAGCGACGTAGCAAATGATCAGCAGCCTTGCTATTGAGCAACGATAAATCAGCTGCTTTTAAATCGGCGACCTGACCACCCCACTGCTGCAAAATTGAACAAATTCGGGCATGCGCATACTGCACATAAAACACCGGATTCTCATCGTTTTGCTGCAGGGCCAAATCAATATCAAACACAAACTCTGTATCAGCTTTTCGTGAAATCAAGAAAAAACGCACTGCATCTCGGCCACGCTGCAAGGCGAGCTCTCGCTCAGCAGCGTTCATTTCAGGAGTCACGCCACCTGACCACTCAACCAAGTCGCGCACAGTCACATACGATCCAGCACGCTTGGAGATCTTCACCTCTTCACCATGACGCATCACTGTCACCATCTTATGCAACACATAATCTGGATACGACTTTGGAATATTCCAGCCACGCTTTAGGGCAACCCCCTGAAGGCCGGACCGCACCCGTGCAATGGTGCCATGGTGATCACTTCCCTGTACATTGATCACCTTCTCAAAGCCCCGTTGCCACTTGCTAGCGTGATATGCCACATCAGGTACAAAGTAGGTAAAGCTTCCATCTGACTTACGCATTACACGATCTTTATCGTCGCCATCATCGGTAGTTTTCAACCATAAAGCGCCTTCCGCTTCATACGTCTTACCAATGGCCTGCAAGTCCGCAACAATCTGCGCAACACTACCATCGCTATACAAGGATGACTCCAAGTAATAGCAATCGAACTGAACGCCAAATGTTTTTAAATCAATATCCTGCTCATTGCGCAAATACGCCACCGCAAATTGTCGGATGGGCTCGAGCTGATCTTGCTCAGGCAAGTTACTACGGTAATTGGGAGTCGCTTGATAAGCGGTCGCAATTTCTGCAATGTACTCACCGTTATAGGCCTGCTCAGGCCACAATGCATCCCCTGGCTTAAGCCCCTTTAAACGCGCTTGAACCGATAAAGCTAAATTGGCGATTTGAACACCAGCATCGTTGTAATAAAACTCACGGTGAACTTGAATGCCTTGGGTGCCCAATAAGTTCGCAATCGCATCTCCCAATGCGGCCTGTCGACCATGTCCAACATGCAAGGGGCCAGTGGGGTTGGCCGATACAAACTCAATCATGGCACTGGCAACTGGTCCACTGCCTGGGGCTTGCACACCAAAATTTTGTCCCGCCTCTAGAATGTCCCGCACGACTGCGACTTTTGCTGCATTACTCAAGCGAAAGTTCATAAAACCAGGGCCGGCAATCTCACAACTAGCAATCAAATCGCTAAAACCAGGCTGCTGCTGCAAGCGCTCAAGCAAGGCCTGCGCCAACTCTCTCGGATTGAGTTTCCATGCTTTCGATAACTGAAGAGCAATATTGCAAGCCACATCGCCATGGTCTACCGCCTTGGGGCGTTCCAAGCGGGGTTGTGGGGCATCCCCCAAGCCGCGATCCTGGGCTAAGCCTTGCAACGCTGCGCTTAGCATTTGAATGAGATGATTTTTATTATTTGACAACATAGATCAGTGAGTTTATCAGGTGGTAAGCTATCGAAATGATCTACCAATTTCGCTCAAAAGCGGGTCCAGACGTCATGATGTTGGGTGATTTAACCCAGCGAATATTTGACATTTTGGGTCGACCCCTTGAGTCTCGCGGAATTTTGACAATTGAACAACTGCCAAATCTGATCACCGCCTTAGAAACAGCGATCCTCAAAGACCTTGAAGACCGCGCGGAATCACCTGCATCTCATGATACGGCAGCCGAGAAACCCAAATTAGCAGATAGGCTTGGGCAGCGCGCCTATCCCTTCCTAGAGCTCATGAAACAAGCCAAATCCAAGGGTGAGCCAGTGATGTGGGGTGTTTAAGGCCCAACATGCACCACCCCAATTAGTCGATTGCACTAGCTAACTGCCTACGCACCACATCTACAGATTGACCACGTCGGCTTGCCAAATCTTCAATCTGATCGGCCAATACCTTACCCACATTAAAGTAGCGCGCATCAGGGTGGGCTAGATAGAAGCCGCTGACGCTAGAGGCAGGATTCATTGCCATTGACTCCGTCAAAGTCATACCGATATCCTCAGACCCCATTACCCGCAGCAGATCCTCTTTTACCTCGTGTGCTGGGCAAGCGGGGTAGCCAGGAGCCGGGCGAATCCCGCGGTATTCCTCATTAATCATTTGCTCATTGGTCAAAATTTCATCTGTTGCGTAAGCCCAAAGATCCGTCCTGACGCGGTGATGCATTAATTCGGCAAATGCTTCTGCAAGCCGGTCTGCCAAGGCTTTGAGCATAATGGCGCTGTAATCATCATGCTTCGCCTGAAATTCTGCCACCTTCCGCTCCAAACCGTGACCGGTTGTTACCGCAAAGCAACCTAGATAATCGGCTACCCCAGAGTCTTTTGGCGCCACATAGTCAGCCAAACACCGATTTGGTCTACGCACTCCGTCAACAATCGGACGTTCAGCTTGTTGGCGTAGGTTATGCCAAACAAATAATGGGTGCTCACGAGCCTCATCGCTATACAACACGATATCGTCTCCCACAGCATTGGCAGGATAAAAGGCTACCACTCCGTCTGCCTGTAACCACTGCCCCTGAATGAGTTTCCCCAACAATGCCTTGGCATCCTCGAATACCTTGCGCGCTTCCACACCAACTACCTCATCATCCAAGATAGCTGGAAACTTTCCGGCCAAATCCCATGTTTGAAAGAAGGGTGTCCAGTCGATGTACTTTGCAATCTCACTAAGGGCAAAATTTTTGAATAAGCGTCGTCCAATGAATTTAGGTTTCTGAGGAACATAAGCCGACCAATCAATGAGCTCTCGATTTTGTCGAGCCGCTTCCAATGAAATAGTAGGGGCCGCTTTTTTATTGGCATGCTGCTCACGAATACGCACGTAATCGTCACGCAACTCTTGAATAAATTTTTGAGCACTTTCATCAGATAGCAAACTCGATGCAACGGAAACAGAACGAGAAGCATCTGGCACATACACTACCGGCCCATCATAATGCGGCGCAATTTTTACGGCAGTGTGCACGCGTGAAGTAGTGGCACCACCAATCATTAATGGAATTTGACGTTCACGAAAGTACTCATCGCGCTGCATCTCTTGAGCAACATAAGTCATTTCTTCCAGAGACGGGGTGATCAATCCCGACAGCCCAACAATGTCAGCCTTCTCTTCCTTGGCCCGCTTCAATATGTCGGCACAAGGAACCATCACACCCATATTGGCCACTTCAAAGTTATTACACTGCAATACCACTGTCACAATGTTTTTACCAATATCGTGGACATCCCCCTTGACTGTAGCCATCACGATTTTGCCCTTTGCCTTGGCTTCACCACCAGCGGCAATATGAAGTCGCTTCTCTTCTTCAATATAGGGAATCAACAAGGCAACAGCCTGTTTCATGACACGTGCGCTTTTAACCACCTGCGGCAAAAACATTTTTCCGGCACCAAATAAATCGCCCACCACATTCATGCCATCCATCAATGGGCCTTCAATGACCTCAATGGGGCGGCCTCCGGATCCCATAATCTGAGCGCGTAATTCTTCGGTATCTTGCTCAATGAAGGTGGTAATGCCATGCACCAATGCATGCGTTAAACGTTCGCGAACAGGCGCTTCTCGCCAAACCAAATTCTCAACCTGTTTTGCACCGCCACCCTTAAATTGTTCGGCGATTTCGAGCAATCGTTCAGTAGGTGTTTTGCCGTCTTTTTCTGTAAAACGATTCAGCACCACATCTTCGACTCGTTCCCGCAACTCTGGATCTAAATCTGCATAGACACCTAGCTGTCCAGCATTAACGATCCCCATATCCATGCCCGCTTGAATCGCATGATATAAAAAGACCGTGTGGAT
>Ga0316221_1001341_pt1 | contig 26011 bp, 21 predicted proteins | sample TBH18007metaG_FD_206003 | JGI IMG/M metagenome (GOLD analysis project Ga0316221, IMG submission 206003) | Freshwater microbial communities from Trout Bog Lake, Wisconsin, USA - TBH18007 | ecosystem: Environmental > Aquatic > Freshwater > Lake > Hypolimnion/Profundal zone | place: USA: Wisconsin... | reverse complement strand
ACCGGCATGGCGGTCGCGATCGATATCGGCGATCCCAAGGACATTCACCCCCGCAACAAACAGGAAGTCGGCCGGCGCCTGGCGCTCATCGCCAAGACTCAAGCCTATGGCATCCCGGGCGACTTCCAAGGACCCACCTTTTCCTTTGTCACGGGTGAACACGGTTCCCTGCGGGTGCACTTCAAGCACGCCTCCACGGGCCTCATCTCCGCCAACCGCCCGGTCCAGTCCCTCGAAATCGCCGGCGCCGACAAGATTTTCCACCCTGCCACCGGCAAGATCGAACGCGACACACTGGTCGTGTCCGCCCGCGAGGTGAAGCAACCCCTCGCCGTGCGCTACGCCTGGTCGAACGCCCCGTCCGCCAATCTCTTCAACGGCGCCGGCCTCCCCGCCGTGCCGTTCCGCTCCGACGACTGGTGAAGCGCAATCGAGGGCCTGGCCTCTAGCCCAAGACCGTCTTAGCCGGAAGCCAGGAAACCAGGAACGTTTTAAATCAGGCGGTCCGGGGTGGTCGTCGGTTTCCATACCGACGACTAACGTCTGTCCGCGTGGCGGCATGTCGTCGGTGTGGAAACTGACGACCACCTGGGTCTGTTCCTGGTTTCCTGCCTGCCCGCCATAGCCTTGGCGACGGCGGGGCTTCCGGCTAAAAAAATTCTCCTAAGATTCCGCTCCCAGCCCCGTCTGTCATGGAGATCCCTCCCCTCCATGAAACGTCTCCTCGCCTCCCTCGGCGCGCTCGCTGCCGCCGCTCTCGTCTCCGCCGCGCCTGTGCCGGTGGACTCCGCCATCACGGCCGTCACGGTCTACACCGACCGCGCCGTCGTCACCCGCACCGGCAGCATTGAGCTGCCCGGCGGCATCACCGAACTCGTCTTCGCCAACCTGCCGCAGGCGCTCAACGAGCACTCGCTCCAGGTCAGCGGCAAGGGCACCGCCCAGGCCGTCATCCTCGACGTCGCCAGCCGGCAGACCTACGTCGACTTCACGCCCAACGCGCGCGTGAAGGAACTCGAGGACCAGCTGCGCGCGTTGCAGAAACAAATGCGCGCGATCGACGACCGCGGCGGCGTGCTCACCGCGCAGGGCGCAATGCTCGACCGGATGGAAGCCGCGTTGTTCGCCCCACCCACCAAGGACGTGCCCCGACCCGACCTCGCGCAGTTCACGAACTCGCTGACGTTTCTCTCCGAGCAGAAAACCCGCCTCGCAACCGAGCGCGCCACGCTGGATGAGCAGCGCGAGGACCTGCAGAATAAACTCAACACGACGTCAAACCAGCTCACCGAGCTGCGCGGCGCCGGTGGGCGCGGTTTCAAGACTGTGACGGTGCGCGTTACCGCCCCACAGCCCGGCAACCTCGCCGTCGCGTTGTCCTACACCGTGCCCGGCGCCAGCTGGGTGCCGAGCTACGACGCCCGCGTCCTCAGCAGCGAACACGCGGTTGCGCTCGGCTACTTCGGCGTCGTCCGCCAGAGCACCGGCGAGGACTGGAAGGACGTCGCGCTCACCCTTTCCACCGCGCGCCCCGGCTTCGGCGGTGCCGCGCCAGTGCTGTCGGTGTGGAACCTCGATGTCTATCTCCCCCGCCCTGCCTCCGTCATGTATGAGGCCCGGCGGGAGGACCTGCTCCAGGCCAAGCTCGCCGGCGCCGTAAACATGCAGACCCTCACGAGCAACGCCCCGACCGTATTCGGCATGGAAGTTCAGCGGCAACCGCTGGAAAAGGACGCCGAGCTGGCCGCCGCCACGATCGAAGCCGGCGCGACGAGCGCGTCGTTCAAGATCGCCACGACCGCCAGCGTGCCGAGCGACAACTCGCCGCAAAAGGTGCCAATCACCAGCGCGCGCCTGAACGCCAATCCCGAATACCTCACCTCGCCCAAGCGCCTCGCCACCGCATTCCTGACTGCCAAGGTGTTCAACACGTCGGAGTTCCCACTGCTCAGCGGCGCGATGAACGTCTTCCTCGACGGCACCTTCGTCGCCACCAGCGGCCTGCGCACCGTCATGCCCGGCGAGAAATTCGACCTCGCGCTCGGCGCCGACGAGGGCATCGCCGTGAAATACAAGCGCGTGAACAAATTCACCGAGTCCACCGGCCTCACCAACTCCGGCCAGCGCATCACCTACGAGTATCTGATCACCGTGCAGAACAACAAGCGCACCGCCGAGCACGTGATCGTCGCCGACCAGGTGCCCGTCTCGCGCAACGAGAAGATCGCCGTCAAGGTGCTCGCACCGGATGCCGACGACGTGAAGCCCACCGACGAGGGCATCCTCAAGTGGGCGCTCGACCTCAAGCCGGGCGAAAAGCGCGAGCTGACCGTCAAGTTCACCGTTGATTATGCCAACCAGGTGAATGTGGTGGGGTTGGAGTAGGCGGACTCCGAATTGTAGGGCGGGGTCTCCTGACCCCGCCTATTTCGCGTTTGGCTCCGGCTAAAAGCCTAAATTTTCGAATTCCCCCGCGTAGGGCCATTCGTCGGCTGACGCGGACAAACCCGCGCGCATCGGGTTATTCTGCACATAGTTCCATTTTTCAGAATAGCTACGAGCTGAACGCAGGAGATGGTCAAAAAACTCAACCTGCCAGATTGGCGGCCGGATCAGTTCACTTGCGCCGATTTTTCGGGCGGTCCATTTTTTCCAATCGCGCACGAACGCATTCAGTGCTTTTGCCTCAGGCTGGGGAGTCGCAAAAAAATGCACGTGGTCAGGCATGATCACATAGCGTCCGACCACCCATCCGTAAAGCGCTGGAGCCATTCGCCACGCTTCAACCAAGATGCGCGCACATTCGGGCTTAGCCAAAATCTTCCGGCGCTGTGCGGTACACGTCGTCAGAAAATAGAGGGGGTTCCCCAGCCAGACGTTTCGTAGCCGGTGCAAGTGATCCCGATCGGGCATAGCGTTTCCAACTCCATTCCCTTGGGTCCGACCCACCGGAATATGGACGCTGAAAGGATTCCGTAATTGTAGGGCGGGGTCCCCCGACCCCGCCATAAAGTCTATCTGTCTGCGCCGCCAGTCGCAGGCGAGGGCCATGGCGGGGTCGGGAGACCCCGCCCTACATCAATCTGTTCCATCTCTGCGCCCCACCAGCCACTGCAGCATCGGCCCCGTCCGCGCCGCCCAGGCGGCCTCGTTGTGCTCGGCACCCGCGACCTCGAGATAATGCAAATCCACCCCGTCGCGCCACCCGCGCGCGACCAACGCATCCCGCAGCGCGCGCGTGTTCTCCCAACCCGGTTCCGCGGTGCCCGTGTCCAGCCAGACGCGCACCGCCGGCTTGGACTTCAATCCCGCCACAAATTTCCTTACCGCACCGTCATCCCACCACGCCGAGGGTGACATCACTCCCGCCGCCCCGAACATCCGCGGATGCCACAGCGCGGCATACAACGCCACCAGTCCGCCCATCGAGGAACCCGCGATGGCCGTGTCCGCCCCCCCCGGCCGCGTCGGGTAGCGGGCGTCGATGAAGGGCTTCACTTCCGTCGCGACAAAACGCGCATAGGCCCGCGCCCGCCCGCGGCTGCGGCAAGTCTCGCCGTCCCAGCCGGCAAACTCGCCCCGCGTCGGCGCGTATTCGTCCATCCGCGCAAAGCCCGTGTTGTAAATCCCCACCATGATCGGCGCGTCCAGCTCGCCTGCCCGGATCAGTTCCGCCGCCGTGCGGCCCGCGTGCCACGCCTGTCCGAGAAATGCCGTCAACGGGTCAAACAGGTTCTGCCCGTCCTGGAAATACACCACCGGGTGCCGACGTCGCCGCCCATCCATTCCCGGCGGCAACCACACCACGATATCCCGCTGGTTGCCGAGCACGCGCGACGCAAACCGGCGGTGCAACCGGAGCGTGCCATCGGGTAAAGCGGGGCGTTTCGGCATGGGAAAAGAGCCGGTAGCTAGCGCGGTTGATTTGCGGAAGCCAAGTGGGATTTGCCGACGCGGTGGGCCGGGCGTTACGCCCGACTTCCGGGCCCGACCCACTCCGCAGCTGCCGTCCCCGGCGGGCCTGCCCGCCGTAGCCTTGGCGAAGGCGGGGAATTGCCAGATGGCGCAAAGCTTGCTCTCCTAGCCACCCCGACCGGCCCGCATGAAGGAAGAACACATCCGCTGGTTCACCCCGCACCTCAGCCGGGAATTCGACATGCTGGTCTTCGGGCATGCGGGCTACCCCGTGATCCTCTTCCCCACGTCGCTGGGACGCTACTATCAGAACAAGGATTTCCACCTCATCGACTCGGTCGCCGCGCTGGTCGACGCCGGCCGCGTGAAAATCTACTGCCCTGACGGCATCGACGAGCAGAGCTGGTATAACAAATCCATCCATCCCGCCGACCGCGTGCGCACGCACCTCGCCTACGAGAACGTCATTCTCCACGACGTCGTGCCCCAGGCCCAGCGCGACACGAGGCGCCACCAGGTCTGCGTCGCCGGCGCGAGTTTCGGCGGCTACCACGCGGCCAACTTCGCGTTCCGGCATCCCGACCTGGTCGGCGCCATGATCAGCCTCAGCGGTTCCTTCGACATCAAGCCCTTCCTCGACGGCTACTACGACGACCACTGCTATTTCAACAACCCGGTCGACTATCTCCCGGGCATCCCCGAGTCGCCCCTGCTCCAGCAAATCCGCGCGATGGGCATTGTGCTGGGCACCGGTGACCGCGACAGCTGTCGCGACCGCAACCTCGCGCTTTCCGCCCTCCTGCACGCCAAGGGCATCCCGCATTTTCTCGACGACCGCAAATGGTGCGGCCACGACTGGAACTACTGGCGCGACATGTTTCCGCAATATCTCGACCTCCTCAAAACCTGAGCCGTCCGTCATTCCACCCTCCCCATGAAAAAAATCGGCATCCTCCACGGCAAGGAACGCACTTTTCCCCAGGCCTTCGTCGAACGCGTCAACGCGCTGAAGGAACCCGGCATCGTCGCCGAGCCCGTCACCATCAACAAGGTCATCCAGGGCGACCCGACCGAATACGCCGTCATCCTCGACCGCATCTCGCAGGATGTCCCGTTCTACCGCGCCTACCTGAAGAACGCCGCGCTCAACGGCACCGCCGTCGTCAACAACCCGTTCTGGTGGAGCGCCGACGAGAAGTTCTTCAACAACTGCCTCGCCACCAAGCTCGGCGTCGAGGTGCCCAAGACCGTCCTTCTGCCCTCGAAGGAGCATCCGACCGATTGCTCCGCCGGCTCGTTCTCCAACCTCGCCTACCCGCTGGATTGGGACGGCATCTTCGCCTACATCGGCTGGCCGGCGTATTTCAAGCCGCACTCCGGCGGCGGCTGGAAGAACGTCTACAAGGTCCGCAGCCCGGAGGAGTTCTTCAAGGCCTACGACGAGACGGGTCAGCTCGTGATGCTGCTGCAGAGCGAGGTGACCTTCGACGACTACTTCCGCTGTTACTGCATCGGCGGCACTGACGTCCTCATCATGCCCTACGAGCCGCGCAACCCACACCATCTGCGCTACGTCGTGGACCGGCCCGCGCCGTCCAAGGCGCTGCTCGAGCGCGTGCACGAGGACGTGCTCACGCTCAACCAGAATCTGGGCTACGATTTCAACACCGTGGAATTCGCCATCCACGATGGCGTCCCCTACGCGATCGACTTCTGCAATCCCGCGCCCGACGCTGACCGCGCCTCCGTCGGCGAGAAGAACTTCGCCTGGGTCGTCGAGGCCGCCGCCAAGATGGCCATCCGCAAGGCCAAGGAACACCAGCCCGGGAAAAACAACCTCACCTGGGGAAAGTTCGCCACCAACTACGCCGCAGGCAAGGGACTCAAGTGAAAGCCTGATTTTGCCACCACGAAATACACGGAATACACTAAAATCAGAATCAGCGTCCGAACCTTTCGTGTCATTCGTGTATTTCGTGGTCAAAAAACTCACTCCCCCATGAGCGCCGCCTCTTCCAAATCCTCCAGCCGCGCCCCGCTCCCCGGCAAAGGCGCGCCGAAGCTGTTTACCCTCGGGATCGAGGAGGAGTTCCAGATCATCGACCCGGAATCGCGCGAGCTCCGTTCCCACGTCGAGCAGATCATGGCCGACGGCAAGATGATCTTCCAGGAGCGCGTGAAGACCGAGATGCACCAGTCCGTGGTCGAGGTCGGCACCGACATCTGCCGCAACGTGCAGGATGCCCGCACCGCCGTCACCAAGCTCCGCAGCGACCTCTGGCGGCTCGCCCGCAACCGCGGCCTCACCATCGCCGCCTCCGGCACGCACCCGTTCTCGCACTGGATGGACCAGAAAATCACCAAGGGCGAACGCTACGAGGGCATCGTCGAGGACATGCAGCAGGTCGCCCGCGCCAACCTCATCTTCGGCCTGCATGTCCACGTCGGCATTCCCGACCGCGAGGTCGCCATCCAGGTGATGAACATGGCGCGCTATTTCCTGCCGCACATCTTTTCGCTCTCCACCAACTCGCCCTTCTGGCTCGGCCGCAACACCGGCTTCAAGAGCTATCGCGTGAAGGTCTTCGAGCGCTTCCCGCGCACCGGCATCCCCGACGCGTTTGAGAGCCTCGCCGAGTACAACGACTACCTCAACCTGCTCGTCAAAACCAAGTGCATCGATAACGCCAAGAAGATCTGGTGGGACATCCGCCTCCACCCATTCTTCGACACGATCGAATTCCGCGTCTGCGACATCCCCATGCGCGTCGACGAGACGATCGCCCTCGCCGCCCTGATGCAGGCGCTCGTCGCCAAGCTCCACAAGCTCCTCAAGCAGAACCTCAGCTGGCGCAACTACCGCCGCCGCCTGCTCGACGAAAACCGCTGGCGCGCCTCGCGCTACGGCCTCGACGGCAAGCTCATCGACTTTGGCAAGCAGGAGGAAGTCGACACCCGCCGCCTCATCCTCGAGCTGCTCGCCCTCGTGGACGAGGAGGTCGACGAGTTCGGCAGCCGCAAGGAAATCAACTACATCCACGAGATCCTGAAGCACGGCACCGGCGCCGACCGCCAGCTCTCCGTCTGGCACAAGACCCACGACACCAAGGCCGTCGTCGACCTCATCGTCGCCGAAACCACCACCGGCTTGAAAAAGTAAGGAATTAGGCTCGCCCCGCCCCATCTGCACCATTCGCTATCCGCTCTCCATTTTCCGGTCCGCGCTTCTTCCTTCCTCATTCTCCCTTCTGACTTTCATCCGTGTCCGTCATCGACCTCCCTCCTTCCACGACCTTCGATCCCGCCCTCACGCCCGGCGCGTTCAACGCGATCCACGTCTGCCTGAAGCTGCAGGCCAATGAGCGCATGACGCTCATTACCGACCGCGCCAGCGCCGAGATCGCCGCCGCCCTCCGCGCCGAGATCGAGAAGACCGGCGCCGACTTCTCCGTCTTCATCCTCGAGGACCACGGCCCGCGCCCGCACCGCGACATGCCGCCCGAGATCCTCGCCGACCTCGCCCAGTCCCAGGTCAGCATCTACGCCGCGCTCACCCAGACCGGCGAGCTGCGCACGCGCATGCAGATGATGGACGTCATCAACCCGCACCGCATCCGCCACGGGCACATGGTGAACATCAACAAGCAGATCATGCTCGAGGGCATGCGCGCCGACTTCACCGAGGTGGACCGCCTCTCCCAGAAGCTCATCGAGAAAGCCCGGCGCGCGAAACGCATCACCTGCCAGACCGCCGCCGGGACCGATTACGTCGCCGAGTTCTCGCCCAAGCTGAACTGGGTCAAGACCGCCGGCCTCATTTCCCCGGCCAAATGGGGCAACCTCCCCGGCGGCGAGATCTTCACCTCGCCGTTCAACTCCAATGGCCGCTTCGTCGTGGACGGCGTCGTCGGCGACTACCTTTGCCAGAAATACGGCGACATCGGCGCCACGCCGCTGACGATCGACATCAAGGACAACCGCATCGCCGGCCTCGCGTGTTCCAACCATGAGCTGCTCAAGGAATTCGACGCCTACTGCCACACCGACGAGAATTCCAACCGCGTGGGCGAGTTTGCCATCGGCACCAACCTCGCGTGCACGCGCATCATCGGCCACATCCTGCAGGACGAGAAGCTCCCCGGCATCCACATCGCCTTCGGCCACCCTTATTCCGAGCACACCGGCCAGCCCTGGAAGAGCACGACCCACATCGACTGCGTCGGCCGCTTCTTCGACATCTGGCTCGACGACGAGCAAGTCATGGCGAGGGGGAAGTTCCTGATTTGATTTCGGAGGGCTGGGTTTCGGATTTTTTACCACGGATAACACGAAGCCACACGGATCAAGCCACAGCCTAGGGTTCGTGAACACTGAGCCATTGATTCATGAAGAACTGAGTGAGGAAATCATCGGTGCAGCCATCAAGGTCCTCTATACCCTTCGACCCGGTCTGGATGAAAAGGCTTACGAAAACGCCCTCGTCATCGAACTTCGAAAACGCGGTCACCGCGTCGAACAACAGAGGCGGTTCGATGTATTGTATGAGGGGCAAGTGGTCGACACCCTGATTCCGGACCTGATTGTGGATGACCTTGTGATTGTTGACCCAAAAATCACCGAAACTTTCAACGCCACCCATTTCTCCCAAATGATCGGTTATCTCACCATCACAAGTCTTCGCCTAGCTCTGCTTGTTAGTTTCAAACACGTGGATTTACGCTGGAGGCGCGTAGTCCGGTGATTGATCCGTGTGGCTTCGTGTTATCCGTGGTCAAAAGATCCGTCCCATGACTCCGTCCCTCCGCCAGTGTTATAACGCCGCGTTCACCGAACCGCGCTATGCGGCGTTTCTGGCGGAGCTGAACTCTGCGGTGTACTGGCCGGTGGATTTCCGCGTCGCCGAGACCCCACTTTTTCTCGACACGGAAACGGCCAAGCGGCTGGCCCTGGCCAGCGCTGACATCGTCGGCCAGCTCTCAACGCCGGCGTTTCGCAAACATGCCGCGACCGCCGTGCCGAAGGACCTCGTGGTCCCCGCCGAGACGCCTTTCCCGCACTTCCTCTGCATCGACTTTGCCCTCTGCCATGACTCCGCCGGCCAGGTCGTCCCCCAGCTCATCGAGCTCCAGGCGTTCCCCACCGTTGCGTTTTTCCAGGCGCTCCTGACTCGCACCTACCCCAAGCACTTCGAGTTTCCCGCCGGCTTCACCTCGTATTTCGGCGGGCTGGACGAGACCGGCTACATCGCCGCGCTCCGCCACACCATCATCGCTGACGCCGACCCGCGCGAAACCGTCCTCCTCGAGATCGCCCCCAACCAGCAGAAAACCCGCGTCGATTTCGCCGCCACCGACCAAGCCCTCGGCGTCCGCCCCGTTGACCTGGGCGCCGTCCGGAAGCGGGGCAAAAAGCTCTTTTACGATCGCGACGGCGTCGAGACGCCCATCACGCGCATCTACAACCGCGTCATATTCGACGAGCTCCTGCGCAAGAAACCCGCGGTGGCGTTCAGCTTCTTCGACGACCTCGATGTGCAGTGGGCCAGCCACCCCAATTGGTATTTTCGCGTCAGCAAACACACGCTGCCCTTCCTCCAGGGCCCCGCTATCCCGCCCTGCCATTTCGTCAGCGAACTCCGCGCCATCCCCGCCGACTTGGAAAACTACGTGCTCAAGCCGCTCTATTCCTTCGCCGGACTCGGCGTGGACATCACGCCCACGCGCGAAAAGATCGCCGCGCTCCCGAATCCCTCGGAATGGCTCCTCCAGCGCAAGGTCGCCTACGCGCCGCTCCTCGCCACGCCCGATGGCCCGGCCAAGGCCGAGGTGCGCCTAATCCTCGTCGGCGACGGCACCGGGTGGCCCAAGCTCGTCAACAAGCTCGTCCGGCTCAGCAAGGGCGCGATGCACGGCGTCGACTTCAACAAAGGCCGCACCTGGGTCGGCGCGAGTGCCGGCTTTCACCCGATCGGTTCGGCCTGAGCGGGCGCGCAAAAGCCACGGCGCAGGTCAGCACGCCGTGGCTTGCATACAACGCACAGCCGCACCCCGGCGGCCCGCGAAACTCAGTAGTGATAGGCCACGCCCAGCGTGAACCCGCGGCCGTCCTTCTGGTGCATCACGGCTTCATACTGCGCGCTCGCCGTGAGGCTCCACGCCTTGTTGAGCCGGTAAGCCGCCTTCGCGCCGTAGTCGAATTCGCTCAGGTTGAAGGACGTTGCGCGGACGAAGTTCACATACGGCGTCAGCACCAGCGCCGGCGCCACCTGGAACTCGACGCCCGCGCCCAGCGTGTAGGCGAAGGAGCTATTCGTGAAGCTGTCACCTTTGCGCCAATCCCAGCCCGCCAGTCCCTGCACGTAGGGGCGGCCCCACTCAAGCGGCGTGTAGGCCGTGACGCCCGCGCCGAGATTCTGCTGCGTCAGGCGCCGCACGGAGTCGTCGGCGCGGCCCCAGTCATACGCGAAGTTGAAATCCAAGCCCGCCTGCAGCGGCTGGTTGTAGTCCAGCGCGAAGCCGCGCCAGACGCTCGGGGAGAGGCTGTCGCTCTGGTGGTAGGTGAAATCCGCCTCGCCGTAGGCGGAGCCCAGCTGACCCTGCCCGGTCGCGGCGGTCGTAGCCGCCGGCACGGTGATCTCCGTGCTTTGCGCCCGGGCGGGCAGCGCGAGGCCGAGCGCGAGCGCGGCGGCCGGAAAGAGATATGTGAGTCGAGTATTCTGTCTCATGTGGATGGTCCTTTTGGTTTTTTAGCCGTGAGCTGGACCACGACTGCGCGGTGTGACCGCGGATTCGCGCGGTGTTCCACACGAATTTCTTTCCTAAAATTTCCATCTCTCCGGAACTTTTTCGCCGGTTCCATTCCCGCACTTGCAGATCGGCGATAGCGTGGTATTTCTGCGGGGTATGAAACTCCGGCCCCTCCTCCTCACCGCTTCCTTCCTCGCCATGTTCTCCTTCGCCCGTGCTGAACCGCTCAAGGTCGGCGACGCCGCCCCTGCCGTCACCGGCATCACCGAAACCGGCGCGACGCTCAATTTCGCCGACGCCTACGCCAAGCAGACCTACACGCTCGTCTACTTTTACCCGAAAGCCGACACCCCCGGCTGCACCAAGCAGGGCTGCTCGCTCCGCGACGGCTACGAGGCCCTGACCAAGCAGGGCGTGGCGGTCATCGGCGTGAGCCATGATGACGTCGACGCGCAAAAGGCCTTCAAGGCCAAGTATGCGCTGCCGTTCACCCTGATCGCCGACCACGACGGCCGCGTCATCAAGGCCTTCGGCGTGCCGACCTATCCGGTCGTGGGTTTCGCCCATCGCCAGGCGTATCTCATCCGCGGCGGTAAAGTCATCTACGCGGACTACGACGGCACGACCGACAAGCAGGCCGAAACCATCCTGAAGGTTCTCGCTGCACAGTAATCCCGGCGCGCACTGGTTTTTGCAGGGCGGGGTCTCCGGACCCCGCCCTTTTTGTGCCCGGCGTACCGCGGGTCTCCGGCCCGTGAAGGGAATTTGCCGATGTAGGCCGCCTGCCCGCAGGCGCTCTCCAAAGCGCGAGCAAGCTCGCGACCTACCTAGAAATCACGGGGCAGAGACCCGTGCTACCTCACAGCTCGTCATCCCTCGCGCCCGGCAACACCGTGGCGCGCGGGTCGTGCCTCACCCGGGCGAGCCAATCGGCGATCAGTGATTGGCTGGCGGTGGACATCTCCGGCCACGGCGCCGCCACGAGATCGATCACCCGCAGCCCACCATCGGAGCATCGCACAAAATTCCGCGCGTGCAGGTCGGCCACGAGCCACGCCCGCCCGCCGAAAAACAATAACCGCGGATGATCCCGGTTCGCGCGCATGAAGCGCGACGGGATCTCGATCAGCCCCGCCGGCAGCGATTGCGACATGTCATCGCCCTGCGGCAGCGGTTCCCCGAGCGCCTGCTTCGCGACCACGATGCCCTCGGGCGTCACCGCGACCACCTCCGTCGCCATGCCGCACAGCGCGTGGATGAGCAGGAGCTTTTCCAACAGCCCCCGATAGTCGCCGAGCCGGGCCTCCGCGCGTAGCGCGGTTTCCTCGCCCGGTTGGAATCCAAACACGCTGCCAATCCGCTTCTCCTCACGCGGCAGGTAAAATTTGTACACCGAACCGTCCGTCTCCGCCGCAAACGCCCATGCCTCCACGCCGCCTCCGATGCGCCGCAGCTGCGGATTCGCCTCCTCCAGCGGATTCTCCGCGGTCGGCAGAAAGCCAAAATCCTCCAGGCGCCGCAGCGGCAGCAGTGCGCGCCATTCGCGGATGGCCTGGCCCAGCGCCGCCCAGGGGTCGCCCGAGGCTTCCAGCAGGCTTACTTCGTCTTCTTCGAGGACGAAGAGATCGCGGTCCGAATCTGCGCGGAGATCGCATTCGGCTGCTGCCGCGCCGAGGCGAGCGAGCGCTTCCAGTCGTCGCTCGTGATCGTGTTGAAGAGCGGCCCGGCTGTCCGCGTCCGGGAGGGCGCGGCCTTGGATGCGGGTGATTCTTCCGGTGAAGGCATCTTGCATGAGTCCGCCATGCGCGAAACGTCGGTGGCACCGGACTGAAAAGCAACGCCGCGTTGCGGACAAGTTATTCGCACGATCGAATCGCGGACGGGAGGTGGAGTGACCGCGAAAACGCGAAGGGGCAAAAGCGCGGAAGCAGACCGGGTCTTTGGCGTTTTCGCCCTTTCGCGCTTTCGCGATAAACCTGCTCTCGTACCAAAACCGCCTCGCGCTTCAAACCGTCCAGAAGGTCACGAAAAACAGGAAGCACCGGTAAACCTGCACGAGCTGCGTCACCCCCACCGCGAGGATCAGGGACTTCACGAAGGCCGCCCGCCCCGAGCCGCCGTAGACCGTCCGCACCGCGTGATAAAGGAAGAGGGTCAGGATCCCCAACCCCAGCAGGCTGATCGTGTTGTCGATCGCGAGGTCGCCGGGATGCCACCCGCCAGCTACGATCAATCGCAGCGCACCATTCGTCAGCCCGAGGCTTGCGACGAGGTAGAGCAGCCAAATCGCGTAGAAATGCAGCGCGAACACCAGATGCTCCACGAAATGCCGCCGCGCCCGGGCAAAGCAGACCCACACCAGCAGGGCAAAGAGCGGCACCATCACGATCACGAGGCTCTTGGCCAACAGCGCTCCGTGCGCATTGAACTCGCGCACATAATCCGGGGGCACCGCCTGATCCGTCGGAAACCGGTGTTGGAACACCGCGAGCGCCACTGGGCTGTAGGCTTCGTCGTGCAGGTGGATCTGCAGCGGCGTCGTCAGCGTGTTCCACCCCAGCAGCGGCAGCACCAGGAAGAAGGCTGTGTTCGCCACCAGGAACAGCGCAAGGGGCTTCAGGTAGGGCTTGCGCCGCCCGCGGAGAAATTCCGCAGTCACCCGCCCGGGCCGCGTCACCAGCTCCCAAAACGAGCGGAAAATCTTCCCGTCCGCATGGGTGAACGACTCGATCGCGTCGTCGGCAAAGTGCCCGAGGTGATAGTCATCCGGGCCCACCTGCTTTTCCCCGCAGGCCGCGCAAAACTTTCCGGCTACCGGCGCGCCACAGGTGACGCATGCGCCGGTCGAGCCACGGGTCTCCGTCGTCATGATTCAATCAGGCCGAGGCCTGCTCCGCGGTGACCACGGGCGGCGGGGTCTTGCCCACCAGCACCTTGTCCACGCGGCGGCGATCCATGTCGATCACCTCAAACCGCCAACCCGCCCAATCAAAGTGATCCCCCGCCGCGGGAATGCGGCCGAACTGCGTCATGACGAACCCGCCCAGCGTCTGGAATTCCGCTTCGTCCTCGTGCGGCAGGTCCACCGTCACCCCGAGCAGCTTCTTCAGCTCACTGGTCGCCAACGTCGCATCGACGAGCCAAGAGCCGTCCTCGCACCGCTTCGCCTCGGGCTGGTTGCGCTGGCCGGGCTCCGGCAGGTCGCCCACGATCGCCTCGAGCACGTCGATCAGCGTCACCAGGCCCTGCACCGCGCCGAATTCGTCCGTGACAACCGCGATATGCTTCCCGGATTTTTTAAACTGCTCCAGCAGCTGGATCGCCGTCAGCGTGTCGGTCACAATCAGCGGCGGCAGCAGCAGGTTCTTCAGCGTCGTCGGCAGGCCGATCGCCGCGTGCGCCCAGAGCGCCTTCACCGGCACCATGCCCACGATCTGGTCCCGGTTTGTCTGGTAGACGGGAAAATACGAGTGGCCGCTCGTGACGATCTTCCGCCAGTTGACCTCCTCGGGGTCGTCGAGGTTGAGAAACACGATCTTCGGCCGCGGTGTCATCAGCGCCGTCACCGGCAGGTTGTCCAGCGCCAGCACGCCCTCGACCATCTGCTGCTCCGCGCGCTGGAACACGCCGGCATGCAGGCCCTGCTCCACCAGCGCGCGCACTTCGTCGTCGCCCACGGTTTCCTCCGGGGGACGCGTGCGGAGCCGGATGAGTTTCGTGACGCCGTCCGTCGCCAGCTCCATCAGCCGCAGGAAAGGCGCCGCCAGCCAGGCCAGCCCGCGCATCGAACCCGCGAGCAGCGACGCCACCTTCTCCGGATGCGCGCGGCCGATGCGCTTCGGCACCAGCTCACCGAACAGCAGCATGAACGCCGACAACCCGAGCGTCACGATCACAAACGCCAGCGCCCCTGCATACGGCGCCAACGCCGCCACGCGGGAAAATTGCTCCGTCAACTGGCCCGCCACTTTCGCCCCGCCCAGCACGCCGGCGATCATGCCGGAAAGCGTCAGCCAGAACTGCACCAGGGCCAGGAACCGCGTCGGATGCTCCGTCAGCTCCAGCGCCTTCGCCGCGCCGATGTCGCCTTTGCCCGCCAACTCGCGCAACCGGGCCTTCCGCGCCGACACGACCGCCGTTTCCGCCATGGCCAAAAGGCCGTTGGCAAGCACGAGGGCGCAGACGATCAGGATTTCGACAGGCAAACTCAGCATGGCGCGAATAGATACCCTGACGGGGGACGTCGATAATCGCAATTCCTTTACGGAAATGCCTTTAAATCAATCATTTGACTCCGCGCCTGCGGCGTAATCCTCCGTCGGTCGCTATGCCTTGATAAGCTTGCTGGTTTCGTAGCTACGAGCGTGAGCGAGTGGTTGAATCGCCGCTCGCTCACGCTCGCAGCTACTACCGATTGTCGGCCCGCGTCTCCAGATTTGCTCCGCTCAACTCAGCCGCCCCAGCCGCTCCGCCACGTCTGCCCGCAGGCGGTCGATCGTCCCCACCGTAAATTCCTCCACACTCAGCGTCTCATCCGCCACCAGCGGCGTTAGGTCCATCGCCCAGGCGATCTCGGTGAACTTGTCCGTCGCATGCGAGGTGTGAAAGGTCGCATTGGCCTGCCGCCGGCCGATGGCGGCGAGATCGTAGCGTTTGCCGCCCGCAATCTGGGAATCGAACACTTGCATGATCTTCAGCGCCAATTCCGGGTGCGCCGCGCAATCGAGCGGCACCTTTTCGTTGTCCATCAGCCAGTCGAGCCCGCGCCACGCCTCGACGCCCACCACGCGCTTCGGCCGGTCCGCGCGCGGTAACGCGCGCATTGCTTCAAGACACCGCAGCAGCACTGCCACGTGCGTGTCGTGCTTGTCGCACGGCTGGTGCAGGTAAACCACCGTGGGCCGGCACGCCGAGAAAATCGCCCTCAAATCCACCGCCACACCCGCGTGGCCGGGCTTCTTCACGTCCGCGCTCGGATGCGCCAGCTGCAGCTGCAGATTATATTTTCCCAGCCGCGCCGCCGCCCGCTGTTCCTCGCGACGCACGTCCATCATCTGTGCGTCCGTGATCGCCGCGTATTTCCCCGCGCGCGGCGAGCCGGCGCCGTTGGTCACCGTCACGCCCGTGAAAAACCGGTCCGACCGCCCGTAGCACTCCGCCACCGCCGGGTAGGCATTGATCTCGATGTCGTCCTGGTGCGCGATCACGCAGAGGTGCGTCGTGCGCGCCAGCGCCTTCGCCGCATCACCACCATCCGGCACAAACACATCAGCCTCAGCCCGGGAGAATTTCATCGAGAGTCGGAGTTAACCACGAAACACACGAAATACACGAAATCTTGCAGAGAGGAAGCCTCACCGAACCTGCAGGTGTTCCTTTCGTGTGTTTCGGGTCTTTCGTGGTGACCTCAGCACGCTTCCACGATGATGCGGACCATGTCGTGCTGCGCCGCCTCGATGCTCCGCACGAGCGCGAACTGCGTGCGACACCGGTCCAGATTGTGCCGCGGGTGCTTGATTTTGTAGTAGGTGTCGCCCTGCAGGTAGTCCGTCAGGAAGCGCAGCCCATTCTCGTAGGTCATCAGCTTCCCCGCAAAACCGAGGTGGGCGCGTTCGGTGGAGTTCAGAACGCTCCCCACTGCCGAGCTGAGGTAGCCCCGGACCAGCGCGCGAAACGGCGGCAGGAGCACGCGCATGTTCTCCGGGTTGGGATCGTCCTCGAGTGTCGAACTGGCCGACGTGCGGACCAGCTCGCCAAAGTCGTAGAGCGGCAGCCCCGGCATGATCGTGTCGAGGTCAATCACCGCCACGGTCCGGCCGGTGGCGTCGTCGAGCATGACGTTGTTGATCTTCGTGTCGTTGTGCGTGACGCGCTCCGAAATCTCCCCGCGCGCCAGCAGCCCGAGCAGCAAGTCCGCGTCGGACTCTCGCGAAAACGCGAACTCGATCTCCGCGCCGACCTCGCCCGCGCGTTTCGCGGCGTTTTCCGACACGGCCCGGCGGAAATTCTCGAAGCGGCTGCGCGTGTGGTGAAAATTCGGGATCGTCTCGATCAATCGCCCGCCCGGCAGGTCGGCGAGCTGCGCCTGGAACTCCCCGAACGCCGCCGCCACCGCCTGCGCCTGCGCCTCGGTCGTTACCCGATCCACCGTGTGCGCGCCCTCAATGAAATCGTAAACCCGCCAGTAACCTCCGCAGTCGTCCTGCGCATACGCCCGGCCGTCGCGCGCCGGGATGAGATGGAGCACGCGCCGCGCCGCCGCGTCGCCCGCCGTCGCCCGCACTTTCGCCGCGATGTGAGCCGTCACACGCCGCACGTTCTCCATCAGCCCCGGCACGTTTTTGAAAATGCGGTGGTTGATCTTCTGGAAAACATACCGGCGCGGCGCGGTGCCGTCGGCGAACTCCGCCGCATATGTCTCGTTGATGTGCCCGCTGCCGTGCGGCGCGACCGACACGAGGTGGCCGGGCAGCGGAAAAGCGGGGATGATGGCGTGGAACTCGGCGGGAACCGGCAGGGAACTCATTCGGCAGGCGCTATTTCAATCGTGAGCGACCGGCCGGATGCGAGGGTTTTCTCCGCCTTGAACGTCTTCTCTCCAAAGCCCGTGAGCGTGAACCGGCTCAGCTTCAGCCGGCCGCCGAGGCAGGTCAGCGTGACCTTCGTCCGCCGCCGCGTGGGCGCGAGTTCGACTGTCCCCCACGCCGTGCCCGCCGACCAGAACCAGCGGACGTGGTGGCGGCTCGGCGCAAACGCCAGCGCCCCGGTGAGCGCCGAGTAGTGGAAACCCGTCAGCGCCGGGATCAGGCCCCAGCTGTTCAGCGCGCGGGCGTAGTGGTGGCCGCACTCGGCCTCGTCGAAGGGATTGCGCTTGCGGCCGTCATAGCGCGCGCGGATGTCGCGCACGACCTTCATGGCGTCGCGCACCATCCCTTCCTGCGCGAGGTGCAGCGCGACGCAATATTCGAAGCCTGTCATCACCTCGGTGTAATACGGGAACGGCCGCGCCGGCCGGGATCCGCGCGGATACGCCGCCATCAGCAGTGCCGTCTCGTCGCCCAGCACGTAGCTGCGCATGTGGTTGAAATGCCCGTCAAAGCCGTGCCGGCGGTTGTGCGCGAGCACCGCCCGCAACGCCTCGCGCTCGTGCACGGGGTCCAGCAGGTGACCCAGCCCCTCAAAATGCGCGTTCACCTGCCCCGCGAGCTGGTCCACGAGACAGCCCGCGCCGAGCTGGTAGTCCGGGTCCTTCGGGTCCTTGCGCTCCGGGTCATACATCAGCCCGGCCCGGACTTTGTCCCACGTGCCCGGCGGCTGGATGCGGTGCTCGTAATAGTCGTCGTTGAACAGGTTCGCATCCACCCACGCGCGGCCCTGCTCAAACAGCTTGCGGCACTTCGCGGCAAATTTCTTCTCCCCCAGCGCCCGCGCCATCTCCTCCGCCGCGCGCAACGCGCCGAGATACCACGACGCCATCTGCGGATTCGGACCGAAATACTCCACGTCCATCGTGTTGTGCTGGCAGCCTTCCATCACGCCGTCCTGGTCTCCATCCCACCCACCCGGCAGCCACGCAAACTCCAGTGCCGCCTTTGCTCGCGGCCATAACCCGCGCAGCCACGCCGTGTCACCCGAGAGCCGCCACTCACGGTGCAGCCGGATCAGGCAACCCATCTGCCCGTCCGCCGCGGCGACATACCCCGTCGCCGGGATCGGCTTCAGCGGCAGCGGCACGCGGAAGCTCATATGGCCCTCCGCATTCATCGCATACTCGGAAAACTCCGTCTCGCGCATCGACCGCGCCAGGTCCGGGAACAGGTGCGCCGTCGCGTGCTCGTAATTCCAGACGTGCGTGCAGCTGCCATGGCAACTGCCCCGCCGGTCGAAGCAGCCTTCCCAGCCGAAGAACCGCCCGTCCGGCGTGCGGAAACAGGTCTGCGAGCGCAGCGTCGAGAGGTTGAACAGCGCCGCCTCGCGCGCTTCCGCCGGCAGGTCGCTCTCCGCCACGCCGCGCACGAAGGCCACCGTGTCGCGTTCCAGCGCCGGCCATTGCTTCGCCGCGTGCGCCGCCGCCGCCCACGCGTCGGCAAACTGCGTCGTGTAATGATTGCCGACGAGCGTCGGGGGCTCCGTCGCCGGGCGACTCCAGGTCTCACGGTTCGGAAAATGCCACGCCGTGATGAATTCCACTGCGCGTTCGCCCATCGGCGGCACATCGATCGTCACCGCGAGCGACCCCGTGGGCATGTCATTTTTCCCTTCGCGCGGCTCCAGTTTGCCATCCGCGGAGAAATCATCCCAGAAATCCAGCAGGCTGTCCGCGCCCCAGATGAAATCCTGCCAGCTCGTCCGATGCGTCACACCGCGCGTCGCCGTCGTCGCCAGCGCCATCGTGCCCCACGCCACATGCTGCCGGTCCACGCCGTCCGAAGCAAACGCCAGGCCCCGCAATCCGCCGGCCTCCCGCCACTCGTTGCGGTTGCCCGCCGCGCCGGTCGGAAAGAGCTTTCCGCGAAAATCGTCGAGCTTCTGCGCGAAGCCGTCGCAGCCGATGAAGTTCGGCAGCACCGCCGCCACCGCCGCGCTCACCGGCGCACGCGAGGGGTTGCGCAACACCACGCGCACGAGCGCCACCGGCAAGCTGCTGCGCGCGCTGTCACCCGGGATCAGCGGGTTGAACACCTGCAGCACCGCCGTCACCGGCACCGCCTCGTCCGCCAGCTCCACCTGCGCCAGCGGATACGCCGCGCGAAACGTGCACCGCCGGAACCGCGGCAATCCCGCCTGCCGCGTCGGCGAGCCTTCCTCGCCATCCCACTCGCCCACCGGCAGCGGGCCTTCCAGCAGCCGCGTGACCGGCGGCTCGCCGCGCCGCGCCGCGCGCACCGCAAAAAATGGCGCCGCGCCGCCCTGCCCCGCCGGCGTGAAGTTCTTCGCCGGGCGGTTCATGATTTCCCAATGACGCCACGCGCCCCAGCCCGTCAGCGAAACCGTCCCCGTCCCAATCCCACCCACCGGCATCGCGATCCGCGCCAGGTGCTCGCCCGTGTAGGAGCGAAGGATGGGCCAGCCGGAGGATTTAGCCGCGGATTTCATGTCGGGTCAGGTCTTCATCCGCGTCCATCCGTGTAATCCGCGGGCAAGTCTCCGAGCCATCAAAATAACCTCGCTGGGTATTTCCCCGCCTGCACCAGCGCCGCGATCGCCGCCGTCACGCGGGGCTTGTCCTCGCGATACGTCACGCCGAACCACGCGCTGCCCGTCGGCAACACCCGCACCACCGCTTCGTGCCGGGCGATCATCTCAGACACCGCCGCTGGCAGGTAGAATTCCGCCTTCGCGTCGCCGCTGCGCGCCGCCAGGAACACCCCCAGCTGCCGCTCCAGCCCCGCGAACAGTGCCGGCGTGAAGCCCCAGCAGTTCATCGACACGGTTTCCTGCCCTGTAAATTTCCGCCCGGTGCCAACCTCCGCCGCGAGGATGCCCGTCTGTTCCGTGATCGACGCCAGCAACCCGTCCGCCCCCATCGCACACAACCCGCGTGCCACGGCGCCGTGCTCGGACAGCGTGTTCGCCAGCGTGAAGCCCACCATGGCGAACTGCGCCGCCAGCGTGCGCGGCGCCGGGTGACCCGACATGGGGTCGAAGCCCCGCGGTGACGCCGCCGCGCTGGTCAGGAACTTTGCCAGCTGCACGAAGGAGTCCGCGCCATAAAAATCGTCCGCGTTGATCACCGCGAACGGCTCGTGCACCGCCTCTCGCGCGCACCAGACCGCGTGCCCCGTGCCCCAGGGTTTCTCCCGCCCCGCCGACACCGTCGCGCCCGCCGGCAGCGTATCGAGCGACTGGAAAACGTAGTCCACCGCGATCTGCCCCGCGTATTTCGCGCCGATCTGCTTGCGGAAGAGTTCCTCAAAGTCTTTCCGGATCACGAAAACCACCCGCCCAAACCCCGCGCGCCGCGCATCAAATACGGCGTAGTCGAGCACGGTTTCGCCCGACGGCCCGACCGGATCGACCTGCTTGAGCCCGCCGTAACGCGAGCCCATGCCCGCGGCGAGGACGAGGAGCGTGGGTGCCATCGCTCCAGCAGAGGCGTTTGCCCGCCGCGGTCAATGCCGCAGACGGAACGGGGATTGGGTTTGGAGGGGGAAGGCAGGAAGGCAGGAATGGAGGGACCTGATTTCCAATGCCGATCGCGAAAGCGCGAAAGGACGAAAACGCGGAAACAGCAAATGCCTGTCCACAAGTCACCACGGGGGACCAGTGCACAGGCAGGTTGTATTTTCGCGATTCCGCTCCTCCGCGCTTCCGCGATCCGGTTCGGGGTCCTCGGTCCGTTCCTGCCTTCCCCCTCCAAAAAGACTCCCGTCCGGTTCCGGTTTGTCATCCCCTCCGTTTCCGGGTTTCTTGGCTTCTCCTTCCCTCTCCGATGCTGCCGCTCAATCCCCTGATCTCGCTCACGCCCCTGCGCACCCAGCGCGGCGTGCTGCGCCTGGCTGAAATGATCTGGTCCGACGCCCGCCCGCTGCGCGTCGAGGCCACCGCGTCCCGCCCGGACCACGTGCCTCTCGCCACCGGCAAAAAGGCGCCGCGCCGGCCTGTCCGCGCCGGCGAAACCTGGGGACGACTCTACGACCAGCGTTGGTGCCGCGTGACCATTCCCGCCGGCGCCTCGCGCTGGATGCGCTGGGACGAACAGGGCGAGGCGACGCTCTTCATCAACGGCACGCCGTTCTACGGTTTCGATGTCGCCCATCGCACGGTCGAGCTTCCCGCCGGCGTGCGCGAGGTCTGGGTCGAATCACTCTGCTGCCAGGCAGCCGTCTGGCACCCGGACGCCAAGGGCCTCGCCGAAACGGGCAATCTCTTCCGCGGTGCTTCGCTGCTGCACCGCGACGATGCCGCCTGGGCCGCCTACCACGACCTAAACTGTCTCTACGATTACATGCTCGAGCTGCGCGCCCGCGAACACCCCGGCGTGCCGAAAGAGCTGGGCGCCATGACGCAGCAGCAACCACTGACCGACGTCTCGCCGCTCTACCGCCGGCTGCTGCGCGGGCTCGATACCGCCCTCGACGCGTTTGACTCGTCTGGCGTCGACGCCCTCCGTCGCGCGCTCGCCGCCGTCTACCGTGAGATGCGCGACGCCGCGCCCCTCGCCCGTGCCGCGCTCACCGGCCATTCGCACCTCGATCTCGTCTGGCTCTGGACCGAGCAGATCGGCGAGGGCAAGGCCGTCCACACATTTTCCAACATGAACCGGCTGATGGCGCTCTACCCGGAGTTCCGCTTCGCCTACTCGCAGCCCGCTAGCTACGAGGCGGTCGGTCGCCGCTCGCCGGAATTACACCGCGCCGTTCGCGCGCGCCTGCGCTCGGGCCAGTGGGAAGCCACCGGCGGCATGTATGTCGAAGCCGACTCGCACGTGCCCACCGGCGAGGGCCTCGCCCGCGCGTTCGTCCTCGGTCAGGAGTCCTTCGAGAAACTCACCGGCAAGCGTTCGCGCGTGCTCTGGCTGCCCGACCTGTTCGGCTTCAGCGCGTGCCTGCCGCAGCTGATGAAGCTGAGCGGCGTGGATTATTTTTTCACGACCAAGACCACCTGGAATACCGTCAACCGGTTTCCGCACTCGAGCTTCGTCTGGCGCGGCGCTGGCGGCCACGCGGTCGTCAGCCATGTCACGCAAGGCATTCAGTTCAACAACACGCTTTCCGTCGCGGAGCTCCTCGCCACGTCGCGCCAGAACCAGCAGGGCGACATCCACGACGAGACGCTCATGCCCAACGGCTATGGCGACGGCGGCGGCGGCCCAAGCGAGGAAATGTGCGAGCGCGCCCGCCGGCTCACCGCCCTGCGCGGCCTCCCCGCCCTGAAATGGGACCAGCCCGAGGCCTACTTCGACCGCCTCGCCGCCAAGCGCGCGTCGCTGCCCGCCCTCGACGGCGAAATCTACCTCGAATACCACCGCGGCACGTTCACCACGCAAAGCCGCGTGAAGTCGCACTTCCGCGACCTCGAGCGCTCCCTGCAAGTCCATGAAGCCGCCCTCGTCGCCACGCACGGCAAGCCCGGTGAAGATCTCGCGCATGCCTGGTGCCGCATGGTCTTCGCGCAGTTCCACGACTACATCCCCGGCAGCTCCATCCCCGAGGTCTACGTGAAGGGTCTGCCGGAACTCGCGAAACTCACGCGTGAACAAACCGCTGCAGCTCTAAGCACGTTACAGAATCTGCCCCCTGCCCTACGTAGTGCCGCGAAGCGGGACGAAGTAGGGTGCCTCTTCAACCCCCTCCCCTTCGCCCGCCGCTGCGTCGTCTCCGGCAACGTCGTCGACCTCCCCCCGCTCGCCGGCGTCCGCGTCTCCGACGCCATCGTGCGCAATATTCCGCCCGTCGTTGTCCAAGGCCGCACGCTTTCAAACCGTCGCGTCGTCGCGAGACTCACCTCCCAAGGCGAACTCGCCGCCCTCAGCGTCGACGGCCGCGCCGTAGAACTCTCCGCCGGCGCCGGCCGGCTCGTCGGGTATCCCGACCACGCCGCCAATTTCGGCCCGTGGGACATCGACCGCGCCGCGCTCTCCCTCGGCCAGCCGGCCCACGGCCCCGCCAAGATCACCGCCGGCAAAAACTCCCTCACCGTCACCCGCCGGATCGGCGCGTCCAGCACGGCCACCGTGCGCTACTGGCTCGAGCCGGGCGCGAGCGTGCTGCGCGTCACCGTCGAGCTGGATTACAACGAGGAGAATTCGCTGCTGAAGCTGCATTTCCCGACGGCGTATCGCGGACGCGAGGTGCGCTGCGGCACACCGTTTGGCAGCGTGCTGCGTCCGCAACTCGCGACGACGCGCGAGGCCGAGGCGATGTGGGAATGGCCAATGAGCCGCTGGGCCACCGTGAGCGCCGAGGGCGAACGCTCCGGCCTGTTCGCGCTCGCCGAAAACAAATACGGCGTGAGCGTCCGCGACGGCGACCTCGCCCTCACGCTCCTCCGCACGCCGAAACACGTCGGCTACGAGGACCACGGCCGCGCGTATCCGCAGCAACTCAGCCGCCTGCCGAAACCCAAGACGATCTACACCGACCTCGGCCGTCACACGATCGAGCTCGCACTCGGCTTCTACGACCTCACCGCCCCCCGCCCCGAGCAACCCGCCACCCAGGTCGAGAACCTCTTCACCGCTCCTGTCGCCTATCGCGGCGCCCCCATCTCATCCGCGTTCCGCGGCCTCGAGGGCGGCGAAACCCTGATCCCCCACTGGGCGAAGCCCGAGACCCGCACCCGCTGGACCCTCCGCCTCCACGAAGTCGCCGGCCAGCGCGGCACCGCCAAGCTCCACCTCGCTCCCGGCTGGAACGCCCAAAAAACCGACCTCCTCGGCCGCAAACTCGGCGCCTCCCTGCGCAACGGTCGCCTCGTGTTCGCGCCCTACGAAATCATCAGCCTGCGGCTGACGAAAACGTGACCCCGCTTTCAGTAACCACGATTCAATCATTCATGGACATTGAGGAGAGAACCCATCGGATTATAGCCGGTGTTGTCGGCGGTGTGGTCGGGGCGATCCAACTGTTGGCAATGGCTTGGCTCGATGAGCAGACCAGCAGGCCCTTCCCCAAGGAGGATTGGGCCCAGGGGGCATTTGTTTGCCTTTCGGTGCTTCAAGTCTTTGCCGTGATCGCGCTTACGATGTACCGGGTGTCCCCCTGGGTCGCCCGCTTCCTGGGCAATACCTATGAGGCCGACAGCATCGAGGTGGAAGGCGTGACGCGCCGGGTCGTTTTTCAGTGGGCCGCGACGATCATTATTTTTCTACAGAGAGCCGTCGTCGTCGTGTCCGACTGGAGGGTCTCGAAGGAAACAGCCTTTGCCTTGGTGATCGCTCTTCTCCCGCTCCTAATTCCCTCTCCTCCAAAGTTGAATGCCAGCTAGAGCCTGACCGACGGGGGTCAGGCCATGTGGTGTATGGCCGTCCCCTAGCTGCGGTCCAGTTTCTCGCTCTCGATCGCGCGGTAGATGTAGGCGTTGATCTCGCGCTTCATGGCCTTCAGCTCCTCGGCCATGGGCGGGTAGCTCGCGAGCAGCGACTCGGAGAATTCCTTGATCAGCGCCGTCATCGTGGCCTGGATCCCGCGGCTCATTTCCAAATCCTGCGGGGTCGGGGCGAACGCCGCGTCGGTCATGCCGCTGTCGCGGTATTTGTTCAACTTGCTCTCGAGCGGCAGCAACTGGGCCTGGCAGTCGATCAATTGCGGCAGGATGCGGTTGATCAGCGGATCGTAGAGGCGGCGGATCTTCGAAATGGAGCCCATCAGGCGCTGCTCGAGTTGTTCGTCGCGCAGGTAGATGGAGACGCGAACGGCCCCGATCTTCACCTTCAGGAAGAGTTTCCGTTCCTCCTCGTAAAAGGAGTTCGCCGTCGCCTGCGAGGGCGTGCGGCCGCTGAAGTCCGTGAGACCGCCCAGCAGGCAGTCCTCCCACTTGACCAGCGCGACGCGAAAATTGACGAGATCGCCGCGCTCCTCGTTGCGCAGCTCTTTCTTCAGGTCGAGCGAAGTTCGGGCGATGTCGCCGATCCGGGTTTCGACGCTGTCGATTTTCTTCTCGATGATCAGCTTCAGGAAGTAGCCGAGCACGAATAGGCCCAGCACGAGCGGGGACACGTTTTTCGAGAAATCATAAAATTCTTGCAGGGTCACGGGGAAGGCGGGTGCGTGCAACCGGTAGGCCCAGCGGCGGGCTTCGTCGAGCGCTAAGGGGGCGCGACCCGTGGCATGACGGCGCGCTTAGTCCAATCCCGACCTTCCGGGGCCCGCACAACCCATGGGCCAGGCCATTGATCGCGGGGATTGGCCATCGGTCCGCTCCTGGGTTGCTCCGCGGGAGCGCGACTCCAAGGTGGCTTCACCCCATGAAATTTACCCCTTCCTTCCCGCCAGGCGCTGCTGCCGCCTCGGCCACGTTATGAAGACCTTCGCGGCGAGGCGCCCCGTGGTTTTCTCGGTCACGGCCATCGTGGCAGCCCTGCTGGTCCTGAAGCTGGGCGCGTGGGGATTGAAACAATGCATGGCGGAGCTGCCGGCGCGCCTCTTGGCGGAACTGATGTTCTGCCTGGTCGCGGTCGCGTATGTCTCGGCCCTGGGCTGGTGGCGGGAAGTGGGCTTCCACTGGCCGAATAGCATGCGGGGCTACGCGGCTTACCTGCCCTGGCTGGTGCTGCCACTGCTCGTGGTGCTGGGCGCGGGCGTGCGTACGGCGACTGCGGACCGCGTGCTCGGCTACGCGCTCTTCTGCCTCATGGTGGGTTTCGCCGAGGAAGTGCTGATGCGCGGCGTCGTGCTGAAGGTGCTCGC
>Ga0316221_1001339_pt1 | contig 26106 bp, 25 predicted proteins | sample TBH18007metaG_FD_206003 | JGI IMG/M metagenome (GOLD analysis project Ga0316221, IMG submission 206003) | Freshwater microbial communities from Trout Bog Lake, Wisconsin, USA - TBH18007 | ecosystem: Environmental > Aquatic > Freshwater > Lake > Hypolimnion/Profundal zone | place: USA: Wisconsin... | reverse complement strand
CGGCGTGATCCAGGTGATCAGCAATGTCATCGACCACGGCATGACCATCGAGGAAGCCGATGAGGCCCCGCGCATCCAGCAGCAATGGATGCCCGATGTGACTTTCTATGAACACAATGCCTTCAGCGCCGACACGATGAAGGCGCTGGCCGCCAAGGGGCAGAAGATGGAAGAAATGCCCTATTGGAACCACATTGCGGCCATTCTGGTGGGCGCGCCTGCGCTGGGCGCCAAGCCTTTGGGCGATAAAAAGCTCTATGGCTCGATCGATCCGCGCCTCAACCTTGGCGATGTCGAGGGCTATTGATGGCGCTGAGTCTGGAGGTTCTCGCCATTTTGGGCGGGGCAGGGTTTGGTGCGGGGTTTGTCGATGCGATTGCGGGCGGCGGCGGACTGCTGACTGTGCCCGCGTTGCTGGCGGCGGGCGTGCCTCCGCTGATGACGCTGGGCACCAACAAGGCGCAGAGCAGCGTCGGCACCGCGCTGGCCACCTGGCGGTACAGCCGGGCGGGGTTGATCGCATGGCGGCCGCTGGTGCCCGCCGTTGCCGCGACGGCGGTGGGTGCGGCGCTGGGCACTCTGGCGGTGCAGGTCATCCGGATTTCCACGCTGAAGCTGATCATCCCGGTGCTGATGCTGGCGGCGATCGTCTATTTCCTCGCCAGCCCACGCATGACCGACGAGGACGCCCATCAACGGATCTCGCTGAAGGCCTATGCCGCCGTGGCGGGTTGCATGGGGTTTTATGACGGGTTTTTCGGTCCCGGCACCGGCAGCATCATCGCCGCGACGCTGGTCGGGCTGGTCGGCATGGGGCTGAGCCGCGCCACCGGCCACACCAAGGTGCTGAACCTGACCAGCAACATCGTCTCGGTGGCGCTGTTCATCGCGGGTGGGCGGGTGATCTGGGTGGTGGCGCTGGTGATGGGCACGGCCAATATCGCCGGCGCGTGGGTGGGCAGCCATTTCGTGCTGCGCCACGGGGCGGCGCTGATCCGGCCGCTGCTGGTAACGGTGTCGGTGCTGCTGACGATCAAGATTTTGGCCGACCCCGCCGGGCCGCTGCGGATGTTATTGCATATCTAACGCAGCGGCGGGCGGAGCGTTTTACAACGCCTTCTCGTAGACCACATATTCCTTGTTGACGGTGGCGTGGATTTCGCGGGCGATGGAGTTCATCCCCTGATTGCTTTCCAGAATCCAGCCGATTTCGCCGCGGGTGCTGCCATATCTGACGATGGCGTCGCGGCGGATGAACTCGATCATCATGAAGGCCAGCTGGCTGGCGAGGCGACTGGCTTGCAGGCGTTTGCGCACGCCCATCAGGGGCACGCGCATGGTGCGGCATTTGGGGTTCAGCGTCCACAGACCCAGTTTGGCATAGCCCAGCAGCGACCCGCCCTTTTTGTTGAACACCCGTTTTTGCACCTCGTTGAGGTCGGGCAGGGTCATCATGAAGGCCACCGGCTCGCCGTCCAGTTCGGCGATGCGGACCAGATCGCCGCGGATCAGCGGCTTCAGCTTCTTGCCGGTATAGGCAATCTCGCTGGCGGTGAAGGGGACAAAACCCCAGTTGTCCGCCCAGGCATCGTTGAGAATGTTGCAGATCAGCGCGGCTTCCTCGGCGAATTTGGCGGGGTTGGCGTTGCGGATGTGGATGCGGGGGTTTTTCTCTCCGCTGGCGACGATGCGCTGGATCAGCGGCGGGAATTCCTTGGTGATGTCCAGATCATAGGTCACCAGCTTTTGCACCGGCACATAACCGGCGCTTTCCACCCAAGGCTCAAACTTGGCGTTTTGGTGGCCCATCATCACGGTTGGCGGATGGTCGTGGCCCTTGACCAGCAGGCCGGGCTCCTCCCACACCGACAGCGTCATTGGCGCCAAAACGCGGGTCATGCCCTGTTTGCGTAGCCAGTCTTCGGCGGTGGCGATCAGCGCGTGGGCGATGTCCTGCGTGTCCGCCTCCAGCGCGCCCCAATTGCCGGTGCCGGGGCCCATGCCCTGCTCGGGCGGCTGGGTCAGCGCCAGTTCGTCGTAATGCGCCGAGATGCGCCCGACAATCTTGCCTGACGTGTCCCGGGCCAGAAACAGCTGCACTTTTGCGTGTTCAAAGAAGGGGTTGCCGCCTGGGGTATATTTCTCCATCTCCTCCCCGCGCCATTGCGGCACAAAGCTGGGGTCTGCCGCGTTGGCGATATAGACGAAATCTACCCATAGGGCGCGCTCGGCCTTGGTGGTGACGGGGGTGATCACTATATTGCTCTGGGTCACGATTTCGCCTTTATTGATCATTATTCGGGTGCTGCCCCCACCTGTGATTTATCGCAAGGACTTGTCAAGGCGAAGCTGGCACGCGGCAACCACCAGCTCTGTGCATCCCCCATTTAAGCGGACGTAAAATGACCGATCTATCAATTGTGACCGAGAATCCCCCACAGACGCTTGAAAATGTTTCTCAAGGTGGTGCTATCCCGGACGACAAGGCATTGCTGCGCGCGGCGGTGGAGCTGACCCGCGAATTGGGCGAAGCGAAAGCGGCGATCTATTGGCCCGATATGCTGGTTTCGGCGGGCGTGGGCTATGCGGGTTTGGCGGGGGCTATCCTGTTGCACGGCCTTGCGGCGCAGCTGGCCTGCGCGGTGGTGGCGTCTCTGGCGCTGTACCGGGCGCTGTTGTTCATCCACGAGCTGACCCATATCCACCGCGACGCCCTGCCGGGGTTTCGTTTTGTGTGGAATGTGCTGGTCGGCATTCCGATGCTGATGCCATCCTTCATGTACGAGGGCACGCATACCATCCACCATTCGCGGGCGCGATATGGCACGGTGGATGATCCCGAATATATGCCGCTGGCCTTGATGAAGCCCTGGACCTTGCCGGGGTTTATCTTGGTGTCGGCGCTGTTGCCGCTGGCTTTGCTGGTACGTAGCGCGGTTTTGGTGCCGCTGGGGGTGGTGATCCCACCGCTGCGACGGCTGGTGTGGGGGCGGTTCTCGGCGCTGGCCATCAACCCCGATTTCCGCCGCCGCGCGCCCGAGGGGGCCTTTGCCCGCATGGTGTTCTGGCAGGAACTGGGCGCCAGCGTCTGGGCGCTGTTTCTGGTGGTTTCTGCGGTGCGATATGGCTGGCATCCGCTGGCGATTGCGATGGCTGTGGTGTCGGTGACGGCGGTGCTGAACCAGATCCGTACTTTGGTGGCGCATTTGTGGGCCAATGATGGCGCCACCATGACCGTGACGGGGCAATATCTGGATACCGCCAATGTGCCGCCACCGGGCGTGGTGGCGGCGCTGTGGGCGCCGGTGGGCCTGCGATACCACGCGCTGCATCACCTGCTGCCCAGCGTGCCCTATCACGCGCTGGGGGAGGCGCATCGGCGGCTGATCGCCGAGATGGGGCTGGGATCGACGTATAACAGGGCCAATTATTCCGGCCTGATGCCCTTGGTGCGCAGGCTGGTCAGCAGCACGATGAGGGTGTGACGGGTTATTCCTCGGTGCGGATCAGCACCGTTTCGCCGATGGCAAGGAACAGGAAAAACGGCGCCCAAGCGGCAATCAACGGCGGATAGGCCCCGAAATTGCCCATCGCCAGCCCCATATTATCGACCACGAAATAGGCAAAGCCCAGCAGAAAACCTATCGCTGCGCGCGCCAGCAATTGCCCCGAACGCGCCAGCCCAAAGGCCGCCACCGCCCCCAGCAAGGGCATCAACACGGCGGACAAGGGCTTTGACAGCTTGTGCCACCATTTGCCTTCCAGCTCTGCGGTGCGGCGGCCGCTGGCTTTCATGGCGCCGATCGCCCGGTGCAGCGCGAATATGTCCAGCCCGTCGGCGTTGACATTGCTGATGTCGATTTGCTTGGTGGCAATCCCTTGACCCACCACCATCGGCGCCAGCGCCTGTGTGGCGGTGGTTGCTAGGGTGAAGGCCTGCGGCGTGTCCAGCCGCCAGCCGGGCGCGGCATAGGTGGCGTGGTCACTGCGGATCATCGACACGGTCATTCCGGTGGCATCGCGGACATACCATGTCACCCCCGTCATGTGGATCGCGGCGCCCTCGCCGGTGACCGTCTGGGCGTAAAGAATATTCTGGCCATCGGCGAGGAAGACATTGCTGCGCACCCCGGTGCCCTTGGGGATAGGGCCGAAATTGACGTCCTGCCACGCTTTCAGCGTGGCCGATGCGCGGGTGACCACCGCCTCGTTAAAGACAAAGCTGAGGCCCGAGACCACCAGCGCGGTCGCCAGCATCGGCGCCAAAATCTGATGCGGCGACAGCCCGGCCGCGCGCATGGCGATCACCTCGCTGTTGTTGTTCAGCGGAAAGAAGGTGAACAGCGTACCCAGCAACACCGAATAAGGCAGAAAAAACTGTATGAGCTGAGGCATGCGCAGCATGACATAGTGCCATATCTGCGCCTCTCCATTGCCCGGATAGGCCAAAATCTTGCCCGATTCAGCCAGCAGATCCAGCAATTGCAGCACCAGCACCAGCATCACCATCACGCCGATGATCCGCGTCAGGAACAATCGCGCCAGATACAGCGCCAAGGTGCGCGACGGGAACAGGTCAAAAATCATCCGTGAGTTGCCCGCAACAGCTTGGTCCGCACCAGCACGGCGCGCAGATGTTTGCCCATGTTGGCGGCAAAGCGCTCCAGCGCGCCGATCGGCTGGCCACCCGGCACATAGGCTATCCGCCAATACATCCAGCCGATCAGCGCCGCAAAGCACACAAACGGCCCCCACAGCCCCAGCATGGGATCGACCAGCCCCAGCCCCGCCACCGACTCGGCGTATTCATTGACCTTGTGATAGGCGACCACCATGATGATCGACAGATAAAGCCCCACCGACGATGTGGAGCGCTTGGGCGGTACCGCCAGTGCCACTGCCAGCAGCGGCAGCATTAGCATCATCAGCACCTCGACCAGACGGAAATTGAGGCTGGCCAGCACCACGGCGCGGTCCTTGGCCGAGGTATCCGGCGCCCAGCCGATACGCAGCAGTTCAGGCAGGAAATATTCGCGCTCTCCCCCGCCGCGCGTCCGGAAACGCTGCACTGCGGGCAGGTCTATCGGCAGGTCGTGGGTGGTGAAGGCCAGCACGCGCAGCGGCTGATGCGGCGGCGCCTGCACCATCTGCCCGTCGGTCAACCGCAGCACGATCGTGTCCGGGTTGTCACGCAGCGCCAGAAAACGCCCCTTACGAGCGGTGATCGACAGCACCTGCCCGTCGTGATCGGCGACTCGGGCAAAGATGCCGATCAATTCGCGGCCATCGTCACGGGCTTGGTCGATGCGCAAGGATGTGCGATCTTGCAGGGTGTTGAATTCACCCACCTTGATTGATGCGCCCAGCGCGCCAGAGCGCAGCTCAAAACTGAGCCGCTCGTAATAATAGCGCGAAAGGGGCTGCACATAGCTGACGATGGCCAAATTCAGCACCATCAGCACCAAGGCGATCAAATAGGGCACCCGCAGCATCCGCGTATAGCTCATCCCCACCGAGCGCAGCGTGTCGAGTTCGCTGGATACCGCCAGCTTGCGAAAGGCCCAGATCGTGCCCAGCATCAGGCCCAGCGGGATCGCCAGCGTCGCATATTCGGGCAGCATATCGGCCAGCATTTTGAACACGATCGAAACCGGGCCGCCTTCGGTGGCAACAAAATCAAGCAGTTTCAGCATTTTGTCTAGAACGAGCAAGGACGCGGCCAGCACAAACACAGCCAGCATCGGCATCACCACCAGCCGGAAAATATATCGATCAATGGCAGTGAAAAAGCGCACACAGGCCTCGTAAGGGCGGATGCGCGCCGGGGCAAGGTGCGATCTTGGCGGAGGTGTCGGTTAAATCTTTTCCAGCGTACATTGCAGCGGGTGCTGATTCTGGCGGGCGAAGTCCATCACCTGATGCACCTTGGTTTCGGCGACCTCATAAGTGAAGATCCCGCAGACGCCGACGCCCTTTTGGTGGACATGCAGCATCACCTGCGTCGCCTGATCGATATCCATGTTGAAAAACCGTTTCAGACACAGGACGACGAATTCCATCGGAGTGTAATCGTCGTTCAGCATCAGCACCTTGAACTGGCTGGGCTTTTTTGGCTTTGTGCGGGTGCGCGTGGCCAGCCCCACTTGATGCCCCCCGCCATCGCGGCCACCATCATGATCATCCCCGCCGGCGCGCGGCGGCATGGCCTGTGGCAGGCGCCGAACAGGGGTGGCGGAGTTCGCGTGGGTAATGGTGACAGACATTAGCATATATTACGCCATTTCACAGCCACCGGGCAAGACATAGAAAAACCCGCCCATGCGCAAAACGGCACAGGCGGGTTGTTTCTTGGGATCAGCCTCGAATGATCAAGGCCTCAGATCGCGCTTCAAGCGGCGGTCTTGACCTTCTCAACGGCAACTTCAACGCGGCCCTTGATCGGGGCGGCGACTTCGCCGGCCAGCTTCATCACGGTCTCGCTGTGCTTCGAGCTGGCGGCAACCGCGCTGTCGAACTGCTTCTTGGCCAGATCGCTTTGCAGCTTGAAGAAATCGGTGGGCGACTTGGCGGCGGCCAGTTCCTTGGCGTCGGTGGTCAGCGCCTCGAAAGCGGTCTTGCTCTCGGCAACGAACTCGCTCGACAGGCCCTGAACGCCAGCGGCCAGAACCTTGCCGGCTTCAACCAGAGCTTCCAGGTTGCCCTTGGCGAACTCGTTGTATTCGCCGAAAGCGGCCTGGTTCTTTTCGAACGCAGCCTTGGCCTTCTCTTGCAGGTCGGCGAAAACGTTGGTGAAAGCGGCGAAATCAAATGCGGGGGTGGTCATAGGAGTTTCCTTAGCAGCTGGTGTGGTTACGGTTTCGGGCGTGATCAGATTTGCGGCAGGCGCGGCCGCAACGACATTCGCCGCCTTGCGCTTGCCAGTTGTCTTGGTGGTGGATGCGTAAGTCATGGTTTGCGGCCAATCTTTTGCGTCGCGAGCGTCTATTCGCCCGTGTTGCAGCGCACAATAAACCCGGACCGCGATGCCGTCAAGTAAAAATGTTGCGATGCAGCATTGCCATGAAACGCCCCGTTTGCAGTCGATTGCAGCGCAGTTTTCTGCGATTTGCAAACGATTTATTGCGTCGCACCATGCCGTAATGTTGCGTATGCGCAGGACGCGTGGTCGGCCCCGCGCCCCGCTTAATGCATCTGCACGTAGCTGCCCGGCGCGTTCTCCAACGCCGATTCGCCCTTGCCGCCCGGTGCGCGTTTGCCCTTTGCGGGTACTTTTGCGGCGTCCAGTTGGTGCAGCCAGTTCAGCCAGTTTGGCCACCAGCTGCCCTTGTGCTCGCTGGCCCCGGCGACAAACTGTTCCAGCGTGTCGCCGGGTGCCGGGTTGGTCCAATGCTGGTATTTTCCGGCCCCATTTTCGCCGCCAACCGGCGGGTTTACCACTCCTGCGATATGCCCCGATCCCGCCAGAACAAAGGTCCAGTCGGCATGAGGCAGATGGCGGGTAAAGCGCCATACGCTTTCGGGTGGGGCGATATGGTCTTCGCGCCCGGCCTGAATGTAGCAGGGGGTGACGATCCGCGTCAGGTCTATCGGCGTGCCGCAAGCCTCCAGAGAATCGGCCACAACTAACCGGTTGTCACGGTAGAGGTCGCGCAAATAGGCGCTGTGCCATTTGATTGGCAGGTTGGTGGTGTCGCCATTCCAGAACAGCAGGTCGAATGGCTTATACCCCTCTCCCAGCAGGTAATTGTTGATCACATAATTCCAGATCAGATCCTGCCCGCGCAGCAGGTTGAAGGTGGCGGCCATATAACGCCCGTCGAGAAACCCCTCGGGCGCCATTTTTTCGATCTGGGCGATCTGCTGATCATCGACGAAATGCTTCAGTTCGCCCGCCTTTTCGAAATCGACCTGTGCGGTAAAGAAGGTGGCGCTGGCGACCTTGTGCGCCTTTTTGCGCCGCGCCAGCACCGCCAGAGTCGCCGCCAGCGTCGTGCCCGCCACGCAATAGCCGATGGTGTGGACGGCTGGCACGTCCAGCCGTTTGCGCACGACATCAATGGCCTCAATCTGGGCGGCGATGTAATCGTCCCAAACCACATCGGCCATGCTGGCGTCGGCCGATTTCCAGCTGACCATGAACACGGTCAGCCCCTGATCCACCGCCCATTTGACAAAACTTTTCTGAGGGTTGAGGTCGAGGATGTAGAACCGGTTGATCCACGGCGGAAAGATCAACAGCGGGGCGCCGAGCACCTTATCAGTGGTCGGCGAATACTGGATCAGCTGGAACATCGGACATTCATGCACCACCTTTCCGGGCGTGACGGCGATGTTCTCGCCCACCTTGAAGGCAGTCGGATCGGTGTGCGACAATTGCCCGCGCCGCATATCGGCCAGCAGATTTTCCATGCCCCGGATCATGCTGTCGCCGCGCGTGTCCAGCGCGCGCTCTATCACCAGCGGGTTGGTCAGCGGGAAATGATCAGGGCTTAGCGCATCAACCAGCGTCGTGGCGGCAAAGCGCAGCTGTTCCTTGCGGGCGGGATCGATCCCTTCGATGGCGTCGGTTTGCGCCATCACCTGTCCCGCGAACATCTGATAGGATTGTGCCACCATCGCGAAAAACGGCTGTTCCTGCCATGCAGCGGCGGCAAACCGCTTGCCAAGCGCCGGGGGAGTAGGCTGCGCCGGGGCTTTGTTGCCGTCATCTGCGCCAATGCCATAGGCGCTCAGCATGCCCTGCCAGATGGCCATGCCTTCGGCCCACATCTTTTCAGGCCCCTCGTTTTGCGCGGCGGGCGTCTGGCGATACCATTGCTCGATCTGCTCCATGGCTTTGCCCAGCCATTGCGTGGGATCGGTCATGGCGGGGGATGCTGCCAGCTTCAACGCCTGTTCCGCCTGATATTCCATCCACATCGTCTGCATTTTGGTGGCGACTTCGCCCCAATGCGCCGCTTCTTCCGGCTCGGTGAGGGCGGATGGCAAGGACGCCGGCGCCGCCATCGCCGAGGCGGCAACCGGCAAAAACTGCCCCATCATCGCCTGCGCCATTTCGCCTTGCAGCCGCATCAGATCCGCCAGCGGGGATTCGGGGTTGGCCGCAGGGGTTTCAGTCTTGGTATCCATGGGTTTCACTCCGGTGGCGGGTAGTTTAATGAATATCAATGGGCGCCGCAGGTGGCATTGCCAAGGCGGCGGTAGGTGGCTTGGAATTTGGGCATGTTGCCGCTGCGCTCGCCAAGATCATAGCCCTCACCAAGTCGTATGTTCAGTTGTTGAATGCCGCTGTTGGTTGGAACTTCCCAAGTTTCTATCACCACATTTTTGATGGCCGAACCCCATTTGCCGTGACCTTGCAGAGCAGTGCTGCCGTCCTGATGCTCGGCAAGAAATCGGAACAATTTCGCACCGCACTGGCCCTTGTCGCCCACGCTCACCCCGCAGAAATCCTTGCCACATGGCGCGATGTCGATGGTTTTATATTCGCGGCCCTTGGCAGTGTAGACCGGCTTGTCATCCGACACCGTCCAGCGTCCGAAATAGGGTGAGGTGCCTGCCGGGGCCGCCGTCGCCGCGCTCGCGGCCAGCGCCAAAGCGGCCATCGACATCAGAGTGTTGAAGTGGAATAGTCGCGCCATGCCTGTCGTTTCCCCTAAAACCCACCCCATGCCGGCTCTGCGCCGAGCGTTGTTGTGGACGGTCCTAGCAGGCTTTGGCGCGCTTGTAATTCTCTCTTCGGTCAAAGCTTTCAGCGAAGCGTTCAATTCTGACGATTTTCCGGAAAGCTTGGCGGTAAAGCTGGAACTGCTGCCGGTGATATTTCCGGTGCATATGGTGACGGGGGCGAGCGCGCTGTTGCTGGCTCCGCTGGCCTATGGCTTGCGCCGATGGCCCAAATGGCATCGTTGGGCGGGGCGCGTGGCGGTGGTGGATGTGGCGGTGGCCGGCATCACATCCCTGCCCGTCGCGTGGGAGGCCCCGGTGACGCGGGTTTCGGCGCTGGGCTTTGCGGCGCAGGGCTGCGTTTGGCTGGCCTTGGCGGCGCGCGGCGTGTGGATGATCCGCGCAGGGCGCGCCGCCGAACACAGTGCCGCCATGCTGATGATGGCGGCGGTAATGTCGGGGGCAGTTTTTTTTCGGGTCTATCTCGCGTTTTGGGCGATGTTGGCGCATGGGGCAGGCTTCGCGCTGTTTTATGCCTGCGATGCGTGGGCCGGCTGGGGTTTGCCTCTGCTGGCCACGTGGTTGGTGTTGAGACGCCGCGATGCAACCATATTGGAAAAGGTCTGATGTCAGAAGAATTTTACCGCATGAAGCGCCTGCCGCCCTATGTCATCGCCGAAGTCAACGGCATGCGGGCCGCCGCGCGAGCCGCCGGTAAGGACATTATCGACCTGGGCATGGGTAACCCCGATCTGCCGCCGCCCGCCCATGTGATTGAAAAGCTGTGCGAAGTGGCGATGAAGCCCGACGCGCATGGCTATTCCGCGTCCAAGGGCATTCCCGGCATCCGCAAAGCGCAGGCCAATTATTATGGCCGCCGGTTCGGTGTCGATGTCTGCCCCGAAACCGAGGTGGTAATGACTATGGGCTCGAAAGAGGGCCTTGCGTCGATGGCCACCGCGATGACCGCGCCGGGTGACGTGGTGCTGGCGCCCAACCCCAGCTACCCCATCCACACCTTCGGTTTTATCATCGCCGGCGCCACCATCCGCGCCGTGCCGACCACGCCCGACGAGCATTATTTCGAGTCGCTGAACCGCGCGATGGCGTTCACCGTGCCGCGCCCGTCGATCCTGATTGTGAACTATCCATCGAACCCCACGGCGGAAACCGTCGATCTAGCGTTTTATGAACGGCTGGTCGCCTGGGCCAAGGAGCACAAGGTGTGGATCCTCTCGGACCTCGCCTATTCGGAGCTCTATTTTGACGGCAACCCGACGCCCAGCATCCTGCAAGTGCCCGGTGCCAAGGATGTCGCGGTGGAGTTTACCTCCATGTCGAAAACCTTCAGCATGGCCGGATGGCGCGTCGGCTTTGCGGTGGGCAACAAGCGGCTGATCGCGGCGCTGACCCGTGTGAAGAGCTACCTCGATTACGGCGCCTTCACGCCGATTCAGGCCGCCGCCTGCGCGGCATTGAACGGCCCGCAGGACATCGTCGAAACCAACCGCCAGCTGTATCAAAAGCGCCGCGACGTGCTGGTGGAAAGCTTTGGCCGCGCCGGTTGGGACATCCCCAGCCCCAAGGCCAGCATGTTCGCATGGGCCCCCTTGCCGCCCGCGCTGAAACACATGGGCAGCCTGGAGTTCTCGAAACAATTGCTGACCCAGGCCGAAGTCGCGGTGGCGCCGGGCGTCGGTTATGGCGAGGAGGGCGAAGGCTATGTCCGCATCGCCATGGTGGAAAACGAGCAGCGCCTGCGCCAAGCCGCGCGCAACGTAAAGCGTTACCTTGCCAGCATGGGCGTTAACGCCGCCGCCACCAACGGGGGCTGACGGGTCCATCCCGAACGCAATGACGCCGGGCCTTGGGAAAAACCCGAAGGCCCGGCGTTTTTCGTTTGACTTATGTTGGGGGCAACACCCACAAACAGGTAATTTTCCTGAATCGCCAGTACTTTAACGTGATGTTAAGATCGGGTGTTAACCCGTCTCGCTTACTGTGTCCGCACATCATACAGTTAAGTCAGGCTGTCATGGTTGTCCTCGGGGTTTCCCGTGTTTGGCGGGAATGGAGGCAGTTCATGCGGCGATTTCGCTGGCTTGGCGGGGATCGGTTGATTCCGGCTGCGGATTTGCGGGTGTTCGGTTGGACACTGACCAGCCATGAGGTCGGTGCTTTGCCCGATTGTCCGGTGCTGGTCGACGTCGCTTGGGCGCCACCAGAGCATATCTCCGCGTTGCTGGGCATTGGCGAGGACGACACCACGGCAGATGGGCATTGGCGGCGTTGGCTGGTGCTGCTGGGCATTGAACATTCGGCTGCCCGCGCGGGGCTGATCAGCGATGGTTACGGCGATGCCTTGCCCAGCAGCATTTCACTGGCAGAACTGGCGGCCCGCGTGACACGGGTGAGAAAGGCCGCGTTGGCGTTGGTGCCAGAGCGCCGCCACGGCGATCTGCGGCTGGATCTGATGGCGCGTGAGGGCTATGTTGATGCGCAGGCGCTGGGCCTGCATCCACGTGAATTCGCGCTGCTGTGGCGTCTGATGGAGCATCCCGGCGAGGTGGTGCAAAAGCAGGTGTTGCTGCGCGATGTCTGGCACCAGCACCATATGCCCGAAACCAACAGCATTGCCGTTCACGCAAGCCGGTTGCGCGCCAAGCTGTCGATGGTGGGGCAAGGCGGGTTGCTGCAAACGGCACCCGGCGGGGGCTATTACCTCGTCAATCGGCGGCAGGTCGCGCGTGTGGCCAACGCTTCGTCAAACGGCATCGGTGATGTCATACGCCTGCATTGGCCAGATAGGGCGCGTTGATTTAGGCGGCGTTTGCGGCGACCCGGTCCAGCGCGGCGGCTGCGATGGGGCTCAGCGCGGCGCGGGGCAGGCTGGGGATCGCGGCGATCATGTTCGGCGCCCAAAAGTTGCGGATATGCTGGGCGGTTTCGGTAATCGCCGCCTCTGTGCCGTAAGCCGCAAGGTTGCGGGCGATGTCATTGGCCATGCGGACGAGAGCTGAGTTGTCGCTCATTCGGCAGGCTCCGCGGCGATACGGCGCGATTTCGTGGATTGCGCGTCGTAATCCTGCTGCCATTCGCTGGCGCCGTTGGATGGGGCAATTTGCACCGCGGTCACCTTGTATTCGGGGCAGTTGGTGGCCCAGTCGGAAAACTCGGTGGTGACGACATTGGCCTGCGTGGCGGGGTGGTGGAATGTGGTGTAGACCACGCCCGGCGCCACGCGGTCTGTCACCAAGGCCCGCAAGGACGTTTCGCCCGTGCGGCTGGCGAGGCGCACCCAGTCACCGCTGACCACGCCCCGGTTTTCGGCGTCCTGCGGGTGCATTTCCAGCACATCTTCCTCGTGCCAGACGCTGTTGGCGGTGCGGCGGGTTTGCGCGCCGACGTTATATTGGCTGAGGATGCGCCCGGTGGTCAGCAGCAAGGGGAAGCGCGGCCCGGTGCGTTCATCGGTCGGGATGTAGTCGGTGACGACGAATTTGCCCTTGCCGCGCACGAAGCCGTCGACATGCATGATGGGGCTGCCCTCGGGGTGCGCCTCGTTCACCGGCCATTGCAGCGATCCCTCGGCATCCAGCTTGGCATGGCTGACACCGGCGAAGCTGGGGGTGAGGCGGGCCACTTCGTCCATAATCTGCGCGCTATCTGTGTAATCCCAGCCCAGCCCCATCGCGTTGGCGAGGGCCTGCGTTACCTGCCAATCCTCAAGGCCCTGCCCGGGAGGGGCGTTGGCCGGCGTCATCACCCGGCGGACCATCTGAATACGGCGCTCGGCATTGGTGAAGGTGCCGGTTTTTTCGAGGAACGTGCTGCCCGGCAGGAAAACATGCGCGTAATTCGCCGTTTCGTTCAGGAACAGGTCGTGGACGATGACGCATTCCATCGCCCGCAGCCCGGCGGCGACGTGGTGGGTGTTGGGGTCGGATTGCAGGATATCCTCGCCCTGAATATAGATCGCGCGGAAGGTGCCATCCACCGCCGCGTCGAGCATATTGTTGATCCTGAGGCCCGGTTCGGCGTCCAGCGCGACGCCCCAGTCGGTTTCGAACATCGCCCGCGTGTCGGCGCCCGAAATGTGACGATAACCCGACAATTCATGCGGAAAGCTGCCCATATCGCAGGCGCCCTGCACGTTGTTTTGCCCGCGCAAGGGGTTCACCCCGACGCCGCGCCGCCCGATATTGCCCGTCACCATCGCAAGGTTGGCGATGGCCATGACGGTGCTGGACCCCTGGCTGTGTTCCGTAACGCCGAGGCCATAATAGATCGCGCCATTGCCGCCGGTGGCGAACAAGCGGGCCGCGGCGCGTAGATCGGCGGCGGGGACGCGGGTGACGGCCTCCAGCGTTTCGGGGCTGTGGCGCGGGTCGGACACGAACCGCGCCCAATCCTGATATTCGTCCCAGTCGCAGCGTTCGCGAATGAAGGCCTCGTCTGCCAGTCCTTCGGTGACGATGGTGTGGGCCATTGCGGTCAGCACCGCAACATTGGTGCCGGGTTGCAGCGGCAGATGATGCTGGGCAGAAACATGCGCGCTGCGCACCATATCGATGCGGCGCGGGTCGATGACGATCAGCTTTGCGCCCCCTTGACCATTATGGCCCCTGATGCGCTTTTTCATGCGGCTAGCCACCACCGGATGCCCATCGGTGGGGTTGCAACCGATCAACAGGAAGGTATCGACATCGTCAATGCTGTCAAAATCCTGCGTGCCGGCGCTGGTGCCAAAGGTTTTCGCCAGCCCGTATCCCGTCGGCGAATGGCACACCCGCGCGCAGGTATCGACATTGTTGCTGCCAAAGCCGGCGCGCACCAGCTTTTGCACGAGGAACACCTCCTCGTTGGTGCAGCGCGACGACGTGATGCCGCCCAAGGCGCGAGGGCCGTGCTTGGCCTTGATCGCGTTCAGGCGGGCGGCAGTGAAGGTCAGCGCCTCGTCCCAGCTAACCTCGCGCCACGGCTCGTCGATCGAATCGCGGATCATCGGGCTGGTAATGCGGTCCTTGTGGTTGGCATAGCCCCAGGCAAACCGCCCCTTGACGCAAGAGTGCCCCCGGTTGGCCTTGCCATCCTTCCACGGCACCATCCGCACCAGCTGTTCCCCCCGCATTTCGGCGCGGAAGGTGCAGCCGACCCCGCAATAGGCGCAGGTTGTGATGACAGAGCGTTCGGGCTTGCCGATCTGGGCGACGGCTTTTTCGTTGAGCGTCGCGGTGGGGCAAGCCGCGACGCATGCCCCGCAGGACACGCATTCTGACCCAAGGAAATTATCCGCAGCCCCGCCCGCGCTGACTTTCGACGCGAATCCTGCGCCCGATATGGTCAGCGCGAATGTGCCCTGCACCTCCTCGCAAGCCCGCACACAGCGCGAGCAGACGATGCATTTCGACGGGTCAAAATCGAAATAGGGGTTCGATGTATCGGCCTCCAGCCCCAGATGGTTCGCGCCGGTGTAGCCATATCGCACATCGCGCAAGCCCACCTGCGCGGCGGTATCCTGCAATTCGCAGTCATTGTTGGCGCTGCACGTCAGGCAATCGAGCGGGTGGTCGGAGATATACAGCTCCATCACGCCCTTGCGCAGTTTGTCCAGACGCGGGGTCTGCGTGCGCACCACCATTCCGTCCGCCACCAAAGTGGTGCAGCTGGCGGGGGTTCCGCGCATGCCGTCCACCTCCACCAGGCACATCCGGCACGAGCCAAACGCCGCGACATTATCCGTGGCGCAGAGTTTGGGGATGGCGCCGCCGATTTCCGCCGCCGCGCGCATGACACTGGTGCCAGCGGGAACGGAGACAGCGCGGCCGTCGATGGTGAGGCTGACCGTCGTTTCCGACAAGGCCTGTGGCGTTCCGAAATCGGCTTGCGGTTCATAGCCCATGGGCGTGCTCCTTGCCTGGGCTGGCGGGCGCAGTCAGCGCGGCCAGATCCTCCGGCGTATTGATATTAGCAGGTATCGAGGCCAACGTCACGGGACGTGCCTTGGTGGCCTCGGCAAAGGCACGCATGGAATGGCGGGTGTCGCCCTGCAGGATCACCTCGATCGCGTTCTGCGTGCCCACCGGCCACAAGCCGATCACCGGTTGCGCCTCCAAATAGGCCGGAGCGGGCGCCAACAGTGCGGGCAGATCGCCGGGCAACAGCGGCGCGTCAACACCGATGCTCAGCACCGCCTCATACCCTTCGTCCGCCGCATGGCGCAGCGCTGCCGCAAGGCCCGCCAATGGCCCCATGCCGGCGCGCGGCCAATCTGATAGCGTGACGGCAGGGCCCTCGGTGCGGCCCACAACCACCACAGACCCGCACCAAGCGGAGAGCTGGCCAACGGCGCGCGCCAGCAACGTGTGGCCGTCCAACTCTGCCAAGGCCTTGTCGCTGCCAAAGCGGCTGGATTGTCCGCCGGCCAGAACCGCGCCCAAAATCATGTGAAGTCCTCGGGCCAATGCTTCAGCGCCGACAGCACCGGATAGGGCGTGAACCCGCCCAGCGCGCACAGCGATCCGAACTTCATCACCTCACACAGGTCTTCCAGCAGGGCGATGTCCTTGGCCGCGCTGCGAGGTGTCTTGGGGGCATTATGCATCTGGGGCAGGGTGGCCACCGGATCGCGCGCCGCACCGTCCCGGATGCGGTCCAGCAGCTCCACCCCGCGTGTCGATCCGATGCGGCAGGGGGTGCATTTGCCGCAGCTTTCGGCGGCGCAAAACTGCATCGCAAAGCGCGCCATTTTACCCATGTCGGCGGTGTCATCAAACACCACCACCCCACCGTGGCCGATCAGCGCGTCGGCCTCGGCAAAGGCTTCATAGGCGAAGGGAAGGTCGAACTGGTCCGGCGCGATATAGGCCCCCAAAGGCCCGCCCACCTGCACCGCCTTGACCGGCCGGCCGCTGGCGGAGCCGCCACCAATGTCATGCACCAGCTGGCCCAGCGTGACGCCGAATGCGATCTCGTACAGCCCGCCGTGACGAATGTTGCCGGCTAGTTGCACCGGCATGGTGCCCTTGGAACGATCCACGCCCAGGCGGGCGTATTCCTCCGCGCCGCCGGGCGCCATAATATGCGGGATGGCGGTGAGCGTCAGCACATTGTTGACCACCGTCGGGCAGCCAAACAGCCCTTGCAACGCGGGCAGCGGAGGCTTGGCGCGCACTTCGCCGCGCTTGCCCTCGATGGAGTTCAGCAGGCTTGTTTCCTCACCGCAGACATAGGCCCCCGCGCCCACCCGCACCTCGATGGCGAAGGGCGCGATGATGCTGGCGGCCAGCGCAATGGCGGCGCGCAGCTTGGCGATGGCATGGGGGTATTCGCTGCGCACATAGATATAGCCCTGCGCGGCGCCCACAGCGTACGCGGCGATGGCCATGCCCTCGATCAGTTGGAAGGGATCGCCCTCCATCGCCATGCGGTCGGCGAAGGTGCCGCTGTCGCCCTCGTCGGCGTTGCAGACGATGTATTTGCGGGGGTGTTTAGGGCTGAGGGGCGCGCTGGCCACCGTCTGCCACTTGATGCCCGCCGGGAACCCAGCACCGCCCCGCCCGCGCAGGCCTGATTGCGTGACCTCGCCGATGACCTCTGCGGGGGCCAAGGAGCGGGCGCGGGTCAGCCCGGCCCATCCGCCGGTTGCGGCGTAATCGTCAAGGCTGAGCGCGCGTGTTCGGCCCGCCCGGGCGAAGGTCAGGCGTTGCTGGCCCGCGATGAAGGGGTGCTGGGCGATGACGCCAATGCCGAGCGGCGATGTGCCGGAGAGGATCGCGGCTACATCGGCTGGGGTGGCGGGGCCGAAACCCTGCCCTTCGATATCCACCAGCGGCTCCAGCCAATGCATGCCCCAGCTGGATACGCGCTCCACCACGCAGCCTGCCGCAGCAAAGGCCGCCGCCACAGCGTCCGCCCCGCAGGCCAGCGCGAGGGCATCGTCGGAAATGCGAACCGTGGTCATAGCGCGTTCACCAATGTCACCAGCGCGGCCTCGTCCAGCCTTGCGTGCAATGTATCGCCCACCCTCGCCGCCGGCCCCACGCTGCACATGCCCAGGCAATAGACCTTGGCCACACGCACGCGCGTGCCCGCCGCGCCTTCCGCCGCCGCCATCAGGCCTTCCACGCCGCGCGCCTGACAGGCCTCTGCCCGGCAGATTTGCACAGAGGGACGCGGGTCGGCAGCATCGGTGAAGTCGTGGTAGAAACTCACCACCCCGTGCACCTCTGCGCGCGAAAGGTTCAGCGCATGGGCGATCTCAGCCTCCGCCGCGCCGTCCACACAGCCGAATTCGGCCTGCACATCATGCAAAATCGGCAGCAAGGGGCCTTCCTTACCCGCATGCGCGGCGATGATGCCGACCAGGCGCTGCTGCCGATCCATCGCGATCAGAACACCACGACGCTGCGGATCGACTTGCCGGCGTGCATCAGTTCAAAGGCCTTGTTGATGTCCTCCAGCCCCATGACATGGGTGATCATCGGGTCAATTTCGATGCGGCCCTGCATGTACCAATCGACGATCTTGGGGACATCGGTGCGGCCCTTGGCGCCGCCGAACGCGGTGCCGCGCCAGTTGCGCCCGGTCACCAGCTGGAATGGCCGCGTGGCGATTTCGCGGCCTGCCTCTGCCACGCCGATGATGATGCTGGTGCCCCAGCCGCGATGACAGGCCTCCAGAGCGGTGCGCATCACCTCTGTATTGCCGGTGGCGTCAAAGGTGTAATCGGCGCCGCCGTCGGTCATCTGCACCACAGCGGCCACCACGTCCTCGCGGCTCATGCCCCGCGAATTGAGGAAATCGGTCATGCCGAATTTGCGGCCCCATTCTTCCCTGTCTGGGTTGATATCGACGCCGATGATCTTGCCGGCCCCCGCCATCCGGGCGCCCTGAATGACGTTCAGCCCGATGCCGCCGAGGCCGAACACCACGACATTCTCGCCGACCTGCACCTTGGCGGTGTTGACCACCGCGCCGACGCCGGTCGTGACCCCGCAACCGATATAGCACGATGTTTTGAACGGCGCGTCCTCGCGGATTTTGGCGACGGCGATTTCGGGCAGAACGGTAAAGTTGCTGAAGGTAGAGCAGCCCATGTAATGGAAGATCGGCTGTCCCTTATAGCTGAACCGCGTCGTGCCATCGGGCATTAACCCCTTGCCCTGTGTGGCGCGGATCGCGGTGCACAGGTTGGTTTTACCCGACAGGCACGATTTACACTGGCGGCATTCGGGGGTGTAAAGCGGGATCACGTGATCGCCCGGCTTTACGCTGGTCACGCCCGCGCCCACTTCGCGCACGATGCCGGCGCCTTCATGGCCCAGGATGCTGGGGAAGATCCCTTCCGAATCCAGCCCGTCCAGCGTATAGGCGTCGGTGTGGCAGATGCCCGTCGCCATGATTTCCACCAGAACCTCGCCGGCGCGCGGGCCATCCAGATCGACCTCGACGATTTCCAGCGGTTTCTTGGCCTCAAAAGCGACGGCGGCGCGGGTCTTCATCGTGTATTTTTCCTCTCATACGGGCGGCACGTGTGCCGGCGGCGAGGCCAGCACCATGCGTTACCGGGCTGACATTCGCCCAACCACCCCCATTTGGCAAGTCGGCACAACAGCGTTCCGGTGAATTTGGGGTAGGCTACAGTTGCGCTAATGCTGGGCATGCAGGGCGTGATTGCAGCGATATCTGCCGCAATCTAACAATACCGTTGCGTCATTGCGCGTGGATTGCTAGGGGCGCCGCCTGAGCTGCCCGGATGGCCCGATGGCGGAGTGGTGACGTAGCGGACTGCAAATCCGTGCACGCCGGTTCGATTCCGGCTCGGGCCTCCAAAATCCTGTCTGGCGATGACCGCCGACAGTTGAAAATATCCCTGATTTCCGCTAGTTTGAGGGCATTCGCTGATTGTCAGTGGATGCCTCCGTTTGCCTGTAGGTACGGATGATGGGGGCCTAATTTGGGGGCCTCGCGATGTCGTAGGTACGCGTAAACCTGCTCTTGTTGTCAAATTGCGCAGCTTTTACCCCCTACGTTGCAGCCTTTTTTCACTCGAGTCTTGCCTCAAAACGCCTATTCGCGGGCGTCCGAGGCTGGCGCCCTCTCTTTTTTGTGCGCTGGAATGACAGCAAGATAAGACAATCCGGAACGGCGGCTTCTAGAAGCCAGTTGAGCCGAGCAGTCGTTCAGGCGTTTGAGCTGGTTGTTGATTGTTGCTGCGTGGATGTGTGCTTTCGGTGTCTTAACCTTGCACCAGTGGGCGGTTTTGCGGGCTTGGTTTTCAAAACGGGGAAAGCGCAAATAGTGCTCACTATACTGGCAATTCGGTAATGCGTGTAAACTTATCGCTGAGATGGCCAAATCTCTGCCACCCAATTATAATCCATTGGGGATGCTTGCCGTTTACGTCTTGACGTCACGTGCATCGGCGCGCCATCATACCAAAACGTCGGCTCGACATTTGATTTTATCGAGACGTTTGGGGGGAGGGATTATGCTATCTATTTCGCGTGCAGTTTTCGCGACACGGACTTCCTCTAAACTACTTGTGACCGCAAGCGCATTGGCCTTTGCCTTATCGGCACAGGTAGTTTGCGCGCAAAGCGGCCTCCCTCCGGTGCACCCCTATGTGGACGGCAACGGCGTGGATCTGCAGACAGGCACCTTCAATATCAACACAACCGATGTGTCGATTGGCAGTGGCTCAACCGGGATAGCGTTTCTCCTACGCGGGCTCGGCCCTCACCGTTGAAACCAGCGGCGGCGTCATAACCCAGCGTTATGTTCCCGGCGCTGGGTAGTTACGGGCCGAGACTGCTCACCATACATGAGACAGAAACGGGTCTGCGCTCCGAGCCGTTGGAATTCCTGGCATGCCTTTTCAACGCCGAAATGCGGCCGATGGAACTGCCGCACAGCGATTTGGGACACCATCTGCCCTGGCGTAGGGTCAGCTTTGGGCAGGAAGCCTTCGAGCTGGGCGCAGCTGGCGCATCGGTTCGCAAGTTTGGAGCGATCGTTTCGATCAAGGATTACCCCTCGCATACGCTGCCCGGTATGTTCGACGAGCTCTACCGCATGCCCTTCGAAATGACGGTCAGCCAGTCCTTCGCATTTGTCGAGCAGGGCGCATCGCTTTCCCGAATGAACCTTGCGCTGCGCCGCATGCGGTCCGCCGAGGACGAGGCGGTGTCGCTGCGACATGAGCTATCGCATGCCAAGGATGATGTTGCGGCGGGACGTGCAGGCTTCGGTGAACACCACACTACCATCGCCCTCCATGCCGAAAGTCTGGAGGCCCTCGATACGCAGGTTGCCGAGGTGACCGCCGTTCTGGCCGATCTCGGTATCGTCGGCGTGCGCGAGGATATCGCGCTGGAGCCAGCCTTCTGGGCGCAGTTCCCCGCAAACTTTAAATATATCGCGCGCAAGGGCCTCGTCTCGACCGCCAATTTTGCAGGGCTCGCCAGCTTGCACAATTTCCCCGTCGGCCGCCCTCGCGGTAACCACTGGGGCGAGGCGGTGACGCTGTTCGAGACGACAGCGGCGGGGCCCTATTTCTTCAGCTTCCACGTGAATGATCTGGGCAATTTCACCATCATTGGCCCCTCGGGTTCGGGCAAAACGGTGGTGCTCAATTTCCTGCTGGCGCAGGCAAGAAAGTTCGCACCTCGGATTGTCTTCTTCGACAAAGACCGCGGCGCGGAGCTTTTCATTCGCGCCATCGGGGGCCAATATGACCGCTTGCGCCCCGGCAGCCCGTCAGGCCTCAACCCCTGCCAAATCGAGGACACACCCGCCAACCGCCAGTTCCTCATCGAATGGCTGACCTTGCTGGCGGGCGGCATCGATGTGGCTGAAGCCGAGATCGTCAAGGACGCGGTCGACGCCAACTTCGCGCAGAGCCCCAAACGGCGTCGGCTTCGTTATCTGGTCGAGCTCTTCCGGGGCGGTCAGCGCCCGCATCCCGGCGATCTCTATTCCCGCATGCGCTCCTGGTGGGGTGAGGGAGAACGGGCATGGCTTTTCGATAATGAAGAGGATTTGACCGATCTTGCCGAGCCCACCGTCGGGTTCGACATGACGGCCATCCTCGATGACCCCATGGCAAGAACGCCGGCGCTGCTCTACTTTTTCCACCGGGTGGAACAGCGGCTCGACGGTTCGCCGGCAATCATCGTTGTCGATGAGGGCTGGAAAGCGCTTGATGACGATGTCTTTGTGGCGCGCATCAAGGATTGGGAAAAGACCATCCGCAAGCGCAATGGCATTGTCGGCTTCGCCACGCAAAGCGCGCAGGACGCCCTCGAAAGCCGGATCGCCAGCGCCATTATCGAGCAGGCGGCAACGCAGATCTTCATGATCAATCCCAAAGCGAGGGCCGAGGATTACATCGACGGCTTTGGCCTGACGCCTCACGAGTACGAACTCGTCCGCACCCTGCCCGACAGTTCACACTGCTTCCTCATCAAGCACGGCAATCACAGTGTGGTGGCCCGGCTCAACCTGTCGGGCGAAAAGGATCTGCTGACCATCCTCTCCGGCCGCGAAGAGACCGTGCGCATTCTCGACGAACTCATGGCTCATTCCGGCAGCACACCCGCCGCCTGGATGAATGCCCTGCTGGAGCGGGCTTAATTCGCCTTACGGCGCCGTGCAGGCAAAGCCTATGCCCGCCAAAATTGTGTTGGTTCAGTCGCAAGGTGAAAAAGCAAGGGAGTGTTTGGGTGGCGAGTAAAAATATGATAAAGTCATACCCTCGGTAAAGGAAAGCATGCGATGGGTATTCTTGAACGTTTGACGATCACGGTTCCCGCCGAAATGGTGGCCACGATCAAGTCAGCGGTGGACGGCGGTGACTATGCATCCACCAGCGAAGTTATCCGGGATGCCTTGCGGGGATGGATGCGCGAACAGGACAATGCAAGGCGCGAACTCGAGGAACTGCGCGCGGCGATTCGCGTGGGGCTTGAGAGCGGTGATTTCATGCCGGCAGAGCAAGTTTATGCGGAACTGCGCGAGCTCATCGCCAAAAACTCTGGACCGGCTGCATGAGGCAGGTCTTCTATGCAAAAGCGGCACGCGCGGATTTGCGCGACATCGCCTTGTATATTGCTGGAGACAATCCCGTTCGGGCCTATAGCTTTGTTGATGAGCTGCGAGACACAGCGTTAAAAGCCGCAGAGCATCCCGAAAGTTTCCCCGCGCGGGGCGAACTTGCTCCGGGTGTGCGTGCCGCACGCCATGGCCGTTATCTGATATTTTTCATATATGAGGCCGATAAAATCGAAGTGATCCGCGTGCTACACGGTGCCCGCGATCTCGCTCAGGCTTTCGGGCAATAGGATGGCCTGCCCCGCAATCCTGACCGGCACGCGGTTTCTGAGCACGACGCTTGGGGCAATCGACTGTCACGCGCAGACCATCGGCGCCTATGGCTATGGCGCGCTGGCCGATCCGGGCTCCAGTGTTTCGCTGGCACTCGCCGGCCTCCTCACCATTTTCATCGCGATCTTCGGCATCAGGCTGCTGCTGGGATACCCCATCGCTGGGCGTGATGTGGTGAGCGATGCGGTGCGGATCGGCCTTGTGCTGACGCTGGCGACCAGCTGGCCCGCATGGCGCGTTCTGGGTTATGATGTGGTGATGAACGGCCCGGCCGATATGGCGCGGACCATCGGTCTTGCATCCAGCCTTCCCGGTAGCGACAACGGACAAGTTGCGCGCCTTCAAAACGTCGATGACGGGCTCGTTTCGATCACCATGTACGGCACTGGACGCCTCACGGGCGGAGTCGTCGGCGGCACGGATTTGGGAGACAGCTTCCACGGCGTTGCCCTGCCAGACGAAACGGGCCTTGGCTGGGGCCGCGTGCTCTTCCTTGCCGGCACGATCGGGCCATTCGCCATTTTGCGGCTCGGCGCGGGGATATTGCTGGCCATTGCGCCGCTGATGGCGGGGTTCATGCTGTTTGGGGGCAGCATGGGTATTTTTGTGGGATGGCTGCGCGGGCTCATCTTTTGTGCGCTGGGCAGCCTTGCCTTCACCCTCATTCAGGGCGTGGAACTTGCCATTCTCGCCCCCTGGATTTCCGATGTCTTGGCACAGCGGAATGGCGGCAGCTTCACGCCCTCCGCCCCTACGGAAATCATGGTACTGGCGCTGGCCTTCGCCATTCTCGCCTTCGGAAGCCTCATGCTGATCGCGCGCGTTGCCTTTCAGCCGCATGTGGCGATGCCCAGCGTTTTCCAAAGTGGTTCGAGCCGCGACACACCGTTCGGGCGCGAGCCCGCAAATGATGGAAGGTCGATGCGGATGATCACCGACACACAGTCGCGTGCGCATTTGATCGCCGATGCCGTCTCCACCTCGATGCGGCGCGAAGGGGCGGGCAATGTTTTGGCGCTCTCCGCAATGGGCACCGCACAAGATGCCTCCCGGCGGACGCCAGAGCAAATGCGCAGCATCAGCGAAACTCCGCCGCCAGACGTGCTCGGCAGCAGCTTTCGGCGAACCCGCACACGCGCGTCCGCCGCCAACAAAATGAGAGACGGCCAGATGAAAGACCGCCAAATGGGCAGTAACAAGCCATGAGCCAGGAGCCGCACAAAGGCCTTTCCGATTACCTCAGCTCGGCGGAAAGCTGGGCGGCGGACAAGGAAAAGAGCGACGCCCGCGTGCTGCGCATGGCCCTCATTGCTGCCGGCGTACTCGGCGTTATCGCGCTTTGCGAGGCCATTGCTCTGATCGCGCTGACCCCATTGAAGACCGTCGTGCCCTATACGCTGCTCGTCGACCGCCAAACCGGCTACGTGGAGGCATTGAAGCCGCTCGAACGCCAAATCGTTGCCCCCGATACCGCACTCACCCGCTCGCTTCTCGCGCAATATGTCATCGCCCGCGAAGGCTTCGACATCGATAGTCTGCGCGATGATTACCGCAAAGTCGCCCTATGGTCGTCGGGCGAAGCCCGTGACCGCTATGTCGCCGCCATGCAGGCATCCAACCCCGCCAGCCCGCTTGCCACCCTGCCAAGGCGCGCGCTCGTCGAGGTGCAGATCCGGGGCATCTCCTCCCTCGGCCCCGATACCTCGCTGATCCGCTTCTCCACCATCCGCACCGATCCCGGCGGCCAGCCACAGCCTCCCCAAACATGGCAAGCCGTCATAAACTACCGCTTCGCCGCCACCTCCATGAGTGAAGCCGACCGCCTCATCAACCCCCTCGGCTTCCAAGTCATACGCTACCGCCGCGATGCCGAGATGGTGCCAGAGACGCAAGCATCCGCATTGCCTGCAAGCAGTGCAGGATCATATGCTGCAACTCCGACGCCGCCGGCATCGTCGATGTCAGCGCAGACCGTGCCTGCATCCCTAAACGCCCCGCAGCCTGTGAACAGGAGGGTGCAGTGAGGGAAAGGGAAAGGGAAAGAAAAGAAGTAGTTGCGAGGGGGTTACCCCCTCGCGCTCCCATGACTTTTGGCGTTGTGCGCGACCTCACCCTCGCGCAACGCGTTGAAGCGCCGCAGGCTTTTATCTCCGCTTCGCGGGAAGAAATCAGGCCGCCGATGTGCACGGCACCGCCTGCTGACAAAGCGATGACAAGTTTGGGGTCTGGGGCCCGTGGCCCCAGGAAACCTTCTCTTTTCCTATACTTTTCTTCTATTTCCCGCTTCCTGAAAACCAGCGCCGCCCTCATCGCAACGACACTAGCATTCCCAGCCCTGGCCGATGTCGATCCAGTACCCTCAGCGGAGGACGCGCGTATTGCTATTGTGCATTATCAGGCTGATCAGCCTGTGCGGCTGAATGTGGCGAGTGGCGGGGGGATCACTATTTTGCTGCCGCCGACTGAGCATATTCAGTCGGTGGTGCTGACTGACCCTGAAGCTTGGCATGTCGATGTGTCTGGGGGGCAGGATAGCCTGTCGCTGCGCGAGGTGCGTCAATCGCTCATGGGTTCTACGGTGATGACGGTGCGGTCTGATATGCGGAGCTACGATTTTTCTCTTACCAGCAGCGCGCGCGGTGCCGGCCCCTATTTGGTTCGGATTGAGACTGCGCAGACGGGCCGCCCACCTGCGGTGTGGTCGCCGCCGGTCATTTCCGAGCCTGGAACTTACAAACTAGCGGGCAACAAGGCGCTCATTCCGGCCACGCTCCGTGATGATGGTTCCAAGATGTATATGACTTGGGGGGCAGCTCAGGCGATACCGGCGGTGTTTGCGATTGACGATTTGGGGCAGGAGCAGATGGTTAACTGTCCGTCGTCAGAACATTTGGCGCAGAGGGCGGCTTAAATTAACGGAGTGCGGGCCTCGTCTTGGGGTTGATATTAGGCGGCAAGTTTGCGGTGTTGCAAGCGCCGATGTTCGATGGTTTGTCGCTTGATGCGGGCGCGCTCAGCGTGGATTTGTTTGGCCCTGCCGAAGTAGGCGTCTGC
>Ga0316221_1001324_pt1 | contig 26388 bp, 42 predicted proteins | sample TBH18007metaG_FD_206003 | JGI IMG/M metagenome (GOLD analysis project Ga0316221, IMG submission 206003) | Freshwater microbial communities from Trout Bog Lake, Wisconsin, USA - TBH18007 | ecosystem: Environmental > Aquatic > Freshwater > Lake > Hypolimnion/Profundal zone | place: USA: Wisconsin... | reverse complement strand
GGGGCCGTGTAACGACCGGCCACGTAGACCTGATGGATCATTTCAATCTCCAGTTCTGAAGCAGGCAGATGACGAGGATCGCGCCCAGGGCGAGGACGCCCCAGACGAGGTCCCAGTTGGTGAGGAAGATGGCGGCGCGGATCTTCATGCGACCACCTGCAGGTACCCTTCCAGGAACAGCCACGCCTGGGTCCGGTAGGCGGCCCGGTAGAACATGGTTCGACGCTCGGCCAACGGGAGGGCGGGGCCGCCCTCGGGGCGCCCGTCGATCCGGTGATGGCAGGTCGCGCAGCAGTAGGCCAGCACGTCGTGGGCCTTGTGGCCGGCGCCGTGGCCGTCCTCCAGGGCGTCGGAATGGCAGCCGACCATCTCGCCCTCGCTGCCCCCGCCGCAGGACATGCAGCGGGGGGCGAAGCGGGCCAGGTCGCGCAGTTTCTGGCTGCGGAAGGCGGGGGTCTTGGGGTGCGGGCGCATCAGTATTCGATCCGGATGTGGCGCACCCGGCCCATGGCGATGGCGACGATGACCTTCTTGGCGGCATCCTCGTTCATGCCGGTCATCTTCATGAGGTCGGTCAGGGCCTCGCTGTTGAAGGTGGCGCGGTGCTCCTTGTCTTTGGTCCGGGCGGCGGTCGCCTCTTCCTCGGCCTTCTGGGCGGCGAGCTGCCGCGCATGCTCGCGCTCGGTGGCTTCCTGGGCCGCCTTGGCGACCCGCTGGTCGGCAAGTTCGCGCTCCCGGGCTGCGCGCTCCAGGTTCTCCTGGCGCATCTGGGCGGCCCGGGCCTCGGCGGCGATCCGGTCGGCCTCGGCCTTCTCGGCGCGGTCCTTGGCCTCCTGCTCCCGGCGCGCGGCGGCCTCCAGTTCGGCCTTGGCGGCTTCCTGGGCCTTGCGCTCGGCCTCCTCCTGGATCCGCTCCTGGGCCAGCCGGTCGGCTTCAATCTTGGCCAGCCGGGCGGCTTCCTTTTCGGCGGTGATCTGCCGGTCGAGCAGGATGGCGAACTCATGGGAGTTGGCGATCTCCAGGGCCAGGGCCGCCTGGCGCTCGGCCTCGACCCGGGCCGCCTCGAGGCGCTCCTGCTCGGCTTCCCAGTCGGTCAGGGGCTTGCGGGTGTCCTTCTGGAGCCGTTCCAGGAAGTCCCAGGCGGCTTTGCCATTGGCGTCCACGAGCTTGGGCTGCTCCTTCAGCTTCCGGTTCAGGGCGACCTTCTGCTCCTCGATGTAGTTCTTGGCCTTCCCGACCTTGAAGGCCAGGGACTTGATGGCCTCCCGGCCCTGGGGAGTCCCCGGGTCGAGGATGATGCTGCGCACCTCCTGGGCCAGGCGCTCCAGGATCGGGGTCAGGGCGCCGGAGACGGTGAACAGCTCCAGTGCGTTGGCCGGCTCGATCTTGACGAGATCCAGCGGCTCGATGGTCCCCTCCAGGGGGGCCGAATCCAGGGCGCTGGTGCCTTCCGTGGCCCAGGGGACATCGACCGCGCGGGGCTCCATGACGGTGATGGGGGACTTGCCGCGGACTGCCATCAGGCCGCCTCGCCCATCTTGGCAAGGGTGTCGTGCAACTTCTCGCACTCGTCCAGGAACCGGGAAACCTCGTTCTGGATCTCCTCGATCCGGGCCTCATCGCGGGGGAACCGGCAGATGTAGAGCTGCAGGGCCTCGGACAGCCGGGGGTCGTAGGAAACAAAATCACACCACTGCGCGCCCGTGCAGGCCATCTGCCAGAGCATCTGGGGCTGGTACTCGGTGGGGACGCCGCCGGCCATCAGGTAGCCGATGTGGGTCTTGGTCTTGGGGCACTTGATCTCGACCAGGCCCTCGGGCTCGTTCTCGCCGTCCCATCCCACCATGCCGTCGGGGCTGGCCGCGCAGCGGTCGTCGCCGATGTGGACGACCATGCCGACCTGATCCACCAGGACGCCGTTCTCGACGCTGTATGCCTCCCGGGCCTCGGACTCGTGATCGACCCCCCAGGCCATGTCCTTGCTGAAGAACCCGTCCTCCTGGGGCTCCCCGGTGAGCATGGAGCAGACGATCTCCATCCGGAAGTCGGCGCGGGAGGCGGATTCGGCGGAGCCTTTGCCCTTGGCCAGCACGTCCTTGATGCGGCTGGCGGTGACGCGGCCGGCCCGGGCCTGCTTCCACTCGGGCGTTCCCTGCTCGACGTTGATGATGTTGAGCTTCATTTCTAGGCTCCCTTCTGAAGTTCGGCCTTGCGCTTGTCCTTCGCCTTGGCGATGGCGTCGAGAGCCGTCTTGTTCTTGGTGGGGTTGATGCGCAGGTAGACCTCGGTGTAGATCTCCTGGAGGTCCTGGAGGGTCCTGGCGGCGCGGATGTACTGCTCGTCGGCCTCGGTGTCGATGGGGGCCTGGGCGATGCGTCCGTCGCTGTCCTGGCCCCGGACGGCCATGCCGGTGATGGCCAGGAGGCCGTAACGCTGGAGGTAGGTGATCGTGGAGCCGACCTGCTGGATGTTGTTCTTGTTGCCAGAGTCGTCAGGAGCGCCTTCGAGGGTGAGCTGCTCGGAGTGGCCGGCGGAGTGCTGCAGGATGGTCGTGACATGGATCCGGCCGCCGATCTGCTTGGGCTCCCAGCGGAAGGACAGGCCCAGCGGACCCATGACGCGACCGATGGGCATGGAGACCTCCTCCAGGTCGGCATGCTTGTAATGAGTGCGCCCCTTGGCGCTGGAGAAGTCCACGGTGCAGTTCTTGTGCAGCTCGGGGGCGTTGGCGCGGAAGGCGCTCATGGCCTCCAGGAAGGCTTTCCGGGCGTTCTCCTTGTCCCACCGCTCCTGCATCTCCATGAGCCGCTCCATGCGGTCAAGGTCGATGTCGGAGCCCTGGGAAAGGGCGCGCTCGATCAGCATCATCGGCGTCGGGCTCTGGCGGAAGGGGGTGATCGAAACGCCGGGCTGCGCGATGGGGAGAAGCTCCAGAGGAGGCGCTTCCATGAGGGGGGCGGCATTCTTGGGCGGCGTCATACTGATTGCTCCTTGAAGTCGGGGAAGAGGGGTTGGAGGCAGAACAGCTCGGCGCGGGCAGCGAGAAATTCGTCGATGGCGGCCTGGTCTGCGGGGTTCCACATGTCGCGGGCGTCGATCCACTCACCATCGTCGCCACGCTCGCGGCACTTGGCCTGGAGTTCACGGAAGATGAGGAGGCGTCGGGCCAGCTCGTCTGCGGCTTTCTGGCAGCGGTGGGACATCAGCAAGCCTCCCTCCCGTCGTGCAGCTCGGCCACGTCCTTCTGGCACTCGCAGCAGAGGTGCTGGTCGAATTCCATTTCGATGGTCAGTTGGTCGCCGCAGGCCGCGCATCGCTCGATGCGGCCAGAGGGGCGGAAGGTCATGTCGAGGAGGTTGCACATCAGGCGGCCCTCCTGATCGGAGCGGTCGGCTCCGGGTTGCGGGGCTTGCGCCTCGTGGGTTTGAAGCGGATGATGGTCATGTGTCCTCCTGCATGAGGCGCGGTTGTGGAAGCCCCCTCTGATCCAGGGGGCTTCTTGTTGTGGGGGTGAAAGGGTAGGAGCGGGTGAACTTCGATGAGCAGAGTATGGGTTTTAAACCCATGCGGAGTCAAGCCCTCAGTTCGAGAGATTTGTCACAATGTTGTAACTTTGATTGGACATAAAAAACCCCGGCAAGCCGGGGCTGTTCAGGGTGGGGTTGGGCTACTTGGTCGGGGCTGTGTTCGCCTTGACCATGTTGAGGATTCCGATGATCCGGGCCAGCCCTATCGGCATCGCGCCACCCGCCATGCCGTAGATCAGCGGCATTGGCGAGCCCTCAACGATGGCCCCGATTACGCCGCCAACCAGGACGATGACGCCCAGGACATTCAGGAAAGTCGCCACACCATCAGATTCAGGCTTGGGCGGTTTGAATCCCTGCACTGTTGCCAAGCCGTCCTGGCAGAAGGGGCAGACCTTCGATCCTGAGTCAATGGTGCGGTCGCACTTGGGGCATTTGATGTCTGCCATGAGCGGTTCCTTAAGAAAGGAAACCCCTGACGATGGCGCTCCATGCCTCGAATGCGGCTCTGCGCTGGTCGGGGTTCAGTTTGGCGAGGTCTTGGGACATTGCCCTGAGCATAACCCGTTCTTGCTCGGTCGCCTCACCAAATGATCCCTGGGTGACGCCGGCGACAGGTGAACCCGGGTCATCCATGAACTCCAGGACGGAACACCCGAACAGGCCGGCGGCGAGCTGGAGCACCTCGACGCCAGGCTTCCCCTTCTTCTTGTAGAGGTAGCCGGAATAGGTTGTGAGCTTCAGCCCCAGCCTGGTCGCCATCTCCTCTGGGGACAGGTGGTGCTTGGATCGGAACTCGGCGACGCGCTCCCGGAACTGCTTTCTGTATGCCCATTCGTCCATGTCCCCATCTTCAGGATTGTGGGGAAAATTTCCATATGGGCTGGGGTTGAATGTTCCAGGTTTTAAACCTATACTCCCCTCATGACCGATTTTCGTTCCTCTGTCCCGAACATCTCTGCCCTCGCTCGGGACCTCGACGCAGATTATTCCCACCTGCACGGGGTCCTCAAGGGGTCGATCTACCCTGGCCGGAAGCTGGCCAAGCGGATCGAAGCAGCCACCAACGGAGCGATCCGCGCCGTCTGGCTCCTGGAACTCGAGACGCCCCCCGAGCATCAGCCATCTCCCCTGGACAAGGCGGTCTGATGGCCTACGAACTCCACGAGCTGGGCAACCCCTGTGACCTGCGGACGGCGGGCGCGCTTGAGCATCTCCCGTACCGCCAGGGGACCCCACAGCCGCAGCTCGTCCAGGGTCGCAAAGACAATCAGCGTTCCCATGCCCTGCCCTGACCCGGGCGGGGATTCTCTTTTCGGCTCCATTTCCGCTCCTAAAACACTCCTACAATTCGAAAGATAGGCCATGCCTGACCAGATCAATCGGCATACTCTTGCGCTCAAGAATTTGGCGGGACTGGCGCTTATCCGCTCCGGGGTGAACCGGAAGACCCTGGCGGATGCCCTGGGAACCACCGAGGGACCGATCAGCAGGAAGCTCTCGCCCGAACACCCGCACGAGTTCGACCTCACCGAACTTCTCGTGTTCGAGGTCCTGACCGGGGACCGGACCCTTGTGGATTACATCCACCGGGAACTGGGTCACATGGTCATGGAGGATACGTCCGCATGAAAATCCTCGTCGACCGCGAAGTCCTCCTCTTGATCCTGCACAACATCCAGGACGCCGATGCTGCGTGTCTGGGAAAACTCTCCGAGCCGATGCCGCACCTACGCCGTGCCGCCACCGGACTCTATGCGCTGCTCAGTCCCAACCACAACGAAGAAACCCCCGTGCAACCGGGGGTCTGCTAGCACCGGCCAAAGGAGGGCCGACCTATGAACAATCTAAACTCTTTCGACTTCCGGGGCAACCCTGTTCGGGTGGTATTGCTCAATGGGGAACCCTGGTTCATCGCCGCAGACGTTGCCAAGGTGCTTGGGTACAGCAACCCACTCAAGGCGATCCGCGACCACTGCAAAGGGGTGAACGAAACGGTCACCCCTTCTGCTGGTGGTCCTCAAGTCAGCAAGATCATCCGTGAAGGCGATGTTTTCCGCCTGGTCCTAAAATCGAAACTGCCGGATGCCCAGGCGTTCGAGTCGAAGGTCATGGATGAAATCCTGCCCACGATCCGGAAAACCGGGTCCTACGGGGCCCAGCGCGACCCCATGGCTATCCTCAACGACCCAGCCTCAATGCGGAACCTGCTCCTCGGATACACCGAGAAGGTTCTGACCCTGGAAAGCAAGGTCAAGGAACTCGAGCCGGCCGCCGCCTTCGCTGACAGGGTGAGCGGGACCAAGGACTCCATCATGATCCGGGAGTTCGCCAAGATCCTTGGTGACACCGGCCAGAATCGGTTCTTCCAATGGCTTCGCCAGAAGGGCTATCTGATCGCCGGTTCCACCGAGCCCTACCAGCGTTGGGTTGAACAGGGCCTTTTTGTGGTGGTGGAGCGCCTTTTCGAGGATGTCCACGGCATGGACCGGGTATCCCGAAAGACCCTCATCACCGGCAAAGGGCAGCGCCGCCTCCAGGCCGAATGGGACGCCGACACCCGTCCCCTCCTATCCCCCAAGGGTATCACTTGGCTTGAGACCCCTGGGCCTCGGGACCTGCCGGCATGAGCAACGCCAAATACCATTCCATCCCCTGCAACGGCTACGATAGCAAAGCGGAGGCCCGCCGCGCCCAGGAGCTGCACCTCATGGAGCGGGCCGGCGTCATCCGGGATCTGCAGGAGCAGGTCAAATTCGTGGTCTGCCCGGCCCAGAAGGACGCCAAAGGGAAGCTCATCGAGCGCGAGGCGTTCTACCTCGCCGACTTCGTGTACATCGACTGCAAGACCGGCCAGCAGGTCGTGGAGGACGTCAAAGGCGTCCGGACCCCGCTCTATACCCTCAAGCGCAAGCTCGTCCTGGAACGCTACGGCATCCGGATCAAGGAGGTTGCCTGATGGCCGAGATCATCCCCTTCAACCGGACGCGCTGGACCGAAGGGTCCTACGAAGCCTGGTGCCACATCAACAGCTTTGACGAATGCGAGACCAACGACCCGCGGTATGAGGAATACCACCAGTGGGCCGAATCCTGCGGCATCAAGCCCTTCTGGGAGATTCCGTTCTGATGGGCGCCACATGGTTCAAACTCCACGTCAAAGAGTTCCTTTCGGACTCAAAAATCCTGCAATTGTCCCATGAACAAGTCGGGATTCTTGTCCGGTTGTGGGCGATCAACTGCAACGATGGAGCCATACCTTCTGACCCTGCCGCACTTAGCCGGTTGGTCCCTGGAACGACACCAAAGCAAATGCTTAAGCATATGCTTTCGCTCGCTGCTTTCTTTTCGGCAAGCGAATGCCACCCTGGGATGCTTGAGAGCATCCGACTCAAGGCCGAGTTGAACGCCTACGAGACGAAGGTGGAGCGCCTGCGGGAGACCGGGCGAAGGGGGGGGCTCGCTCCGAAAGCAAATGCTAAAGCAAATGCTTCCGATTCTGGGAAGCAAATGCTTAAGCAAATGGGTCCGGAAGAAGAAGGAGAAGAAGAAAGAGAAAAAGAAGTACTACCCCCAACCCCCTCCGCTGCGCGGAAGGGGCGGTCGCCGAGAAAGCCGCGGGGGGTGGCCGAGAAGCCCAAGGACGAGCCGATCATCCCCCAGCCAGTCGTGGACACGGTGAACGAGATCTACTTCCTCACGCCCTCCCAAGACTCGGACGGCCGGATCATCCGGGTGGACGTGGCAACCCTTGCCGAGCGGATCCGGGGGCTCATGGCCGGCAACACCGCCATCACCCCCGACCTCCTGGTCGAGTCCTGGCGGGACTACCTCGGCTCTAAACCATTGAAAATCAAGGCCCCGCAGTATTTCTTTGGCAAGCGCGAGGACAACGGCGAGGGCGCCAACTGGCATCCCTACGCGGCCCTGATCTGGCACAACCGGGCCAAGGCGAATCAAACCGAGGTGCCGGCATGAACATCCAGCTATTCACCCGGGGTGCCGTGGACCAACCCGGCTGGACCAAGACCCACCTCCTGGCCTGTCCCCAGTGTGGGGCGCAGTTCCTGGGTTACGAGCGGGAAGACATGCCGCTCATGCCCAACGTGTTCGACCAGGACAGCCCGAACGTCTTCCAGGGCAACCGTCAGACCTGCGGCCACCCGGAATGCTGGGAGGCCGAGGATGAATACCAGTTCCGCAAGCGTCTGGCCTACCGCAACAGCCACCCCCAGCCTGCCAAGCCGTCGCCGATCACCAAAAAGAAGGCAATCTCATGAAAATGTTGGACATTGAACCCGGAATGGTCTGCATCGGAGGCGGCCTCCAACTCCGCGAAGTGGTCAGCATCGACGCCGACACGATGGTCTACCGGCAGATCGGCGGACCCCCCGTGACGAACGGCGCGGTCCTCCCGGCCGGCGCCACCCGCCGGGTCAGCCTGGAGACCTTCGCCCGCTGGGCGACCCGGGAGATCCAGGAATGCCCATTGCTGGCGGCCAGCAGGACCCAGGGCAAGCGGGACGGTGCGGCATGAAGCGCCCGTTCCTGATCTCCGCCCTCTCTGGCCTGGACTACGCCTTCGCCGAGATCCACCGGGCCGCTGCCGATGCGATCACCGCCGGCCAGCAGCTCGTGATCGAGATCGGCGACCCGACCCGTAGCATCGAGCAGAATCGGGCACTCTGGCCGATCCTCGCGGCCTGGTCGAAGCAGAAGCCCTGGTGGGTGAACGGCAAGCCTGGCCACTTGACCCCCGAGGACTGGAAGAACATCCACACCGTGGACTTCCGCAAGGAGATGGGCCGGGTCGCCCCGAACCTGACCGGCGGCATGGTCTTCCTGGGCGCCAGCACCCGGGCGATGGGCAAGCGGGAGTTCAGCGCCTTCCTGGAGTATCTCCACGCCATCTCCGCCCAGCAGGACCCCCCGATCGACCTCTCCTACGTGGACGGCCGCTTCGAGGAGCCCCACTACATTCCCGGGCCCCGGGAGGTCGCATGATCCGCCTCGCCCGGTTCCTGGTCCTCTGCCTATGCGGGTTGATCGCGTTGATGTTCCTACCCTTCGCCAACTTCAAGGACGACCTATGAGCCAGGACCGCCCCACCCGCCCCACCTACAAGCCCACCACCCCGCCCACCCCGCCAAGGATCCGCCCGGCCTGGAGGACGAACCTCTGCTACCTCCTGGTCCTGGGTGTGCCCCACGGGCTCATCCCAGCCGCCCCCCTCGGCTTCCACGAACTGCTCCAGGTCCTCCGGAAGGCTTGGGCTGAGGAGAAGCCGTGACCAAGCCGAAGGCGAAGAGGCAACCCAGGAAGAAGCCCGTGGTGGCCTTGGACCGCCAGGCCCGGTTTGTCGAAGAATTCATGGTGGACCGGAACGCCACGCAAGCCGCTATCCGTGCGGGTTATAGCCCGAAGACGGCGGGCGTTCAGGGGTGCCAACTCCTAAAAAGACTTAACATTCAGGCCGATGTTAAGGAGCGAGCTACGGAACAGACCGCAAGGCTGGCGGTCACAGCAGATAGGGTCATGCAGGAGTATGAGCGGCTGGCCCTCCTGGACCCCATCGACCTATTCAACCCCGACGGGTCCATGAAGCCACTGCACGAGATCCCCGAGGACGCCCGCCGGGCCATCTCGGGCTTGGAGATCCGGCAACTCAAGGACATCGAGGCCCCGGACTCGGTCCTCCTGGCGACCCTGCACAAGATCAAACTGGCCGACAAGAAGGGCGCCCTGGATAGCCTGGCCAAGATCATGGGCCTGATGCGAGACCAGCCGGCCACCCAGGTCAACGTTGGCGTCACCGTCCAGGTTCAGCAGGAATCCAGGGAAAGGGTCTATGCAAAGCTCCTCGGCTGAAACCTCCCGGGCCGACCTGTTCAAGCTCCTGCCAGTGGAGGAGCGCCGCCGGCGCCTGGACGCCATGACGGACGCCGAGGTCGCGGGCCTGGAGTTCGACTGGGGCTGGTGGGCCCGGCCCTCCCAGATGATCCCCCCGGGCGAGTGGGTCACCTGGCTGGCGATGGCCGGGCGCGGCTGGGGCAAGACCAGGGTCGGGGCCGAGACGGTGCGCCAGTGGGTGAAGGACTTCCCCCTGGTATCCCTGGTGGGTGCCACCGCGGACGACGCCCGGGACATCATGATCGAGGGCGAGAGCGGCATCCTTGCCATCTGCCCGCCCGACGAGCGCCCGGTCTACCTCCCGTCCAAGCGCAGGCTGGAATGGCCGAACGGCGCCAGGTCCCTGATCTTCACCGCGGACGAACCGGAGCGCCTACGGGGCAAACAGCACATGAAGTTCTGGTCTGACGAGGTCGGCGCCTGGCGCTACGCCGAGGCATGGGATCAGCTTGCCTTCGGCCTGCGGCTCGGCGCCAAGCCCCAGGGGGTCGTGACCACCACCCCGCGGCCCAACGCCCTGGTGAAGAGCATCATCGCCGACCCAACTACCTTCATCACCCGGGGCAGCACCTACGACAACCAGCGCAACTTGGCCCCGACCTTCCTGAAGAAGATCCTTGGGAAATATGAGGGCACCCGCCTGGGCCGGCAGGAGATCATGGCCGAGCTGCTGGAGGACAACCCGGGCGCCCTCTGGCACCGGTCCCAGATCGACGCGGGCAGGATCACCGACCGACCCGAGTTGGTCCGCGTGGTGATCGGTGTTGACCCGGCCGTCACCGCCAAGGAGGATTCGGACCTCACCGGCATCATCGCCGCCGGGGTGGACAACCAGAGCCCCCAGCACTTCTACATCCTGGATGACCGCTCCCTGATCGCCAGCCCTGATCAGTGGGCCAGCGTGGTCGTGCTGGCCTACCACGTCAACCAGGCTGACCGGGTCATCGGAGAGGTGAACAACGGCGGGGACATGATCGAGGCGGTCATCCGGCACAAGGACGCCGACATCCCATTTACGGCTGTCCACGCCACCAGGGGCAAGCAGATCCGGGCCGAGCCGATTGCCGCCCTCTACGAGCAGGGCCGCGTGCACCACGTCGGAGCCTTCGGCCCCCTTGAGGACCAGATGTGTGACTGGGATCCCGCCCTGTCCACCAAGAGTCCCGACCGGGTCGACGCCCTGGTCTGGGCCTTGACCGAACTGAGCACCGCACGAGACGGGTTCTTCCTGATGATCAACGAGGACATGGCCGAGCGCAGCAAGTCCCAGGAGGCGGCATGGTGATGGACCCCGAGTTGCTCACCGTCAAGGAGGCGGCGGCCCTCTACAACCCCCGCATGCGCATCGAGACATTTCGGCTCAAGATCTGCCCGGTCCTGGAGGAACGGCACGGCCTGCGGGTCAGGAAGGCCAAGCGGAGGGTGATCCTGATCATCCGGGTCGCCCTCATCGCCCTCATCGAGGAGGAGCGGGGCATCGCCGGATAGGTGTTTTAGCCGCACCTTGGCACACCTTGGCACACCTTGACGTTTAGCACACCGGACACAGCACTTCCGAGACGTGAGTCTGAGGCATCGAGAGGTGCTCATGACGACGACCGTGAAGATGCTGCCTCCGCCTGCCACGAACAAAGCGTGCTTCAACAACGGCTCCTCGGCGATCCAGAATGCCGACGGGACCTTCGACGTCCCCATTGACCACATCGGCCCGATGATGTCGGCAGGCTTCACACTGGCCATCGAACCCGCCTCCAAGCTCGCGGTGAGCGCGGACGCGACCGCCCTGACCCTGAACCACCTCCCTGCCGGCTACAACACCGCCGGGCTGGGATGGCTGCAGGGCACGCTCCAGGACGGCACCAAGGTCGCCATCCCCTATTTCGCGCACTCCTGACCGCCATGGCCGAAACGGGACCTCTCAACCCCAGCGAGCATTTCAGCTTCGACCAGATGGTCGTGCCCGGGGCGAACCCGGACCTGGCGCAGCGAGCGAACCTCGCCATACTCTGCGACCCCACCCTTGAGGCGATCCGCTCACTGCTGGGCGTGCCGCTGGAGATTGTCTCCGGGTTCGATCCGGACGACCCGGAGCATGCCGAAGGTCTGGGTTGCAATTTCCGCGTCCATGGTTGGCCCCTGAAAGCCGCGCTCGACGCCATCTACGCCAGCCCGATCCCGGTCCAGATCCTCTCGCTCGAGGAGGGCAAGGACCGCTCCTTCCATATCCACTTGTCCGTTCCTCCCGCGGTGACAGCATGACGCCCCTGACCGAGCATTTCAGCCTGGAGGAGCTGACCAAGGTCGGATCCCACGCGGGCATCGACAACACACCGGCTCCCGAGCTGGCCGGCAGCCTCCTGCGGGTCGCCCAGAAGCTGGAGCAGGCCCGGGCGATCTGGGCCTGCCCGGTGCTGATCTCCTACGGCTACCGCTGCAAGGCCCTGAATGACGCCGTGGGCAGCCACGACACCAGCGCCCATCTTCTGGCCCTGGCCGCCGACGCGGTGCCCACCAACCTCACCCTGCGTGAGGCTTTTGACGCCCTGGTGGCGGATCCCTCGTTCTGCGAGGACGTCGACCAGTTGATCATCGAGCGCGGCTGCGTGCATATCGGCCTGGCAATACCGGCCCACGGCAATGTCCCACGGCACGAGCTGCGCCTTGATCAGGACGTGAACGGCGTCCGCACTTACCCGCTCATGGGCTTCTGGACGGCACAGGGGGTGCAGCATGCCTAGCAACCGCTCCATCACGAACCTCGCGGGCCAGGGCAACATGGTCTCTGCCGTCGGCAAGGGGCCGTGGGTCCGGAACAACTACACCCTGGCCTTCGCGCACCTTCACCTCCGGGTGACCGGTGCCGGGAGCGCCACGGTGGTCATCGAGGGCAGCCTGGACCCCGGCAACGGCGATGCCGGCGCGGTCCCGCTGTTCATCTCTGACCCAGCCATGACCTGGACGCAGGCGGGCACTTCCCAGGTCGCCGCGACCCGGGCCGGCACGCTCACCGCGGACGACACCGGGGACGGTGGGCAGCTCCAGGGCACCTGCGCCTGGGTCCGCTACAACGTCACCGCCATCAGCGGCACCGCCGCCGCGCTGACCATCAACCTGTCGGGAGACGTCCTGTGAGATTCCTCCGCGCCCTCGCAATCCTTCTCCTGGCCCCGGCCCTGCTCTGGGGCCAGGCGACGGGGGCCGGCACGCCCACCACGGGCCAGGGCACCGCGACGCCCGGCACGATCAACTACACGGCCACCGGCGGCAGCACCCCGTTGACCCTCCAGAAGTTCCTGGACGCCAACGTGGTCGATCCCCGCAACTATGGCGTGGTGATGAACACCGGGACGGACCAGTCCGCGGCCATGCAGAACTGCATCAACGCGGTCGGCGCGGCTGGCGGCGGGGTCATCCAGATGCCTCCGGGCATCATCAAGATGAACGTGGTCATCGCCAACGGCGGCGTGGTTCTCCAAGGCCAGGAATCGGGCAGCATCTCGCCCGTCACCGATTACCTGGCCCCCTACGACACCACCAAACCCGTCATCCAGATCGGCGCGGACGCTGGCTATATCTACGGCTCAGGCGGTCGGGACCTCTGCGTCTACGACAACACCGGGCTGTCGCGCCAGGGTATCACTTTCGCGGGTGGCGCGTTCAAGTGCTTCGCCAGCAACATCCATTCCATCGGGTTCACCCAGTGGTGCCTGGGGTTCACCAACAATGACCGCTGGCCCTGCTCCTACAACAAGGTGGACAGGCTTTCTTGTATTTCATCCACCGTGGCGACCTACGGCGGGGGGGGTGGCGCAGGCATTGCCTACATCGACAAATACGGCGGCAAGTGGAACGCCTCGGTGGCCGGGAACGTCCTGACCATCACCACCCCGGCAACGACCGCCCAGGCTGCGAATCCCGGTGTGATCGCGGCTGGCGCGTCCATCTCGGCGTTCTCGACCTCGGCTGGTTCCCTGAATGCAGCCGTGATCCAGCCCTACGGCACCAGCGGGACCACTGGCACGGGTGGCGCGGGCACCTACTACCTGAGCGTCTCCAGCACCTCCTGGACCGGGGTCATCACCCACAATGGCCTGGGCTGGACTACCGCGAACTACGTTGTAAATTTCGAGTCCAAGACCTCGCTCGGCCCCCAGGTTCTGGTCGAGTCCTGCAGCTTCGGCTGCGGCGGATTGGCGAACGGCTACCTTCAGGGTAGCTACAGCGGCATCGGCCTGACCTACATGGGCACCTGGACGAATGGCCCCAACATCAACATCAACGGCGTGGACATGGACTCTGTTCAGAACCACCCGCTCAATTTCGGATATGTTTCCGTTGTTCATGACTGTGGCTCTGATCTTCGGGTTGGTGCTCAGTGGGGCAACGCGCTTCCTCTAACTGGCACGGTCAACACCGGGGGCCAACTCTACGTCATCGCGGGGCACACCACCGGGTCGATCACTGCCGGACAGTCCACCGTAACCGTGGCCTCGACCACTGGCATCAGGGTGGGGCGGCAGATCTCCATCGCTGGGGCTGGCCCTCTCATGGCGACCGGGTATTACATGCCGCTGGTCGGCACCGTGACCGCCATTTCCGGCAACGTCCTGACCCTGGACGGCGGCTCGACCACGGCGGTCGTCACTGTGAGCAACAACGATGTTGGCTACGGCGACATCACAGCCCTGGAAACTTCTGGTCAAATTCACAGCTACCTGGGTACTCCTGGTGTGATCTGGACCTCTGCCCAGGCAGTCAGAACTGGACTCGCCTCTACCATGGTACCGACCACCTACCGGGCTGGCAACGTGGGGTCAATCGCGCCCTGGAATAGCTACAGTGTGGTGGATGACCTTGCAACGAACCCGCGCTACTTCCTGCAGACGGCGACCACCATCAACAGCGGCAACTCTGCCACTTGGTCGGCGGGCGTAGTCACCTTCACCTGCGCCTCTGGACACAATGCTCAGGTTGGCGACCTGATCTATGTCGATGGTGACACCATCGATGCCGGAATCAATGGCACCTTCGTGGTCGCTGGCTACACCAGCGGCACAGTGCTGACCTACAACAGCGCGGCTGCTACTGGCTCAGGCACGGCCACTGGCACCCTGACGATCCGCGTGGTCAAGTCTGGTGGCTTCGTGAATGGTGGTCTGTGGCTGTCTGGGGCGAGCGGCACCAATGGGCAGTGCGGACTGTCCATGCGGAACAACCTGGGCGTGGTAAACAACGTCATCAACACCACTGGAAACAACGCCCAGTTGCAGATCAATACGCCTGAGACCACCAACGGTTTCTTTGGCCTGACCTATGGGTCTGCCATCACCACTGGCGCGGGCCTGACCATTGGAAATTCCGGTGCGAACAAATTCCAGTTCACTGGCAACGGCACGTTCAACATCGCAGAGGCCGCTGCTCCATCGCTTACTTCAGGATGGGGCAAGGTCTACGCCGACTCTACGGCACATCAACTCTACGGTATGAACGCCGCTGGCACGAAGACCATGCTCACCCTCGACAAGACGATCACCACCGCCGGCACCACCGGCGCCCAGACCTACAACGTCTCGATCGGCTCCATCCGCATCGCGGCGGCCGGGACCAGCGTCGTCCTGACCGACTCCCTGATCACCGCCAACAGCGTCGTGCTCTGCAACCTCGGGACCGTGGACACCACGGCCAAGAGCGTGGTCGCGGTACCTGGCGCCGGGAGCTGCACCTTCACCCTCAACGCGGCGGCCACGGCTGAGGTCGCCATCTTCTTCCACGTCCTGAACTGAGGTCGGCCATGGCATTCGACTGGAAAGGCACGATCGGCCAGGTCGCTCCCGCCCTCGCGGGGATCCTGGGCACGCCTGCGGCCGGCGCTGCCGTCGCTGGGCTCTGTGGGATCCTCGGCCTCGAGCCGAGCCAGGAGAATGCCCAGAAGGTGGCCGAGCAGGTCGCCGCCGGCTCCCTCACGGGCGACCAGCTCCTGCAGCTGCGCAAGGTCGAGAGCGACTCCATCGCCCAGCTCCGCAAGATGGGCATGGATTACGACCTGGCCAAGGAGACCCTGGTCTTCACAGATCGGGAAGGAGCCCGCAAGCGCGAGGTCGACGCCAAGGACTCCTGGACGCCCCGGATCCTGGCGGGACTGATCGTTTTTGGGTTCCTCTGGGCGGTCTACTACGTCCTGAGCGGCCGGGTCGGCGCCCTGAAGGACCCGGCCTCGATCGGCATGATCGGCACCCTGATCGGCTACGTCAGCGCCAAGACCGACACCGTCTACGGCTACTACTTCGGCGGGAGCGCCGGGGAGAAGCAGAAGACCGACCTGCTCTACAACAGTACCCCCACGGACGGAGCCGCAAAATGACCACCTCCGACTGGATCATCGCCATCTCCGCCGGGACGACCGCCGTGGTGGCGTTGATCGTCGCCATGCGCCGCACCATCGAGGGTCTCCTCGGCCAGCGGTTGGACGACCTCCAGGAGGGCGTCACCAAGCTCAACGCCAAGTCGGATTCCCACGGCAACCGCCTGACTCGGGTGGAGACCGTGCTGGAACTGAACGGCTGTTTTACCGATGCTGCCTGTGACCGCAGGAAGGGCGCCTGATGGCCGCCCGCGAGGTCCCCTTTGCTCCTGGCGTCATCGAGCGCCTGGCTGCGGGCGTGCGCCTCGTGGTGAGCGGGGACACGAAGATCTACGACGGCTGGTTCGGCCCGGGCACGCCGCCCGTCCCAGTGGCGCCCGCCGGCACCGAAGGCCGCCAGCTTGACTACGACGTCAACGTCAACACCCGCTACATCCCCCGCCTGGGCGAGCGGATCTCCTTCGACACCATGCGCAACGTGGCCGACGGCTACGACCTGATGCGGATGGCCATCGAGACCAAAAAGGACCAGCTCGTGCAGACGCGCTGGACCTGTTGCCCCAAGGACAAGTCCAAGAAGGCCGATGGCCGCTGCGACGAAATCAACTCCTTCATGGAGTGCCCGGACGGCATCAACCTCTGGCCGCAGTGGTTCCGGGCCAACATGGAGGACCTGCTCGTCTCGGACGCCTGGGCCATCCTGCCGCGCCGCACCCGCAAGGGCGACCCCTACGCCCTGGAACTGATCGACGGGACCACCATCAAGCCCGTGGTCGGGCTGGACGGACGCCGGCCCACCGACGGCCCGGTCTACCAGCAGGTCCTCAAGGGCGTCATCGTGGGCAACTTCCTGCCGGGCCAGCTCTACTACCTGCCGCAGAACGTGCGCACCCACAAGATCTACGGCTACGGCCGGGTCGAGCAGATCATCACGACGGTCAACATCGCCCTGAACCGCCAGCTGTACAAGCTCAGCTACTACACCAAGGGCAGCCTGCCCGACACCATCCTCGAAGGACCGCCGAACGCCACCATGGAGCAGCTCAAGGTCTTCCGCCAGTGGTGGAACGACCTGCTGAGCGGCAACCTGGAGGAGCGCCGCAAGGCCATGGTGATCCCCAACGGATCGCAGCTCCACAACCTCAAGGAAGCCGCACTCAAGGACGAATACGACGACTACCTGAGCCGCCTGATCTGCTACGCCTTCAGCGTCTCCCCCTCCCAGCTCATCAAGGAGCAGAACCGCGGCAAGGACGAGACCCAGCAGGAGGCCGCGAAGTCCGAGGGCACCCGGCCAATCCTCGACTTCGTCTCCAAGCAGCTCACCCGGATCATCTGCGCCGACCTCTGGAAGTCCGATGACCTTGAGATCATCCCGGAGGAGGAGAAGGCGATTCAGCCCCTGATCCAGGCTCAGATCGACGACCTGGACGTGCACAACGGGATCCGCGACATCAACGAATGCCGAGACGGCCGCGGGCTGCAGCCCCTTTCTCCCGAGGAACTGGAAGCCCGTAAGCCTGCCCCGCCGCCGATGGCTCCCGGTGGCGGGGCTCCAGGCGAAAAGCCTGGGGGCGAGAAGCCGCCCAGCATCGGCGCCCCGCCGCCCAAGGCCGGCGCGAAGCCCCCGGCGGCCAAGCTGCACAAGGCCATGCTCAGCCGGCGGGAGCGTCCGGAGATGCTCAAGCAGGAGACCCGGGTCGCCCTGGGCGTCTCCAAGCGGTTGCATGGCCTTTCCAAGACGATCGCCCCCATCCTGGTATCCGCCTACGGCGCCATCGGCAAGGACGACGCCTCCCAGGCCAAGAAGATCGTGAACCTGATCACCAAGGCGCAGTTCGACGCCCTGGGCGGCTACCTGCAGGACGAGGGCCTGGACACCTACCAGAAGGGCGTCCTGGCCGCCGCCGAGCAGCTCTCGAAGGACGCCAACGACGCCATGGTCAACCTGGCCAATCAGAAGGGCATCGACTGGGCCATCGACCACGCCGGAGACCTGATCACCGACTTCGAGGACGCCACCAAGAACGACCTCCAGGGAATCGTCACCCAGGCCCTGCAGGAGGGCTGGAGCAACGACCAGCTCGCCGAGAAGATCTCCGACTCCTGGTCCTTCAGCGCCAGCAGGGCCGAAGTCATCGCCCGCACCGAAACTGCTTTCGCCGATGTCCAGGGCAACCTGGCGCTCTACCGCGAGGCCGGGATCGAGAAGCTCGTGTGGCTTGCCGCCGACACCGCCCCCTGCGACGAGTGCGAGGCCCTGGACGGCAAAACCATCTCCGTTGACGGGGAGATGCCCCCCGCGCACCCCAACTGCCGCTGCGACGTGGCCCCCGTGATCCCCGAAAAGGAGGACTGAAATGCGCATTTTTGCCCAAATCACCAAGGTCGATGTCGCCAAGCGCGAAGTGTGGGGCCGGGCCACCCAGGAAGTGGTCGACAAGTCCGGTGAGATCTTCGACTTTGAGTCCAGCGTGCCCTATTTCAAGGCGTGGTCCGAGGGCTTCGCCAAGGACACCGACGGCAAGAGCCTGGGAAATATCCGGGCCATGCACGGCAAGGTCACCGCCGGGAAGTGCATCAGCATCGACTTCAACGCCGCCGAGAAGGCTATCGACATCGGCACCAAGATCGTCGACGACAACGAGTGGGAGAAGGTCGAGGAGGGCTGCTACACCGGGTTCTCCATCGGCGGCTCCTACGTCAAGAAGTGGTCCGACCCGGCCAACAAGGACGCGGTGCGCTTTACCGCGGACCCGGCGGAGATCTCCATCGTCGACAGTCCCTGCGTGCCCACGGCCAAATTCTTCGACGTGGTCAAGGCCGACGGCGTGCTGGAGCAGGTCGCCTTCAAGGATCCGGTGCCGGAACCGTTCTTTAAGACCGCCGAGACCATCGGCGAGCTGCGCAAGGGCATGGGCACCGTGGCCGACCTCGCCAGCCTGATCCAGTGGCTGTCCTGGATGTGCACCCATTCGGTCTACGAGGCCGAGCAGGAGGGCGACGCCTCCAAGGTCCCCGCCCAGCTCCGGAACTGCCTCGCCTCCCTGATCAGCACCTTCACGGCCATGAGCGCCGAGGAGACCGCCGAGCTGATGACCTACATCCCGGCGCCCCCGGCTCCGACCGAGCCCGAGGTCCTGCAGCTCGCCGCGGGACTGGGCCTCGAACTGGCGAAGGCCGGCGCCAAGTTCAGCGCCGCCACCCAGAAGGACCTGGCCGAGAAGCACCAGGTCGCCTGCGACCACATGGAGAACCTCAAGGCGGCCCTGGGCGAGCTGGCGAAATGCTGGGCCGGGCCTGACAAAGTCGAGAACGCCGACACCGCCGAGTTCACCAAGCTCCAGGGCGAAGCGACCGAGGCCCTCGCCAAGGTCGCCACCCTGGAGGCCGAGTTGGCGAAGCGGGACGGCACCATCGCCACCCTGCAGGCCGAGGTCGACAAGCTGGGCAACCTGCCCGAACCGGCCCGTGGTGTCCTGTTGGCCTTCCTGGACAAGGCTGACGAAATCACCCTCAACGGGATCGAGAAGACCCAGTCGCTGGACGACGAGCTCCGCAAGATCAACGAGATGCCCGACGGCCCGGAAAAGGCCAAGGCGCTCATCACTTTCACCCACAAGACGGGCGGCCGGTAGTCGGCCCCTTTTACCCACTTCACCAGTGGAAAGGAGAACTACACCATGAGCATCCAGGAGACCCTCCGGAAGCTTCAGGCTGAGGTGGCCAAGGGGATGAGCGAGAACGCTCTGCAGAAGGCCCTCACCACCACCAGCAACATCGTCAACTACGACCTCCAGGCTCCCTCGAAGAACCTGTACCCGGTCATCACCCCCCTGCGCAACCGGATCCCCCGGGTCATGGGCCACGGCGGCCGCGCCACGAACTGGAAGGCCATCTTCGGCCTGACCGGCTCGGGCGTCACCTCCATGGGCTGGCTGCCTGAAGGCCAGCGGTCGGGGCGCATGAACTACAGCGCCATCGACAAGGCCGCCAGCTACCGGACGATCGGCGAGGAAGACAACATCACCGAGGAGGCGATCAACGCCGCCGTGGGCTTTGAGGATCTGATGTCCACCATGACCATGCGGCTGCTCCAGGGCTGCATGATCAAGGAGGAGTTCGGCATCCTGGGCGGCAACGCCTCGACCGCCCTGGGCACCCCCGGCACCATCGTCTCCACCGCGCCCGCCACCTCCGGCGCCACCCTCCCGACCGACACCTACTCCATCCAGGTCGTCGCGCTCACCCTCGAGGGCTGGATCGCCGCCGGCGGCGTGGTTGGGGCCGCCTCGGGCCAGACCATCCAGCAGGCCGTGACCGTGACCGGCGCGGACTCCAAGACCTACACCGTCAACGGTGGCAGCTCGCAGATCTCCGGCACCAAGACCCAGGCGATCACCCTGGGCCAGGGGCTGGGCCTGACGGTTCCCGCCATCAACGGCGCGGTCGCCTACGCCTGGTTCATCGTCGGGGCTGCCGGCTCGGGCGTCACCCGGCTGGAGTACATCACCACCACCAACAGCATCCTGGTCACCCTGCCGCTGGCGGGCACCGGGCAGCTCAACTCCACGATCACCGCGGACTGCAGCCGCAACGTCAACACCGCCTGGGACGGCCTGCTCTACGCCGCCCTCGCGTCCGGATCCGGCGCCTACGTCAATGCGCTGGCCACCGGCACCGCGGGCACCGGCACCGTCCTGACCGCCGGCGGCCGCCGGAACGTCCTCGAGATCGACGTGATGCTGAAGACCATGTGGGACAAGTGCCGCCTGAGCCCGACCGTCATGCTGGTCAACAGCCAGGAACTCCAGAACATCACCAACAAGGTGATGAACACCAGCGCCGCCCCGCTGCTGATGACCCAGAATCCGGACCCCTACGCAGTGGTCGCCAACGGCCAGGTGTCCGGCTACTTCAACCCCTTCACCGCCGGGCACGGCGGCCTGGTCATCCCCTTCGTACTGCACCCCAACGTCCCGCCCGGCACGATCATGGCCTGGTGCGAGAACCTGCCCTCGCAGTACCAGAGCAACGAGACCCCCAATGTGGCCGAGATGCACATCCGCAAGGACTACGTGCAGACCTTCTGGCCCCAGGTGAGCCGCACCCGCGACGTCGGCGTCTACGCCGAGGAGACCCTGGCGACCTACCTGCCCGCCGGCATGGGCGTCATTTCCAACATCGCCAACGGCTGATTCCATGCCCGCCGGAGACCTCTGCACCCTGACCGATGTCCAGACCTACCTGGGCGATGCCACCAGCCAATCGGCTGGTGTGCTGGGGGCATTGATCACCCAGGTGTCGGCCTGGGTGCAGAGTTACTGCGAGCGCAACCTCAGTGGGATCCTCACCTACAACTGGATGACCGACGGCCACGGCGGGGACACCTTGCCCCTGCCGGAAGGCCCGGTGGTCTCCATCCTCTCCGTCTCGATCGACGGCAACCCCGTCCTCCCCTCCGACGGCCAGAGCAGCGGCTGGCTCGCCGATGACCGCAGCATCTCGATCATCGGAGGCCAGTTCTGCGCGGGCCGGAAGAACGTGTTGATCACATACACGGCCGGATACCCGTACGTCTGGTCTGTGAGCGCGATCACCGGCCTGCCCATGGAGTTGCAGTTCGCCGTAGTTGAAACCGTCGCGCTGCGCTTCAAGGGTAGGACCCGGATCGGCAAGAACTCCGAAGGGATGGCCGGCCAGAGCACCTCCTACGACAACTCCATGGCGCCCAAGGATGCCATGTACACCCTCAACAAATACAAGAAGAACGTGCCATGGTGATCGCGCAGCTCCTCGGAGTGGAACGGGTCGTCTCCTTCATGGAGCAGGCCGGCAGCAACGTCCACGAAGTGGTCAAGACCGAGGTCCGCAACCTGGCCGTGATGCTGATGGGCTACGTGAAGACCTCGAAGCTGAGCGGCGACCCACTGCATGTCCAGACCGGCAGGCTCCGGCGCTCGATCACCTCCCGGGTCGTCGAGGAAGGGGCCGGCTTGGTCTCGGGCGTGGTCGGCACCAACGTGGTCTATGCCGCCGCCCATGAGTTCGGGGTGGACATGATCAAGCAGTGCACGGTCCATGCCTTCGTCCGCAAGTGCAAGTCCCGCAACGTCTACACCATGAAGAAGGGCAAGTATTTCTCCCTCCAGGGCGCGGTCAGCATGGTCAAACTCTCGGCCGAAGGAATCGCCCATGTAGGGGAATTCCAGCGGATGCAACACATCAAACTCCCTGAGCGGTCCTTCTTGCGCTCCGCCCTCAACGAACTGGGTCCGGAGATCCGCGCCGACCTGGCCGCCGCCATCATGGGGTGCCTCAAATGAGCCAGCCGACCCTCACCCGCGAGGGCCTCGCGGCCGCCCTGTTCTCCCTGGTCCAGGCCCTCCCCGGGCTCCAAACCTCCTCCCGGCGGCTGCTGCACTGGTCCGAAGTGGCCCCGGCCAGCCAGCCGGCCGCCTTCCTGGCCGAGGGCAACCAGACCCCCCTCCAGGACGCCAGCGGGCTCCCCTCCGTCTGGCGCTACGACTACAAGATCTACCTCTACGCCTACAACGGCGACCAGACCTGCTCCCCCTCTACGCTCCTGAATCCCATCGTCGACGCCCTGGAGATCGCCCTGAAGCCGTCCATCAGCGGGCCGCCAGGCGCGAGTCGCAAGCAGGTCCTGGGCGACCTGACCGGGCGCGTGCAGCACGCCTGGATCTCCGGCGCCATCGAGACCGACGAGGGCGTCCTCGGACCCCAGGCCATCGCCATCATCCCCATCGAAATTGAATTCGTCTGAAGGAGACGCCATGTCCGAAGAAATCCAGGATCCCCAGATCGCCCCGGAAACCGCCGCGCCTGCAGAAGCCCCGGCCGAAGTGGTTGTCTCCGAGCCCGCTCCGCCGGCCGAGCCGTCCCTGGCCGAGCGCCTCGAGGCCGACGTGAAGGAGGCGGAGGCCGCGATCGCCGCCCTGCCGGCCCAGGCCGAAGCCGAGGTCAAGGCGGTCCTCACCGAGGCCCAGTCCAAGGCCGAGGCCGCCAGCGCCCACATCGACGCCTTCTGGAACGACGTGGTGCAGAACGTCTCCATCAAGGTCCCCACCGCCATCCACAACACGCTCAGCGACCTCAAGGAGACCCTGCGCTCCAAGATCCTGAGCCTCTTCTAGGAGGACCCTGCCATGGGCCAGATCGTCAACTTCGGGGTGGGCTTCCTAACGGCCATCGTGGGTTCCCAGCCCATCCCCATCGGCGTCCTGAAGGACGTCAGCATCGACATCAGCTACACCACCAAGAGCCTAATCGGCTCCAGCCAGTTCCCCTTGGACATCGCCAAGGCCGAGGGCAAGCTCACCGGGAAGGCGACCTTCGCCACCCTGAACAGCCTCCTGATGGCCCAGCTCACCAGCGGCGCCACCACGGCCGCGGGCAACGTCCAGGGCGTCTACCTGGAAGGTCCGGCCGCTCCCACCGCGAACAGCATCACCGCGGTCCATGGCGCCACCTACAAGCAGGACCTGGGCGTCTGGGACAACACCGCCCAGAAGTGGCTCACCTGGGTCGCCTCCGGCCCGGTCACCGGCCAGTATTCGGTGGTCACCACGACCGGCGTCTACACCTTCGCCGCCGCCGACTCCGCGCACCTGATGAGTCTCAACTACAGCTGGACCGTGGCCGCCACCGGCGTCACCGTCTCGCTGCAGAACCAGCTCATGGGCACGAACACCTACTTCCAGCTCGCCCTGTTCGAGAACTACAGCTCCAGCCCGATCGGCGGCCTCGCCGGCATCCTGCTGCCCAACGTGGTCTTCAACAAGATGGCGCTGGGATTCAAGAACAACGATTTCACCAGTGACCAGGTGGACTTCGAAGCCTGCCAGAACCTTTCCGGCCAGGTCTACGCCGCCTACACCAGCGTCTAGAAACTGAGGAGCCAGCATGGCCAGCATCAAGATTGATGGCATCGAAGTCCAACTGCCACCGCTTTCCTTCCGGGCGGTACGGAAGAACCGGGAGGTCATCGACGCGCTTGTCGGCGATGCCCCGGACCTCTACGCCCGGGCGGAGGTGAACATCGCCTTCCTGCGGCTCTCGGTTCCGGACGCCGACTTCGAGGGCGCCAGCCCAGCCGCGATCAAGGTTGCGGCCCAGGCCCTGCACACCGAGACCTTCTCCCGCCCGGAAGAAAGCGCCCCGGCTCCTCAGAACCCCTGAGCCTGGGCAGGATGACGGGGCTGATCGTCACGGCCACGGGGTGGACCATCCGCGAACTGGATGAAACCCCGTGGCCCGACGCGCTGGATCTCCTTGATTACTGGCTGGACTGCCCACCCGTCCATCTCATGGTCAAGGACTACATGGGCATCAAGGATCACAAGGATGAGGCACCCGTGAGCGTCACTCCTGAGCAGTTCATGGCGATGGCAAGAGGAGCGGGCCTGTGAGCGAGAAGGACAAGGAACTCCAGATCAAGTTCAGCGCCGACGTCAAAGGGCTGCTGACCGGCATGAAGGACAGCCAGGACGCCGTGAAGATGGCGACCGAGGGCATCAAGGGCGATCTGGGTTCAGCGATCGAAGCCTTCGAGAAGATGGGCAGCGTGGCGGTTTTCATGGGCGCCGCCGGGCTTGCGCTTGAGGCCCTGCATGGAGGATTCTCCTGGGTCAGCGAGGCCGTCACCAGCACGTTCGAGCTGGCCGAGGGATTCAAGAAACTGGGCTACGAGACCGGCGCCTCCCTGACGGAGATGAACCAGTACACCGCCGCCATCGAACTGTCCGGAGGCAGCACCGAGACCCTCCAGGGCCTCATGGTGGGCATGCAGCGCGGCATCAAGGCCAACAGCGAGGCCCTGATCGACAACGGCGTGGCGGCGAACAAGGCGGCCCTGCAGGGAATGACCTTCGAGCAGTACCTCACCCGGGTCCATGAGATCGCCGACGAGATGGCGACCCCGACCGAGCGTGAGCAGTTCCTGATCCTGGCCCTGGGCCGGGCCGGGGCGACCGCGGGCCCGATGCTGAACGAGTTCATCGAGAACATGAAGAAGGGCGAAGGCGCGCACATCATCACGCCCGAGTCCTTGAAGAACATGGAGGAGTCCAAGGAGTCCATCGGCCGGCTGAAGATCGCCCAGCAGGAGTACGCCGCTGAGGTCTCGGCCGAAGCCACGCCGATCGCCAACTTCTTCCGGGACATGCACACCGCCTACCTGCAGGCCGAGATCGACCACCAGGCGATGCTGAAATACCAGCGGGAGGAACTCTCTGGCGCGAAGTACAATGAGGGCACCACCGACAAGGGCCGCGAGGAGATGCACGCCAAGGGCATGAGCGGCGGCGGAGAGGCCAAGAAGCACCTGATTGACCCGGAGGTCCTGAAGGCCGACGCGGCGGAGCGGATCGCCCTGGCGAAGGGCACGGCCGAGGAGATCGCCAAGGCCGCCCTGGATGGCATCCAGGTGCAGCTCAAGGCCGAGAAGAGCCTTGCCGACCAGGGGCAGATCAGCTTTGAGGAGCAGATCACTCTCGAGCGCCAGCACGCCGCCGAGGTCTTCCAGATCGCCCAGGACAGGGCCGCCAAAGAGACCGCCCTTGAGGCCGGGAAGCCGCTGGAACTACAGAAGACCAATGCGGAGCTGGCGGCCGCCCAGCGCCAGTTCAACGCCACCACGTCTGACCTGGACAACCAGCAAGCCCAGATGCGGATCAACGTCGAGCGGGAGACCGATCGGGAGATGGCCAAGCTCCGGGACCAGGAGGCCAGGGAATCCGCCGCGGTGGCCAGGATCGCGGCCCACGAGCAGCTCGCGGCCTCGAAAGACGCCATCAACGAGCAGAAGCGGGACCTGGACCAGAAGGTCGCCTTTGGCCAGATCAGCGCCAAACAGGAGCTGGACCAGCGGATCGCCTTCATTCAGCAGGAGGAGGCCGCCACCAAGAAGCAGCTCTTGGACGAACTGACCGACCAGTCCCTGACTGTGGTCCAGAAGGCGAGCATCAACGCCCAGATTGTGGACCTCGAGCGCAAGACCACCGCCCAGATCAACGACATCAAGCGGGACGCGGCCCAGAAGCAGCACGACGCCGACATGGCGAACCTGCAGGGCATGGAGGCGGGCTGGAGCCAGGGCATCCAGAAGATGCTGGCGGGCCAGATGACCCTGAGCCAGGGGCTCAAGGCGGGGCTGGGTAGCATGGCCAACTACTGGGCCGACTACTGGATCAAGCAGGGGCTGGACGAGGTCAACCACCTGGCGATCAGCCTGGTGCGGCACCAGGCCACGGACGCCGCGAAGTCCGGCTCGGCCGCGAGCGCCGCCGCCGCCCAGACCACGGCCGCCGCCACCTCCACGGTGGTGATCGACAACGCCGCCGCCCTGAGTGCGATGGTGCGGATCGCCGACTCGGCCGCCGTGGCAGAGGCCGCCGCCTACGCCGCCTACATCGGCATCCCCATCGTCGGCCCGGAGCTGGCTTCGGCGGCTGCGGCTGCGGCGGGTGCGACCACGATGGGCTTCATGGGTGGGATCGCCCTGGCGAGCGCGGCGGGCGGCTGGGACCGGGTGCCCTCGGACCAGTTGGCGATGATCCACAAGAACGAG
>Ga0316221_1001322_pt1 | contig 26483 bp, 39 predicted proteins | sample TBH18007metaG_FD_206003 | JGI IMG/M metagenome (GOLD analysis project Ga0316221, IMG submission 206003) | Freshwater microbial communities from Trout Bog Lake, Wisconsin, USA - TBH18007 | ecosystem: Environmental > Aquatic > Freshwater > Lake > Hypolimnion/Profundal zone | place: USA: Wisconsin... | reverse complement strand
TAACCCATCTACGGGTTTACCCGAGGCAGGATTTTTAAGCGCTATATTGCCAGCAGCAGCTGGTATTGCTACTGCAGTCTTTGCCCCTGAGTTATTGCCGTTAGTAGCTGGTGGCATTGGATTGGCCGACTATGCAATGACAGGCAGCCTTACAAAGGGTTTGATGGCAGGTATAGGAGCTTGGGGTGCTGGCAGCCTTGCTGGTGGAATGGAAGCCTTAGGCGCACAAAATTTAGTACAAGCTGGAGGTGATTTAGGTCAAGAAGCATTTGATGTGTCTCAGGCAGCAGTAGGTGCTCCTGGCACTCCAGCAGTGGATATGCAAGCCGCATCTAGTGGCTTAAATTCAGGAAATTTCCCCAATCTATCATCAGATCAATTGACACAGTTTCAACAAGCATTACCCAATGCTGTTAATCCTAGCGATATATATAACGCTGCTGGTCAAGCAAATGCTTCATTAGGCAGCAATGTTATTAATCCAACTGCTAGTGATGCCTTATCCAATATGGGCAAAGGCCTGACATCTGGCAATGTGATGGATTATGCAGGTAGCCATATTGGAGCTACCATGGCAGCAGCAGCGCCATTATTATCAGCCGCAGGTTCTTTTGGTAAAACGAGTTCAATACCCGCTGCAACCACGACTCAAAATACTAATCCTTTTGGAATGAATACAATTCCAAGAGATGCTAATGGCAACCCAATTTTTTCTGCATCCAATCCTGCAGTTCCAAGCCCGCATTATCAGGCTACTTATCCAAACTACGTTCAAAACCCATACAATCCAATGACAGCCAAGCGTGGCGGTTTAATGGATGTACACAAGTACTCTGGCTCATCTGATTATGGAAGTATGGTCCAAGGGTTGAATGAAATGCAAAATGGATTAGACATGGCTACACACGGCCAGGGTTTATCCGATCTACAAAAACAAATGATTGCTGCAGGGCAACAGGCATCTGCCAATGGCGTATACCAATTAAGCGATACTGAATACAATAAGTTGAACCCCGATCAAGTAATGAAACGGGCTCATATTACCGTTGCCAAAGGCATTCAGCCAGTCGGACAGCTTGGCACATATAGTACTACCCCAGCAATTCAAGCTGCTGCTGAAGCTGCTGCACAACAAGATATTGCATCTAGCACACAACCAACTTCATCAAAAGAAGGTGGTCTGATGGCCATGGCAGGTGGCGGTTCTCCTGTATACCAGCCAAGCTATGTCGATTATCAGCATACCCCACTGAGTCCAGCTCAATTGCAAGCTGCCACTGCCGCATACAACCAGGCTGGTATTCCTACGCCAACACGACCTACAGGGAACGCAACAGGCAGCGTTGGTTATGCAATTGATCCAACCAAAATGCAGGGATCACCCGCTTATCAGGCTATGCAAGCACAAATTGCAGCGCAACAAGCCGCACAACAAGCTGCACAACAACAGTCTGACGCACAGACGGCTCCTTATGCCTCTGGTGGCAGTATTCCAGATAGTCATTTAGGATCTTACTCAGATGGTGGACGTTTGTTAAAAGGCCCAGGCGATGGCGTAAGCGATGGCATCCCAGCTACGATTGGCGGTAAACAGCCAGCTCGTCTTGCGGATGGTGAATTTGTGATCCCAGCCCGAATTGTTTCTGAATTAGGTAATGGTAGTACGGATGCAGGAGCAAAACGCCTGTATGCCATGATGGATAGAATTAAAGCAAAAAGAGCGAAAGTTAAAGACATCGCAGCAGATACAAAGGCCTACAAGTATTTACCAGCATGATTATCTATGAAGACGTTGATGGTTTAAAGTTTATAGATGAATTGGAAAAGATTTTTCCAGAGCATTACGAAGAGTTATGTGTGACCAAGGAATATGCATTAGATCCAGACTATGATGCGTATCGCAGAACAAGCGAAGCTGGATTATTAAGGTGTATTACTTGTAGAAATGATGCGGAGTTAATTGGCTATATTGTGTTTTTAATTACGCCAAACCTGCACTATAGAACGTGTAAGACTGCAGTTGAAGATATTTATTATGTAAAGAAAGAATATCGCAAAGGCAGAATTGGTATTAAATTGTTTCAATATGCTGAAGCCGCATTGCAGCGTATAGGTGTCAATAGAATTGTTTTACATACTAAAGTTCATTTGGATAATTCAAGATTGTTTGAATACTTAGGATACAAGCATACGGACAAAGTCTTTAACAAGATGTTAGGAAATTAATATGGGTTCACCATCACCAGCACCAGCAGCAGGACCAACGAATACTACGGTAACCAATACCAATATTCCTGACTATGCACAGCCATATGTTGAGAATATGCTCAATGCTGCACAGGCTCAGATTTATAACCCAAGCATGACTGGGTTTAATCCTTATGTTCCTTATAGTCAAAATCCTGCCGATTATGTAGCTGGATTTTCTCCATTACAACAACAAGCTCAATCTTCTGCTGCAAATCTACAAACCCCAGGACAATATGGTCAGGCTACTAATTTAGCTGGAACTTCTGCTGTAGGTGCTCTTGGTACTACAGGACAAGCTGCTGGTTATGGTGCTATGGGTGCTCAAGCTGGTGCACAAGGAGCACAGCAATCTACACAAGCGGGTGGCCTTGGTGAATATTTAGGCGGTCAAGGCGCCAATATTGGTGCTAGCTTAGGACAGCAATCACAAAATGCATCCACTGGCCCAGGCTCTGTAGCTTCTTACATGAACCCTTACCTTCAGCAATCTTTAGCTCCACAGTTGCAATTAGCTAACCAACAGTATGGTCAACTTGGCGCTCAAGAACAAGGACAGGCTACACAGGCTGGTGCATTTGGTGGATCTCGTGAAGCATTAATGGGTGGATTAAACCAGCAAAATCAAATGTTGGCTCAGAATCAAATCATTGGTCAAGGCTATAACACGGCATTTAATAATGCACAACAACAGATGAATGCCGCTAACCAAGCAGCGTTATCTGGTAATGCTCAGGCTTTACAAGGTGCAAATATGGGATTACAGGCCGCTGGTCAGGCTGGCAATCTAGGTATTGCAGGAGCGCAAGCAGGATTGTCTGGCGTTGGTGCAGAGCAAGCTGGCTATGGTATGGCTGGAAATCAAGCTGCTAACTTGGCAAATATTGGTACACAACAATTAGGCGCTCAACAGAATATTCTAAATACTCAAAATCAATTGGGTGGCCAACAGCAAGCCAACCAACAAAACATTATCAATCAAGCGGTGCAAAACTACGCTACTGCCCAGCAGTATCCATACATGCAATTGGGTCAGCTCAATGCAATGTTGCGTGGTTTACCAATGCAGCAGTCTTCTACATCTATGTATTCAGCAGCTCCAAACCTTGCTTCACAAGCTGGCGGTGTAGGTTTAGCTGGAATAGGTACTGCTGCGATGATGAAGGCAGTCAAGCGTGGTGGTGTAATTAAAAAAATGGCAGTAGGCGGTGCATTGCCAATGAATATGATGACGCAACAGCAGCTTGGTCAAGTTCAACAAAGCCCTGTTTCCACTCCTATAGCAAAGATGTATGCTCAAGGCTTAGAACAAACTCAGGCTTATGATCAAGCTAATCCAGAGGCATCTAAAGTATTTGCACAGCCATTAGAGGGCAATATTCAACAAAGCGCTGGTATACCAGCTCCACAACAAACGGCTAACATTCCCGCCCCTATGCAACAAGGCATGGCTCCTCAGCGCACTGGCGTGGCAGCGATTGGCACTGGCAACATGACCCAGATGGCTGGTGGTGGCATTATTGCGTTTGCTGACGAAGGCCAAGTAAAAGATGATTTAGATTTAAAGAGCATTATCAGAGATTCTTTAGAGAGCATGAAAGGCAGTAAAGTATCGGATGCTTATGCCCCTATCGCAGAAGAGCAACGGGCAAACATTGCACAACAAAAATCCATGATCATGCCAGAAATGTTAACTCGTTTTGGTTTAGGAATGATGGCCTCTCCAGGCGGTCAACCTGGTAGTGGACTCAATCAATTCTTAGCTAATGCTGGACGCTCTGGCGCCACTGCTCTACAAGGCATGACACAGTCAGAAAAAGACTTGGAAGCTCAAAAACGCTTATTGCAGACTGGCACTATTGACGCTGCCAAAGCAGACCAAACACAACAAGAACGATTGTTGGGCGCTGCAGTGCCTGCCTATGTTTCTGAAAAGAACAAAGAAGCTCAAATTGAGGCTGCTAAATTAATGCACCAAGCTGCGGCAGGGGATGCTGATACTAAATTAATGGTCAAAGCCCAGGCGCTCATGGGAACCGACCCATTGATTAAGAAATACCAAGCACAACAGAAAAACTTAGATCAAAATGATCCGCAATACAATGTGTTAGAGCAACGTATTGCAGAGCGTCAAAATCAAATTTACGATACAGTTGGTTTGAAGCATCCTGAAATTAAACCGAGCCAGATTCCTGACTATGTGCCACCTCCAGAAACACATTGGTACGATGGATTGTTTGACGGATCTAGCAAGCCAGTTACTCCAACACCAATTCCACAAAAAGTAGATACGAATAATCCGTTGTTAAAGTAAGGAAGTCCTATGCCTAGTTTGTCAGAGATCCTACAAGATCCAAACTATGTAAGCGCAAATGAAGCAACAAAGCAGGCTATTTTTGATAAATATTCTGCTACTGATGCTAACTTTACAGGTGCCAATGCGGCTACCCAGGATGCTATTCGTCAGCGATTTGGTGTAGCAGTTGCACCTCAGCCAGATGAACTAGGCCGCTACGATGCTGCCAAACAGCCACAAGGTAGTGTTACTGTAGGGCAAGCGCCTACACAGCCCGATACTGGCTTTACAGGCGCCTTATCCAGCGGCACAGAACAAATACAAGCTGATATAGCCCGTTTGCAAGGCAAATTGGGTATGAAGGATGTACGCCAGGCTGAACAAGAAGCCAAAGCGCATGAAGTGGCGGCTCGCAGAGCTTTTAAACCTACTGAAGAAGGATGGCTTGAGGCTCCTGGTACACATCTCAAAGAATTAGCTGGTCAATCAGTGCCATACATGGTAGCACCTATTGCGGCTGGTTTAGCTGCAGCTGCTCTTCCTGAAGTAGGTTTAGTGGGTGGTTTAGTGACCACTGCCGATATCGCTGCTGGCTTGGTCAGCGGCTTGCAGTTTACTGGCTCTAACTTATCTCGCCAAGTACAAGAAGGTCAAAAACTAGAAGATACTAGCCTGCTGAAGGCTGGTGCGGCCGCAGTACCACAAGCAATGCTTGATATTGTGGGCTTGCATATGCTTCCTGGCGTAGGCAAAATATTTGAACAGGCTGGCGTTAAAACTGGCGAAAAACAATTAAAAGATGCTGTAGATCGTAGTTTGTTACAACAAGCTGGTGATTACGCCATCAAAACTGGTAAGACAATGACGGCTGAAGGTCTTACAGAGGCTGGCCAACAAATATTTGAACGATTGCAAGCTGGCCTAAATCTTACCGATGAAGAAGCCCAAAAAGAATATTTTGAAAACTTTATTGGAGGCGCAGCTTTAGGCGGTGCTTTTGCTATTCCTGGCCATGCTTATACCGCCATCAAAGGCAAGGATCAAGCAGAAGTTATTGAGACGGCCAAAGAAGATGCTGAAAAAGGTGGAACAATCGCCAAAGAAGCTGCCGTACAAGCACAAGCTCAAACGACCACAGCTCCAACAACAGTGCCAGCAAGCGAGTCGCACGACACCCAGGCGATGCATGATGAATTGGGTGGCAAGGATATTACCCAGCCAGTAGAGCAGCCTGCTCCTAAGGCACAAGCTCCAGCCATGGATATGCAGCCTATGGTGGCTGCTACAACCAATCTAACTCATGTATTACAACAAGCCACAGTTGGGTACAACATTGCGCTCAATAAAATGACTGGCGCAGAGCAAACCAAGACACTTAATCAAGTCAAGCAATATTTAACCACTGCATTTGGCAACTTTTTAACGCCAAAACAAACTGAAGAATATGTAAACTATTTAGTAAACGAAGGTGGCCTGGCTGAATCTGACATGGGCACGAACCATGGCTTGTTTGGAGAGGCTGTCAATAACTTTGGTGGTGTTAAACCACCAGAAAAACCAGCGCCAAAAAATGAAGAAATTAAACCAGAACCACCGAAGGCTGCAGAACCTGAGGCTACTCAAGAGCCTGAAGCTCCCGTTAAAGAGGGTGAAGCTCCAGCTGCGGCTGAAGAGGCACCTGAGACTGTACCAGAGCAGCCTGTTGAGTCAAAAGGTGAGCCAGTAGCTGAACCAGAAAAGATCACCAAACCCGATCCAAAATGGGACACAGTGAAGACTGGCCAGCCTGTTACATTAGAAATGTATCAAGGCCGTGGTGAAGATAAGTCTAAGATTTATTCTGGTGCTCAAGTAGCGGTTGGTGGTGAAGGCCAATACTATGCGCCTACTGGCGAAGATGCGGCCAACTATGGCGCTGTGACCAAACATGAAGTGACGCTCAATAATCCATTAGTGATTACTAATGATGACGAATGGCGGGCATTAGTCAAAAATCCAGCAGTAAACTGGCAATATGTTAATCCAACAGGATTAGATGAAGCTCAGCTACAACAAGAAACAGCCAAACTAAAAGACTTTTTAACAAACAATGGGCACGATGGTCTGGTCATTAAGATGGATCCTCGTGGTGATGAAGCAAAGACCCTACGCAGAGTTTTTGCCCATGACCAGGTTGTTTCGTATAAGCCACAAGTAGCCGCCAAACCGCAAGCAAAACCAGCCGTTCCAAAACTACAGGTTAAGCATACCGAATTTGAAATAGATAAAACACCTAAAGAGATCCATGATGAAGTCAAGGATATGACTACAGGTGAACAAATTGCTAATTGGCTGGTGGATAATGCACCAAATGATGCTGCCAAACATATTGCCCAAGGCATTCTGAAAAAGGTTAAGAGTTATGCCAAGCTAGGTGTCCCTGTCAAAGTCACAATGCTAGAAGGAGACAAGCGCAATCCTGAAGCATACGGTTCGCAACGCCCAGTATTTAATGAAAAATTAAGAAAATTCTCACATTTTGATGTGAAATACAATGGCTTGAGCTCCAGAGGTCAAGCTGATGCTTACACTGGCACAGATTATGAAACCATCATGCATGAGATGGCACACATGATCAGTACGCTGCAGATTCACTTTTTAAAGCAGTCTGCCTACTCAGGTGACAAAGCAATTTTCAATGAGTTAAAAAGTGTTCGTCTAAGCATCATTAAACGAGTCAAAGAAGAGCTAGCGAAACCAAGGGCTGAGCGTCATCCTGGTATGTACAATATTAAGAATGCTCTTGATATTGAATCCATCAAGGATGGAAAAGTATCTTACGGCAAACACTCTCTCGAAGAAATGTTTGCTTACGGCCTGACACAGGGCCCAGTACGGGATTTCTTTGCCACAATTAAATCTGGTAAGACTACTGTACTTGGTGAGTTGGCCAAGGTATTTAGAAAGCTCTTGGGAATTAATCCAAAGTATCAAACAGCGCTAGATCGCTTGTCAGGTGTAGCCGATTACTTTATCAATGAAAGCGCCCAGGATATTAATGCACTGGTAGGTAAAGTTGGGGCCAGCTTACAAAAGATAGATGAATTTCAAGCCAAAATTAATCAACCAACCAATATCAGGGGCGAAGCTGTAGAGCCATCCTGGTCATTAGGTGAAGATAGCATCAAGCGGCCGTTTGGTATCAGCGATCAGTTTGTAGATAGTATTATTTATAAGCTGCAAGATAAACATATTGATACCAAGCGTGTCCAGGAAGCCATTACAAAAGAAGCTGGCGAGCTCGATGATAAGCTCAACGTATACGATAAAGAGCAGGTATACCACGGCAAAGTAGCAGCAGGCATTCGTGAGTTCTTATTGCATGAGCTGATGCCAGCCGTCAAAGAGATGTACAAGCTCAAGATTAGCCCTAAAGAAATTATGGAGTACCTACATAATCGTCATGCGGAAGAACGTAACAACCGCATGAATGAGCTTAACAAGTACGATCCGATTACTGGCGAGCTGCGTAAGACTCCTTGGGAATTACAAGACCGTGCATCTGGTATTAATACTAAAGATGCCCAGGCATACCTGTCTGCTCTGCCATTGAAAAAACACGAGGCACTTGAAAAAATTGCCATGATGTTTGACAGAATGATTAGAGGCACACAACAAATATTAGTGTACTCTGGCGTAGAAACTCAAGACACGATTGATGCTTGGAATTCCATCTTTAATCATTACGTGCCATTGTTCCGTAAGGAAAATAACTTTGCCAATAAATCTAATGGCGGCCCAGGCACAAGCCGTGGTTTTGCCGTAAGCGGTAAGTTTTCTAAGCGGGCTATGGGATCAGCCAAAGAAGTAGTTGATATTATGGGTAGCATTATTGCCCAGCGTGAACGTGCTTTAGTACGGGCTGAGAAAGCTGAAGTAGGGCGCTCAGTCTATGCATTAGCTCTGACCAATCCTAATCCTGGCTTCTGGTTGCCAGTCAACCCTGATGCCATTAAGAATCCTAAGGCGCTGCTCAAAGAAATTGTAGAGCTAGGATTTGATGTTGACGATGCTAAAGAGATCGTTAACAACTTAATGCAGGAGCCAAAGACCCGTACTATTGGCAAAACGGCTAAGATTGATCCTAATACAGGCTTGCCTACTGGCGAAACGGAAGAGGCCGTCAAACTCAAGGCAGACAATTTAAGCCGCTTTGGTGACAATGTATTCCCTGTTCGCATTAATGGCAAAGACCGTTACGTTTTCTTTAATAAAGATGATCCACAAGCACAGCGCATGGTTGCTGCATTAAAGAACATGGATGTAGAGAATATGGCGGCTGCCATGTCCATGGTGGGTAAGGCTACTCGTTGGTTTGCTAACGTCAATACGCAATACAATCCTATTTTCGGTGCCGTCAACTTGCTGCGTGACTTAGGTGGCGCAACGCTGAACTTATCGACTACACCGATTGCAGACAAGAAAGCCAAAGTACTTAGCCAGGTCATGCCTGCCATGAGCGGCATTATTCGAGTATTGCGTGACGAGCGCAGCGGCAAAGTTGAAGATTACTCAGATAACAAATGGGCGCAAGCATTTTACGAATTTAGGCAGCAAGGTGGCCAAACGGGTTACCGTGGTTCACTGGTTCGCAGCGAGCAGGAAAAGGCCATCATCGAGCATGAGCTAGCTAAGATTGATGAAGGCAATACCAAGAAGTCATTTAGATATGTTTTAGGTGCGTTGACAGACCTCAACGACATGATGGAAAATGCCGTTCGAGTTTCCGCATATCAAACGGCTATAGATGCTGGTATATCTCAGCAGAAAGCTGCTGTCATTGCAAAGAATATTACAGTGAACTTTGATAAAAAAGGCCAGCTGTCATCAAACATCAATGCATTATGGGCATTCTTTAATGCCTCCGTACAAGGAACAGCCCGTATTTATCAAACACTTTCTGGACCAGCTGGTAAGAAGATTATGGCTGGTGGCGTGTTGTTAGGATCTATGCAGGCCGTGATGCTGGCCTTGGCAGGTTTCCGTGATGACGAGCCGCCAGAGTTTGTGCGTGAGCGTAACTTTATTATTCCTTTACCTAATGGCAAATACTTTGGCATTCCGTATCCATTTGGCTTTAATGTGTTTCCTAATGCTGGCCGTATTACGACTGAATTTATCATAGGCGGTGGCAAGCATCCAGCTAAACACCTCTTTAACCTTACCAATTCCGTCCTAGATGCGTTTAATCCATTAGGCAGTAGCACATTCCTGCAAACCGTTTCCCCGACCGTATTAGACCCGTTTGTAGCCCTGGGCGAAAACAAAGATGCATTCGGTAGACCAATCTTTAGAGAAGGCAAAACAACTAACCCTACGCCTGGCTACACCCGTACTAGAGAAGGTGCTAGCGCTATCAGCAAACAACTGTCCTATTTCCTAAACTTGGCATCTGGTGGCAGCAAATATAGCAAAGGCTTTATCAGTCCTACGGGGGATGAAATTGATTACCTGGCTGGTCAAGTAACAGGCGGCCTTGGCAGGGAGATTATGAAAGTAGGAGAAGTAGGTCGTAGCGCTGCAACAGGTGAAGAAGTAGCACCATATAAGATTCCATTGGTCGGCCGTTTTTATGGCGATACCAAGTCTGCAGCTGCTGAAACCTCTCGTTTCTATACCAATATCACTCGGATGGCAGACTATGAGCAAGAAATTAAAGGCCGAGAAAAGCATCACGAAAGTGTCGGTGATTTCTATCGCCAGCACCCTGAAGCCCGCTATTGGGAACGTGCAAACAGTGCTGAGAACGAAATTAATGCTTTAAACAAAGAGAAGAAAGAACTTCTAGAAAAGAATGTTCCGAGAGAAAGAATACTTCGTTTAGAAAAGCAAAAGGTTATGAAGATGAAGCAGTTCAATGACCTACTGAAGAAGTACGAGTAAGCTCTACAACCACCATCCCCTTTACTTCATCTGAGAATACAAAGGTAGGCAGAAATTGCCTATCGTTGATTCCTAGGGCATCTGCCAGCCCATCTAGCCCTGATTTAATAGCGGAAACCATATTGTCTGCATCCCTATGCCTCTTATCAGGGGGATAAAAGGTAATTGTCATAGGGACTTTCCCTAATTTATCGCATTCTAATTTGGCTTCTAGCGCCAAAGCCCAGCACATTTGTCGATAGGATTTCTTGTACTTCGCCTTCTTAGCCCAATGAATACTGGCGTTGGGAGACAATTCTTTTGGTGGCCACGGAAAAACAACAATTTTCATAGTAGATGAATTAATATGGGTACAACCTATTGACATGATAAAAGTTCTGGTACAAACTGGAGCCTGATTTACTGCTAGGAAAACAAAATGTCCACACCATACACAACCAGTACTGGTTTAAAGATGGGATCTCGTTACCAAGAACATGGTACCACAGCTCCTGTTGATGACCCAGATATGATCCGCATCCAGGAAGCCCTGCTTGCGACCCCCGAATACGCCAGAAGCAAACGTATGTACAACTTAACCATAGTCTTAAGTACGTTTGCAGCGGCATGCCTTATGTTTGCTTTTTTCTTATTTAATTAAAGGATTATCATGAACTTACAAAAAGCAGTTCGTACTTGCCAATTTATATTGGTTACTCCAGCGCTTGCCAAAGAATGGTTAGCACTCAACGTCAACAATCGTGCCAAACGTGCTTGGTGGGTTAATTCACTATCTAACATGATGAGGCGTGGCGAATGGATTACCACTCATCAAGGTATTGCATTTTCAGAAGATGGCGCTTTATTAGATGGCCAGCATCGTTTAGAAGGCATTGTAGAAAGCGGTATTGCACAAGAAATGCTTGTCGTTACTGGCCTACCGAATGATGCCTACAAGGTGCTTGATAACGGCATTAAACGCACCATGTCTGACTTAACGGGTATCAATGCTAGAACTTCAGAAGTCTGCCGTATTCTAGCTCGAATGGCGTTTTCTAGTCGTGTGCATACCAGTGCCGAAGAATGTTTGAGCGTATACAACTCAGGCGTAGGTGAAGTAGCTGATGACCTGATGGAGTATTGCGGAAAACAAGTCAAGGTGTATTCTTCTGCACCATTAAAGACCGCAGCAATCTGTTTGATCTTAGACGGCCATAATCCACAATACATCAAAGATGTTTACTCCAACTTATGTCATCAAAAGTTTAATGAATTGCCTACTATTGCTTTGAACTTTATGCGCCAAGTTAATGATAACAAAGTCAATTCAAGTAATAAGCCAGATTTAATTGCTCGTGGCCTGAAAGTATTTAACTCAGATTACAAAGATTTTACCAGACTACAGATCAGTGATGCTGAAACTTCGGCTGCTGCAGCATATTGCAAAGGTGTAGTACTCAATATGCTCGATAAGTCACTTGCCTCTCAACTGGCTTTACATTAAGGAGAAAGAAGATGGAAGACGATATCTTTACACCGATGCAAAACGAAATTTTGAGAGCAGTTTTTAAGCAGATGGATGAAGAGCTTGGCATCCGCCCTTTGACTGATGAGCAGCTTATGGCTTTTAACATCAAACTTGAAAAGAAATCCAATGAAATTTACCAACAAGTATAAGATCCCCCAGGCGTTCGTAAACGCCCTGCAGAGGCCGTCTTACAACAAAGGTGAGGCCCACCTATCGGTTACTCAGTTAATCAATAGCCCGAAGATTGTGGCCTTAGCAAAGAAGTATGACGATGAAATTGAGCAGGACGTAGCCAGCATGATCTGGGCCATGGTAGGCACGGCTATTCATGAGATCTTAGAGCGCCATAAAGAGCCGCATGACATTACTGAAGAGCGTTTGCATACTGAGTTAGATGGCTGGAAGCTAAGCGGGGCCGTTGACGTCCAGACGCCACACCCACAGGGCATGATTGTTAAGGACTACAAAACGACCTCTGTATGGGCCGTAATGAACGAAAAGATTGAATGGGAATATCAGCTCAATCTGTATGCTTATTTGGTAGAGAAAGTCAAAAAAATCTCTGTGGTCGGCCTGACTATTATTGCCGTCCTCAAGGATTGGAAAGAGGACGATGTGGGTTCTAAAGAGAAGTATCCTGAAGCCCCAGTGGTAGAAATCCCTATTCCTTTATGGTCTTTTCAAGAGCGAGAGGATTTCATAAAAGCCCGCATTGCGGCACATTCTGAATGTGACTTCGCCTTGGAAACTGGTGGATCCTTGCCTGATTGTACCCCAGATGAAATGTGGGAAAAGCCTGCGGTTTGGGCGATTAAGAAGATTGGCGGTAAACGTGCTCATTCTCTGTACGACACCCCAGAGAAGGCTATGGGCGCATTAGCAGACCTAGGAGATGCTTATGACATAGATCATCGCCCAGGTAAGCGCACACGGTGTGACAGCTATTGTGCGGTTAACAAGTGGTGTAAACAGTATCAAGACTATAAGGAGCAGCAAAATGATCGCATCTGAAATCGCAAGAGAGCTGGAGCGTATCGTAGCACCAGCCACTCAAGCACTAAAAGTTCAAGAAGACCAGATTGAAGGTTTATTGATCGCCCAATACAACTTCACCATCACCATCTCTAAGTTAGAAGCCGAGCTGGCTGATATGAAGCAAAAGAATAATGAATTGTGGAAAGAACTCAATTGGCGAGAAAAAGCATGAAAACACGTCAAGAAATGATTTATGACTTTATGGTTGCCCTGGCAAGCAATCATAAGGTTACCTACGGCAAGGATGAGTTAATTGATATCACCCCTGCTAACTATAAAGAGATAGCTCAAGAGGTTTATGATCTTGCTTGCGCTCTCACTCACACTGTTTTGGATAACTCAATATGAAAACATATGCAGAATTAAAAAAGATTAACGTCAATGAACATACCGAAAAGAAGGGTAACCTTACTTATCTGTCATGGGCATGGGCCGTTGATCAGCTTCTCACGAATGACCCTACCGCTACTTGGGCCTTTGGTGCGCCAGTAGAATACAACGAAACCATGATGGTTAGCTGCCAGGTCCATGCTTTTGGCAAGATCATGGAAATGCAATTACCAGTCATGGACAATCGTAACAATGCCGTGCGCCAACCTGACTCACGCAGAATTTCTGACGCACAGATGCGCTGCTTGACAAAGTGTATTGCCTGCTTCGGTATTGGCCTGTATATCTATGCGGGCGAGGATATTCCAAGCGATGATGAGCCACCAAAGCCCGTACATACGCCCAAGCCACAGCCTGTTATTCCTCCTATCAAAATGTCCCCTGCCAAGATTGCAGGCAAGCATGGTGAGTTTCAGATTGTGATTGATCCGCCACCAGAAGGAGAAAAAGCAGATTGGCTCAAGTTGGTTCAGGATTCATCCCATATGTTGCTAGACTTATGCACTAGCGATGCCGATGTTCTGACGATATTTAAAAAGAACAAAGTTCTATTTGATACCGTCAAAGCAGCTGACCCCGTATTTTTTGCGAATATGATGGTCAAATTTACCGAAGTAAAAAACTCATTTAAAAAGGATTAATAATGACTTACGAGCAAAAACCAAACTCAGGCGCAATGTTTGCCAACTCCAATAAAACTGGCAGCCAGCCAGATATGCGTGGCGATCTTCACATTGATAAGACTTTTATCATTGAGCAGATGGATAAATCCAAAGGTCCATTGGTTAAGATTGCAGTAGCAGCCTGGAACAATACTTCTAAGAATGGCATGAACTATCTTTCGTTGAAAGCGTCTGAGCCATACGAAGCACCAGAAGGATCTAAACCAAAGAACCCTTGGGAATAATCATGAAATTATTAAAAAAGCGTGGCCGCCCAGCCAAAGCAACGCAACAAGAAGTTGATGCAGCATTTGATCAAATGGAGCAAGACGCCAGGGCAGCTCATGAGGCTAACATTCAGCGGTTGATTGCCGAACGTGCGCCCGTGCACTGGGAAGAAGTAGCTCAGAAACAAGAAGTAGAGCTTAGTGTTCTACGCCAGGAAAATGAAGAGCTTGCCCGCATCTGTGTTCAGCGTTACGAAGAGATTGATAAGTGGAAGTTTGTTATCAAATACCTGGAGAAACAAATTGCAGACCTTAAATTTTGAGGGAGTCAAGGTTGGGCTTAAGCAAGACAAGACTGGCTATGTACTGACTTTATCCATGCATCCTGACGATATTCCTGATGAACTGATCAGGGATTTTGTCGGGGCACGGTATCAAGTAGTCATGGTCAGGATTGGCGATAACGAACAGCCTATCAGCGCTGAAATGTATGCGGGTGATAAAGCTATTCGTATCGCTGGCTGGTTATGCCGTGAGCCCAAATTTTGGAAGTTTTTGCACCACGATGACCGCATTATTGATGAAGATGAAGAGGAGGCTACGGAGTGGTTGCGTAGCTACCTTGACATCCAATCTAGGTCTGAACTTAAAACCAATCGTGAAGCTCAAATACTGTTAGATAAAATAAGAAAAGAATACTCAGCATGGATACAAAAAAACTAATCCCATACTCAGTGTATTTGCCAGAAGATCATCACGCAAAGCTGAAAGGCTTTGCTAAAGATCGGAAGGCATCTGAGTTAATTCGTAACGCCATTGGAATGCTGGTCGATGGCACGGATGTATACACATCAGGTTATAACAAAGGCATAACAGATGCAGCCAAAGTAATATATGACTGCGAAGAGGCCCAGATGATTGCCGTTAAAGGTAAAGATTTGGGCGTAGTACTTTCCGAAAGGATTCAGGAGCTGGCCAAATGAATAGATACGAGCTACATATTATGGCGCAAGAAACCAGTTATTTGATATTTGAAGTGGAGGCTAAAGATGGAGACTCTGCAATCAAAAAATTAAATAAAAAAATTATGCAAACTGATCCATTGGAACGCAAAGTCTTGAACATTGATTTTCAAAAAGAGCAAAGCAAAGTTTATTTGGTTGAAACAAATATTAAAAAAGCTCGTAAAAAGAAGTCTGGCGTAGATTATGGCGGTAATGGTTATTCCCATGTAGCTTGCCCATCCTATCCAAACTGCGATTTGGATCCTATGGGTTGCCGACTGGCAATGGGCGATGAAGTAGAAGAATATGGAATGAGAGATTAATATGAGCGATGTAATACACAACACCATGCTTGATGAGAAATTAAAGGAAGATCCTTCTAGAAAAATTGCCCTAGAGATATTTCATTTATTGGCGCCAAAAGCAGACGTAGAAACCAATACCATTTTATCGGCCGTGTCGATGGTGTTATCAACCATAGCCGTGGAGATGGGCATGGAGGAGGAAAAGGCCGTATACGCCTTTACTAAGTCTTTTCGCCATGCTAAGAGCCGTTTAAAGAATATTGTCAGGCAGGTGCACTAATGAATGAACAAGACCTTCGGGATTGCTTTGCCATGTTTATTTTGAACGGCCTGCTGTCCAGGTTGCCATCAGAAGAGATTGAGCCAGCTAATATTTGGTACCTGGCCGATGCCATGGTGGAAGCCAGAGATTCTAAACCAGCTGGATTGCCGCCTATCAAACGGAGAAAGAAAAGTGAAGCTTAAATACTGTTCTTCTTGTATGTCGTTTCAGCCTGAAGAAACTGGTAAAGTAGTGCCAACCGCCAATAAAAAGGTGACTCGTTTTAAATGTGCAAATTGTTTAAAGAAAATTAGCGAGCGTAGGTTCGCTGGGAAAGGAACTAAATGACAACTTTTACTACCGAAGACAGACTGGCATCTATGAATGCCTTTGAACTGGCTGATGAGATGGAAAAGGATTTAACCTGGGTTCAGAATGATGAGTTTAAAAAGATAGTAACCAATATGTTACGCATTCAAGGAAACGCTATCATAGAGCTGCAAGTATTGTTTGATAAAGCTTTAAAGAACTGGGCTAAAGATAGCGAAAGGGCAATGAAATGACTTGGAATCTTCGCTTAGTAAATGTCACAGATCCTGAATTTCCTGAGGACAAATGTATTGAAATATGCGAAGTATATTACGACCAAATTGGAAAGCCTTTGGGTTACTGCACGGCCACAATGAGCGGAGAAAGTAAGGAAGATATTAAACAATATTTGCAGTGGGCCGTAGAAGCATTGGAAAAACCTGTACTTACATTTAAGGATAAACATGGAAATCACAGTAAAAATTACAAAGGAAAATAAAGATGGCTCAGCTGACGCTCTCGTTAAATTTGACAAGCAAGGACTCGAAACGCTCGTGCAATGGGGCCTTATCAGTATGCTTAAGCAAGCAATTGATGAACACGCCACTGCCGACCAAATTAATGCACGAGATAGCGCTAAGCCTTCTAAAACAGTTAAAGGAAGAAAGCCAGCAATCAAACACGCAAAAAAGAAAAAAGAAATTGACATAGACGGACGCTGCTAATGAATAGTGAAAGAGAATATGATTTCGTTATGACTCAAAGAGAAGTTGCTCAAACTTTGGGTATCGGTCGTGGGCTAGTGGCGTATATCGAAAGAACAGCCATGGAAAAGATTAAAAATACTTTAGAAAAGCATGGCATCAAGCCATCTGATTTATTGAATGTGAGAGAAAAATGAGAGACGGTGGGAAGGGCGATGCACCACGGCCATTAGGTATTCCTATGGAAGAGTTTGATAAAAAGTGGGATGACATATTTAAAAAGAAAGAAGATATATCATCCGTTGATATAGATGTCGAGGCCGAGCAGGGCGAAGTCAGTGTTACTGTTACCAAGACCTGGAGCTTTTAATGAACGCAAATGAACTGGCCGATGAATTAGAAGAGTTCGCAAACCCACTAATGAGCCAAGCAGCCACTATACTACGCCAGCAACAAGCTGAAATTGAGGCGTTGAAAAACAAAATAAAAAGTTACGAAAACTTAGGAAATATGATGCTTGACGAATTATTAGAAAAGGCACAAAAATGAACGCAAATGAACTACCAGCAGAACAATTAGCTCAATGGTGCGATGAAGCATCACAGGAATATGGTAATAAACCACTTGTTGAGGTAGCCATCCTACTACGCCAGCAACAAGAAAAGCTAACCAAGTACGAACTACGCCACCAAGCACAGCGTGACAGGATTGCCATATTGGAAGCGCAACTAAAGAAAGCAAGTGATAAATGAACATTGAACCAGTAGCGTGGATTGGTAAAAATGAATTGCAGTTTGGTTTTACTGAAACTATGGTTACAAATGAAAAAGAAAGTTGGGATGATATTCCACTCTACACCCATCCAGTAAAGACACTAACAGATGAGGAAATATATGAGGTTCTTTGGAAACATTTTCCTATATCAGACAAAGAAGCAAACGCAAATTTTATTGCAGTAGTGACACATTGCATCAGAGTGGCACTAAGAAAGGCACAAGAGACATGAGCAGCTGGTTAATTATTCTTACGGGCCTCATTTACCTGTATATTTGCGCTGAGAATGCGCTGCGTGGCAATATGGGTCTGGCCTGTATGTATGCGGGCTACGCATTTGCCAATTACGGGGCATATTTGATTCAAACAAGGGGGAGTGTTGCATGAACGTGGGAGATGTTAATAGTCAAGAGAAGGGCTCTGGCGCCCGATATAACAGCGGTAAGGCAGACTTTAGCCTGATCCCGCTATGCACCCTAGAAGATGAAGCAAAGGTCTGGGAGTATGGTGCTAAGAAGTATGCAGCCCATAACTGGATGAAGGGAATGCCGTGGTCCGTGCCGTTCGCTTGCGCTATGCGCCATATGGCGGCCTGGCAACAAGGAGAAGAAAATGATCCTGAGTCTGGTCTACCCCATTTGGCCCATGCCATGTGCAATCTACGGATGTTGACGCTCTTTTCAAAAACTTATATCGAAGGCGATGACAGACCTCCCAAGCAATGGATGCCTGAATGACAGCCGTGCACATCCCTAATCATGGCCTAACCTTTGCTCACATCCCTAAAAATGCAGGTAATTCTGTTATTCAATGGTTTTTAGATCATAGGATGCAGTTGGGCAATCAAGTTTATTTACTTTATTACCATCAAAGCCTAACTCAAATGGCAGCCTATATTCCGATTATGCGTACCTTCGCCATTGTGAGAAATCCTTATGCCCGTGTGTTAAGTGGCTATTTTTATGCTAAGAATGGTACATGCGATTGGTGCCAGCACTTTCGGGCCAAGAATAATATGAAAGAATCCTTTCCTGACTTTGCTACTTTTGTAGATCGCCTTGAGCATCATCAAACCATGCACTGGTTCACGCCCGCCACCAACCAATATGAGTGGATTGCCAATGGCGTTACTTGGTTACTTAAATTGGAAAATATTGACAATGACTTTAGAGTGATCCAAGATTTATTTGGAATTTATACCCCTTTGGGCAAAAATAATGCAACACAGCACAGTCAATATCAAGATTACTACACTGACAAAGAACGTAAAAAGGTTGCTAAAGTGTTTGAGCACGACTTAGACTTTTTTAAATACACCTATGAATGAATTACAGTACAGGCCACTGCACCCCAGCTGGTTCTATAGTTATGTTGACATCCCCAACCTGGAAGACATACGCCAGGAGCTGATTAACTTAATACATACGGTCGATGTAGGGTACCGCAGCAATCCTACAGCCTATAATATTTGGGCTGATCAAGTCCTGGCCAAATGCCCAAAAGTGCATGAATTTTTAATAAAAATGGGGTTGGTTTCAAAGTTTCATCGGCTGCTGATTACGCAAAAACTAAACGATATGGCCGATCATGTAGTGCACGTAGATACCTATGACCCACAGTATTTAACTCAGTCCTTGAACCTAGGCCTATCGGACTACGAAGGCTCTTATACCTCCTGGCACGATACCGATGTGACGAAGCTGCACGACACGGCCCAGTTTGGTATGGATGCAGCCAGTCAGTTTGCCTTTATTGAGACCGATAAAACCTGGGAGATCGCCAGGCTGTATTACGATACTAGGGCTGCGCTGGTCAATACTACGATCTTGCATCGGGGTAACGCCCAAAAGATGAACCGCTTGATCTGCGGCTTTCGGTTCGTTCCAGACCTCACGGATGAAGAAATCATACGCCTAGGGGTTAAAAATCCCCATGTACAAGTAGACTAATATTCCTGTAAAATGGTGCAATGCAACAATTGACTTATAAATGAGTCATTAACCTACTTAAGGAGTTATTTATGTTTACATTTGAAGAGCAGTATAAAAAGTATGAACAGCTGAACGAGCGCACCAAACAGGCTTATGAGTTTTGGATTAATGCAGTAGTCTCAACTTGGGAAGACTTTTTTAAGCCTAAGAAGAAGTAATAGGTTCCAATTAGTACCTAAAGGTTGCTTTTTGCAACCTTTTTTGTTTCTCAAAGTATACAAATATAGGACATCGATGTCACATTTTTGCATGAATTTTTCTTAAGATTTCATGCAAACTTAGGGTAAACCCTATATATGACATAAAACAAAAAAGTTTCCCGAACGGGAAGAATGTACGAAAAAGTAGCATAAAGTACACAAAACTTACCGAACGGGAAAGTTACTAATATAAAAAATTACTGTCTAGTAACTTTACAATAAGCCGTAAATGTATAAAATACGGCTCAATTTATACATATAGGTATCAATGTATATACTAAATATATACTTTTAGGTATCAAACTGGGGATTATTGCACTGCAATAGTGAAAGTTTGTTTCATGTAACATTTTTGACTCTGTAATCTAGAGTCATGTTTACTCTATTCTTCCTATCAAACACAACAGTAATGTTGTATTTTTCTATTCCTCTGTAATTCCAACCCAAAGCACTGGATGGTCTTTTCCAAGGGCGAATGTTTTGATGGGCTCATGGCTGTTCACGTCCACGTTACACGCCCATTTAACGGCTTGCTGAGGCTCTAATCCCATCCTCATGCATACCTCGGCAGCCATCGCTCCGCTGCCAATCGCCATGAAGGTTCTAACACGTTCCCATTCCAGGTCATCTCCGCAGGAAAACAATCCTTCGGCCGTGATTTTTAGAAAAGAACTATCAGCTTTAAGCTTAGGCTTGGTCTTATTCTTTTTGCTGACATAGTCCAGCACCTTTTCAGCATCGCAGTAGTTTCCAGCAACGCCTAGCCAGCCACCATCGATGGCAAAGACCTTGTCCTCAAAGTACTTGATGCCAGCATCCGAATCCGTAAACTGGCTATCTGCAACTAGTATTTTACGGCCCCAATCGCCTATAATAGTGGTCATTTTGACTCCTCGTAAGTCAATGAATGTTATCATAAATTATGTATAGAAATAGGAAATTACTGGATGTTATTAGGCAATCCCCATGCCAGGCGTGTGGTCGAGAAGACGGCACAGTTGTGGCTGCACATTCCAATCAGCTTCGGGACGGTAAAGGCAGAGGACTTAAGGCAAATGATTACCGCATCGCAGCATTATGCTCTGTCTGTCACCAAGAAATCGACCAGGGTACCAAGCTCTCCAAGGCTGAACGTATTGAAAAATGGGAAGAAGCACACCGCAGCACAATTGGCTGGTTATTTGAAAACAACAAAATAAACACTACCTATTGACAAAAATAGAATACATCTGCTATATTTAGTAGGTCCTTAAAAAAGACAGCCAACACTTGTACCTAGCAGTCAATGGTCGGCAACGCAAGCCCCCCGCAGGTGATCCACGATCCCTCCAGAGCCCTTAGATTTCCCCTGATCTAAGGGCTCTTTCTTTTGTACTTGCACAAAATAATTTTCACGCTATACTTGGCAAATGCTAGGTATCAGTGTTGGGGAACACTACGATGGATTTCGTTTGTGTTCCTGACTCTGTTACTTACGTCTAGCCCGTACTCATTGGTGTTGCTACGGTAAAGGCTGTAAATACCCCTAGAAACTACTATGGCAGAAATGCCCCCAGCTTACCGTTATTGCTTGGTAAGAAATGGGAACCGTCCTGTATGGATAGACCGATGATGTGATAATGACAGACCTAGGCACGACAAAGACATCGAAGCAATATGTACCACAAGAACTCAGCAAGACCGAAGCACCTATTCCTCATAGTAGGGATAGGTGTATCTTGAATCTAGCAATCCCGAAAATTTGGAGGTCTTATGAAATGTATCTGTAATCTGAGTTTTATGAAGGTAGAATGGCTACACCACAGAAAACGTGGGTATTGTTCTTATAACTGTAGGCTTAAAGATGTCTTAAAAAGACGAAATGAAAACAGCGAAATTTAACCAGGCCGTACATGATGCTTGTGATCCTCCAGCCAGGATAGCTATCACTCAATATGTAAAAGATGTTTGGAATCTGACGGCCGTGGAATATCAGCTATACAAAGTAGATTTGCTGATACAGAATTCTGATGGAAAGTCAATCGGGTACGCAGAGTTAGAGATGCGTGACTGGGAAAACTGTCCATTCAATACCATTCATATTCCGCAGCGTAAGAAGAAATTGTTTAACAATGATATGAGAACCATTTATTTTGTGGTCAACCGCAGCTTGACACGGGCGTGGTATGTAGACACTAACATCATTACAGAACAACCACTTAGAGAAATTAGAAATACTCGCATCGCTGATGGCGAATATTTTTATGATGTACCTAAGGGTTTGTTCTTAGAAATTAACTTGAATACGGCTTTGTAATTTGATAGAATAATAGCTCCAACTGCTAGGAGCCCGTAATGGATTTTATTAACGAACAGATTCACGAATTAACCGACACTGTAGTACACCTCGATACAGAACTGACAAAAGCAAAAGATATTATTGCGGCCCGTAGATGGGATGCAACAGACATAGAAGTAGATTGGATACACGATCTCGTCACTGAGTTAAGAGAGCAAGTACGCATCCAAGAAATTGAGATTGCAGCGTTGACAGATAGTCGCAATATGTTCCAGGAACGTAATGCCGACTTGATCCGCCAGCTCAAAGCACTTAAAAAGAAGAAGTAGTATGGAGTTAGCTCTCAGAGAACACCAAACTGGTGTTGTGGAAGCATTGCGCCAAGGATTTAAAGACGGCCATCGCTGCCAACTTCTATACGCACCTACTGGATTTGGTAAAACTGAAGTAGCCATTTATTTAATGAAGGCTACGGCAGACAATTATCACAAGGCAGCTATGGTATTGGATCGTATTGTATTGATCGACCAGACCTCGGCCCGTTTAGATAAATATGGTATCGGCCATGGCGTTATACAAGCGCAGCACAAGCGCCAAGATAAAACCAGGCGCATTCAAATCTGCTCGTCACAAACTATCGAGCGCAGAAATAATTTTCCTGATATTGATTTAATGATTGTCGATGAGTGTCACATCACTCGCTCTGCAATTACTAAAATCATCAAGAACAATCCTAAGATTAAAGTGATCGGTCTTACTGCTACGCCATTTACTAAAGGCCTGGGATCGATTTATTCTAATGTCGTATGCGCTTCGACTACTGAGTCATTAGTTGATACTAAATGGTTGTGCCCGCTCAAGGTTTATATCGCTAAAGAAATTGATATGACGGGCGTCAAAAAGATTGCAGGCGAATGGAGCCCCGATCAAGTGACCGAGCGTGGTATGCAGATCACAGGTGACATTGTTACCGAATGGGTTAAGAAAACGCATGAGATATTTGGCGGCCCTAAAAAGACGATTGTCTTTTGTGCAGGCGTCAAGCACGGCCAAGATTTAGCAGAGCAGTTTGCCAGGAAGGGTTACAACTTTGTCAGCGTATCGTATCTTGATAACGCAGAATATAAACAGGAGGTTATAGATGAATTCGCCAAGCCAAACAGTAGTATTCATGGGCTTATCGCTACTGATATTCTTACTCGTGGCTTCGATGTGCCTGATGTTTGCATTGGGATATCAGCTCGCCCATTTAGTAAGTCTTTTAGTTCCCATGTTCAGCAAATGGGTCGGGTCATGCGATCTCATCCTAGTAAACAATTTGGTCTATGGCTAGATCATTCGGGTAACTATCTGCGCTTTCGCAATGACTGGGACAGCGTGTATGCTGATGGCGTTAAAGATTTAGATCACACGGGCGAGAAAGCGAAAAAAGAACCGACCGAAAAAGAAAAGAAAGAGTGTAAATGTCCTGCTTGTGCAGCGCTATGGCCGAAGGGTAGTTTATCCTGCGCCAGCTGCGGTTATGTACGGCCTCGAAAACAGATCGAGTCATTAATGGGTGAGATGGTTGAGCTGCGAGCTCAGAGCAAATCATCCATGGATGTGAAGCAGAATTTTTATTCTGAATTAATTTATATTGCTCAGCGCAAAGTCTATAACATTAACTGGGCTGCCAATAAGTATCGTGAGAAGTTTGGCGTATGGCCTCGTGGTTTGAAAGAGCATCCACGCAGTGCCAGCTTAGAGACAGAGCGCTGGGTTAAGAGTCGCAATATTGCCTGGAGCAAGCGGCAACATAAAATGAAAGTAGCCAATGGAGTTTAGTGATTTTTGCAGGGCCAATGGTTTGATTGTTAATCACAGTTTGCAATACGATAAATGGGTCCCCACGCCTACTGTAGATCATCCCCGTTCGAACAATGGGAGGTATAAATTTTTAGGGGAAGTAGGCTGGGCTATTAACTGGGCCACGATGGATAAACCAGCGACCTGGTTTGCCGATGGCAAGACAAAGAATAGTCCTGAGATCCGAGCCCGTATTAATACTTCTAATACAGAGCGTAAGCAACTGGCCGATATCGCTGCTGATCGTGCGGCCTCGATCATGGAGTGCTGCCGCCTTGATACCCATCCTTACCTGGAGAAAAAAGGTTTTGAGAAAGAACAGGGTAATGTATTTATTAAAGACGCCAGGAAGATCCTAGCTATTCCAATGCGGTGCAACTCCCAATTGGTAGGCTGCCAGCTCATTGATGAAGAGGGGCGTAAGAAGTTCTTGCATGGTCAAGTTAGTAAAGGCGCAGTATTCATGATTGGGACAAAGGGCACACCGATCTTTTGCGAGGGGTATGCGACTGGCCTGTCCATCCGTGACATCCTGGGCAAGCTTAATTTGCCTCATGTTATCTATATATGTTTTAGTGCAAGCAACATGGAGCTGGTAGCACGGAATGTCGGGCGGGGTATAGTCGTTGCTGATAATGACCCCAACAGTATCGGAGAGCGCAGCGCCAAAAATACAGGCCATCCGTATTGGATCTCCGAGACAGTCGGGGAGGATTTCAACGATTATCATTTAAAACACGGCACATTCAAAGCGAGTCAGTCCTTAAAGAAGTTGCTACTTTCCTTAAAAAACGGGCCTCAATCTGCCTGATCCTTTCACGAGTGAGAGTATAAGTACCACCCACCGATTGTAAAGTATGGCCTTCTGATCGCATTTTTAGGATGTTCCAGTACTTTTCCCGCAAAGCCTTGGAGTTCGACTTAAACATCAAGTCAAACTCCTTGCGCTCAGGAAAAGGCACCAGCTGAACCTGATCACCTATAAAAACGGGTACCTTTCCCTTGCATAGACTTAGGTTCATTTGCCGCACTCGTCATTGACATAAACCTGGGCCTTGTGCCACCACGGCTCAGCAAATCTCTCATAGTCAGGGTTGAGTAACTGCGGGAATGCATCCATCAGAATTTTGAGGTTCTTATCATCCGCACACAATGCCGTCTCACTGAGGTTATAGGCAAAGCTGCCCATGTTACGCAGCTCACGGCAGCGCTCTAATAATTTATCTCTGTTCATTTTTTTTATCCTCAATATTCACATAACCATTTTTATCTATGTAGTAAGCGTCCCCTGACTCTTTAGCCTTGATCAGCTCCCTATACTGCCACTTGGCGTTAGCCTCCATCCACTTCTGTGCGTCCTTGTCATTTTGGTTCATGCTCTTGCTCCTTGTTAGAAAATAAAATCTCACCTTCAAATATTGCGGGTATCAAATATCCGTCATAGCCGTGCTCCACCATAAAATCATCGGCTTCAATCTCCGTCATGACTAATTGCGCCTCAATCTCATGCAAGATCACCATCGGGAATGAGTCCTTGCCCTTGACAAAGTCCCCGAACTCCATGCGGCCGAAAAATACTAAATGTTTTTCCATCTCTTTTTTCCTTAAATTGTGAAAATTCAAAAATTACGCCTCATGCTAAAGCAAGAAATCGGTTCGATCCCGTGCTCCGCTCATTTTTTCCCCAGGCGGACAAGCCAGGAGCAGGCAGCCAGGAGCATATACAGGCCGCCTATTACCAGGCCGAAGGCCAGCAGATCCTCCGATACCTGGCAAAAATCCCTTAGAAAATAATCTAATGCGCTCATTTTCTGTACAGCTCCAGGATGAGCAGCAGCTGCTCCCCGTCCAGGATCCCACGAGCAAAGGCCAGGGCCAGCGCTCTACTGATTTTTTGCTTCTCAGTCATACAACCCCCTTAAAAGTAACGGCAGCACAATTGCAGCCCCTTAGTCCTCCACTGGGAAGGCCTAAAAGAAGCAACTAAGCAGCTTGCTGGATCCTGATCACCTTGTGCATTGTCAGCCCGTGCGCTGGGTAAGCGATCACCTTGTTTTTTTTGTCATAGCAGGCCCTACAGCCGCTACACTTGCCCCCGTGCTCATATGCCTGGCAAACCTTCACGCCTTTTGGAGCGTCCCCTGCTTGGGGAATGATCACGGACCCGTGCAGCCCCTTCTCATATTCCCCTGTAACGCTGTCACTACTAAAACGGACGGCCACATTTGGCAGCGCTTGCATTTTCGCAAACACTGGCCCAAATTTTTTAAACTTGTGCATCCTGGTAGGCAGCCAGTGATTAACCCAGGGCGTCCGCTTCATTACCTCCAGGACCTTTTTAGCTAGATCCACACTGTACAGATCCCCGCTATCTAACCAGCGAAAATAACGGGAAGAGTCCAGCTCCTGGACCATGTCACGGACCCATTCAGAACGCTGCCAGTCTTCCCTGTTATCCAGGCGGGGCTGCTTTACATTCGGATAACGATAATTTCCGTTTACTGCATAGCAGCCAGCGCAGGCAG
>Ga0316221_1001310_pt1 | contig 26662 bp, 24 predicted proteins | sample TBH18007metaG_FD_206003 | JGI IMG/M metagenome (GOLD analysis project Ga0316221, IMG submission 206003) | Freshwater microbial communities from Trout Bog Lake, Wisconsin, USA - TBH18007 | ecosystem: Environmental > Aquatic > Freshwater > Lake > Hypolimnion/Profundal zone | place: USA: Wisconsin... | reverse complement strand
GCACCAAATGTTTTAGCACCAGTAAATGTTTGTGCTGCACCAAGGGTAGCAACAGTATCATTAGCACTTAGAGTTGGCACACTAAGGTTGTATGTGCTGGTTGGTGTATAGCTGAGGGTGTGCGCCGTAGTGGTTGAAACGGGGATGATTCCCGCGGTAGTCACGCCACTGCCATCAGTTACAGTACCACAAGCACTTCCAACAGCACTAAGAACGCCGGAAGTATTAGCTTGCAAACAAGTGTATCCACTTGACGCAGCAAGTGAACTGCTAATAGTTGCCCATACTGTAGGGCTACCACCGCCTGAATAAATAGACAACCCACCAGTGCCAGCACCAGATTGGTCATTTACATTCACACTGTTTCCACTGCCATCAGCATCAATGCTGGTAAAACCTAAAGCAGTTGATGAAGCTGCACCAGCATAAAATCTTGGCACACTGTTCTTGTCAAGTATTTGAAATGTTGAAGGATTTGCTGATACTGGGTCTTGTGTTTGCTGTACCCAATATGAACCAAAATTTAGATAAGCTGGTTCTGCTGTAGCTGTGCCACTAACACCTGGAGTAATGTTGATATTCAATCCGCCAATACACGGTGTGCAATTTTGTGCCAATGTTACTGTTGAAACATTATTGGAACCGATTGTACTCAATCCACCAAATGAGCCAGAGTTGTTGTATTGAACGGCTCCTGAACTGCCACCAGGTGTTGTGCTGCTAATAGTGTTGCAGCTAAAACTTTCAGTTGAACTGTTCCAAGTTAGCGCATTGGTTGCACCTGAACATGAAGTATTATATAAACTAAATGTTCCAGCGTTCAATTCAGGAATACCAGAGCTTGATCCCCATGCCTGTCCTGTGCCGCCATATCCAGACCCAACCGTACTGCTGTTGATTTCACTACCAGCAATGCTCTTATTTGTAAGCGTTTGTGAAGCAGCAATTGAAACCAATGTATCACTGCCGGTAGCAACAGGGGGCATAGTATAAGTTACGTTTCCTGTTTGTGAATTATAGCCACTAATTTCAGTATAGTAACTTGCACCAGCGGCAAAAAATAAGTTATTGAACCACTTTGAAGTTGATCCAATATTACCAGTTCCAGCAGTGTTTGATACTAGGCCAACTGAGAATATAGGTGCTGTTGTGCTAAATGTTTTAGCACCAGTAAATGTTTGTGCTGCACCAAGGGTATCAACAGTATCATTAGCACTTAGAGTTGGCACACTAAGGTTGTATGTGCTGGTTGGTGTATAAGACAATACGTGAGCAGAGGTAGTTGATACTGGAATGTATCCGGCAGTTGTTACACCACTTCCGTCTGTTACTGTACCAGTGCCAGATGAAATAGTATTGCATCCAAATGCTTCTGTTGAGTTATTCCAAGTTAGCGCATTGGTTGCACTTGAACATGAAGTATTATATAAACCAAATGTTCCAGCGTTCAATTCAGGAATACCAGAGCTTGATCCCCAGTTTTGACCTGTGCCACCATAAGTAGTGCCAATAGTGCTGCTGTTGATTTCACTACCAGCAATGCTCTTATTTGTAAGCGTTTGTGAAGCAGCAATTGAAACCAATGTATCACTGCCGGTAGCAACAGGGGGCATAGTATAAGTTACGTTTCCTGTTTGTGAATTATAGCCACTAATTTCTGTATAATAACTTGCACCATAACCAATAAACAAATTTTTGAACCAATTTGTAGTGGAACCTATGTTTTCAGTTCCAGCAGTGATTGGTACTAGGCACAGTCCATTTACAGCAGAACATACTTCACTGCCATTGTATTCTTCCTTGCCGCCATAGCTCGTGGTTACATTGAAGTTTGTCCCGCTCGGCTGTGCTACTGTCTGTGTGATAACAGGGCTTTCTACGACTGCTCCAGCCGCGGATTGTGGCGTGATGCATTGGTTCAACGTGATGCTGTACACCTGTTGCGTGCCAGTACATGCTGGCCATGCAATGTTTTGCGATGGATCAATCTGTTGCTGCGCATGTGCATAGCACGTCAGTAAAAGCAGTACGACTGCGACTTTAGACAATGCAGAGCGCATAGACATTTGAACTTCCTCCAACGGTGTAATTGAAAGTGATGGTGGTTCCTGACACAGTATAATCAATTGTCGGGCGTTGCAGCAGACCATTCACAAAGACACATACAACAATTCCTGACGCTGTAAAAACTGTGCCTGGTTTGGTTCCGTTACAAACTGCCAACTCTAAACTGCCAAGTCCTGATGGCGTACTTCCGCTGGGAACGATCTGTGTTGCGTTGCTCAAATCAATCGTTTGTGTTCCGAAAAATTGATAGGCTCCGCATTGTAATGTTCTGCCGTTTCCGTCAAGAATGGTGATTTGATAAAAGGTCCCGCTGGGCGAGATATCATCTTGGCCCCATAGACTGATCGAAATTGGGGAGCCTGTTGAAGCGATTTCATATTCAATTTGCGCCAGCGATGAGGTGCCGACGATAACCGGCAACGTCAAGCCATAGCCACACAAAACAATCCGCAGGCGAGCAGGATTGCTGACACTGCCTGCCTCATTTCCGCAAATATCTTGCAGGGTTGCGGTCAGCGTGATTTGTGGTGTTAGACTCATTTTTTTTCCTCACTCGTAAAACATCATCGTTCCCATTTGAGCGCGTAGTGGATGGTTGATGCCGTCTTTCTGTATCTTCTTCAAAAACCATTCCCGTACAGGCCGGTTCGCATAACTCCAATACAGGGCTTCATGCTTTTCTTCGGTCAACGTGCTTTCAAGGTTTCCGAGGATGCTCCCATCATCGCTTGTCGCCCCGAATTTGTAACTATAAAAAATATCGTCAATATCGGAGATCAATCGCTGCATGGTGCGGCTGCTCGGGTCAATCCGCATCGGGAGTGGATCGTGTGCCGCATGGTCTGGAGCCGCCTCTATCGTCGCAATCCAATTGCCATCATTCCATCCCTTTCTCACGCGGTTGCGCATCACATAGCAAATTGCCTTCATCTGTTCAACGCTGCCCAGCGGTCCGGCCTGTCGAATGGCGAACTCTGCCAGCATCACACGTTGAAAATCATTCAGGGTCATATCAGTTAACTTTCTGTTCCTGGTTTCTCAGTAAATACAACTGCTTCATGTAGTGGTCGCTCACATCCAGGCCGCCGCGTACAGGAAACGCGGTGTGGGCTTCGGTTTCCGTGATGGCCTTGCAGCGGATCATCGTCAGCAATGCGGTACGCCATCCAAGAAACTTTGCCTCCACCGGAACACCATAGCGGTCAAACTGCATGATCATCCATTCTGTTCCCAGCGGGGCCTGCAGGCTGCCTACACGCAAGACTGGTGGTTCTGCCAACTGGTCGTCCATATTCATTTGCATCAGCATCTCAGTCGCGGCTTGTGCAAGGCTTCCGGCTTCGTGGAACATCTTATCGGCCTTTGCATTTTGTCCGTTCGCGCGCAACTGTCGGGCCGTTTTCAATTTCGTCAAACCTTCATCCCGTAGTTCTGCAGCGCGCTCCTGCAGGTAGGTTTTCTTTATGAACGCATCTCCGTCATATTTTGGATTGGGGACATACAATCCCATACGGCCGCTTTTCGGGTTCTGCAGGCTGGGGATAAAGTGGGGTGATAAAAACACTCTCCCGCTGCCGATCACAGCAGTCAGACGATCATAGAATTGCCAGGGTGTCAGCAATTCGCCTTTTCGTTTTTCTTCGTTCTCTTTGCCTTCCCAGCGCGACTGTCCTTCCCACTTGTCTTTTGCGCTTTGCATGGCCATCAAATCGTGCATGGCCATCGCTCGTTCTTCCAGTTCTTCGGGGGTTTTTCCATCTTCACTTTCCTGCTTCAATTTTTCGAGGGCCTCAATCACGCGCGGGTGCTGCCCAAGCTGGTTCAATTCATGGGTACGCTGGAAGTCCTCCAGCGTCGGTTTTTCTCCCATTGCCACGCGGTCTGTTCCGAGTCCAAGCGCAATGTTTAAATCAGGATGGTCGCTGCCTTCCGCTAGTTCGGGAATGTAATTGCCTCGGTCAATTTCCTCTGCGGCTTTGCGGATTTCTTTGTCCACAAAATGTTCTGCCGGTGCCGATTGATGCCGCCTGCCGATATGAAGGGCTGGTGTTTTCTGTTCACTCATGTTGTCAAGACTCCTTCATCTTTTTTGGGCGTGGACTCTGCATCAAATGTGCTGAGTGCCAAGCGGCATATCTCGATGGTCTGCTCGTTTTGCAATTGAACCTCGGTTGGCGCTAGGCTCAGTTTCCGCGCAATACCAGTAGCGATTGCATCCTCTGTTCGCAAATCTCTTTGTTGATCATCACCGTTCCCCTGTGAAGATATATTTCCAGTTGGCGAGGAGAAGAATCACTCCAATAATTTGTAGTATGTGGATCATTGCGTTGCTCCCTGTTTTGGTTGTGTATTCTCGCGCTCGATTTCCCCTGCAATCAACGGAACATAAATCTTCGGGTTCACTTTGTTTCTCACGGCATAATCCAGCAGACTGCCGATGCGCGGACTTGTGGATGCATATTCATAGAGACTGCGAAGCGATGATTCTGTGGCCACTCCAATTTCCACTCCCATAAATGCATGTCCGCCCAGATGCCCTAGCAGTCCACCGGCGAGTGCGCCTTTGCCCGCGCGGTGATACAGGGCCACCGCAACCTGGCTGAGTGCATCGCGCGTTTCACTTTCGGTTGTCGGGTTGGATACCAGGTCCGCCATGCGGTGCAGATTGTCCATACCGTTCGTCCCTAGAAAATCATCCAGCCGTTTTGCGCCGTATTCTTCTTCAATCTTATTAAGCCGCTGCGTCATCTGTTTGCCGTCAAACAGGCGGCCAGCTTGTTTCTGTTGTGCAAACCGCTCCGATGCATTGGCAGTTCCGTCCGTCGCCCACTGTAATTTCTCCGCAATTTTGGACTGTGACCATAGGCGATTGAAGTTCCTGTATTCGTCGGTGCTCATGAAATTTTTGTTCTTTTCAATCAGGTTCTGGATGCCGTTTTCGGCCTCGCGCACACCGTCATAATCGTTGTTGCGGAACGCGCGTGCGCGCGCCGACTGCAGCCGGCTGAACTCATTGCCGCCGCCTTCGGGGTCTGCGGATAGTCTTTCCAGCTTTTGCGCAATCGGTTTTGCCGATGCCTGTAACTGGTCGCGGACTTCACCAAAGTTATTCACCTGTCCAACAATGTCATCCGTGTTCAATGGGGCAAAATGCGGCTGGGTTTCGCGCCATGCGTGGAACATGTCGACCTGTTGTTGCAGGCTTTCGCGGGATTCTCTCAATAAAGCCTGTTGTGCCTTTGGCAACTTCGTAAAATCCGCGCTGTCCTCTACCTGCTTCATGCGCGAAAGAATCAACTCCGCTTGCGCTGGATCGCTCGTTTTGTACGTGCCACCGCCCGTTGCGGTTGTTTCTCCGGCTACATTCCCTGGTTCGGCACTCGTCATAAATGCCGTTCTCTGTACGCTTCCTGGAATGGTGTATGCTGTGGAACCTAACTCCGCTTCGTTCTTCGGGGTTGTGCCTCCAGTTATGTTCTTCTGTGGCAGTCGCGCAGCCGGTTGCGATACATTGCCTTCCCTCACTTCTTTTGTCGGGCCGGTTCCGATTTCAAAAGTGAAGGGCTGTGCATCTTCTGGCGCGGGTAGCATTTGTGCTGGGTTCGTAATTCTGGATGCGGCGCGCCCTGCATTTACATCTTCCAATGAATTTGCCAGCGAACGGCGCGCAAGGTTCCCAATCACTTGTGGAACAGCAGCCTGTTGCGTGGCGCGTGTTGCGCTTCCGTTTTGCGTGGTTGCCGGTTTTGCTGTTTGTTTCGATGCGGCGGATGCCTGCCCCACTCGCTCCGGCACAGTCACACCGGCTATATCCTCGGTGACTGGTCGAAATTTACTGATGACATAGCTAATCGCTGCGGGAATTCCTTCTAATCCAGCGCTTATTCCTCCCGTAATAGCTCCTGTTGTCAGCGCGGTATTGGTATCGGCTCCATGGAAGGCGGCCTGCCCCGTACCAACTCCACCGGCGCGAATTCCTGCCGCAACTGTTTTTGCAATGGCAGGATGTTCTTTTAAAAATTTGGTGGCTTTTGCCAGCTTCGCCACTTTTTCAGAGAATGGAAGTGCTTCGAACATCGTCCGCGCTTCGCCTTCTCCATAAAAAAACTCTGCGGCCATTTCCATCGCGCCGCCTAATTCTTGATCTGCGTTGTTGGGGGGGTTGCGTACACCTGGCGCATATTTATCTTCCAATGCTTCGGCATTTGCTTTCAGCGTGGATGGACCTGGGACTTTTGGCGTAGAGATACCTGTGGGCGAGAGTGACGTTACATTGACGCCTGTTTTGTCGCTGATATAGTCGAGCCATCCCAAAGTAGTATTAACGCCGCTCACGAAACTTTTTCCCGCACCTTTTGCAAGATCTTCTACTTCACTCGATGGACTCCATCCGTCATCCATTGGGTTCTTGAGCGGCTCTTTATTGGTTGAAGCTGGCGGCGCAGCCGGTTGAATCCCTGCGGATAGATCAATGGGTGCAGCCGGTGTACTTGGTGCCTGGGCTGGCGCTGCTGAAACAAGACCGGCTGTAATATCAATCGTTGGGCTTCCCATTTTAGTTCGTCACTGTGTAATGCGCTGCTTGTGCGGCGGCTTTGGCAGCGTTCACATCGCCTTTCGGATTTGCTCTTTGCCATGCCGATACTGAAAAAACATGGGTCTGTGGTGAGGGTAACGCGGTTGGCGCGGCTGGCGCGGCGGCGGGTGCTACGGCTGGCGCCGGTGCGCTTGTAGGAACAAACGGAGTGCCGTCTAGGTTTTTTGGCTTGCCCACATCGGCTAAGTTCTGCAAGCTCGAACGCGCTGCATCGATGGATGCGGCAACACCTTTCGGTCCATTCTTTAAACCGTTGATGATATCGTTTTTGGTCTTTTCATAGACCTGTGCGCTGCGGCTGCCATGCGCTCCCTGTGAAGGCAAAACGTACAATCCGGCCAGCGTATTCAGTTGCGCCAAATCTGGATCGTTCGTTCCGACTACTGTTTTTCCGCTGGAAAGTATGCCGTTTAATGGGCCAATCAAATCAGGGCGTTTTGCAATAATCGCTCCAATTCCTTCCAGATTGTGCATTGCATTTTTCGCCAGGTCTGATGTTCGGCGTTCCTGCGCCGTGATGAAGATTGAATCTTGGTTGAGGTTCGGGTATTTCTGCGCCAAATATTTTTGTACGGCGGAAAGTGTGTTTTGCCCGTCCTTACCTTTTCCAAATCGGCTCAACTGGTCCTCGGTCAAGCCGCCGCGCGCGGTCAACTCGCCCAGGTTCGCCACCGCAGGATCGTCGGCACTCGCGCCGGCCCGAATTGCCGCTTGCGCATCCTGATAGGCTTTGCTGGCTTCCGCCTTGTTTTTCTCAATTTCAGATGGTGCTTTGTCGGCGTTCGCGTTGGCTTCGCGTTCCTGTGCCGCTTTGGTTGCAATGTTCTGCTTCTTCGTCAGAAAGTCCAACTGGTCGGAGTGTGCCTTGCTGTTGTAATTCTCCAACTGGCGTTTCGGCATCGGGTCGGTCGTCGTGTGGTCAGTGAACGAATTTGTGGCTGAATCGTATGTTTGAAAAACTGAGCCTGCCGGTGCAATTTCATCTCCGTAGCTCGTTGGCATCATAATGACGTGGATTCCTTGCACTGTGCCATCTTCATCATAGTTCGGGCGAATCTGGATTGTGCCTTTCTTAATCAACTGATCCATCACGTCCGGCTGTACTTTCAGGATGTTGCGTAGTTCATCCGGTCCGGCCATAGTGCCAAGATTTGTGCCACCTGCGTCGATCAACTCTTTTATTTTTTTGTCATTCCAATCAACTGTATCGCGGGTTGCTTTTATTTTTGCCTGCACCGCCTCCCACGCGGTTTTTGCCATATTCATTTGCAGCATCTGGTTGTTGGCTTTATCTAAAATGGACTGCTGCACTTCATTGTTCTTGTCTTTTAAATCTTGTTTCTGATCATCAGTAATTTTTAAACCTGTTTGTACTCCGGCCTGGGCTGCTTTACCAGTGTTTCCTGCTCCCTTCCCTGCCGCCCAGCCTGCCGCTGCTCCCAAGATTCCTTCACCGGCGATGCGCGCCCACTGCTGGCCTCGAGACAAAGTGGTTTCCTTCACATATTTATTGCCCTGCGGATCCGCTCCAATTTCAGGCGTTTGTGTTCCTGCGATGGCATCCATGACTTTTGTCATAATGCCTTTGATTCCGGTTTCTACAGGCTTAATTTCGACGGGCTGCGGTGTGGCTGCAGTCGTTGTTGTCGCCGGTGTATTGCCTTGCGGTTGTGCTGCTGGATTCTGCGTCTGTCCTGGAGTGGTTGCCTGGGCCGGCGTCTGCGGCTGCGCGGTAGGTTGCGCGGTCTTGTCAGCGGTAGGTTGCGCTGTAGCGCCCTGCGCGGCCTGTACATACTGCGAGGATGCGTTGGTGCTGTCCGGTGTCGTTGCGCCTGTCGGTGCGTCCATGTTGCCCTCTGTGGCTGTTATACCTTTATTCTATGGCTGCAGCCCCAATAGCGCCTGCGGATCCAATGGCCGCATTTACCCAGCTATTTTCCTCGGATGCAACTGCGTTGGCCTCGGTGTTTGCAGTATTGCCTTCGTTGCTTTCTGCATTTTCATATCCCAGCGGGTTCTCTCCAGTTGCGATGCTCAGAAGTCCTGTCGCCGCGTTTTGGTAATTGTTTTCCCCTTGCTGGTAATCGGACTGCAGAATTTTATTTTCTTCTGCCGATTCTTCTCCCGCTGCACTGGTCGCATTTTCTTCTTTCAGTTGCGTCTGCGCGCCGCTCGGCAATGGATTGGAGCCGCCACCCTCTGAGGCAAGATTTTCATTCAACGCCGTCGCTGCCTGCTTGTAATTCTGTGCAGTTCCTTGTATAGCTTCAGTATTTAGTGAATTGGTTTCTGCCGTGGAAAATCCGGCTTGGCTCGGTCCCTGATTGAAGATGGATTCAAACTGCTGCGTCATCGGGCCGTAGATGGCCTGCTGGTTGGCGTACTCCTCAGCCGTCATCGTGGTGGCCTGCTGGTATGATTGTATTTCTTCGTTCGTTAATGTGGTCTGCGCTGCAGTCGGTCCGGTCATATCATCGCCTCAACCGGTACTATGTCATACCGGAACTTCTCCCCATCAATCCTGAAACCCAATACCCAACGGCAGAACTTAATCAATTGCGGGTTCTTACTTGAAAAATATACAGTTTTGACACCCTTTGCTGATAGGTTTTTTCTCAGCCCATCCCAGCCAATTTTTAGCGCCTTCATGGTACGCCGGCGAATCTCCATATCCAACTGCGGTGCAAACTGAATGGTGATCTCAATTTCCTCTGGATTCAAAATAAATATCTTGGGAAATAAGACCGGCCCTCTGTCATCTTCAAAAACCAAACTCATCACATTGCATTTTTGCTGCACCCAATAAAACGGCTGCTTGCTTTCCCACTCATGCCATTCATCGGCTTCGCACCATGCCTGTGCCACCGCATTGTCATTCGGTAGCGCAAGGCGCATTGTCATGCCTTTGTAGGTGGCTTTCATCATCGCGCAACCGGCTCCTCGCGTTCATCGGTCACCGATGCATAAATTCCCCAATCCAACAATTCATCCGCAAACTGCTGGCTGCCATAATCAAATTTGGTCAGCAAACAATCGCCTTGTGTTGGTAGCCCGTCTCCGGCCAATGCCACATATCGGTTACTGTATACGCTCTTGCTTGGCAGCGTAATTGCCGGATCGTTCTGCATGTCGTCCACTTGCATCTTCAAATATGGCCGGTCAGTGGATGGCTCAATTTCATTCAGCAAAATGCTGATGGTTGGCCGCGCTCCTACCGCTACACTCTTTGTGCTGATGTGTGATACTTCTGCCCACTGTCCTGTGGCGCACAAAAGGTTCACGCCCTTCGCGTCCCATGATGGATACGGTTCATAGGCATTATTGGTTGCGCTCCAGTCGCCCCATACGGTTCCTGTCGTGTCGCGCTGCAGAATCGGCCCTGTGGTTCCCACTGCCGGAGCAATCAGCAATCTATGTTCGCCTGCCGCCACTTCCACATCTTGTACAGCGCTTGTGCCGCCATAAATCGCCGCCCTGGTACTCCACACCAATCCAGATTCAGGCGGTGAAATCACAGACATTTTGAACCATCCTACCGCACCGTCCGCCACATACATTCCCCAATCTTGCGTGTTGGCTCGGTTCCAACTGAGGTACGCTGTAGCTGGGTTGTAGAGCGCGGTGTTAATTCCTCCAGTGTTAACATTTAGGAATTGATCGCCAACAGGGAAACCAACTTCCGTGTAGCCACTCTGCGGGTTGAAAGGATATTCTGCGGCGATACTCGAAACCATGCCGTTTGATTCCATCAAGAAAACTGTGTTGTTGTACACGGCCACTGCGTTGTATCCACTGATACTCACGCTGCTGTAGTACGGTGTGGCATAGAACGGGTTGGTGGATGTGCCGGTTCCGAGAATGATGTAACTGCCATCTGTCGTAAAAACTAACAAACCGCCATTTTGAACGGTAATAGGACTAGTGCAAATCGGCTGTGCAATGAAAGGTATGAAGTTCAACGGCGGGAAAGATTCATCGCCGCTTCCAACTAACGTATCCGGTCCACCACTCCACACAACCTTGTTTTCAACGATGGCCCATACTCGCTGCAAATAATATGTCGGTGCTGTCATGCCAATCTGCGGTGGGTCATTTGCATCATCAATCGGCGCAGCAATAAATGCGTTCAAGTCGGAATCTTCGTTGACTCCGATGGGCTGAACTCTTATGTAGCTCCATGTGCCACTTGCTCCCGCAGATGGAGCGGGAATTTTATCGAGAAACAATAGTGTGCTGCCGCCCTGTGTCGTCGCCCAAATATAAATCGTGTCAATCTGCGTATCGGTGCTGCCAAATCCCTGCACGATGATTTTTGCATCCGGTGGCAGTGTCCTCGGTGTGCTGGCTGGGCTGGACGTGCTGACAAAACCTGTGATGCTGCTTGCGAACGAATAGGCATAGGTGGCTGGTGCTGTGCCGCCTGCTTCAAAGTTTCCACTGTTCAGCCAGCTTTGGTTGTCTGAACTTGCAGTGTCGGATGTTGTATTGCCTACAATTTCTGACCATGTTGGTTCTGTGGCTCCCGTGAGTCCGGCCATCACTTGTGCGGCCTGCAAATAACCGTTGCTGTCTACGATGTACCCCGTTGTTTCAACAGTTGGAGAGCCTACTGTGGCAATCGACCCGACTGCAATTCCAAGACAGAGCCATACTGCATCATTGTCGTAAACAATCGCTCCAGTTGAAGTAAGCCATATGGCTTGGGATGCTCCGCTGACTCCGCTTTGGATGCACACATACAAATAGTTGTAAATCCCTACTGGATTCGTGGCATACGTTCCGGTATTAAATAATGTCGCTGCTGTCCAGTTGCCGGTTCCTACATTTGTGAATACTGCAGTTCCCCATGTCGTCGTGCCTCCGAGTGTTCCTGAGAATGTGGGAGTGCCTCCACTGATCGCACCTGCTGTCGTACATGCCTGTATACCGTTGTTGTCCAACACCACAGGATATTGAGCTACGCCATAGTAGGTATTTGCGGCCCACGCATTGTATGGATTTGGCTTTGTGGCAAAACTAACGCTCGGGGCCGTCGTTGGTGCTGCAGAACCCCAATTCTGTATATTGCTGCCGCCGCACAACCATTGCTGGCCGCCGTCGCCATACGTCCATGTACCTTTGCCGCTGCCCCACGATGGCGCTGTGCTTCCGCTAATGCCTGTTCCGCTGGTTACGCTGCCTGTGTCCGGTGCCGGCCCGTAATTCGCATGGGTGAAGGATGCCGTTAAAATATGGCTGCTGGTTTCAGGGTTTCCCTGTACGACGCTGGCAATCGTAAAGGTTTGCGAATTGAGAAATGTCGCACTCGTCAATCCGCTGGCGGTCAATTTCATTCCCACAAGAAACAATAGATTGTCCGGCAAATTTGGATCATTGGGGTCAAGTGTCAGCGTCAATACATTGCTCGTCACTTGCACACTGGAGATATTTACAGTGATTCCTCCCCACGCAACCTGCAGGTTTTTGTTGCTGTCTACAATGAAGGTTCCTTGTTCAAAGTATTCATCTGCTCCCCATATGAACGCAGACTGGACAATTTTTTTGTTCTCGACTCCATCGGTAAAAAATAATTCCGTGTTCACTCCTAAAAATCGCGCTGCTGATGCGCCTGCACTTTTGCTGAACAAAGTACTTTTTTGTCCTGCGGTGGCATCGTAGATGTTTCCATCCACGCCGTCATAAATCACCCGCACCACTTCTGCGTTGTTCTGAATATATTTCCAGTTTTTCATGCTGTTCGCGGCTGGAAATATGTTCGAGTTGTAGATGCTCGATCCTGGGCGGCGGCGGGTAGTTAGGCGCTGCGAAATTTCTCGGTTGATGCCGTCAATGATGGAATCAAACCGATTTGCCTGATAAAATTTTTTCTGTATGTAGGGCGTGGCAGCATCACGATAGGCGCTGCGCTGTCCCGCAGTCCACAGGCCGGTGAATTGTTCACCGCCCATGTTAAGAGCGGCATACCGCGATTGGCCTTTTACGGCTCCCGCTGCTGTGATTGCATCTGCCATGCTGTTATCTCAACTGTCCTTGCATCGCATTTTTTCCCATCTGCTGGCTTCGCAGCGCGGTACGTCCGGCGTTTAGCATCTGGTCATAGAATAGGGATTTCGATTGCGCATCCAATCCATCTTGCGTTGCTAGTATGCCTGCAACAAACTCGGCCTGCCAAATGTTGAAGCGCGCATCATTCGTAATCAATGCCCCTAACGCTAACATTCCTGTGTTGAACAAATAACCAAATTCATCCGACACCGGCTCGAATGTGGCTGCATAGCTGGTCAGCAATGGAGCTTTCTTTTGGTAGTCAAAATATGCCGTGTAATTCTGGTCTGGTATGGCATCAAAACGCAATGTGATGTTGCCTTTATTGTCGTCATAGACAGGTGCAACCTTCAAGGGTCTGCGCGTTGTGCTGACTTTTGGCAGACTCACTGCGCCTTCAAGCGCGATGCTGTTTTGGTTCGCATCCGTCAGCCATTGGGTTTCAATGCGGCCAAGATTGCTGATGACGACAACGTAATCTGTGCCGCCCGTTGTAGTTATGGCTTGTGATATATTCGCGCGATTTTCTCGCCATACAAACGGCGCGCCCAGCATCCTTTGTAAAACGATGTTTGCCATCGTAATACCTGGCTGCAGGTTGTCAATGCTAAAACGCTGATTTTTAATCAACGTCTTAACATACGTCATGCTGTCCGAGATGGATAAAGTGACCATGATTAATAAGGATTATCCGCTGTATAGGTGCCGGTGCGATTCCACCGCTGTTCCACCGCGCTGTTTTCGGGCAACAGCTTGAACGCATTTAGTTCCCTGTCTCCCTGTTTCATTGCCTCGCCCATCGCCTCCAGCCATTGTTTCCGCATCTCCATACCGCGCTTCATATCGGCTGGATCGGGACTAGCCTGCAGGCACTCGCTTTCCAGTCCACGATAAAAATATCGGCTGTAAGAATCAGGGATGGGATCCAGTAGTTGCATCGCGGAAGTGAATTTCGGTGGATCAATTTGATAGGTCGGAGTTACCTGATAGGTGGGGCCACTCGCGCCTGGTAGAGTGTCCAGCCGGAAACCTTGGCTCGTGCCGCTGACCACGCTCCAAACTACGCTGCCATCGGTTACTGTAGTGCCTTCCGCTGCATTTGCTGGTGCCGCTGGCGCGCTGCTGCCAGTCGTTCCGAACGTGGTTACGATCAGGATGTTCCCGTTCGCGTCCAGCATGGATAGCACTGGATTCTGGCCTGCCGGCGCAGAGTTTCCCAGCAGCGGGTACAGCGTCACATCGGCTCCTGGCCATTTTCCCAGCTGCAAATCTTTGTTGTACATCCAGCAAACATTGAAAGGCCGCCATGTGCTGACGCTGACAGGTATCAATTGCCTGCGCCAACTCGGAGTCCATAAGGGTTTCGGTAGGGTTGTGTTGTTGATATCAATCAGAGTGACCGATTCGCCCCATCCAATCGTTCCCTGTGCCTGCGCCGGTTGGGGATAATCCTGCTGCCAACTGTTCGTGAAAAATGGCGTCGCTACAGCAGAATTGAACTTCCAATTGAATCTCTCGCATAAAATATCTGCCATTACCTGCGTTGCGAGAGTGAGCGCTAGGCTGTCTCCGTATCCACTGGCAGACCGGCGCGGGTCATAGACACCCTTCGTAACAATGTCGTTGTAGACCGTGCTGAGCGTGATGGTGGAGTTTCCCATGATGTTCTTTCAGAAAAACGGGCCTATCACCCGATAAATGATAGACCCTGCAGAGGAACCAACAATAATTTACGCTACGACTTCCACCACTGCGTCCAGCAGTTGCGCGCTGGGTACGGCGGCACTGGCGGCGATGGTGACTGTCATCGTAGAGGCTGCAGTCAAGTTCACCGCGCTGGAAACGGCTGTATTCGTATCCAGATAGGTTGCGATGGCTGCGGCGGCGGTTGTGCCGATGTTTGCATCCACGCGGCCATGACTTTGCAGCGTGCCGCTTGCGCCCACGCTGGCCACCGTAAATTCAAACTCGAACTGGATGGGAAGGTTGGTGCTGGCGGCCGTATTTGTCGCTGCCGTGGTGATCGTCGCAAGGGTAACGCCGCCCAGCGTCAAGGACAGTGAAATCGTCGCCACATTGGTTGATGTGGTCGAATAAATCAGGGAGCCTTTCACTCGGATGCGCCGCCCCACTAGGGCCAGCATCCCAGCGTTGAAGATGGTGCTGAGGAGCGTCTGTGCTGTTGTGATGGCGGTCAAGGCCGTCTGTGCAGGCAACACAACCGGCGCGATTCGGCACCAATTCAATTTTTGGTTGGCGCCGGACACTCCCAGCAAATTATTGGTTCTGTCCAGGACAACCGCCTGCGTTGCAGATGGATTCGTTCCTGAACTGGTCGGCGGTCCCATTACAACGTAATCTGCTCCCATGTCACCCTTCCCGCTTACAAGTGTATTACCGCTGTATTACGGTTGTCTTACGCCACGCTTGGATACATCTTAAGCGCATAATCGTCGCACTGGCGGCGTACCAACACTTCGTAGCCGTTGCGATCCATAAATTTCACTTCCACGCCGCAATCCATAATCTGCGCGCTTTCCGGCGTGATGGCCTCGGTTTCCGCGCGCATCCAAAGTTCCTCGAAATATTCCAAATCACGATGATATTTGGCCACGCGCGCCTGCATCTGTTCGACGGTTTCACCCTTGCGTACAACGGTGCTTTGGTCATAGGGATGTGGACTCTGCAAGCGCAGGCCACATCCCGCATTGCACATAATCAGTCGGTGGTCCGGCATGATTATGCGGTTCAGTGCAGTCGGGCCTCGTCCTTTGCTGGGAGAAAATCCCATCGTCATCATGCCGCCCTGCCGGTGGTTGCACGCGCGCGCGGCGCGCAGCCTGGTCGTGCGTTCGGCCTCCAACTGCGACTGACGCTGTGCGTTCTGCAGGGACTTCTGATGACGCTCGTTCTTCCGTCGCCGGTTGTCCTCGTCCGCCGCGTCCTGATTCAGCATCGCGGTAGTCAGCTGAATGTCCAGCAATCTCTGGCGCTTTTCTTCTTCCGTGAAATTCGCCACCGGCTCACTTTCCACCGTGACGCGCCCAATGCCGCCAGTCTGTGCTGCAAAATTGTTCTGCGCTTCGGCTTCGGCCTTCTTCTTTGCCAAAGTAGCTTTGCGCTTTTCAGCGGCGGTCTGCGGCTTTTCGTTGTTCATGGCTGTCTCCATGTTGCTGAAAATCTTACCCCGACAGGTTGGACTGTCGGGGTACTTTGGTTCAAGTTAGGTGGTCTGCGGCACCGCGATGGCGACACGCGCGCGGCTGACGGCGTTGGGGTCAGGCGGCAATCCAACACCCAGCACACAGTTGTAACCGGTGCCACCGATGATCAGCCCGTTCGGGTCATACGCTGTGCGCTCGGTGTACATACCGGCCCACAGGTTCATGTTTTCCCACTTCGGGTCAATCTTCGTGTGCCGCTTGTTCGGGAAGTTGACAAAAATCACCGCGTCCATACCGGCAAGGTAAGTGCTGATGCCGGTCTGAGTGGATCCCTGCCAGTTGGCCGTCTGCGTCTGGTTCGTCGACTGCCGCCAGTGGCATCCAAACAGGCTGAGGATTTGCGTCGGCGCGTCACCCTCATAGCCTGGATCGGTCAGCGCTTCCAACTTCAACTGTCCGGCTTCGGTGTGCTTCCACACGTCCACCAAAGAATTGTTGCTGTTGTCGATTTGCATGTCACCCACAAAGAAATTGTGGATACTGCCGTTGTAGAAGCCGTTTGCCATCGGCGGCACATTGGCACCGCCCAGGCTGGCCGGCATCTGCTCGATGATGTTCTTCGTGAACGCATACGGAGAATTGGTGCTGTCTTGGTTCGTTGTGCGCGTGTCGTATGTGCGCAGATAGTCGAACATGTACATCACCAAATCATCAATGGTCTGCCCCAACTGATACGCCATCACGCGACGATTGTTTTCCAAATCGTTGCTGATGGAAGTCATAAAGGCAAAATCACTGATGTTGTTGTAGTTCGCCCACTGGCCTACAACAATGTCGCGGAAGTTCGTGGAGATCTGTTCGGGCGGTCCGAGTGTGCCTTCGGTCTGCTGCTGGTTATCCGCGCCCAGCACCACATTCATATAGTTGCGGATGGTCTGGCCGCTCTTTTCCGGCAAGTTCTGATGGGTACACATGAGTAACTTATTTAGCCGCTGATACAGAAATTTCATAAAAACATTGTTGTAATGAATGGTGTACTTCGCCTGCGGCATGTTCGCGCTGGTCTGCGCCGCTGGGCTGGCTCCATCATGCAATACCAGGCCATGCGAATCCATCGCATAGGCTTCGGCCCAGCAACGGGCAGTGGTAATGAACGCGGCCATGATTGCCGCCGCCAATGGCAGCAGCATGTTGAGTGTGAACCTCACCACAGCATCAAGAATGGTGGCGAGTGCGAGGGAAATTTTCAGTTGCGTGCGCTTCGTCATAGCTTCGCTCCTGCGCCAGCCGTCAGGCTGTTGCGCGTTGGCCGTAGTAATATTCGCAGGCTTCCTCGTAATCGCGGCCAGCTTGCCCCTTATCTTCCAACAGGGCAAGTCGCTTTGATTCGGGCATATTGCGAATATCAGCTTCGGTGTACTTTGGTCCACGTGTGGTTGCGCCTTGTCCTGGGCGTATCGTGCTGCCACGTACTCCAGTTGCAAACCGCCTCGTTTGTCCCTCTGTACGTTGAACCTGAGTCTCCGCAGGAAACGATGTAGAAGGTTCTGTTGCTTTTGGTGTTTCTTGCTGCTGGATCAACTCCTCAAACAGCAAACCCTGATTCCGCAATTGATGAAACGCGGAAGTCAAAATCTCTTTGGTGATCAGTCCAACTTTTCTATCCACCAGTCGGCCAGCCAAATCGCCAACCAACGTGCGGTTGCCTGGGTGCGGATAATATTCGGGATGTTCCGCCTCCCATTCCATCGCGAGTTTTCCAAATCGTTCTTGAGCCAACTGCTCAAGATTGATGCCGGTCTGTTCTTCCACAAGCGCCGTGACAGCGGCGGCAGATTTCCCTGGGTTGCTTAGATCGGCGGTGGCCTGGAATCTTTGGTCAGCAGTTAACTGTGTGCGGATAGGAATCGGAGCGGCGGCAGTCGGCGTGTTTGTCGGCGGCGTTGGGACTGCATTGCGTTTTACAAGCGCGGCCTGCGCGTGCAAATTTTGCAGGGAAAGTTTCATCTGTATTTCTTCGGCGGTGCGGCCATTCACATAGATGGGGTGCGTCCCATCTTCTGGATCAATTTTCCAGCACAGAAATCCGGCTTCTACCGGACGGCCATTCGCTCGTGTTTCTGTATATCCGCACTTCATAATGTTTCGTCCTGTGCTTTCAATTCCACTTCAATCATCACTTCAAGTTCATGGTATACCCTGCGAATCATCGTAACATAGGCCCATGCTTTTACTACCTGGTCGGCTTCTCCCAATGGGTCTATCTGGCTTTTACTAATAGCATTACTGACGTGCATTTGCAATGATTTTTCTTTTAATCTCTGCAGCACCGCCCAGCCTGGATGTAATTTCAACTCCCGCAAAATCCCGCGTTCCGTATTGGTCAACTCACGCATGGGATCGTGAAGGGACGGATGTGGCATTGTTCTGACTTTGGAAGCCGCTTCTTGTGTCTGCCGTCCTTCTTTTATCTCTGCCAATTCCGGCGTAAGCGGTTTCCCTTCGTGATACATTCGCAGGCGGTCTATCGCTGCGTTGTCATTAATCAAATCGGCCATATCTTTTCCTTACTCCTGTGGAATGGCTCCCTGTTCTAACTCGCTCATGTCCTGATTGCGCTCCAGTCGCGCTTCTGCATTGTCCAGTTGTGTCGCGCCTGCCGTCTTGTCCGCAACCGCCTTCGCCGCCGCGCCGACAATAGCTGTCTGCTGGTCCTGCTGTCCGCGTTCCCGCTCGGTTGCAACTTCGTTCTGGCCTCTCTGTTGTTCTTTGGCGAGTTCCGTTTTCATCTTGATTACTGCCGGATTGTTTTGCTGATAGGCGGCCTTCTGCTGCGGTGTCATGTCCACGAAAATATCCTGCCGTCCATTAAGTTCGCTGGCCTGGATGAATAGCTTTTCAATCACGGAATAATCAATTGTTTTTCCGATTTGATGAATTGCATCTGAGAGTGCTGGCTGCTGGATAATCTGCAGCAGGAATGGTATTAGCTGACCGATGGCCGCCTTTGCCGCCAACTTTTGGCCGGCCAATATCTTGATAGAAAATTTCGCGTTGGTCAGAATTTCTGTATCTATCTTGTCCAGAATATCCGCCGAAAATTTATCGCTCAGTATTTCGCGGATTTCTTTCAGCGGCATGTACAGCACAACCATGCGCCACAAGAATTGCAGCCACCGTTCAATCACGTACTCAAAATGCTGGATGGGTGTTGATACGTTTTCATCCGCTTTAGAACCAACTCTGTTAACGCCTGCTGCGGTTCTCATTGCGCTTGAACCTGGTCCTTGCAACTGTCCCTGCATGGTGGTGGCATTGGCTCCCACCACACTTTCCCCACCCTCAAGGGCAATTTTTTGGTAAATCGTAAATGCTTCGCCTGGTATTTCAGGGCGCTGCAAAAATGTCATTACCTTGCGCATATCTTCGCCTGGGGGTGCGTTCAGTCCCCAATAGCTTCCGAGTCCTTGGATATTGTTCTGTGTCGGTTCGTTTCCATAGGCCGTGTTGTACAGCAGCGGCGCGTTAAAGGGATAGGCGATCATTTTGAGGACTTCGTTCAAAATGCCCTGCGCCATGCGCTGATCGCCTGCGTTGATTCGCCCAATGCCGATTCCATAGCCGCAGTTGTCGATATTGATCCAGTTCGCTGCAAATCCTAAAGCGTAGTCGTCTAGGTCGTGGTTATCGTTGCGGATGACTTTATGACGGCCTTCATATACCAACATCTCGATAACATTTTCAGCCGTCCATTGGCTGATTAACATCATCGGTTTTTGAAATGGATTTTCGCTCGTGTTTCTTTCTTCTCCCTCAGCATGTAACACGGTGGACGTGTTCGCGTTCATGGCTTGCGCCGTCTGTGACGGAGTGGAAGCATCTCCATAAGGGTTCTGCAGAAAATAACGAATCAGATCTTCATCGTTTGGAATGTCTTTGTAGCAATCGACTTCTTCGCGCATCTGGCGCAAATCTTCGAGAGTCACATAATTAATATCAATTCTGTACGCCGCACTTTTTTCCGGCCTATTTGGTGTGCGCCATTTTTCATCAAACAATGTTGTTCCGAGGCGCCTGTACTCGAAAAACGGCCAGCTTTCGGTGACTTCTTCTTTGGTGATTTCAAACTGGTCACTTTCCCATGTGTTGACCGTAGATTCTCCGCCAACCGGCATCTCCACTTTTACGGGTTGGGCTTTACGCTTCCGTGTTTCGCGTATGACGGTTCGTTCTTCCCATCCAGGAACCGCAATGCCGGTTCCTTGAAGTCCGGCGCAGTCAATCATCAATTCCATGTTGTATTGAAAATCTGCGCGATCACAGAGAATCATCAATAACTCAGTGATGGCATCAATGTAATCCTGCGCATTTTTTTCTCCGGCCAATTTGCCGCGCGGCTCTAGCAGGAAAAAATTATCATCCCCGAATATCCCACGGCGAACCTGCGTCGTCATGGTGTTTGTATTTCTCAGGATGTTAAAACGGCTGATGCGCGCTGCCTGGTTGTTGTTGCTGTTTCTCCAATCACGATCATAGTTCGGGCTTTGGTATAGATAATCAACGTACTGCCATTCTGCCAGCCAACTGTTGTTGTCCAACCATTGCTGGGCAAGTTGAAAATTTTCCCAAGCAATCGTGCCAGCCGCATCATCATCAAATCGGAGTTCTTTTTTTCCTTCTTCGGGCAACTCGACCTGGTTCCGCTGAATGAGCGGGGTCATCTCGTTGCCGATAGGCATACCGTCGCCGTTTAGTATGGCTGCTGCGTCATCGCGTTCGCTATCCATCTAGTCCTCCTGGCAACGGCGGCAGGCCAATCGTTGTAGAGCGTTGCACCGCTTGTATGTGCGCCGTCACTTTGCGCGCATTTTCATCCACCTGCGGCATACCCTGTTGCTCGATAAAATGGTTCATCAATGCATTTTCTCTGATTCTCTGGTGTGCCTCTATTTCCTCCTGCTCCATGTTGGCGCGCAGTTGAGATAGTGGAACAAGATCAGAGAATTTCGATATGCACTCGATGATTCCATTTTCAGGCACTAAACCATAATGTACAAACTGCTGGCGGCACTCTACTGATTTTGTCATATCGGTAGAAAACATCAAGCGGCCTACGTTCATCAACGGCTCAAGTTGCTTGATGGCCTCGTTTCTCCGCTCGTCGCTTTCATCCCACCACACCCAGCGAATCGGCCTCATGCTTACGTTCTTTCTCGCTGATTCATTTCTGATGTGGGCCTGCATGTACTCGCTGCCTGGGGTTTCCAGAATCATCATCACACTGGCTTGGTGCTTCTTGTACGCCGCCACCATGCGCTCGGCTAAATTCGTGGGCTGATAAATTCCCTGCCAGCAATCCAATATATACACCTTGCCGTCCACTACACGCGCCGCGACTCCCTCGGAGTATTTCGCCATGTTCGTTTTACCGCCGTATGGCAATCTCCAACAAATAAAAGTTTCTCCACCGTAAGCAGGGATTCGACTCGCTTCAATTTCACAACTGTGGTACAGCTTTTCTGGAAACGTAGAGACGTGTCCGCCCTTCGGGTCGTTCATCTGCTGACACATGAAACTTTCATAATTGTCGTAAAACTTTTCGCGCAGGATTTCATAACTCAGTGCCGGAAGTTCGGGGAACTGCAACACCACTTCACGTTCTTCTGGAAATTCACCTGGGACCAACTGTTTCCCGTTTCGCACGATCATTGCCGTGCGAATCAAAAGTTTCCATCCACTTCTTTCTGGATTCTTCAAATCAATTTCTTTGAGCATGTCGCCGTACAAATCAAACGGATGGTATCTCGTCCCACGCATGTTGATGTATCCGCCGCCGCGCACCGTATTCTTGTTGGTGTGATACCGGCTTTTGATGCGTTCGCGCGAATCTTCGCTTGCGTGTAATCCGCTGTTGATCGTCTCTACCATGTCATCGGGGTTGTATATCCATGGATGCCATCCTGAGTGTGTGCTTTTTGGCGATGAGTACGCCATCGTAGGGTCAATCTCTACGTTGTCATGGTTCGGTGTGTTCCATTCTTCAACGTCATTATGGAATGGCCACTTGTCCACTGCAAGTTCTGGAAACAATTTCAACAATCCTGGTCTTGGAGCGCGGTAACGGCACAGGAACTCTGCGGTTCCCTTGCTGATTTTTTCTGCAAGTTTTTGCGTGGCAGATTCGTTCACGATGGTTGCTGTCTGTGGAAACGCGAGTATCCATTGCATCGTATCTACGCGGCCCATAGTTGTCTTGAACGTGTCGCGCGGATCCAAATGCATCCGTTTTTTTATTGGGTGCTGTTCTGCAATGGAGAGTTGAGGATTTTTCGGAAAATATAAATCAACGACTGGCTGGTGGATGCGAGGCACAAAGTCATTAAATCCCATCACCTGCGCTAGAAAAAAATGGTCCGTGATGCAGCGATGACGCATATCCTCACGGTAAGCATCATCGCTATCAACACGCTCTAGCTCAAGAATCATTTACTGTCCTGGCGCTGCCGGTGCTGTTGCACCGCCCTCTCCAGCCATCTGCTCAGATGCTTCATCGGGCTGCTGTTCATCATCTTCGGGCTGTTCGTTCATGCCGAACTGCTCGGCCACGTGTTCTCCAGCTTCTTCGGGCGATGCACTCACCGCTACATTCTTGCGGTGTTCATGTTCACCTTTACCATTGCGGTAGGTGTGATGGTGCAAATAATGCCCATCTTCGGTTTCTTCCACTTCCTGACGCACAAGGCGTTTTTTTTCTTTTTTGCCTTTGTGCTTTTCGTGTTCCGCATGTTCCGACTTTTTCTTTTCCATCGACTTTCTCCGGTTGTGAAAATTCGCCCCAGCTTATTAGGCTGGGGCGTGGATGGTGTTGGTGAATGAAAATTAGCCGCAGCTGAATTTCTGAACATTCACCGTGGTCGGCGCGCCGGTGGTTGCTCCGCTGCTGGTAACGCTCATGCAGAATTCCGGCAACACTGCTGCTGTCGGCGGTGTCGCGCTCGGGTTGCCGGTGTTGTTGAATCCGCCAACAAAGTTCGAGAACGTCACTTTGGCCACATTCGTTTTGTTGATGTAGAACTCGATTGTGCCGGCCAGTACACCGCTGACAGAATCGAAGATGGCTTGCACATGCGAATAAAACGCTGCCGTTACCGGCGATCCGGTAGTTCCGTTTTGTGCCACAGTGCCGCTGCTGCCCAGCAAATTTCCGCTGGAGATGGCTGCGCCTTCGTACACCTTCAACGTCAAATTGGTTGTTGAGGTCGTCTTGACAATTCCCGAAGTCCAGAAATCGAAAACAGACTGCTCGATATTCGTATCGGGTTCAACTTGGCACGTCAGCGCCACAGAAGAATTGTAGGCCGTCTCAATCAGCGCTTCGGAGGATGATGTGATGCTTTGTGTTACAGGTAGCGGACCACTGGGGCCGCTTTGCGGCACAGCAGAGACATTCAATGCAGATTGTGTCGCGCTGTTCGCTGCGGGAGTGTATGGCCCAAACGGGCGATCTGTAAGTGGCATGGCGGTTCTCCTTTGGCGGTTCTACCGCCCGAAGTCAGTCTAACCCCATCGCAGGCTTTTGAGTCAATAAAATTTTACGCTGTTCTTTCCAGTGCTTCGCAAACGCATCAGGATTGATTGGGAATTTCTTCTTGGCATCCTTGTTCGCGGTTGAAAATAGTTCTTGGTCTTTGCACCACTGTTCATATTCGGCGGGATATAATAAGTGCGGTTTTGACTTCTCCAGTCTAGTAAATCTCTGGTACGCTGCGCGCTGTTCTGGCGTGCTTGGCTTTCTGCAAAACCTGCACTCTCTGGAATCTTGGCGTTCACGCCGTTTCTTTTCCCACATCTCGGCGCATATCGGGCTGCATGTTACTGCCTTATGTTTCCTGCGATCTGCAGGGATTTCATTGGGACACATGACACAGTGGGGTGTTGAATAGAATTCTTTTATCGCTATCTCTTTCATTGTTTTCCTTTTATCCAATCGGCTCGAACTGCCAGCCAAGTTTTTTGTGAAACGTCACACCGTAAAACTCAAACCACGGAAATAAATTCGCGGCGACTTTGATTTTTACTCGCGCATCATCTTCCCAATATCCCTTCACTTCATCAAATCGAATTCGATTATTTTTTACGATTACCAGAAAATCTGGCGAGTAGAATGTGGCTTTGGCTAGTCGGAATTTTATGGGTTCAAATTGCCACGCTATGATTTCACCAGCAAGTTTTTGCCCCTCCAAATATTCCGCATACCGGCCTTCCAGTTTATTCATCACTCCAGGAATATGATTGCGGTGCTTCGTTTTTATCGTTGAGCCTGGAATGATATTCGTGGATTCGACGGTGCGATTTGATATTTCACTGGATGGCTTTCGAGGCCCAATTTTTTCACCAGGCTTGATTCCGCAAATGTCTCTCCATGTCGTCATTTTGCCTCGCTGCGTGTTTGGCTTATTCTATACCAGAATACATTTGTATTCTATACCTACATATCGCCTTATTACATAAGTAGGCACTTGATACATTTGTATTCTAATGATACTGTTCTGCCATGCCGATAATTCTTTCAATCGCTAATCAGAAGGGCGGCTGTGGCAAGACTACAACCGTCATGAATTTGGCCGGTGGTTTTACAAAGGCCAATTACAAAACTCTTGTTGTTGATGCGGACCCGCAGGCAAGTGCGATGCGCTGGAGCATTGCACAAGGGCAGGGAACCATTCCATTCGACGTGACAACTTCACAGTTGTTGCAAAACCGTTTTAACCCCTTGCGCGAATCTGATTACGATTTCATTGTTATTGATTGCCCAGCCGGTGTCGGCATGTCCTCGCAAGACCCTGCAATTACATTTGCGCGTCATGCCATTCGCCAGTCCGATGCTCTATTGGTTCCGTTACGGCCTTCGAATGTTGATTTTTCCGCGGCTGCAACTTTTGTCAGATTTTTGGCAAAAGAAAAACCTTCCAGTGTCAAAGTAGCTGTTTTGATCAACGGTATGCAGAAGAATTTATTGGGAAGGGAATCACATTCTCAAGCTGAAATTCTTTTTTCTCCCATCCCTGGTTCTATCATCTTGAAAACTTCAATCGGATTGCGAACCGCAATTGCTGAGGTTTCGGGTTCTGGAAAAACAATTCTCGATCTCGTTCCTAGCCATAAAGCTGCCGATGAATACTTCAATCTCACAAAGGAGATTATTAAATGGCTCACAAACACATCCCTTTAGCGGCAACAAAATTTTCCGATTTGCATGTACAACTTCCATCTGCCGGCCCAGCACATGAAGCGGTGGATTCTGTCTCGGAAATATCAAATTCTCTTGACTCGCAACCCGCATCAGTGTTCCCCTCACTACGTGCTGGGAAAAAAGAACATTTTGTATCCACAACTGTGAGAATTAAAATCAGTCAGATGGATGCTCTTAAAAAACTTCGACTCAAACATGACATTGATGTATCGGTTTTCGTTCGAGAATTTATTGATTTAGGTTTGGAGATGATTAAAAAAAATGGATTCCAGACTGAATAGCCAATTTGAGTCGGTAGGCGATTTGTTTAACAACACAGAAATACCTTCTACGTTGCTAGACCAGGCGCCTACTTCGATTCTTGATGCACCGAAAAAATCTCGCCCACTGCGCCTGCCGCCTTCTGGCTTTTGGGAACATGAGATTACGTCAGACCAGATTGGATACACTCATCCAATTTTTTTGCAATGTTATTTTCCATTGCACCACTCTGCTGAAAATTCTCAACGCTGGCAATCAAACAATGGATTGTCCTCACTCGTTATCAGGGCCGGAGAACTCATATATCCCGACCGCCCTAATGAATTCAGAAGATGCGAGGTTCCCGCTGGCTCTAAAGCTAGAATTTTAAATGCTTACATCACTGGATATGCACTTCTCCATAAGACGCGAGAAATACCTATGGGCAAGACGTTGCATAAGGGTATGCAAAAGCTCGGTATTTCAATCGGTGGACGTAACAGTGTTGAATTGCAGCGAGAGATCCAAAATCTTGCATGTTCGATAATTTATTTGGGAACATGGGGGAAAATTAAAAGGCAGCAGCAGGCAACTGTGGCCGATGAAATATCATTTTGGTCTGAACGTGATTCAAATCAGAAATTATCGTGGTCATCTTCTTTTTGGTTGTCGGAAAAGTATTACCAGGCATTAACGGAAGGCGACATGCTTCCACCGATTTATTGGCCATCAATTCTGTCTTTGCAGCATAACCCTCGGGCAATGGACATACACACATTTTTAGTTCATCGTCTCAATTCATTAAAGAATCCTGTAAAGGTTTCTGCAGATGCTTTACATTCCATGTTCGGTTCCGAAATAAAACAGAGAAAACATTTCTGGAGTAAATTCCTGCCGGCGCTCCACCTGGCGCACAAATGGTATCCGAAGGCAAACATCACAATCCTTGAAGATCGCTCTGGAATTTTATTGCGTCCTTCATCTCGATTGATACCATCGCGCAGTTCGGCAAGACTTTCTATTTGAATGGCCTTAGATAGCACACATTTTGCTTGTGTAGCTTTCATTATGTTTTCTGATACCCAAGTAGCCACTTATTTGTTACAGGCCGTTATTGCCTGTCTGTGGATAAACCTGTTGTTCTCGCGGCAAAAGTTTGATACATCGTGACCGACAGTGTTGTTTATTTTCAATGATTTACCTGTAAAAGTTTGATACATCGTGACCGAAAGTTTGATACATCGTGACCGAAATTCTAGTAAGTGTTTTATTTATAAATACATGGCGGTTTCCCTA
>Ga0316221_1001308_pt1 | contig 26675 bp, 24 predicted proteins | sample TBH18007metaG_FD_206003 | JGI IMG/M metagenome (GOLD analysis project Ga0316221, IMG submission 206003) | Freshwater microbial communities from Trout Bog Lake, Wisconsin, USA - TBH18007 | ecosystem: Environmental > Aquatic > Freshwater > Lake > Hypolimnion/Profundal zone | place: USA: Wisconsin... | reverse complement strand
CTTGAATTGCTGGAAGCTTGCTCCCCAGTGTTCCCATCGACTCATTGATTGGTGGCACAGCGTTGCCCTGAGAATCTTTAGTCAATAGACCAAGCCAATACTCATCAGGCCCGAAGTAGAAAGCTCCGTTGTTTTCCCATAGACGCCATCCCACAGTGGAGGCAAGTCGTTGAATGCAGGTCCATGAATCTTCGTATGGGTCAGTTGTCGTACCACGAGAAAGTGATTGAGCAACAATTGGAACGCCTGAATTCCCCGCAAGCTGTGACCACACGGTAGCGTAGTCAGGACCAACGAAACTCACATCAGGGTAAGGAGATCCGGCGTAGTTCAAAGCCAGAATGAGGCCCTGAACGAACTGGGTAACAGCCGTTGATGAAGTAGAGGTGGTGGATGCAACGCGAGATACTTGCTGACGAAGACGATAGACCGCCAACGACTCGAACACCAACTGGAGTTGATCCCCCGCCTTCGCGGTCTGGGAGAGGACGTAATGGAGAATGCGCCCCTGATCGTTAATGGCGATACAGACTCCCTGAGAGAACTGCTGACTTCGAGCACCGATTGAAGCGCTTTCCTGACTCAATTCAGATGTCTCTAGAGGAACTAAAAACGTGTCGAGAAGGTGGCGCGTGGGATCTGTCAGCGTCAATGTCAGTGTGGTTGAACCAGTCATGTTCTTCTCGTAAAGAACCTGAGTAATGGCCTCTGAATACCAGTTCTTCAGGGGTGCCCCTGTGTTGGTAGAGAAGTCCCAAACCTCAAGCTGCTGGAGTCCTAGTGGGCCGAACCCAGGTGTCCCTAATATTCCTGAGGTAGAAACACCTGGGTTCATATTGAGATTTGAGGTCCCTTGCTTTGTTCCGCTAAGCGACGAAGAGGATACTGCTCCTGTGTTGGCAGGAAGCGTAGTCTTTTTGGTTGCCATTTACGCTGAAGGTATCCTTATAACTTTTCCTGCTGATGAGGAAAGGTTAGTAGTTATCTTCTGTGACCCAAGTATCGTGGGGTTCAGGTTTTTAATCGCCTGTTCGTTGGCAGTGGTTGCCTTCCCCATTTGAGATGCCGCGATCTTCATTATGGTGTCACCGGCCTTGATGGTGTACGTCTTGGTCGTCTTGCTCGAAGTCGTCTGCTGCTGGTTCTTCGCCGGACTTGTCGCCTGATAAGGATAAGGCGGCTGGAACTCATAAAGAACGGCTGTTCCTATGACCTGTAGCTCTCCTCCAGACGGGGTGTAGAGGCGCGACTTTTCCTTGAGAGTAGAAAGCATCCATGGCATTCCGGTTCCAGGGGTAGGACCGTTAAGTGTCAAGAACGGAGGCTGAATGATCAGCCCTGACGTTGTAGGAGCATCTAACCACGTTTGCATCTGCTCCATATCGCTGATCGGAGTGAGAGACGTGATCGTAGCATCCATGATGAAGTTCAGCGTCAACTGGAAAGGTGATCGGTCGTACCATTGAATAGCCCCGACGCGGCGAGGACGCTCAATGACCTGTACGCCACCGCTTCCAGAAACCTGGTCCATTTCCGCTTCTCCCATGACCATGATAGTCACGGCGCTGTAGGTTCCCCCTGAAAGAGGGTGAGGAGTAATGACAGTCAGCTGATTGGCATGAGCCCTGGTATTGTTGTTAGCCGGTGAGAATGGAGGGAGCTGAGGATTAGGTGCAGGTGTAGCCATTATGCAGATTCTCCTACGGCACAGGGTTGATAGAAGTTCGAGTAGATGCAGAGCTAGTCCCAGTTACCTTTGGCATCTTCATGTAATGAGCAATGACAGGCCCCAGCGCTTCAGCGATAGCCTTTGGAAGACCGCTATTCGTTAATTGAGTAGCGCTTTCTCTCGCTAATTTGTCAACACTTTCACCAGAAAGTTTTGTGTTCTTAGATGCTTCTCGTATTTCACGGATCATAGCATCAATCTTTTTCAGACTTTCATCGGCTTCTTCCTTTTGTGCTTTAAAAGCTTCTTTGGCAGCGCGTGGAAGATTTTTAGTTGCCAGAGCAGTATTATCAGAAGCAATTTGCTGACGAATGTACTGAGAATAGATAGGAAGGTTTTTGGCTGCTTCAGAAACTGTGAAGCGCTTGTTCCCAAGAGTACTTTCCATTTCCGAAAGGTTGCTGGCCAAGTTTCCTCTGATGCCAAAGTAACCACCCTTCACCATCGCCGCAAATGCCGGTGAATGCTTTGAAAGATCTTGGATAGACTCCGAAGAAGCGTCTGTGAAAACGCCTTTTGCCCACTTTTTCTGAGCTCTTATTACTTTTTCAGCATCTGACCAGTCTGCGTTAAGAGCGCCGGTTCCACTACCATTCTGGATGACTCTTTTCCAGAAAGTCTTTTGCATCTGATACGGCATTTTAAGACTTAGATCTTGCAGCTGTCGCATTTCACCAGCAGGCATCAACCCATCAAGAGAACGATCATTCGCTTCAGCAAAACGCTTTTCGTTTCGATGAACTTCCTTCATGAGGCTGCTAAGATTTTTTCCACTCGGTCCATAGAGGTAACTAAGAGCAGAAAGATCAGTAGCATTGGCGTTCTTTATCGAACCCTGGTAAATACCCATGATTTTGTCATACTTGCTTACAGCGGCCAGGTAACCAGGCAAGTTTGCACGCCTAGCCGCTTGGTTAACCGACCATACTTCTTTCCCTGCTTTGTTTTTGGTTTCTGTTTCAAAAGTACGAAGAACTTTTAGAGCAGCAGCAGCTTTTGCGGCTGCATTTGTTACATCAAGTGGGTTATTGATACGTGGGTTATATGGCTTTGACTTTCCGCCACCGAACCAGTCACTAATGAGACCACCAAGCTTTCCGCCGAGTTGCATAAGCGGACCCATGAGCATTGGAGCAGCCATCATCGCCATCATACCTACGGGACCTCCAGCGAGTCCTCCAAGAGTTTCCCCAAGACCGGACATGATTCCAGTGCTGGCAACTCCAGAAGTGGCTAATTCCCCAAGTCCACTACTAACGAGTGAAGCATCAGCGGCAGCTCCACGCGCAGCGATGCTTGCTGCACTATTGTCCAGGGATGAAAGAGATGCTTCTCCTCTTGAGGCATATGTGGACTCTACGTTTTCAGCAGCAGTTTCAGCGCCACCCATCATCTTTGTTCTGAATGACTTTATTCCACGACCACGGCCAGTTGCTCCATAGTACATTGCAGCAGTTTGAGCAGCGCTTTCTTCTTCTGCCATGCGTGCGGCAAGAGGAGCAGATTCTGCATAAGAAAGAAACTTTCCTGTTACTGGGTCCCTAAATTGAGGTGCATAAGCTGCTCCCCCCTCTCGTTCAGCAGCACGCAAACCACCACCACCGCCTAGACCGCCATTTCCCATGGCATCAGCCATGATCTGAGTGTTTCGAGCAGTCTGCTGATTATACGCTACATCTTTGTTGAGAGTTGAGTTGAGTACGTTCTCACCAGCACTCAAACCTTCAATAGGGCCGACCTCACCAGGGAGCATCCCAGCACTAATCGCTTCTCCACCGATCTTTGATGCTATTACATGAGCTCTTGACTTGTAAATGTTGAGAAAATGGAATGGATTTTTTGAACTGTTTTGCCTTGCAAGCAAGCCTCTAGAGAAAGCCGAGTCCTTACCTGCTATAAGAGACATGCGGTTCATGCCCGCACCTATGTAAGGTGAGATGCTCTTAAAGAGTTCTGCGCCCTTTGAGACCGCTGCGAGTCCGAGCAATCCAACCGCCATCGTAACAAAGCTGTAGATTACTCCCTTGAACTTTGTCAATCCATCAATTGCCCCAGTAAGGATGTGCCCGAATGTCAAAGCGAGTGGAGTGAGTGTATGGCCTATGTTCACCAAGTCAACAAGCAACGACTGTTCCATTCGCTTGAACTGCTGCGATGGAGTGGCTTCGGCGCGTGCCTCACTCCGCTTCAGATAAGCGGGGTTGTCTTGAGCCGTCATGTGGCTTTCGATGTTTTGCAACAACGTAGGGTTGTTCAAGATCGAGGCGATAGTAGCGAACTGCTTGGAACCGCCATACGCCTTGTCGAGGACGAGGCTGAATGCCTGTTGCTTCTCAGCGGTGGTCAAGTGACCAGCTTTCCAGTCAGCAATGAATTTGGGGCTCAGGGAGTTCGCTGACATAGTTTGCAACTTGTCAATGGCACCTTGCAGACCAGATCCACCTGCCCTTACTTGCCCAGTGGTATTGAAGAAGTAGCCAGCAAATGAGCTCGGACTCAATTTGAGCATGGCTTGCTTAAGGGTCTTTGCAGCGGCTACTAGACCGCCTGGACTTGACATGATCTTACCCATTTCACCCGGCTGGATTCCGAGCATGGAGAGGACGTCCGTACCCTGTGCGGAAGGGTTAGCGAGAAGGTTGATACCAGTCTTGACGTAGTTACCAGCGACCGAAGCGGTAGTTCCAGTAGAGGTAAGGTCCGCGATCCATGCGAAGGTGTCCTTAGCACTTACATTGTTCGCTACGGCAGACTGGAGAACACCACGACCAATACCAGGAACCAAGTCACCAAGGCGCATGTCACCAGAACCAACAGCTGCATTGACCAAGGCAGATGCCTTTGACGGGTTGCGGCCAATTCCCTTGATGTTAGCGTTGATCAAAGCGGTGATAACACGAGACGCTTGCTCGGACTCAGCCCCACCAGAGATGTTACCAAGAACGTTGAGCTTCGAGACCTGGGTAACGATGTCGGTCAGTTGCTTCTTAGTTGCACCGAGACCATTATTCCACGAAGCGGTACCAGAAGCAGCACGGTAGATCGAGTTGGCGACGTCATCCAGGTTCTGTCCGGTTGACTTGGCCACCGACTCAGCCAGATTAGTGAGAAAGCCCATCTTGGAGGGTGCTTCACCAGCCTGCGTAATGGTCTGAGTGATTAAACGCTGGAACTGGGTGTACTGCTTGATACCCTCGTAAGCAAGCCCCGCAAGACCGATACCAGCCCACGTCGCTGCCTTCATAAGAGCAGGAGTTCCGAGTTCGGCTAGGGTGGCGACCTTCATGTAGCCGGTACCCATGCTCTCAATAGCAGCCGCTGCCTCTACTGCTCCAGCAGCAGCGCGAGCGGTTGCGCCTTCTACCGCCCTTCCCATAATGACGGACTGTGCTGATACCTTTTCTTCAGCGCCAGCTTCTCGTTCAAGAGCCGCAGCTGTAGTGTCAGCAGAACTGGCCAATTGCTCGTTTGCGTCTACCGCAGTCTTTATCCCGGTGGCTGCTTTCTTGCTGCTTACCCCAAGATTTGTGAGAGCCTCTGAAAGAGCAGTAACAAAAGTTTCATCGTTGTCTACGACAACACCGAAGTCTTTAAGTGTCGCAAGCATGGCGTCAGCCATAACCGAACTGCTCTTGGTTACCTGAGAGAGTACGGTAAGAGAGGCGTCAAGATCATCAATAGACCCAGAGAGAGTATCGGCGTTGCCGTAGGCGCTGGCCAGGGCCTTCGTAAAGGTCTCTAGAGAGTCAATGCCCTCATTCGCAAGGACATCAATGATAATTTGAATAGCACTTTCTGCCATCTTCATCCTTGGTAGTGGGAATGGACACGAAAAAAGCCTCCCCGAAGGGAGGCGGTTTCGTCCGCCAGTACAGCGGAAAAATTGGTCAAGCGATCTTTATCTGAGGATGGGAGCCAGCACTCTGGTCAGCTCATACGCCGTTCGGGACGACACCGCCTTCAGTTCCTCAACCTTCTCTTTCTGCTCGTCTTCTCGGGCCATCTTTACGACAGCCATTGATATAAGAAAATCTTCGTTGCCCTGATCGAGAAACTTTATTGGGTCAAAACCCAATCGCATCGCGTGGGAAGCCCACTTGATATGCGGGTCATCTTTCAGGGCCTCTAAAAAGCCGTGTCAGCCTCAGAGTTAGAGAGGTTAGAGAATTCAAGGAGACGGTTAGTGAACCAGAGGAGGTCTCCGTCCGTGTTGTTGAATACACCGCGTACGAGAGAAGCGATTGGGTCCTGAGGGTTCACAGTGATGCCCAGATGGTCAGCCGTTACGGGACCGGTAGCTCCGTCAAAGGTGGTCCAGTCGGCCTCATCGGTCGATCCGGTCACCGAGTACTTGGTAAAGTCTTCGTCATCCTTGATGAGGTAGATGCCCTTGGTGGCCAATGCCACTAGGTCAGCGTTTGCCTTCATCCCAGAATCTTCAGCAGGCATTTCCCTATTCTTAACCTGATTCTCTACCTCATCTCGGCGCTTTTTGATGGCGTTGAAAAGATCGGTTTGAGAGATCGGCCCAATGCGGACGAAAAGGTACGGAAGCCCATTATCCGGGTTCCAGCGTGGCACGTGTATGTCCTTGTGCATCTTGTTGAGGAATTCTGCACGCTTGGCCCTGATGTCACCGAGAGGCGACTTCGGGGCTTCCACAGCCGGTATAGAAGTTACCAAAGCAGATGCCTCGGATACTCCAAACGTTTCAACAGCAGCCTCATCGGTTGCGGTCTCTTCGGATACGGCAGGGTTTACACTTAGAGCCATTCGTCCTCCCTGGAAGAATAGTTATTGATGCTGGAAATTTGAAACGTTAGTTGGCGACCGAAGAAACAGTGAACTTGGTGCTCCACTTACGGACTGCACCAGACTCAGAGTTGGTTGTTCCGTCAGAGATCTCAGAGACAACGCCGTAGTAAACACGAGGCGTACCCCACGCAATACCCTGAGAGGTAAGAGGCGTGATCGAAACCTGTCCAGGAACAAGACCAGCCGAATTACGGATAGCTTGCTGGAGAACGTAGTCTCCACCATACTTGTTGTTCACATCGTTGTTGTTGTTGAATCCCTTGCTCAGCATAATGTCTGCATAGACTGGCAGAGCAGAGACGATTACCTCGTTGCCCATCCCGGAAGGACGGTACTTGGTGTTAGCTGACGTAGCATCTCCACCAGAGAAGTCGTCAAAAACGACTGTCCACTGAGTTCCACTTAGGTCAGTGAACGTCAATACTACTTGCCACTGCTGTTCAGAAGCGTACTGAAGATTGTTAGAGTTTGGGGTAACGGACATCTTTTAGCTCCTCAGAGGACTAGGCCGGAATAGCCGTGGTCAAGTTGTACTTGGTGATGTTGAGGGTCACGACTTCTGCGAATGGCGAAAGCTTGACTGCAATGTTGGCGTTGATCTGCCCAGCGGCAATCGTGTTTGCCGTGTTGACTGCGGGACCCGTGTTGACTGCAAATGCTTGATTTGGGGTTGGACCGTAGAGAGATCCACGCTGGTAGTAACCAAGGAGGAGACCACTCAAGGCACCATTGAGGCGACCGAAGAGCTTACCCTGTGGGTCGATTTCCTGGAACACGAAGTTATCCGCAACGTTGCCCGCCTGAAAGACGATCTGCATACGCATACGAACATTGCTGAGATACGTCCACGCCGGGTTGAAGGCAGCGGAACGGAAGCCCCAGAGTACGAATTGACCCGTAGGAACTTGGCGAATGACGCAGACGCCACCAGCGTTGAGGTTAGCTAGGTCAGCCTGAACATACGTCTGCGTTACACCAGTGATGTAGGTCGAAGCAAACTGCAAACCAGCAGCAGAGCTGTTGGCGTCAGAGTTCGCATCGTTAGCAGCAGCACACGCAGCAGCGTAGGCGCTAGGAGCAACGGTACGATTGAACACCGGGCTCGTAAGAGCTGAAGGGTTCGTGTTGGACACGCCAGGGATGACAACCCACGGCGCAAAGACGGCGGCGTAAGAGGAGTCGGTAACAGCGCCCTGGAAGGTGGTCACCTGAGTCTCGATAGTCGAGGCGCTTGACGTGTTAGGAGAGTCAAGGTAGGCAACTCGGTTGAAGGCGATAGCGTGAGCCGTCAGGTTGTCCCAGTCGGCAGCGGACGTTCCACCAGGGTACGAAACCTGCCCCGGACCAAGAAGCGACGTGAAAGCCGTCAGAGCAACCGGAACGTCAGTGTCAGCAATAGCCGAGTCCGTTCCACCGGTCAGGTAGATGGTGATGGTAGATCCTGATGCAGGGAGTGTCGAAGCCTCAACCTGAGCAGCAGCGGTGATGAATCCCCCACCGTTGCCAACCTGAAGAGAGTTGACCCAGTTAACGAAGTCTGTGTCAGTGAGCAGACCATTGGTGGACGCTAGGATAGTTCCGTTGTACGCGATGTTTGCCGTGTACGCAGTTTGCGATCCAACCGTGTAACCGGTGATGGTTACGATGACACCAGCAGCGCTGCTGTTCGAAGAGTTAGCCCACGTACCCTTACCATTCGCGGTAAGAATCCACGCGTTCACTGAGTTCGAAGACGCGGCAGCGGCACCCGAAGAAGTCGGCTGGATGCGAGAGAAATAAGCGATGTTACCGCCATCGTGAAAGTATTCATCCAAAGCATCGTAGATCGTAAGACTCGACATGTTCGCAGAAACGACATAACGACCAGTAACTTGGCCGTTAATAATCTGGCCGAAGTAGGTGGTGAAGTCTTGAATAGAACGGAGAGGGAATGCAGTGTCGGCTGGGCCAGCGGCGAGTCCAACAACAAACCACGTCCCAGTTGAGGAAGGCAGTGTGGTGTTAGGACCAGCAGAAGTTACGTTGACGATAACGCCTGGGGCAGTGTTAGCCATTAGGTCTCCTAGGAGGGGTTGGAGTCAGCCGAGGCCGAGTCTTTGTTGGTTTTTACAGCTGTTACTGGGGAAGCCTTTTCGGTTTCCTTTTCAGGAAGATCGACAACTTTGAGTTGCTTGTCTTCGATCAGCTGCTGAATTACGGGCGCATCTTTTACTTCGTAGACATGGCCGGGGACCATTTGAGCCCCAGTACTGTCTTGAACGACATGCGCGGCGGTCACTATGACCTTTAATTTAGAGAAAGCCATTCGGGATCCATTTGCACCGGAACGTTAGTAACAGTGACTTGTGAGGTTTCTGCCATTGGATCTGGCGGAAGCGGACTGGATGAGGGTGCGGTGGGCGAGTTTGCGCCAAGGTAAGGATCTCCCGATACAGGAGGTCCATCAATCGTTTGAACATTGTCCACGATGACCGCGAAATGAAGGATGGTTATCCCAGTGGTTCGAGTAGAGCTATGCTCGCCTTCGTAGTACTCTTCAGACTCGAAAATAACCGAGCGCGAAAGTCCACCAAGACTCTGATTCTGAACGAGCAATGTACGGACCATTGCTGCGTACGCCATCGTCATCGCTTGTGTTTCTTGCCAGTCATTGGTGCCGTAGAGGTACACTTCAATGGAAAGACGCCACGTGACTTGGTAGGTCCTTCCTAATTGGCCTACTTCTCCAATCGTGTGAGGAACTGTAGCGATCAAACGAGGCTGATCACTGTCGGCACTCAATGTGTCGTACTCGGGAAGAATTTCCCGGTAGATAGGTACCTGAAGAATGTCTGCCTTGATCTGTCGGTTGAATTCTTCAACATATGAAGGTAACCACTTTTCAAGGGTACGATAGGTGGCTTCTAGAACTGAACCTGCACCATAGATCTTTCCGTATTGACTGGTGGCATAGTTAAGGTTCCAGTTCTCCCACCAACGTGGTGAATCAGGTTTCGGAGCGGCGGTCTGTCTCGATGGTAGGCGCTCTGACATTACAGTTTACCGTCCCTCACGGAAGAGAAGAACCGGCGTGTATCGCTCAATGATCTTCGATATTCGGACTCAGACCCAAAGGAAGACCAGTCGATTACCGCTGATCGTTCTCCCACATCTTTGTATTGAGTGAAGAGAGTGTTAACGATTCTTGTTTCGTCATACTGTGCTCTCGCAGCCTTAAACTCATTCGTGTTCCAATGGAGACGACCACGGGTCTTCCACTTGGCGTATTCAAAACTTTGTCGATCTTGGGGAAGACTTTTGAATGACTCCATCCGGCGTTCCATGTCAGATTGTTCACGCATGGAGCGACGACCCGCACCGTACTTCCCGCCTCTAGAGTTCCTGTAGCGTTTCATCGACTCTTCGTCAATGACGTCAGGAGACTTAGGTTGCGAGTATTCTTCTACATCCTCACCCATGAGATAGCGATCAACAATCTCATTCGCCATTTTGCGAAATAGGGGAGTAATCTCAACGAACTTGAAACCTTTTTTCATTAAGGCTTCTGCGTAACCTTTTCCCCCACCACCGTACCATTTGCCGCCTTTAGGGTCGATCTTTATGGTGAGTTCGTTAGAGAAAAGGTCTAGAGACGAATAGATTGGATTGATGTTTGCGGAACGTAAATATCCCCTCTGCACCAAAGACGGTGAATTGGGATTCGTGCCTGGGTTGTAGCGACGACGCTCAAGTGTAGATTCTTGGATCTGTGGCCACTTCGAAGTTCCGAACGCTGATGTTCCGCCGTTACTGAATCGCTGCGCTTGCATGACTGAGAACATCATGGCGATCTGCTGAATAGCAGGACCAGGTTCCATCATGCGTTTCTTTAAGCGTGCGAGGCGATCTTGTGTAGCTTTCCAGCCAGTGATTTTAACCGGGGACATTATCCCTTAACCCAGGGGGCTACCAGCTTTGTTATCTGACGCTCTAGTTCATCTACGCTCATGTCTTTTCTTTGTTGCGGTTCACCTTCCATGATGAGGAATTCAACCGCTTGGAGCAAACATGCTCGCTGCAATGAGCCGGGGGTGTCATTGACGTACCCGCCGTTGTAACAGATACGGATACGAGACTCTTCAGGGGCGAAGAGACCTATCTGTAGCCAAGTGAAACCGGTAGTCTTTTCGATGTCAATAACGTCGCCATTGGCAACGCTGACGTCTTGCCAGCTACCGTAGGTAGTCAAGACTCTCATCTCAAGGATCTCGTATTCCCACATTTCGGGGTAACGAGGAGCGTACTCGTTAAGCCAGAAGCGACGGATGAGGCTATTGATACCAAGCGAACTGGCGTACGACATTCCCAATGCGCCTTGGATGCTCGTAGGCATGTTGGTCCCCCCGCCGAATTCGTTGGGGTTTATGCCAGTCATGCCGAGCTCGTCAAGGTGGCCGGTGAAAGGAGCAAGGCGTCGTGAAGTTCTGTCTTCGATCTCTCTAGTGGCGTCTACAAGGGCAGCGTAGAGAGTTTCGTCAGACTTACCGTTGCAGAGTGCGGGCCAACGTGTGCGTAGGTCCGCGACAGAAGCCAAAGGACGGAATGCAAACTTCTGGTCACTTGTATTTGAATAACCAAGAAGGTCCGTCATTGCTGCTCCATTAGACTATTCAGCGGAGGTAGCCTTCGCCTTTTTAGTTGTCCGAGTAGCTTTCTTAGCTCTTTCTGCCTCGGTGTTAATCGTGAGTTTTGCAGCCATTGTTTCGATCTCTTGCTGAGATCCTTCAATTTCGACTTCAACAACCGAAGTGCTGGGGCGGTCAAAATTGATGTCATCGCCATCAGATCTGATTTGCATGAAATCAGTACCTTGGTGGTGGTGAACAGGAGGCTTAGGTGACGCTTCCCCCTCCTTGACTATTTCAAAGTCTTCGGGAGAAAGCATTACGAGCTCTTCTGCAAATCTAGGGTTTAGTGGCTTGACTTCCCCGGCTTCCCAGGTAATCCCACCAGCACCACCCGCTGTGTTCTTTTTGACGAAAGCAGGTTTCATCGGTACTCCCTTAGTTTGTTTTTGAAGCGTTACAAACCAAACCTCCGGCAGGCGAGGGAGGATGCTCTTTCGAGCCACCTGCCGGAGGTTTAGTATGGTTGGACTAGATGACCACCGGGTCCGGCGAGTAGCCAGTCTCAGTAGGCAGCTGACCGTTTCCAGCCGTTGCGTCCACTGCGAGGTTCACGTTGGCCAGACGACCAATGTACTTCGGAGCACGAACGGCGAGCGTGCAGTCCGACTGGATAGCGAACGGCAAGGCGTCAGGCGCTCCAGTGGTTGGGTACACGTCGATTGGGGTGAAGTCACGAACGATTGGACGAACGATGTTGTCCGCGTTGCGCGAGAGCAGGTACAAGTTCTCGTCACCGTTGGTCAGAGGCTTGAGGCCACTGTTGGTGTAGAGGTACGTTGCTGGCTGCGAAGCCGTCGCAGGTACGTTCGAGCCGTTCTTCGTAAGCAGCGTGGTGCCGTTGTCGAAGATCGAAGTCGTCGTCCACGAGAGGCCAGCCGAGTCGGTGAACGCGGCAGGAACGATACCCAGAAGGGTCTCGGTTCCGGTCGTGGTCGAACGGTAGACCTTGTAGTGAATCGGCGTCAATTGCTCAGAAGTGAACGTAGGAGGCGTGAACGAAAGCGTCACACCAGCCGTCGAAGGCGTAGCGTTGCACTCTGCCGAAGCCTGAACTTCACCGAAGTTGGTAACGATGGCCGAGATCTTGTAGAAGTACTGAGCGTTCAGAGTACCAGTTCCACCCGCAGTTGCCGTGACCGTTGGGAACACGTAGGTGCGAGGTGAAAGGAACGAGGTCTTGACAATCGGAACGCCCTTGTAGGAGTTCGCGATCAATCCAGGGATGATCTCAACGGTGTTGAAGAATCGCTGGTTGATGTACGACAGTTGGCTGATTCGAGCCTCAGCTCCAGGGGAGCAGAGGAAGAAGTACTCAGCGTTGTCGATAGGCTCAGCGACGTTCGACTCAACAAGCGTCATGAGCAAGTCGAGCATACCGTACGTGAGGTTTCCACCGTTGATACCAGAGGCGTCGATAGCGTTCTGGTCAACACCCTGTGTCCATGGCGAGAACGTTGGGACACCCCATGTTGTGGCACCGCCGTAGTTGTCGATGGTTCCAGCGCCGACACCGGGGTTCGGGCCACCACTCGAAGTAGTGGAGAACGCGGAGCAGATGACGTCAAGGCCGTCGAACTCTGGGTAAGGGCCGTACTCGGTAGGAGTACCAGCACCCCACAGCAACCCGGTCTCAATCGTGAAACCAAGTGACTTAGAGGCACCCATCATTTCCTTAGCTCGGAGGGAACCGACAGTTCCGCTCGTCACAGCCTCGGCGTAGCCAGTTACGGCTCCAACGATCTGGTAGTGCTTCACCTGGAAGTTGTTCTGAACGTAAGTGCTCCACGAAACTGCGCGAGCGCCACCGTCAACAACTGCGCCACCCTGAGGGAGCGCGGTGCGAGTGTTGAAGTAGTAGACCGATGATCCCCACTTCTCGGTAGGCAGAACCTTCACGAGAGGCGAGTAACGGCGCACGTACTCCAAGAGCATGGGCGAGATGTTCTTCTGGACAAGGGCCGCAGCCCCCGCAGCGTCCAGTGCTTCCTGTACATAATCAGACATTTAGTGTCTCCTTGGGGGTTAGATGCGGTTCGCAGCGAAGCGCGGTGCTGTCGCTAGGTTGCGGTCGTCGGATACAACGGCGCTCAAAACCTTCTTGAGCTCGTCCTGGCTCAACTTGCCCAGGAACGTAGCCTGGGCCTCGTCGGACTCCTGGATCGTCTCGTAGTAGCGGTTGGCGGTTTCAGTCGCGTAACCGGTACGGTCGATTTTGCCGGAACGACGAGCAGCCTCAACAGCCGCAGCAGCGTCCTCGTCCTTCTTCGTCTCCGAAGCAGCAGCTACGAGAGCCTGTACTTCCTCAGCGGTGTAGGTCTTGGGCATGGCAGCACGCTCGGCGGCTTCCTTCTCAGCAGCCTCTTGAGCAGCCTTCTGCTGTGAAAGCATTTCGGCGGCTAGAGCCTTGTAGTCGATGGCGGGAGCGGACTCGGTAGCGGGTGCTGTGTCAGCCGGTTCAGCCGTGTTGTTAGTGTCAGACATTTCAGCCTTCTCCTTGTTGGTTGTTTCCTCGGTGTTGTCGGCTGACTCCACCTGAGATATTGGTCCCGAGCAGTATGGGCACAAGGGCAACATTGCGCTTACGCTGTTGCCGCACCCAGGGCAGTTAGTCTGCTGTTCTGCTTCGGTTAGTTGAACGTTCACTTCTGTTGACTCCTGGGAATCAGGGTCATTTGACATAGGCATCATGTCAACGTCGCCGTCCTGATCGGGGTCGATGAAATACATTCCCATGATGGCGGCGAGGGCGATTCGCTGTGACACCTTTAGGAGATCTGCGCCGTTATTGGCGTAACCACTCGCTTGAATGCTTCCGTCACCGTTGGAGATGTTCATGGAGGCGTACATCTCATTGATGCCCGCTACTTCAAGAGACTCCATGATCCCTGACACAAGGTCTTGGTACCATTCAGCGATGTCAATTCCGTACTTCTTCGCAGCAGCCTTGATCTTTCCCTTGATTCGGGAGATCTGCGCTGAAGAATACTTCGAGGCGTTCTTTTGCATGTTGATGTAACTCCACGCAGCCTTGACGTGCTGCTCAGAGTCAAGCGGATAGCGCTTCTTCTTGTCAGCCTGATAGCCAGGGTCGGCGTAGTTGACATCACCATATGGCTTATTTGGGTCATCGGCTTCAAGAATCTCAGCAACTGCCTCAAGAAGGCGCTCTTTGAGATCCACAAAAGAAGAATCGTTTGTTTCGATCTCTACTTCCTCAGTAAAAGGCTCAATGATGACCTCTACCGACTCCGTGATGTCCATGAATGTTGCCGGGTCTACTGACCCTTCGGACTCAAGGAAGTCAATCCCTTCGATGGCAGCACCCTCAACTCCAGGAGAAGCGGTACCGTCAGCGCCGCCAAGTCGCAAAATGGGAGCGGTGATGACTTTCTGGCCATCAAAGTCCTCAATGGTAGGAGTAGATCCCCAGCCACCACGAATCGAGATTGTGCGCTGGAATCCACCATTCGCCAACGTAGCGTAGTCGCGTCCAGCAGTCGTGTTCGGAACATCGGCCTCGAACTTCAGAGATCCGTCATCCTCTTGCCACACCTTTGTAAAACGACCAACAAGGTTGAGAACGTCATCCTTTTCTGCCGCATCGTGGGTGGTGTACATGTTGAGTGTCTTTCCCGCCTTCAGATCGGCGTTAGCGGCCTCTTCAGCTGCACGAATGTTCTCTACGGTGTAGAGACGCTTGTTCTTGCTGACACCAGGGCGCAGCAGCGTCCCATGAATGGTGGCAATCTTTGTGTCGGATTGTGCCATCAATACTCCTAGGGGACTATCGCGGAATCCACATGTGACCCCGGTGCGTCCAGTTTTTTTGGTGAGCCAATCTCTTTTTACGTGGCTTCACTACTTTGGTAAATCCCGAAGTCTTGCGAGACTTGCTCCAAGAAGTTCGAGAATCGAAATGATTAGGTCCAACATCTGCGATGAATTTCTTGAACCGTCCGGTGACAGTTGCTGCCTTAGGTGCTTTCTTGGCATCGTAAGCGACAAACCTGTCGCCTCTGGGTAGAGGACGAAGACCAGCAAGATACGCTCCGTCTTGGAATCGGTGACCGTATTCCAGTCCTCTTGTAGTTGGCTTCTTGTAAAAGCCCTTCGGCAAGGGGTGAGACTTTGTTCCTCGTACTCTTTTTGATGAAGATGAAGCCGGGGCAATACTAAGGCGGGCGATGTCTGCAAGCGTTAAGTTAGATTCTTGAGCAGATATCTGCGCGGAAGTTTCTTGACCTTTTGAGTACTGAGCGTGAAGAGCATTGGCTCCTGCTACAGCACGATCATGAGGAGAGCTTCCACCCGAGACCCTAAAACTAGGGGCGCGGCTGACCATCTTTGCTTAGCCAATCTGCTTTGGGATGAGGGCAGCAAACTGAGAGGCTCCAGGGATACCATTTGCAGGTGCCCCTAGAACTGATCCCATGAGGCCACCAGCCATGAAAGGCTGGGAGTCTGGAGTCTCTTCTGAAACTTCATCAGTCGCCTCATCCGTAACTTCGTCAACGGCCTCTTCAGTCGTCTCTTCAGACGGCTCAACCGTCTCTTCAGCAACCTCATCGGTGTTTTCGGTCTCTTTTACGACTTTGCTTTCACCTGACATCTGGGTTTCCTTATGTGTTGGGTACAGACGGGAGTATCATCACGTCATAGTAGTAGTTGGTTTCTGATTCCTCAATGCGAGCATCAAGAGATTCTGATTCTTCAGCCTTTGGTGGCTTCGGAGATCCAGGGGGTGTAGAAGCCTGTCGAGCTTGACGGGCCTTCTGCCCTGGGTTCATTCGATCAGGCTTTCCTGAGTTCATGTCGTGAGGAGTTGGAGCGTTCTTTGTCTTACCCGCCGAAGTTGGTGTGGCGTTTGCGTCCAGGCCAACACCCTTTTCTGTAGCATCAGCGCCAGCAGCCGCGAGTTGCACGACAGCGAGGTTGGCCTTAGAAAGAGCGTCGAGGTCACGAACAACGACCATGTTCTGACGGTCAACGATGAGAGCGACGTCGCCACCAGGAACCGGAGGTTCACCAATGTCAGCACGAGCGCGGTTAACGCTCCACGTACCGTTACGAATACGAAGGTCGCGAATCTGCTCAAGTGTGTAGTCGTCACGCCAGTCAACTGTTCCGAAGTAAAGAGCCCAGTCCTCGATTCCGTACGCCTGGTACATAAGCTTAAACGTGAACTTTTCGAGAACAAGTTCCTGCGCTGGACCTACAACATTGATCCTGAAGTTTCGGTCGTCAGAGAGTCCGACACCACCGCCAAGTCCACCCGGCTTAGAAACGCCGACCTTTGATCCCGGCACGCCAAGTGAAGAAAGAATTTCGTCTCTTGAGTCAGCTTGGTTGGCACGCCAAACGCTGATGTTGTTGGTACCGAGTTCTTGAACCGTAGCGCCACCCTTGGTCTCGAAGAGAGTGCCAATGTTGCTAAGTCCAATATTCTTGGTGCGGTACTGGTCTTGGAATCGCTGACGTTCAACGTCAGGCAACGCCATAGGCCAGTCAACGTGAGCCCTGAGCGGGTCACCCTTCATGAACGTCATGCGAAGGAGGGACGCCCCGAAAATCCAGGTGGTTACTGGGAGAAGAACTTTTTCAATCGGGCTGAGACCATAGATCGTGTTACCAGGAGCGTCAAACTTTACGTGGATAACTTGGTCGATTCCAAAGTCAGCCGTCTGGTTTCTCTTGGTCTGCTGGTGATACCCAATCGGGTTCCCGTGATCGTCTGTGATAACAGTGATCGTGGAGGGGTCCAGGGGGTAGAGAGCTACTGGCTGTCCCTTTAGGTACACCACTTCCGTGAACGAGTCACCGTAAATGTACATGTCGGTAATGACACCACGCATCAACTGGCGACAGTCCATGCTTGGATTCACAAATCGCAGCAACTTTGTGACGGCTACCACACCATCATTAGGCGATTGCTTAATGTTGACGGGCGAGTTGATATCACGGATAGGTCGAGGAGTAAGGCCACCAGCAGTAGCAGTCTTAGCGATGACGTCAATACCCACAGAGAGTGGATAGCAGTTAACGTACAAACCGAGCAGCTGCTCCATACGAGCAGTGCGGTTAGAGTAATCCCCGCCCCATGAATCTCCGGGCTGTGTTTGTGTTGCACCCCCAGTGGGAACGCCTTCGGCATAACCGAAACGTTGTGGTGCCTTGGGCTTACGGCCTTCTAAGACAAGCCCAAACTTGGAGTCATGGCCTTCCTGAATTTTTTCTAACTTGGAGAGAAAAGATGGCACTACCATCCTCCTCGGCTAGATGGATCATTTAGGTCAACGGGGAAAAAGAATCCCTCAGTGCTCATACCAGCTTTTACTGGCTGTGAAAAATCGACAGCAGGACGCGATTGCATCCGGTCAAAGATCTGTTTTGCAGTTGGGGGTGTGTAATCGTCGTAAAAAACAGGACGGGCAAAGTTGCCTGCGTACATTGTCACGTAGCGCCAAGCGTCTGCCATGTGGTCTTCTACGTTGCGAGTCTTCGCGTCATCGGGACGGATATCATCGCGAGGAAGAGTTGGTACTGTCTCAATGAACTTTGGGCACGTCGCCTCAAAGATATGAAACATTGGACAAGTATCGTCGTGCCAAAGACCGAGTTCTTTCTTGTGCTGGTGATACTCACAAAGAGGCCCATCGTTAAGTCGATCATGGCACAAGGCCCATCCACTCACGCGGTCATTGTTAGCCTTTAGAAGACCAACACCTTCCAAACCGTAGATGTCGGCAATGGAGTATGGAGTTCCGCGCTGGCCCCACATAGAAGGGTCGGCAACGTGGACTACTGATCCTTCTTTTGCCTCAACTTCGGCGGCAAGAATGAGTTGAGCTTGCTGAGGAGCCATAACACCTGTTATGCAATACTCGCGATAAGCCCACATACGATTGTTACTATCAAGCGCAATCCAGATGACGGCCCATGCGTCGTGAACTCCGTAGTCGATACCAGCATAACGCTGCCATTCAACCGGAATGTTGAAGGTGTCTTCCAAGGGGATCACGTGTCGAGATCGAACCCATTGAGTGTTGCCTGACCACATTGGGCGTCCGTGACGACGAACTAGCATGGTAGAGTAAGGACCTACTGTTACGCAGTGGACCCTTCCCTTATAGGGAGTTCTTTCGATGGCACCGCGATGCAACATTTTGGTTGAATGGTTGCGGGGCGCAATGCTGACTTGCCAGGCGTCATGGTGGTGGGGCTTCAACTTGGGACGAGAATATCTCCCCAGAGAGGCAGCATACCCCAATCGAACGGCAATCTCTTGGATGTCATCGGCCAATTGTTTTGATGACGATGCGTATATGAATCCGCCGCCAGGGGTAGGACTCCCGTCACCCAACATTGCGGCATCAAAGAACCTAGAGAGATATTCGGATTCTGAATGGATTATCTCGCGGGGAACAAACTTTTCCCACGATTTTCCAAACTGCATCATATATGTGGCGAGAAGCTTAGAGCCAAATCGAAATCTAACACCGTCGTAAGTGAAGGGAATCTCCATTCGACCTAGAAGATCCTTGATCTTCTCTACTTTTGGAGCGTTCACTGCATCGACCTGCGTGATAGTTAAACTTCGGGGGATTCGGCCCTGGCGTATTGTCGTGTGGTCAACACTCCCTTCGGTCAGATACCAGCCCATGAGTTCGTACCAGTCACCGGTTGAAAACGTCATCGACTTTATCTTGGTGTTTCGTAGTCCGGGGTACAGTCTTTGGACGCGGAATGAATTAAGATCTACAGGACGGCCATCTCGTATCCAGGCTCGATAACACGAGTCACACATTCCTCGGCGCGGTATTTCAACATCGGCATCGCAGGAGCGGCAGAACCCCGATCTTGGGTTATCATTTCCGAGATCAAGTGGGGGGAGCGACGAGAAGTTGATTGTCGTCTTTGCCTCAGTGATATCTCCGGCCCACGAAGAAGCTCCGATGGGGATCACGAATTCAAGCGGCAAATCCTCTACATAGACAAAAGAGGGGGCGCTGGGATTGCGACGGTTAAAGCCGTACATGCGGTGTCCTGGGGTGACGGCAAAGTTCAGACCGTTCCGGCTGCTATGTGTAAACAGCTCGCCGTCAAAGTCGAAATGAGGGACCTGAGAACACGGAGAAAAACTCATCTCTCCTTCAGGAGAGATGGTAGCTACCTTGTCTCCCGGCAAGACATTATCGAAATGTCTCCATCCGTTGATGGTAAGAATTTCAGTCTCATCATCGAAGCAGAAGAACTGCCCAGCGGTTGCATCCCAGTCGCCGTCTCGCATAGCAGCTCGACGCTGGGGATCGGGGATCGCATTAAGCGAGTCGATATATTCCGGGTTGATGTGCGGGTTGTCGTCAACTTTTGCCGGAATGAAAATGTGCCTCAAAGACTTTTTAGAGCCCTCTGGCATGTAATCATACGGATGACGTCCGTAGTCAGTCGGTTTGATGAAGTAGTCCTTGAAATACTGGTGCGCTTGGCCTCCTGGGTTCGAGGCGTAACGCGCTCCTACCACAGGGATCAAACGGCTACCAGAACGGAGGCGCTCTTCCAGTTGCTGGATAACCCGAGGGTCGTTGAGAGCAGCTTCATCAAAGTAGAAGATCTGGTACTCGCCACCCTGAATTTTGGTGACGTCCGCAACGGTTTCAGCATACATGAATTCAATGATGCTGCCGTTCGGGAAAGAGAGAATCTTTGCTGTCTTGTTCCAGACAGGCTTTACACCGTTCCACACGGGGGCCAATTTCTTAGCGAAGTCCCACTTGCCGAGCTCTCTAATGAAAGATTTCTCAAGTTCGGGGTAAGACTTTCGGTGCATACCAATGCGAATCTTTGGAAAGTTGGCGGCAAAACGGATTGCGTCCATTAGTGCAGCGCAAGATTTTCCTCCACCTACTGCACCACCGTAGAAGATACGATCTACACGGTTCCATGAAGCATCGTGAAATTCTTGTTGGCGGGGAGTTGGCTCGTATCCCATGAGACTGAAAGTGTCAATCTCTTCCGGGGAGACGGCTGATGCGAGAAACTCTCCTACGTTAAGAGCCATTGGTTACTTAACTAGGACGGCGACGAAGACTAGAAGAGGAACAAGAGCGACAGACCAAGAAAGAACTCTCCAGAAACGAGTCCGAGCGCTAAGGTGGGCTATCTTGGCCACCTCAATCAACACTTCTGCTCGTCGTAGGCGCAGAGGGAGAATGAAGTTGTACTCGAAACTCATGGCCTGAGCTTCATCGTTGGTGTTATTCACAGGAGTCTCTGTCCCTTGAGGAGGAGTGGATTCGGCAGGCGGGGGAGCGATCCCTAGCAGTTCTGCGAGATTAGGCATCCCATTCACTCTCTCTGTTTTGTTGAAACCGGGAGCGTAAAGAGGCTCATCACCGGTCCAGCCCGACACATTCATCTCGTGTTCGGCGTATTCTTCAGGTGTAAATGGCATTAGATACCTAGACCTGGAATAGAAGTGGTATCGTTCATCGTCATGCGAATGGCTTCTCGGTACACGATCTCTCGTTGCTCATCGGAGGCTTGAGAGAGATAAGCGACTTGCCATTCATTGAGTCCAGCCCATGACAAGTCTTCATCAGAAACCCGCGTAGGCAGAGTTTCTCCAGGTTCATTAACCATTATACAAGACTCCTACGAAAATTCCACTCTTTAGATTTTTTACTCATTCCACGGAGCCTCTATGATGAGTACATTTCCCTCAGAGTTTCGAGTCTGTTGGCAGAACATGACAAAGCGCTGTCGCTCTGCTCCGGTTGATCGCCATTCGTTGAAGTGTTCCTCGCAGAATCCTGACTTCACAGCTGGGAGAGGACACGCGGCCTCACAAGGAACAGAAGCACGTTCGTTGCGCTTCTTCTCTTCAGCGTAGAACAAGTATTTCTGACGTTCTGCGATCTTTGCCGAGAGAGATTCGAGTTCGAATATCCACCGCTCAAGCTCGCGGAGGTCTTCGCGGAATGGGTCACGAGTCTTACGGCTTGACATGCTGTACTCAGCTGCTCGTTCCGTTGGTGTCAGTTCAGAACTACCGCCGCGAGATGAAGCGACAATACTGGAGCCGGTGCCAGACCGAGCGTAGGTATCTGGACCTACCTGATCTCGGCGGAACATTTCAAGTAACGCTTCGCTGTCAACCTTCCCAAGATTTTCGTTGGTCTTCTCAAGGGACTTGATAGCCCTCGATTGGCGCTCCTTAGAACGTTGACTTACTGATTTTGCTCCGATGTACGCGATTCACGCCTCTCCCTTACTGTCTTTCTTTCAAAAGTTTAACGAGGCTTTCAAGGGAGAGCGTACAGTACGCCTGGGAGATCCCTTTGCCACGTCTTTTATGAACTACTACCGGGATTTCTTCTAGACCCCTACGGTCTGCTGCCTTTGTTGCCTGAGTCAACCATCCACTCAAGTCCATTTTTTTTTGGTTCTTGTTCTCGATCACAAGACCAGGAATGCCGGTGACGTCGCCATCGCCGTAGGCAGCAGACCCAGTTCGGACAGCTGCCGGGAAACCGTTTTCATGCAAGTAGTTGACGGTTGCAGTTTCAAACTCGGTTCCGAGAGATCGCTCTCTGCTCACTAATCTTCTTCCCTTTCAGTGACCGGGTGTAAAAATGAAGTCGAACTTTGTCTGGCACCGCTAGGAGCCTCATGAGGCCAGATATTCCCACACACTAAGCATTCATATGCGAGTGCACCGTCTTCGCTTCCAATGGGACGGATCTTCCCGGAGTACTCGACTCTTTCTTCTCTGCCCAGTTCAACTATCTGCTTCACTTCCACCTTGGAGGGCATCTGAGAAGCTCCACACTTTGGGCATACCCAAGGTATTTCAGAGAAAACAGTGTCTCTTTCAAAAAAGAGGTTTCCGTTTTCATCCATTTGCATCCCCATTACATGAGTTCCCTGAGGAATGCGTAAAGACCGTCCCACAAAATGGTGGCGGGCCAACTTGCAGCGGTAGCCAAGATGGTGGGGAGGAAGCGAGCGTAGGTGAGAGGGCGTCCCTCCGCATCATTGAGAATGCCTCGCGTTGCCTTGAGCTCTACTCGTTTACGGTTGATCAGAATTGAGACGCGAAAGAACACGACTCCGAAGATCAGGACGTAAAAAGAGATAAGGTATTGCCACCAAGTCATTTGTACCTCCAGAATACATATGCGGTTCCACTCTTTAGACAGAAAAGCCCCCGCCCAAAAGGACAGGGGAAGGTTGGTATGAAGTGTAGGAATCGAACCTACGACCATGACATTATGAGTATCGTGCTCTGACCACTGAGCTAACTTCACATAGTCGGAATGGCAGGGATCGAACCTGCGACACGAGGCGTATGAGACCTCTGCTCTACCACTGAGCTACACGCCGATGGTCGAGGATACAGGAGTCGAACCCGTACCAAGCGGATAGAAGCCGCCAGCTCTTGTCCATTAAGCTAATCCTCGTTGGCTTCGAGACTAGGCTTCGAACCTAGAAAAAGTCCTGCTTCAGAGGCAGGCGGGTCTACCAGTTCCCCCATCTCGAAATGAACAATATATTACCACTTAAGCCTCTAAGCGACAATCCATTGCTTGCTGCGCGGAAGATACAGGGGTCGAACCTGTACAGCCCGTGAAGGCTGGATGGATTAGCAATCCACTGCGCTACCAGTTACGCCAATCTTCCATGGCTTTGGGGAATGGATTCGAACCACTGCTACAGGGTTCAAAGCCCCGCGTCCTGCCGCTAAACGACCCCAAAATGCTTACTACCCTACTGCCTTGTTATTCAACCTGCGAGTCACACCAAGAAAGCGCTTCAGAGATCGACTCTCAGGATAACACCACTTGCATGTGTGGTTGTCACACCACTTCCGTCTCTTTGCCTTGATCGTTCTGCTCATACCGCATCCACTCCCTCTGCTCGCGCCGTTTTGCAACTCGGCGGTGAATGGTGAAGCCGTAAGTGTCAGTCTCAATCTCGTACTGAGTTCTTCCGATCATCTTTGCCATCGTACTCTCGGTCAGACTCGAACTGACACTGTGGGACTTTTGACATCCCCGCCTCTGCCACATTGGGCTACGAGAGCTTGATTGTACAAATATATGTGCAAAGTGCAATAGTTGCACAATGCCCACATATGTGTGCAGCGGAAGATCGAGGTCACGATCCCCAGGCTATTACACCCAAGCCGCTTTCGAAACGGTTCCCGCACCCTGCGGGTTGATCTTCCATGTTAGAATATTTTAACATTAACCCTTATAAGGGGTGAAATAGGAAACATAATGTGAGGAAATCCTCACATCGCGGAAGGCAGAGAACACGATTCCCAGACCCCGAAAGGCCCGACTTGCTTTCCAGGCAATCCTGATCCCTGATCAGTTTACCTTCCCTGGCGGAGCACGGAGGTCCTGCCCCCCTGCCCTTGCGGGCTCATTCGCTTTCAAGGCGACTCCCGGACTCTCCGGGTTCATACTCCATTGTCGAGATATTACAACATCGTGTCATTGTCGGAATATCCGTACTTCGACGCGCAGGCCGGATTCGAACCGGCGAATAATCGGGTTGCAACCGAGTGCGTTAAACCAAGCTCTGCCACCGCGCGTTGTTGTGACACATTTGTCACTTCGTAGGCATAAGGAGATTTGAACTCCTACTTCTCTTACGAGAAACAACCACCTCAAGGTTGCGCGTCTGCCAGTTTCGCCATACGCCTATGAATGGTCCGGGGTCTGCGAGACTTCCTATCCCCGGTTCGGGCGCTCATCTCCCTACCATAGTACAGATGACAGGAATTGAACCTGCACGGGATCTCTCCCACGAGGGTCTAAACCTCGCGCGGCTGCCTGATTACGCCACATCTGCATGTGAAGGGTAATGTGTCGGGTCTTATTCACCAATCACTTTACAGTGAGGCTTCTAACCAACTTTTTACCACTTCGTACTGGTCCAGAGACTCGAACTCTGACTGAAAGGGGTTTAAACCCTCACCCTCTACCAATTGGGGTACACCAGCATGTCGCAGTCCACTCTCGGCTACTGCGTTCTGTCACGACTTCCGTTGCCGTTACGTAGAGTAGGGATCGTTCAGGGGCTTCATACCCCAGCGATTTACGTCTAGTGGACCAACTCGGATTTGAACCGAGACCATCTTTCTTGCAAGGAAAGTGCAATACCAGTTTTGCTATCAGCCCTCGTTCCGAGCGGATTCTTCCTCCGCACCTGAGCTTTCAAGGCCCAATTCTATTCTGCCTCCCCGAACGTTACGAGTGACAGTTTAAACTACCGGAGTGGAGAATAGGGTACTCGAAACCCTGGCCTCTTGCGTGCCACGCAAGCGCTCTGACCAACTGAGCTAAATCCCCAAGAAACATAGCATCCGGATTTGCACCTTCGGCCAAGAGTTTCCTTTTGGTCCAGACTATCCGCCCGCGCGAGGGATAGCAACTATGATGGTGGTTCCAGACAGAAACGATCTGTCGGCCTCCTGTGCTTCAAACAGGCGCTCTTCCAACTGAGCTACAGAACCATGTGCGGTTTTTTTAAAAAGTGTGCCGCCCACTTCGTAGAACCTGACGGATTTGAACCGCCGCCACCTAGGGTGTAGACCTAGTGCTCTGGCCAGACTGAGCTAAGATTCCATGCTGCTTTAGGTATTGCATTACTGCCTCGAAGTTCGGCTCAAGCCAGCCTAGTCGAGTATTGCAGTGAAGACAAAGAAGAGCCCTCACATTGCCGGTCGTATGATTATGGTCAACGGCCAGTCTTATGATTCCCTGAAAGTCGTTTCCGTCGCCCCCACAAATCGCACATTTTCCACCCTGTTCGATCCACATCTTATCGTAGTCTTCTTGAGTAATCCCAAACTTACTACTAAGCATCCACTCTCGTGATTTCTCACTTCTACTAGCCGGACGACATGGAGAACAAAACCTCTGATTACCTCTTGTGGGTGCAAAAATCTTACTGCATCGTTCACATTCTTTGCTCTGAAACAAACTGTTCATCGCTGCCCATTTGGAAGAATGAGACTGAGAGCAAAACCTTCCTTTTCCAAGCGCTATCTGATAGGGATAGCGACAAACAAAGTTTTCACACCCCTCAAGTTCGCATTTAACAAGTACCCCGCTATTCGGAACAGTTCTAGTTGCCCGCTTTCTTGGCTTCCCAACATTCCTTGTTGCTTGCACTCCGGTTCCATACGGGGAAAATGTCGATTTATCCAAAGTGTGGATATCTTTCAATTTTCCTTGAGACTTTAATTCACTTGCCGCATGGCTACGGGAACAATAATGCAAAGACTCCAGAGACTGTTGCCGAGGTGTAAGAGTAAACTCTTTGTCGCATTCTCTATAACTACAAATCCACTGCATCGTCTCCCCGGAGGGATTCGAACCCCCATCGTCGGCTCCGTAGGCCAGCGTTCTTGTCCATTAAACTACAAGGAGATAATTGAGCAGTTTATTTTAGAGAGGACAACTACTCAGGTCCTCACCTATTTTATAGGGTACCTCTAGCTTCCCCACTCGAATTTTTCCGAGGAGAAAGATGATCTGTGATGTGCGTCAGGATGATAAGTCCTCATAAAGACAGGTTCCTTATAACTCTGTCACCGCACTTCGTAGTGATGAAGAGTCTCGAACTCCTGGCCTGCTCCGTATCAGGAAGCTGCTCTAACCAACTGAGCTACACCACTATGGTTACTGCTTACTTCAACCAGGTCCGTCATTGATCATTCATTAACTCTCCTTCGTCTGCCGTCCCCCGCTTTTTACACGGGGGGCTTAGGGGTGAAAGACGAGGTTCGAACTCGCTCCCTCCGGGGTCACATCCCGGCGTTCATCCAAATGAACTTCTATCACCACGTTGCCCGTCTTTCCGGGCTGTCAAAGTCTCTCGCTAAGACTTAAACACCTTACCAGCACTCGCTGGAAATGTCAACTCTCTTTTTTCAAATCAGCAGTGCTGGAACATCTCTAGTATTACACAACTTGTCAAGTCTTGTCAAATCTTTTACGGCTGAGCCCAGTTGAACGACATCCAGTAGATCAAGGGCTCTCCACTGCCGTTTATACCACTGGTCCATGTCGTTCCCGGAGACTCGGCGGGACCGAACTCATGAGATGTCGCATTGAACCCCATGAATCCCTCCGCATAGGGCTGGAGAGGCGTCCCTGAAGCTGGTGAACCACGCCAGCCGAAGAAAACCGGCTGAGTACCATTCGCATCAGTGGCGTATCGGCAAAGGTAGTTACCAGCTGGCAACTCCAAGGACAAGCCGCTCACTACGATGCTATCTGATGAATCCATAGCAATCGCTCCGAAGTCATGGACAAGTGCTCCAGGAGTCCAATCAGAGTTTGCCTCATAGATTACTGGGTCCCTAAATTGAGGTGCATAAGCTGCTCCCCCCTCTCGTTCAGCAGCACGCAAACCACCACCACCGCCTAGACCGCCATTTCCCATGGCAT
>Ga0316221_1001306_pt1 | contig 26719 bp, 26 predicted proteins | sample TBH18007metaG_FD_206003 | JGI IMG/M metagenome (GOLD analysis project Ga0316221, IMG submission 206003) | Freshwater microbial communities from Trout Bog Lake, Wisconsin, USA - TBH18007 | ecosystem: Environmental > Aquatic > Freshwater > Lake > Hypolimnion/Profundal zone | place: USA: Wisconsin... | reverse complement strand
TACTTCCTCCTATACCAGAAACTAAGCACGCGTTTATTGAGTCGCTAGATCAAGAAGGACGAGGTGTGGCACATTTAGATGGTAAAACCATTTTTATTGATGGTGCACTTCCCAATGAGCAGGTTACCTTTCAGTCCCATCGTATTAAATCGAGCTATGAAGTCGCTAATGTTGTGGAGGTTTTAAAGCAATCTAATCTTAGAGTTACCCCTAAATGCTCACATTATGGATTGTGTGGTGGTTGTAAGTTGCAACATTTGGAATTTACTGGGCAGGTTGCGGCTAAGCAACGTCTTCTTGAAAATGATTTATGGCACATAGGCAAAGTAAAGCCGGACAATATGCTGCCGCCTATTTACGGCCCGGCTTGGGGTTACCGACATAAGGCGCGTTTGAGTGTGCGCTTTGTAGAAAAGAAGCAGCGCGTTCTAGTCGGGTTTAATGAGAAAGCCACCCGCTATGTCGCCGACATGGATACCTGTGAAGTCTTAACCCCTGAAGTTTCAGCCTTGATCGCACCCTTGCAGAAACTTATTTTAGCCTTAAGTCTGCGTGAACAAATTCCACAAATTGAACTGGCAGTGGGTGAATCTGTGGATGATAAGCCAGTTATTGTGCTGATTTTCCGCATTATGGCCACAATGACTGCTGAAGATGAATTGTTGTTAAAAGCCTTTGCAGATAACTATGCGGTTCAGGTGTGGACTCAAACCAAGGGCCCAGATACTATTAAACCATTTTATCCTTTGAATGCCCCGCAACTCAGTTATAGTTTGCCAGAATTTAACTTGCGCTACCCCTTTAAACCCAACGAGTTTACTCAAGTGAACCCGCAAATTAATCAGGTAATGATTCGCCGCGCTATGCAACTACTCGCGCCGCAAGCAAACGAAAAAATTGCTGATTTCTTTTGTGGTATTGGTAACTTCACCTTACCTATCGCTCGAAGCGGAGCAAATGTATTGGGCTTGGAAGGGCTAGTGAATTTAGTTGAACGTGCCAATGAAAGTGCATCACTTAATGGCATCATCAATACCCAATTTGCAGTATCTGATTTGTTTAAAATGACCCCACAAGCTTTAACTGGGCTAGGTCATTTTGATAAATGGTTAATTGATCCCCCACGTGACGGTGCGTTTGAGTTGATCAAAGCGATGGATGAGACCAATAGTCCACAACGAATTGTCTATGTTTCGTGCAGTCCGGCTACCTTGGCGCGTGATGCCGGCGTATTGGTGAATGAGAAAGGCTATCGCTTAAAAGCAGCTGGTGTAATCAATATGTTCTCGCATACCGCCCATGTTGAATCTATCGCTCTGTTTGAGCTTATGGTTTAACAAAGTCATTCAGTGAGTTTTTTGTTGCATTTAAACTACATTGTGTTGGTTTTATACCTCTGTTTGATATAGGTCAAGGTGCACTTTTTCAGTAAGCCTAAACTCCATTCATCGAATTTGTTTATTTATGTGGAGAGTTGAAAATGAAAAAGTCATTACTAGTGTTAGCGGTAGTCGCTGCCTTAGCCCCAATGTTAGCCCAAGCTGAAGCGGGTGATTTTGTGGTACGTTTGCGGGCTACTGAGGTTGCGCCAGATGTTAGTAGTAAGTTGGGTTCCCAAACAAATGCATCATATGGTTCTGGTGAAGCTGGTTTTCTTTATGGAAATAACAATGCTAAATTAGATGTTGGTAATAACACAATTCCTGAAATCGATTTTTCTTATTACATTACCAAAAACATTGCTACTGAATTAATTTTAGCATTAGGTACTCGCCATGATGTAAGTATTAGTGGGTTAGTTCCTGGCGCTGTTACTTCTTCTAAATTAGGAAGTGTTAACTTATTACCACCAACTTTAACTGCACAGTGGCACTTTATGCCAGATCAAACTTTTGATCCATATTTCGGTGCAGGTTTGGCTTACGCACTTGCTATGGATAATAGTTTAACTGCTCAAACTGTGTTAGGACTTCAACCGATTAAAATTGATAGAAGTAACTTTGGCACTGTTCTTCAAGCTGGTTTTGATGTAAATCTGAAAGATAAATGGTTGCTTAACTTTGATGTAAAAAAAGTTTTCGTAAGTACCAACGTGGACATAAACATTGCTGGCTCTGGCTGGAAAAAAATTGATAGCCTCAGTCTAGATCCATGGGTCGTTTCTGTTGGCTTCGGTAAAAAGTTCTAAATTAACCTAAATTAAAGAAAATCTCCGGTACCACGTTTGCCCTTACCTTACGGTAGGGGCTTTTTTTTGCAAAATAGCCCCTTTTAAACGATTGAAAGGGCCTGGCTATCAAGGCGAACACTTCTAAAAAGTGTGATAACTGCCATTATTTAGAAGTAAACGTAATATAAAACCTAGGGTCATCGACCCCCTATACTTTAGATGATTTTAGAGAACCTAGCGCGATTACAATCAGTTTGAAGGTAGCGGTCAAAGATCATGGCTACGGCACGTACGAAGAACCATCCAGTTTCTGTGACCTGCAAGCCGTAATCATCAACGATGACCATATTAGTTTCTTCTAAGGCTTTGAGGGCGATTAGTTCATTGGCGAAATAGCTTTTAAAGTCGATCATGTAAGCCAGTTCTATGGATTCATATTGGAACTGTCCTTGACACATAATGGCCATAATCACCGCGCGGCGGACTAAGTCGTCTCTTGATAAAGCTAAGCCGCGCATTACTGGGAGATGACCACGATTGATATAGTCATAGTACTCTTCAATTGTTTTTGCATTTTGGCTATAAGTAGCACCAACACGTCCTATAGCTGATACGCCTAGACTGATTAAATCACAGTCAGGTTGTGTACTATAGCCCTGAAAATTACGATGCAGCCTACCTTGACGTTTAGCTACCGCTAGGGCATCTTCAGGCAGAGCGAAGTGATCCATGCCTACATAGACATAACCCGCCCCTATGAGGGCTGATAGTGCGTCAGAGAGCATGGAAATCTTAGCTGAAGCGCCAGGCAATTCATATTCACTAATACGGCGTTGTGGTTTAAAGCGCTCTGGTAAGTGTGCGTAAGCATAGAGCGCAATGCGATCTGGCCGCAGCTCAACAATCTGTGCCAAAGTACGTTCGAAAGATTCTGGTGTTTGCTTGGGTAGGCCATAGATTAGGTCTACATTCACTGATTCAAATTTTAGGCGACGTGCCGTTTCTATTAGAGAGAACACCTGATTTGCTGGTTGGATACGATGAACCGCTTTTTGGACTTCTTCATCAAAATCTTGTACACCAAAGCTTAAGCGATTAAATCCCAATACTCTAAGATGTTCTAGGCGCTCATCATTGACGGTACGTGGGTCAACCTCAATCGAATACTCACCCCCTTCAGCCAATATAAAGTTGCGGCGTATCATGGAGATGAATTCAGATAATTCAGCATCATTAAAGAAGGTAGGTGATCCGCCACCCAGATGGAGTTGAGAGATAGTTTCTCCTGCACCAATGTGATTGATATGTAAATCTATTTCACGGCTAAGGTATCGTAAGTATTCAGCACTTCGTTCATGATGTTTTGTCACGATTTTATTACAGGCGCAAAAAAAGCATAGCGATTCACAAAATGGAATATGCACATAAATAGATAAAGGTAACGCTAGCCCCCCGACTCTCCGTTGCTGTAAGGCTAACTTGTAAGTGTTCTCAGTAAATGCCTCGACAAATCTGTCTGCAGTTGGGTAGGATGTATAGCGCGGACCCGAAATATCATATTTCTGAAGCATATCAGTACTTACGCCAGGCATAATGAAATTAGTGTTTACTAAAGGTGCTTGAAAAGTACTGCTGGCGTTCATGACTTCACTCCGAATTTATGACACAACTTTGACATATTTATTTTTAATAATCTTTGATATAAGTCAAGATTTTGCATAGTTAACCTTTAGGATATTGACCCTAATTACAATGGGTTAAATGTAAAACGATCGCTTTTCAAAGCTTGCTACTAAAGGTATAAAGAGATAATCTATTAACAAGACAGTAAAACAGGGTATTTATGAACCAACCTACCATACAAGAAACGATTAAAGTTGCTTGCTCTAACTGCAACTTGCGAGAATTATGTATGCCAGTAGGCTTTAATGTTGAAGATATACAAAAACTTGATGAAGTAGTTGCTACGCGTCGTCGTGTTAAGCAGGGGGATTTGTTATTTGCGAATGGAGAGGTATTTACCTCATTGTTTGCTATTCGAACAGGCTTCTTTAAAACTTGTATTGCTAGTGCAGATGGGCGCGAACAAGTAACCGGTTTTCAAATGGCGGGAGAAATTATTGGTCTTGATGGCATTGTGAGTGATTTTCATAGTTGCAACGCAATTGCCCTTGAGGATGCTGAAGTATGTGTTATGCCATTCGCTAATATCGAAGATCTATCACGTGAGTTTCCTTTATTGCAACGCCATATGCACAAGGTGATGAGTCGCGAAATTGTGCGTGAAAATGGCGTCATGATGCTTTTAGGTAATATGCGCGCTGAAGAGCGTTTAGCAGCGTTTTTGTTAAATTTAGTTCAACGCTTGCATGCACGCGGGTTATCTCAATCAGAAATTGTGCTTAGAATGACGCGAGAAGAAATTGGAAGTTATTTAGGATTAAAACTTGAAACAGTAAGCCGTACTTTTTCAAAATTCAGTGAAGAAGGTATTGTTGAGGTAAAGCAGCGTTATGTGCGCATCATTAACCCGGATGCCTTAAAGAAAATCTTTAATCCATAAACCTATTGCTAATTTATTCCTCTTTGTTGAGTGTTATTAACTAACACTTCAAATTTAAAAGTACGCATGACTATTCCAATTTATTTGAATGAGGCGGATCATAATCGCGATGTCAGCGGTTTACGCTATATTTATCCTGTGGTTTCACGTCGAGCTGTGGGCGTGTCTATAGGCATTAACCTCAATATTAATAACGCATGCAATTGGCGTTGTTTGTACTGTCAAGTACCAGATCTTACGCGTGGTACCCCACCGCCCGTTGACCTAGATCTTCTTGAAAAAGAGCTGCGATCTTTTCTACAAAATATCTTACATGGTGATTTTATGGAGCGCTATGTGGCAGAGGGTGACCGTAATCTTCAAGACATTGCATTTTCTGGTAATGGTGAACCAACCAGCGCCAAAGAATTTCCAGAGCTGGTACAGATTGTAGAAAAGGTGTTGCATGAATTTGGTTTACTTAATCCAAATCATGAAAGGCCGCTTAAGGTAAGATTAATCACTAATGGTAGCCTCTTGGATAAGCCAGCAACAATTGATAGCATCAGGCGTTTAGCTCGCTGTAACGGTGAGGTATGGTTTAAGCTAGATGCGGCTACTAAAGAGGGTATTGCCCGTATTAATGACGTAAATCTTAATCCCCAGACACACATAGAAAGACTTAGAATATGTGCCCATGCGTGCCCTACTTTTATACAAACTTGCATGTTTGCTTTAGATGGCTTGCCTCCGTCTGAAGCAGATATTACAGCGTATTTAGCTCTCATCTGGCAAGTCAAAGAGTTGATAAAAGGTATACATCTTTATGGCTTAGCACGTCCCTCTTATCAAGCTGAAGCACCTAGATTGAGTCGATTAGAACCTGCATGGTTAGAATCTGTTGCTGAGCGTATCCGGCATAGCGGCTTTATTGTTCACGTTAGCCCCTAAGGCTAATACAACAATAAAACTAAATTAATTTTATATTCTAAAGCCCATCTTAATCGTTACTTGAAACGATTGTATTTAACCTAGAAATTCAGCAACTGCACGTTTTAATGAGGGTATTCTTCTCCCTAGCCGTAAAGTAGTCGCACGTAAAAATCGTGCTGGAAGGCTGTCGTTTGAATAAATATTAGCAATGGCATGAGTCGCTAAAAATAGTGGTCGAGTTTGTCGCCTATGGGTTCGCTCATAGGCAAGCAATACTTTGTTAGATGCGATATCGGTACCCGACTCCAAGGCAGCTTTGATGTTAGCGGATAGGGAAGCGATACTTTTTAATCCAAAATTAAAGCCGTGGGCTGTCACAGGATGCATCCCGACTGCGGCATCACCGATTAGAGCAAACCTAGAAGCCACTAAGCGCCTTGCATATACGGTGACCAGTGGATAAGCATGTCGTGTTGAGACTAACTTCATTTGACCTAACCGGTGCTTAAATCGAGCAGAAACTTGACTGTTAAAGTCATTTTCTTGCATTGTCATTAAGTGATTTATTTCATCGGGTGGAAGAGTAATCACCACAGAAGATTGCATGCCATTCATCGGCAATAGCGCTAAAGTTTGTCCATAATCAAACCATTCCCAAGCTGTATTGTCATGTGAAACGGGATGTTCCATGACACATACCAACATGGTTTTACCAAAGTCATGTATATCGGCAGCAATACCTGCAGCCCGACGCGTTTCTGAGTAGCGACTATCCGCGCCAACAAGTAATTTTGTTGAAATAACTGCGCCATCAGCCAATGTTAGTTGTACGCAATCGACCATAGTTTTTATAGAGATAATTTGAACTTCTGATCTTAGGCTTATCGCAGATGAGGACTTCACAACTTCGTAAGCTGCTTTGCGAATAAGATTGTTGGGAATTAAGTACCCCAATTCATTCTGTTTTGCATCGCGGTGATTAATGTTTAAAGAGAGTAGGGAGCTACCGTTAAAAATCCGTGCATCCATTAAAAGAGAAATTTGAGCCTGATCAATGCGCTCCCAGATATTCAGCGCAAGCATTAGTTGGACTGAGCTATGAGTGAGTGCAATTTCTCGGCCATCAAAAGCTGGGTCAGCCAAATTTGCTTCGGTTTGCTTTTCAAATATTGTAATACGTAAGTTAGTTTCTTCTAGTGCTTTTGCTAGGCATAGCCCAGCGGGGCCTGCTCCAATGATTACAATATCCACACTTGTTGTCATCGGTTTATTAATTCAATGTTCTGCAGCTGGTTTAATGCCTGTTGCAGCTTGATTGCGGGCCTGTATCGCTGGTGCTAGTCCATCACGCTCAGCGTCCAAGGTTTTATTAATTTCGATGCCGTGACGGTAGTAATCCGTGTCCGTAACTGGATCAGGACGCGTTATTGCAATATATAAAGTAATAAATGAAGCGATAACGACTACAAATGGACCTGAAATAATCAACCAAACATATCCATATTTCCACCATGGTTTGTTATCTTTTATTTCCATTGCATACTCCATTTTATAGGTTAGGTTCCATTGAGAAGCCTTTAGAAATTAGCCAAGCAGCCTTAGCTTGTTTTATCAATTTCTTGGCACTAAAAATACAGATCTCTCTGTTACAGCATCCCCAGTTTCAACTGATTTAATCTCAAAATCAATTTTATGTGAACCTTCCTCAAGCACTCCGTCGGGTATTCTCAAGTCTACAATGACGGAACGTGATTCAGCTGGTTTAACGACTATGCTTTTGTCATGGGTAGAATTTTTCAATTTATCATCTCCATTTATATCTTCTGATTCAATTACAAGATCTTTAATACCAGCCACACTTAATAAATAATGTTGCTCATTCTCAGTCCCGTTCATAATCTGTAAGCGGTATACATTTTCAAGCTTACCATCTTCACTTAACCTCGCCATTACCCCTCGATCGCGCATTACGTCTACACGAAACGGGATTCTGAACCATAAACTGGAGGCGATCGCAGTCACGAGTAGGGTAATTATGGCTGCATAAATCAAAACCCGTGGTCGAAGAACGTGTTGTAAAATTTGTTGGCTTGACCAGTTTTTTGTAATAGCATTTTGGGTTGAGAACTTAATCAAACCCCGCTCATAACCCATTTTATCCATCACGTTATCGCAAACATCAGCACAAGCACCGCAATTGATACACTCATATTGTAATCCATCGCGAATGTCAATCCCTGTTGGGCATACCTGCACGCATAGACTACAATCGATACAAGAGCCAAGCGCTAGACTACTACTGTCAACTTTACTTGACCTACCGCCACGAGGTTCCCCGCGAGCTTCATTGTAAGTGACCATCAATGTATCATCATCAAACATGGCGCTTTGGAAGCGTGCATATGGGCACATATATTTGCATACTTGCTCACGCAAGAAGCCTGCATTTCCATAAGTAGCAAAGCCGTAGAATCCTACCCAAAAAGTTTCCCATGGGCTTACATTGATTTGAATAAATTCCCTAAATAGCTCCCGTATAGGTGTGAAGTAGCCAACAAAGGTAAAACCTGTCCACAATGCAAATATTATCCATAAAAAATGCTTAGTGATTTTTTTTAATAGTTTTTTGAATGAAGTAGTTGCATTGTCAAGGCGCATGCGCGTGGCACGATCACCCTCAACTTTAGCCTCTATCCATAAAAATATTTCTGTATAGACGGTTTGTGGGCATGTGAATCCGCACCATAGACGTCCTGCGATTGCCGTAAACAAAAATAGAGATAGGGCTGAAACAATTAGAATTGCGGTAAGATAAATAAGGTCTTGGGGGTAGAGAACTAACTTGAAAATATAGAAGCGTTTAGCGTTTAGATCAAATAGTAGTGCTTGGCGATGACTCCATTCAATCCATGGTACTACGTAGAAAAATAGCTGTGTAATCCAAACCATTACCCATCGCCATTTAGTGAAATAGCCGAATATACTGCGAGGATAAATTTTTTGCTGGGCTTCATATAACGACGCTACAACAGTATCTAATGGAACTGTTGTTACAGATACTTTTCTTGCTGACGGCTTGTCGCTCATTAATTACCTTCAATCATTGATTTAATAAACACTATCGTTTTGAAAATATTACATACCACTCTAAATTTTTTAGAATGATATGTAATATTTTCATTGCGATATTTGTATGGCGAATTGAGGACGCTACTTATTGGACATGCCCCAAACATACGCCGCTACCACGTGTATTTGATCTGGAGTTAATCTTCCTGATTGTGCTGGCATTTGATTGACCTTACCCTCATAAATACGTCTGATAATAGCCGCTTCACCAGCACCATGTAGCCATATGTTGTCAGTCAAGTTAGGTGCACCTATATCCTGATTTCCCTTTCCATCAGCGCCGTGACATGGGGCGCAATTGACAAACTTCTCTTTACCTAAACCTGCTCGACCGGAGTCATACATACTTCCAGAAAGGCTAAGAACATAGTTGGCAACGTTTTTAACGTCTTCAGAATTACCTACAGCGGCTGCCATAGGAGGCATCATCCCAATACGACCGCCAGTAATTGTTTCTTCGATTTTCGCTGGACTACCGCCGTGCAACCAATCTTTATCAGTTAGATTAGGAAATCCACGGCTACCTTTTGCATCTGAACCATGACATTGAGAGCAATTGTTCATGAATAGGCGCTCACCAATGGCATGCGCCTCAGGATTGAATGCTAGTTTTTCAGTTGGCATTGCTGCAAATTTTGAGTAGAGTGGTTCTAGGTCTTTATTGGCCTTAGCTACCTCTTTGTCATATTGATTGACCGCTGTCCAGCCGAATTGTCCAGGATTAGTTCCTAAGCCCGGGTAGGCCACTAGGTAAAACAAGGCAAATATGATGGTGATAATAAACATCCATACCCACCAGCGTGGAAGTGGGTTATTCATCTCACGTAGATCTTCATCCCAGACATGCCCACTTGTATTGTCACCATTTACGCTCGTTACTTTAATTTTGCTTGTAAGCCACAACAGCAAAGCGCAACCGAAAATACCAAGTAAGGATATGGTCGTAATAAAAATAGGCCAAAAATTGTTTGTAAAGTCACTCATTTTATTTTCCTTTGGTTTTCTTAACTCTAGTCTTTATTTGACCCTAGAAGTTTAACTTTGCTCATCTTCAAAAGGCTGATTAGCAGCCTCTTTGAAGCTTGATGTATTTCGATTTCGCCAAACCCATACTAGGATGCCAATAAATACAATAAAACTAACTACAGTAGTTACGATGCGAAGCATATTGATATCCATTTATATCTCCTTGACTTAATCTAATTATTTGAGGTGGATACCTAACACTTGAAGGTAAGCAATGACAGCCTCTGATTCTGTTTTACCTTTGACATCTGCGCTGGCGTTTGCGATATCAGCATCTGTATAAGGAACACCTACTATTCGCAAGGCGCGCATATGCGAAGGCATTACTTCAGCATCAACCATAGTATTTTGTAACCAAGGGTAGGCAGGCATGATAGATTCAGGTACTAGGTCTCGTGGGTTATTTAAGTGAATACGTTGCCATTCATCACTATATTTACCACCCACACGGTGTAAATCTGGACCAATACGTTTACTTCCCCAAAGAAATGGATGGTCGTAAACAAACTCGCCGGCTACTGAATAATGACCGTAACGTAAAGTCTCAGCGCGGAATGGACGAATCATTTGTGAATGACAGTTAAAACAACCCTCACGTTGGTAAATATCACGTCCAGCTAATTGTAAAGAGGTATAGGGCATTAAGCCTTTTATAGGCTCAGTCGTAGATTTTTGAAAGAATAGCGGCACAATTTCCACTAATCCACCAAATGCCACCACAAATAATATGAGAACAATCATTAGAAAATTACTGGTCTCAATTTTATCGTGGCTAAAGCCAGTTTTTTTATCATCATTAGACATAATGGTTTTCCTTAAGCGTGAGCTAAAACGGGTGGAATAGATGCAATAGCAGCTTTACCGCTAGCAGCCGTTTTAAGTACATTCCATAACATAATGCACATTCCGCTTAGGTAGAGCAGACCACCAAGTAAACGTATAATGTAGTAGGGATGTTTGGCTTTTACGCTCTCTACAAAAGTGTAGGCTAGTGTGCCGTCAGTATTGATTGCGCGCCACATTAATCCTTCCATCACTCCAGAGATCCATAGTGAAGCAATGTAGAGAACGATACCTACGGTAGCTAACCAGAAATGCAACTCAATAGCTTTCATGCTGAACATTTGTTTTTGACCGAACAAGCGCGGCACCATATAGTAGAGTGCACCCATTGATACTAGGCCTACCCAACCTAAGGCGCCCGAGTGAACGTGGCCAACTGTCCAATCGGTATAGTGTGAAAGTGAATTGACGGTTTTAATTGCCATCATTGGACCTTCAAAAGTACTCATTCCATAGAAAGATAATGAAACAATCATAAAACGCAGAATAGGGTCAGAGCGTAATTTATGCCATGCGCCTGACATCGTCATCATGCCGTTAATCATGCCACCCCAGCTTGGAGCCAACAAAATTAGGGAAAAAGCCATACCAAGAGATTGTGTCCAATCAGGTAAGGCAGTGTAATGAAGATGGTGAGGACCCGCCCACATGTAAGTAAATATCAACGCCCAAAAATGGACGATTGATAAACTATATGAATAAACTGGACGATTAGCTTGTTTAGGTACGAAATAGTACATGATGCCAAGAAAGCCTGCAGTTAGGAAGAAGCCCACTGCATTATGACCATACCACCATTGCACCATTGCATCTTGAACACCAGCATAAGCAGAATAAGACTTCATATACCCAGCTGGAATCGCTGCACTATTGACGATATGTAACAAAGCAACAGTAAGAATAAAGGCACCAAAAAACCAGTTAGCCACATAAATATGCTTTACTTTTCTTCTAGCAATAGTACCAAAGAATACAATGGCATAACAAACCCAAACGACTGCTATTAAGATGTCAATGGGCCACTCTAATTCTGCGTACTCTTTGCTTTGTGAATATCCCAATGGAAGCGAAATTGCTGCAGCGACAATGACTGCCTGCCAACCCCAAAATACAAAGCTTGCGAGCTTTCCGCCAAATAATCTGGTTTGGCAAGTTCTTTGAACTACATAAAAAGAAGTAGCCATGAGAGTACAACCACCAAATGCAAAAATTACAGCATTGGTATGAAGTGGACGTAATCGACCAAAACTGGTCCATGGAAGACCTAGATTAAGTTCAGGCCAAACAAGTTGTGAGGCAATAATTACACCTACCAACATTCCAACCACGCCCCAAACTACCGCCATAATCGAAAACTGGCGAATCACGCCATCGTCATATGTGGTGGATTGTGTATCAATTAATTGCATTTCATTACCCCAGTTTTTGTGAATTCCACACGTTACATTCTGACTTAGCTTAATCAAATGCTCTTTGATCTAGATCAATAGTCAAGTAAAGTCATATTGCTTTTAACCACAATCTTTGGGTCTTACAAGGCGTTGACTATCAGAGGATCTCCTTATATTTAACGTAAAAAAGCTGGTTGCTTGAAAGTAAGGTGATAAAAGAATTGTGTCTGATGAAATTAAAGTTAGTTTAATCTCATTAATTTGAGAAGTTCGAGGTAAAATTTATCGTAGCGACAATTAAAGAGAATTTAAGTATTTTTAGATGCAAATAGAACGATTTTTTAGGCTCGCCATCGAATATATTAAGTCTGAATTTTGAATAACTTTAGAGAGATTTGATTCAATTAGTATGACGCTCAGCATCGTAAATTCAATTTCTTCAAGTTTCACTCTAAGGTGCCTATCAAGTTTTAGTTCAACTTAGCTTTCATGCCATGCACAATAGAACATCCACACGAACTTCTTCTAGAATTGGCTCTGAAGTAAAGTAGACCTAAGTAAAATTAATCAACTTCTAAAACGTCCCTAAATTTTCTTTCAATTTTGCAAAATTCTGGCACACGAATCGACAACTTTAAATAGACATTATCTTCAGATCAAAATACCAATAAGCTCAACCGAAATTGTTGCAGTAAAATCGAGTGAAAAAACCTTAAAAGCTGCCTAAATTGAACTTTTTCAATTTTATAGCGACGATAATAGTTATTTTTACTTATTTTTTCAATAAGTTACAACACTTTAAAATGCGCTTAACTTATTAAGACATTAAATATCAAAATCAATAATGAATAGGCCTGTATTTTAGGATTAAAAAAATGTTTATTTAATCTAATTTTTAGAAAAATATAATATGAAATTTCTTTCATTTAAATACATTTAATTTAATTGTTTATGACGAGACTAATCTATATAATGCTTTTTTTTTGATAGTTCAAGCCCTCAGCTTTAATGCGAATAGTAAGTTTAGAACGCGGAGGCTAGTGAAAACCTCAAATCAAATTTTAATGGCAAACAAAGAGTCACCTTTTGCTACAAGATAAAATTATAAAAGTGATGTCTTTAACCAATTATTTCAACATGTGGTATTCAAAAGAGTAAGGTATTCACCTGAAGTCAAATCATGAATATTTAATTAAAGTTTTTAACCGAAAATGTAGTCAATTTAAAAATTATTTTAGCACTAGTATCTCACTTAAAGTCACATATGTTTTTTAAGAGTGAAGTTTTCAGCAACTTTAGCTTAAGTTTATAGTCATTATAAAACCTTGTTAGAGAATGAAAATCGCGCTTTTTGAATGGTGTAGTGACCATTAAGTTATCGTAATTTAAAAGGATTTATATGCAAAATATTGGACAAGTGCTTTTGCTCGCATTTGGATTTTCAGTAGTTGGACTTATGATATTTATTTGGTCCATGTCTAAGAACTTTTTTGGGAGTAAAGGTGGCACGGGTGCTAATGTTATTTTTGGCGCACACGAAATTGGTTTAGTAGAAGATCCGTCAATCAGCAACACATCTGAGTTACAGCATGATGTTGGAGACACAGATGCTAGTATGTCAGTGCAAGAGATTAAAGACCGGCAGTTAGCAGATGCTTCTTCCGCTTTGCCTGCATTTGCTTGGATTACAGGCGGTGTAGTTTGGCTGGTATTGGCTTCTGTCGCTGGTCTTATTTCATCAATTAAATTACATCAACCTGATTGGCTTGTTGACCAAGCTTGGTTAACCTTCGGTCGCTTACGAGTCATTCATCTAACAGGTGTAGGTTACGGTTGGTCATCTATGGTAGGCATAGGTGTGGCACTTTGGATGATTCCTCGCTTACTTAAAACACCACTTGTCGGAGCTACGTATGCTTTGGTAGGTGCGCTTGTTTGGAATCTAGGTATGATTTTAGGTGAAAATGCTATTGCTCAAGGTTATTCAACAGGAATGGAATGGTTAGAAATTCCTTCCCCGATTGGTATCTTATTTGTAATAGGTGGCGCTTTAGCTGCTGTCCCACTATTCAAGACTTTTGCAAACCGAAAGGTTGATCATTTATATGTATCAGTTTGGTATATAGGTGGAGCGCTGATTTGGTTTCCTATATTGTATGGAGTTGCAAATATTCCAGGCTTAGGTGCTGGCGTGCAAGGCGCCGCGATGAATTGGTGGTTTGGTCACAATGTTCTAGGTTTATGGTTTACACCTTTAGCTTTGGCAACAGCTTATTACTTCATTCCTAAAGTATTAGGTAAACCTATTTATTCATATAACCTATCATTATTAGGTTTTTGGTCACTCGCATTTTTCTATTCACAAGTGGGTGGGCACCACTTAATTGGCGGTCCTTTGCCATCGTGGTTAATTACGCTATCTATTGTTCAGTCGGTGATGATGATTATCCCCGTCTACGCAGTGGCAGTGAATCACCATATGACAGTGGGTGGTAATTTTAAAGCAGTTGCTCATTCACCAACACTACGTTTCATCGTACTTGGGTCAATGCTATATGTGGCAGCATCTGTACAAGGCTCATTTGAAGCGTTACGTTATGTGAATCAAATCACCCATTTCACCCATTTCACAGTGGCACATGCGCACTTAGGCAACTATGGCTTTTTCACCATGATTATGTTCGGTGCTATTTATTTTATTATGCCGCGAGTAGTGGATTGGGAATGGCCTTACCCATGGATGATTAGTGTTCACTTTTGGTTAGTTTCAATTGGATTTGCTATTTATTTTATTGGGTTATCAATTGGGGGATGGTTGCAAGGTGAGTATATGTTGGATGCGGCAAAGCCCTTTATGGACTCTGTGTTAGTGACGGTTCCTTATCTTAAAGCTCGTTCTGTTGGTGGTTCGCTTATGTTGCTAGGGCATATCGTATTTGCTGTGCACTTTTTCTTATTGGCACTACATTACGGTTCAAGAAAATCAGAGGTGGTGCTTGCTGCGCCATTAATCGAAAAGTTAACTAAGAGAAAAGTAAAAGGAGCCTAAAATGAGTGGTGTAATTAACGTTGAAAAAATTGTACTTGGTTCTTTAGCTATCATCACTTTTGCTACAGTTGCCTTAGTAATTTTGCCTTATATGCAGATGAAAGAGCTGCCAGCACCTGAAGGATTAAAGCCATATACTGACAAGCAGGCACTAGGACGTAAAATATATATCGCTAACGGCTGTATTTATTGTCATTCACAACAGCCACGTGATGCTAATTTTGGTCCAGACGGCAAACGCGGTTGGGGTAGGCCCTCAGTTGCAGCCGACTATGTGTATGACGGCGTCCATCAGCTAGGCACTATGCGTACGGGACCTGATTTGTTTAATATTGGCGCTAGACAACCTTCTGCAGACTGGCATTTAGGTCACTTGTATGAGCCACGTGCTTATACGCCTGGTTCTATCATGCCCGCTTTCCCTTTTCTATTTGTAGCGCGTAAAGGTCCAGCGGTTGCCGGTGAAGTCATAGTGAATTTGCCGCCTGCTTATTCAAAACCTGGTGTCACCATCGTCGCAACACAAGATGCCGTAAATCTAGTGGAATATTTAAAAGGTATGGATCACACTTACAAAATCAAGAAAACTGTTAAAGAAAGCTTTGATAAAGTCAGTGATGTTTCTGGCAATAAGGAGACTCAAAAATGAGACACAATAAAAGTGATTCACAATTAAGAGAGTTGCCTGATCCAGATGAGAGTCCAAATCCACTGCCGTGGTATATTATTATGGCGATGGGGGCATTGTTCATGTGGGGACTGTTCTACATTAGCCATGCTTACATGGGTGCGGATTCATTTGAGGGGGATACACGCACGGTTGAAATGGCTCCGATTGCTGGTGCGACCGTTGCTGCAATTGACGGGGGTGAGATCTTTCAAGGGAAATGTGTGGCATGTCATCAAGCAAATGGGGCTGGTTTGCCAGGCGTATTTCCACCATTGGCTGGTTCCGAATGGGTATTAGGCGATGCTGAGCGTCTCGCGCACATTCCATTGCATGGAATTCAAGGTAAGCTAAGTGTTAAAGGCGCTACTTACAACGGCATGATGCCAGTATTCGCTGATTTGTTGACTGATGGTGAGATTGCAGCAGTATTGACCTATGTTCGCAGTCAATGGGGTAATAACGCAAGCGCAGTAACTGAAGAAACCGTTAAGAAAGTTCGTCAAGCAACTAAGGACAAAACTACACCTTACAATGGTGATGAAGAGCTTTCTAAACTTTAGTGTTTTTAACACAGCTGAAAGTTGGCTGAATAAACATTGAATAAATTAAAACTTACGAGCCTTTTTAAGCTAGCACCTTTGATGGTGATAGCTTTTTGGCTCGTAATTTTTGGTTTAATGACTCATCGATATTCAAATGTCACACTCGAATCCCAGCGTCGTATTGATCTTTTTAAGCAACAGCCCGACTTATCTTTTTTACGTACTATTGATGACAAAGGTGAAGTTTCTAATATTGCTCAACTCGCAACTAAAACAAATAAGATATTGATTACTGAGTTTATTTATACACAATGTAAAACGATATGTTTATCATTAGGCAATACTTTTCAGCAAGCACAAACGCAAATTATTGAAAAAAATCTCAGCAAAAAATTAGGCTTAGTTAGTATTAGTTTTGATGTGAGTCATGAAAGCATTGATACTTTAAAATTTTTTCGGCAGCGTATGCATGCAGACTCTCAAGTGTGGTTCCTAGTTAAAATGCAGGATGCTAAGGTGCTTGAAATCGCAAAAAAACAACTAGGCCTTATGGTGATTAAGGATTTTCAAAAAGACTTTGTGCATAACAGCGCTTTTATTGTTGTATCTCCGACAGGTCATGTATTGGGTATTTTTGATCCTGAGGAAATAAGCGATGCCATAGCAATAGCATTGAAATATATCGCTTTAGAACAGAAAAGGGTACTTTAATTAATGATTAAAGCTTTATTTACCGAAAAAACTAAAGTCATGTTTAGTGTTTCAGTTTTAATCATAGCTATCACGCCATCACTTCCCTTTGCTAGCGTTCTTATCCAATCTAGCATGCCATTTCATATGCTATTTCAAATTCCTATGCTTATTTTAGCGGGTAACTTACTTAAAAATAAACCCAAAAAGTTGGAATACTCACTCGTTGAATCTACTGCCCAATGGTTATGGATATATTTATCAACCACCTTTTGGATGTTGCCGATTAGTTTAGATAAAGCCTTGTTATATCCAGAATGGGACTTTTTTAAGGTATTGAGTTTGCTCATTACAGGTGCAGTTATAAAAGTAGTGTTTCACTCAAATCGCCAATTAGCATTGTTTTTTATAGGCAGTATGGCGATGATGTTTTTTTTTGTGGGGTTTTATTACCAACAAACAGATACGAGATTATGTAATGCTTATTTGATTGAATCACAGCAGGTCACGGGTATTGGACTAATTATTATCGCTTGTTTGTTGCTCTTATTTCTATTTTTTAAAATACAGCAAAGTCTAGCGGAAGTGAGCAATCCATAAGTTGACCGAAGTTGCCATCATGATAAATGTAAAAGCTAGACCTAGCGAGTTGGTTGTTCCAAGTTTTGTGTAATAGCGCTTAGTCACTTCTAATAATAGACTCATCGTTATTTAAGGCAAACTCATGTTCACTGATGCAATGATATTGGTGGCATTGATGATTTTTTGCTTATTTCTGGCAGGTAGTCTAAGAGGGGTATGACACGTTACCGTTCATGGTGCGAGGATTAGGCAATCAGCGAATATGACTTAACTTGTTCAGCTTCAAAGTCAGTCAAACTTCTTCCATTTCTTTCACCCTCATAGTTTGCATCTTGATCCTAAAGAAGTTCTGTATCAAGAATAGATTAATGCTTTAGAAGAACATGTTAATACGCAAACTGTATTTATTTGACCAGCGTTACAGGTATATCAGTTAAATGTACAACCTGATTGGCAATTGAACCCAATACTAAATTTGCAAATGCGCCCATGCCGCGACTTCCCATCACGATACTATCGCATGCGTGGGTCTTTGCATAATCTACTATGGTTCTAGCGATAGGGCCAGTTTCTGCGTGTTGAATATATTTTAATTCAGCCTTCTCTAACAGTGCGCAAGCTGATTTGAGTAGTTTTTTGGCCTCAATCTGTTGTGCTTTTTCAATCAGATCAGCGTTAATTAGAGGGAATTCGCCAAGTGGCAATATGATAGGTTGCACATTGAGAACATGAATTTCTGCTTGTAGACCTTGTGTGCTTGATTTAATGACATGTTTTAGAGCATGACGAGCTTGCTTAGAACCATCAATAGGGACAAGGATTGAATACATTTTCGTTGCCTTTTCGCTTAATTTAAAACTATTTTGAGGACTTTAATAAAATGCTAAATCAAATTTTTAGTCACTTCAATCTCAGCCTCAAGCCAGTCTTCCTCAATCCCCTCTGGACTAAAGTTTCTTCGTTGGGCTCTGTAATAAGCATTATCGGCGATCATCTTCTTAAGCTCATCTTCACCCGCTTTATAGGTAGCCGTTACTTTTTTTAATGCTTGTGGCTTGGTGGTAACTAGTTTCTTTTCTTTAACTACACCAATTGCGGGCACCTTTTTTTCCGTCACTAGTTTTTGATCTGCTATTTTCTTTAAGATCGTCATTTTTTATCTTCTTTGATTAACTAACTTACTGTAAAAACTTCATTATTAAATGTGTTCAATAAAGTGCAGCAACAAACATTTATGACTAAATGAATATTATGTTTAGACTTGGTTCTTTTTTTTGATCTAAGTCAAACTTGTTGTAAATTGACCTAACCCTTTTAATAGTTTATTGTATTTTTAATTAAAAAAGATGAAATTAAATTTATCGTGTAATTGAATAAATTAAACTAAAAAATTGCTTGAAAATTTTTCACAAATAATCTTTGCCTCGCCTACTGTGTTTTTCTGCAATTAACTTCGCAGTTTTTTCGTGCAAAGGATGTAAACTTACTAGCGATGAAAGTTTTTTATTTTTTAGCAATAATGTTCAGCCTTGTAGCTTGCCAGCAGAAGCAACATCCAGCAACGCCATCTATTGTTTTTGCTATTGCACAAGCACCCCTCAATTTAGATTCACGTTATGCGACAGATGCAGGTTCAGAAAGGCTTAATCGTCTCCTGTATCGTGCATTAGTAGACTTTGATATGCAATCTAAACCTATTGCCCAATTAGCAAGTTGGCAAATAGTCAATTCCACCCAATATAGATTTACGTTAATCAAATCCCCTGCTCATTTTCATAATGGCATGATGCTCACTGCAAAAGATATCGCTGCGACCTATCAATCCATCTTGAAGCTCAAAGACTCTCCACACACTGCAGAATTTTCCAATATTGCGCGAATATTAGTAATAGATGATCGTACCCTAGATTTTTATCTTCAAAAGCCAGATGCACAGTTTGTAGCCAAGTTGATTATAGGTATTTTACCTGCACCACTCATTGCTAAAGGCTATGATTTTTCACATGCACCTGTGGGAAATGGCCCGCTCAAACTGGTTTCGTGGAATCATCAGTTGATTTTAGAACGTCTTTCTGATCAACAGCGTATCAATCTGATTGAAGTGAAAGACCCTACTGTAAGAGTATTAAAGTTACTCCGTGGTGAGGTTGACTTGTTGCAAGGTGATTTGCAACCAGAGTTGGTGAAATACCTTCAAACCAAGCCTGAGTTAGTAGTTAAAACTAGTTCAGGCAGTAATTTTTCATATCTTGGTTTTAATTGCAATGATACCAAACTAAAAAATCCTCTAGTGCGGCGTGCTGTTGCGCATGCTATAGACCGTGCTGCGATAACTGAGTTTGCATTAGTTAGCGCTAGTCGTGAAGCTGAGGCTATTTTGCCACCCGAACACTACGCTAATCATAATTCCATCTCCTTAGTCCCTTATAATTACAACCCAGCTTTATCTAAGGAATTATTGCTTCAATCAGGTATTAAATTACCATTAAAACTGGTCTATAAAACTTCCACAGATGCTCAGAAGGTTCGTATTGCCACAATTTTGCAGGCTCAAATGGCTCCTGCAGGCATACAGTTAGAAATACGTAGTTTAGATTGGGGTACGTTTTTCGAAGATATAAAACAAGGCCAGTTCCAGTTGTATGGACTGACTTGGGTTGGCATTAAAACGCCGGAGATTTATGCAAAATCTTTTGCCAGCGATAACATACCACCTAATGGTTTTAACCGCGGACATTATGCGGATAAAGAGCTAGATCAACTGTTGGAGAAAAACGACTGGCTAGCAGCGACTGAACGCATTCATGAGCAATTACCCTATGTGCCACTATGGTATGAGGGACAGTTTGTAGCTATGGCTAAAAATATTACACATTATTCTCCTAAGCCTGATGGTAACTGGGATGATTTAGCTACAATAAGCAATTATGCACATTGAAATCTCTATTTCGCAGCAAACACTAAATCTCTTTGATGAAAATGGGCTGCTGGTCTCTAGCTACAGCGTCTCTACTGCAACTAAGGGAGCTGGGTGCGTGAAGAAAAGTGAATGCACGCCGATAGGAAACCATATTATTCGCGCCAAAATAGGGTCAGATGCTTTGCATAACACTGTATTCGTTGGGCGCAGAGAGACTGGTGAAATTTTTACCCCTGATTTGATGGCTATGCATCCAAATCGTGACTGGATTTTGTCAAGAATTTTATGGTTATCTGGCACCGAGGTTGGAAAAAATAGACTTGGTAATGTCGATACTATGCAACGTTATATTTATATTCATGGCACACCTGAAGGCACATCAATGGGGAAAATAGGCTCGCATGGGTGCATTCGAATGCGCAACGTCGATATTGTTGAGTTATTTGATTTGGTTCCAGTTGGCACCTCGGTATTGATTAAAGATGATTAACAAGTTAAGTGGAATAGCTGTCGTCATTTTTGGTGTCTTTTTACTCACTTTCCTATTGATACATTTGGTGCCGGGAGATCCGGTAGAGGTTATGCTGGGGGAGTCGGCAACTCAGGTGGATCGCTTGCAATTACGCACTGAGCTAGGACTAGATCAACCCCTAATACAACAATTCGCAACCTATATGACCAAGATCTCTCAGGGCGATTTTGGGCAGTCAATACATAGCAAAACCTCCATTGCTATACTCATTAAAACACGTTACCCAGCTACCTTGAAGCTCGCAGCTTTGGCGTTGTTGATAGGGTTAACTATAGGCGTGCCGCTAGGAATATATGCGGCACTAAAAGAGGATCATTGGCAGGATTTTATAGTGACTTTGATCTCGGTACGTTTATCAGCAATGCCTGCGTTTTGGTTGGGGCCAATATTAATACTGGTATTTGCCTTATATTTAGGTTGGTTACCAGTGAGTGGCATGGAGTCAAATATATCAATTATTCTGCCAGCACTCACGCTTGGCTTGGGTTTAAGTGCAATACTGACTCGTATGACACGCACAAGCTTACTTGAAGTACTTAGTGAAGATTATATTCGTACTGCTCGCGCTAAAGGTTTAAAGGAGTCAGCAGTGATTGGACGCCATGCATTACGCGCGGCTCTATTGCCTATTATCACCATTGTCGGTTTGCAAATGGGCAATTTATTAGCAGGTACCGTGATTACGGAAACCATTTTTAGTTGGGACGGGATTGGTCGATTACTGGTAGAAAGTATTGAGAAGCGAGACTATCCGGTAACGCAAGCATGCGTGCTTGTTGTAGCGCTCAGTTATGTGCTGGTGAATCAAATCACAGATTTGGTCTATCGATTAGCTGATCCTCGGGTTAGGGGCTAGTACTGATGAAAATTTTTGCGTTTTCCATATTGTTGTTTTGGTCGATTGCAGTTTTGATTGGGCGTTTGTTGCATCTGAACCCTGACATAATAGATCTGCATGCTACTTTAATCGCGCCTAGTGAACAATATTGGTTAGGGGCAGATGATTTAGGTCGCAGCTTATTAGCGAGGTTATTGCGCGGGGTTGAGGTGTCGTTTCTAGTAGCGATGATAGTGACTTTAGTTACCATGAGTATAGGTGTTTCTATTGGTGTGGTTTCTGGATTTTATGGCGGCAAAGTGGACCAAATATTGATGCAAATCACCGACATTTTCTTAGCTTTTCCAGGAATTTTGTTGGCGATTGCTTTTGCTGCGGTGCTGGGACCTGGTATTGTCAACTTAACGATTGCTTTGTGTTTAAATGGTTGGGTTAGTTACGCACGACTATCTCGTGGTCAAACTTTAAGTCTACGTAATCGCCAACATGTTTTGGCATCTGAGTCATTGGGTGCAAAAGACTCTCGTTTGATTATGCGGCATATCCTACCTTTGCTCACTTCAATTTTAGTGGTGGAAGCTACTTATAGCATAGCCAGTGTAATAGTTGCTGAAGCCAGCCTATCTTTTTTGGGTTTAGGTATACAAGCCCCTAACGCTTCTTGGGGCTCTATGCTAAGGGATGGGGTTCGTTATATGTTAGTTGCACCACATTACGTTTTGGTGGTGGGGTTGAGTTTAATGAGTTTGATCTTGGCGATTAATCTAGGCGGTGATTACCTACGTGTTGTGCTTAATGTTCAAAGTGATACTTAAATTATCAGCGCAATATTAACAATAAATAATACAAAAAAAGGCTAAGCATGTCATTAGGACCCATTATGTTAGATGTTGCCGGTACGGAATTAACCACCGATGATATTCGCCGTATTCAGCACCCATTGGTTGGTGGCGTGATCTTATTTAAGCGTAATTACCGCAGTAATGCGCAGTTAAAAGAGCTGACAGCCAGCATACATCAAGTGCGACAACCGCCACTATTAATTGCTGTTGACCATGAAGGTGGACGTGTACAGCGTTTTAGAGATGGTTTTACTAAAATCCCCCCTATGCGAGAGTTTGGAAAAATATGGGATCATAATCCTAAGCTCGCCAAAGGATTGGCAGCAGAAGCTGGATGGGTTTTAGCTGCAGAGTTAAGGGCTCATGGCGTAGATTTTAGCTTTACACCTGTGCTTGATATGGACTACGGTGATAGCTTGGTGATTGGTGATCGCGCTTTCCATCTAGATCCGCGTGCAATTAGTGATTTAGCTTTTGCGTTAATGCTTGGACTTAAGAAAGCGGGAATGGCTGCAGTGGGTAAGCACTTTCCTTGCCATGGTTTTGTGGTGGCAGACTCACACGTGAGCATGCCTGTGGATGAACGTGAGTTCGATCAAATAGCGCAACATGACCTGCAGCCATTTAGAATGTTGATTGACGATGGGATTCAGGCAATTATGCCTGCACATGTTGTTTACTCAAAAGTAGACAATAAGCCTGCTGGGTTTTCAGTACCTTGGCTACAGAAAGTGTTAAGAGAAAGATTAGGCTTTAATGGTGCGATATTTAGCGATGATTTGAGTATGGAAGCAGCTAGTGTTGGGGGTGATGTCACAACCCGTGCTTTGGCGGCACTTAATGCTGGCTGCGATATGGTTTTGTTATGTAATCAGCCACAGATGGCAAATGAGTTACTGGAGAACTTGCAATGGAACATTTCAGCACAAAGCTTAAGTCGCTTAGCTCGTATGCATGGTCGCAAGCATCCGCCAAGCCTAGATGCCTTGCGAGAAGATGCTGAGTTTGTACATGCAGTACATCAGGTAGTAAAAGTGGGGGTTACAGAAGGTGAATTATTTCAAACACGCTAAGCGTTATGTCATATGTCGCAAATTAGCACTTGAAACTTTACTATTAAGTCGCTATCTTAGTTGGGTATGTAATTTAGTTTTTAATTTATTAAAAGGAGTTAAATAATGTTTGACAACTCATCAGCTCTAGATCGCTCACAGTCTTCACAAGAATTGACCAATAAGGTCTTACGCAATACCTATGCGTTGTTAGGTCTTTCATTAATACCCACAGTGATTGGTGCCTATATTGCGGTTAATATAAATTTTTCTTTTGCACAGCAACATCCGTTTTTATTTGCAATTGGTGCTATGGCGGTTATGTTTGGAATGTTTTCTGCTATTACAGCAAATCGCAATAGCAGTGTTGGTGTGGTTCTGTTGCTTGCATTGACATTCTTACTAGGCTTGATGTTGGGCCCAATTTTGCAGGTTGCTTTACATCTTCGTAATGGTGTTCAGATAGTAGGCTTAGCAGCAGGTGGAACTGGCATTATTCTATTAACTTTATCAGGTATTGCAACGACGACCAAAAGAGATTTTAGCTTTATGGGTAAGTTCTTGATGGTGGGTATCATCTTGCTTATTGTCGCTTCACTAGCGAATATTTTCTTACAAATACCAGCAATGACCTTAGCAATGTCTGCAATAGGCGTGCTTTTGTTTTCAGGCTTTATTTTGTATGATGTAAGCCGCATAGTGAATGGTGGTGAAACTAACTATGTGATGGCGACTTTAAGCTTATACATGAGCATTTATAATTTGTTTACCAGCTTGTTGCAGTTATTAATGGGCACTATGGGTGGCAATGATTAAGCTTTAGAAATAGCGTGATGAATAAGCCGGTATTAAGTCGGCTTATTCAGTTTATTTTCCTTACGGCGTATGGCAAAGAATTTAGTGAGTACTTGAGCGCATCTTTCTGCCATAACGCCGCCAGTTACAGTTGTATGGTGGTTAAGCTTTGGCTCGTTCATAAGATTAATCACACTTCCACAAGCCCCAGTTTTTAGGTCTTGAGCACCAAATACAAGGCGGGCAAGGCGTGCGTGTTGAATAGCGCCACTACACATGGCACAAGGTTCTAATGTCACATATAGCGTGCAATCAGTTAAGCGGTAGTTGTTTAAATGAAGTGAAGCTGAACGTATGGCTTGAATCTCAGCATGTGCAGTAGGGTCATGACTAGCTATTGGTGCATTGCTGCCGTATCCAATAATGATGCCATCTTTAACAATAATTGCACCGACGGGTACTTCACCTGCTTTTGTTGCATGTTCTGCCATTTGCAACGCTAGTTGCATGTAAGCTTCATCCGACGTGGCTATTTGATTCATGAGAGTAGAATTTTGAACATTAAATGTTTGAATAATTTGTCCTGAATTAGCGGCTATTAGTCACAGTTTCATAATATTAGTATGGTAAATTATAGCAATATAACTAGCCAAAACGGATTCAATCTAATTGAATTTATAAAAAGGTTTTAAGTATGAACTCTGCAAAAACACATATAAGAAGATCTTCTGAACGCGGTCACGCTAATCATGGTTGGTTAGATAGTTACCACTCATTTTCTTTTGCTAATTACTATGACCCTGCGCATATGGCCTACTCAGTATTACGGGTAATTAATGAGGATATAATTGACCCTAGTCAAGGCTTTGGCATGCATCCACATAAAGATATGGAGATTATTACCTACATGCTTCAAGGAGAGTTGCAGCATAGAGATAGTTTGGGAAATGGTTCGGTCATTAAAGCTGGCGATGTTCAGCGCATGACTGCTGGCAAGGGTATAGTCCATAGTGAATTTAACGCATCTAATACAAATAGCGCACATTTGTTGCAAATTTGGATCTTACCGGACCATCAACGGTTAATGCCGTCTTATGAAGAGAAGTGTTTTAGTCAAGAGCAAAAGCAAGATCGTTGGTGTCTGATTGTATCGCTAGATGGTCGTGACAACTCCTTGCAGATACATCAAGACATGTCTTTATATGCGTTGGTTTTATCAGCTAATAAGTCATTAGACTATCAAGTAAAAGCGGAACGCAGTACCTATATTCAAGTAGCAAGGGGTGCGCTGGAAATTAGCGGACATTTCTTGGAGGCTGGTGATGCATTGATGATTGATGCGGACACGATGGCCAGCACACTAGTATTTTATGCTAGCAAGCAAACTGAAGTGCTATTGTTTGATTTACCTGCTGAAGAGCGCTAGATAATGGCTAGAATGAATTAAGACATAAAACAATTAACTGAATTACTCACAAAGTAAGTTCAGAGTAAGAATAAATTTTTTAAAATGACATAAAGCGGAGCTAAGCATGACCAAAACAGTAGATTTATTCAGCCCAGTTAATTTGGGATCGATCGCACTTAAAAATCGTATGGTGATGGCGCCACTTACTAGAAATCGTGCTGTGGAGGGTGGGGTGCCGCAACCACTTAACGTTACTTATTATGAGCAACGTGCTTCTGCAGGTTTAATCATTACTGAAGCGACACCAATTTCAGCCATGGCGCATGGTTACCCAGCATTACCAGGTATTTATACTGAAGCGCAAATTGCTGGTTGGAAAAAAGTGACCGATGCAGTGCATGCTAAGGGCGGAAAAATAGTAATACAACTTTGGCATGTAGGTAGAATCTCACATCCAAGTTTATTGCCGAATGGTGCTTTACCAGTCGCACCATCTGCGATTAAACCCGATGGTAAAGCTTTTACTTATCAAGGTTTGGTAGATTATGTCGAGCCACGCGCACTGGAGGCGAGTGAGTTGCCGTTAATAGTGGCAGAATATATTCACGCAAGCCAATCTGCGCTAAAAGCAGGATTTGATGGAGTTGAGATTCATGCAGCCAATGGCTATTTAATTGATCAATTTTTGCGTGATGGCACGAATAAGCGTACTGATAATTATGGAGGCAGTATTGAAAATAGAACTCGCTTTTTATTAGAAGTAAC
>Ga0316221_1001301_pt1 | contig 26813 bp, 20 predicted proteins | sample TBH18007metaG_FD_206003 | JGI IMG/M metagenome (GOLD analysis project Ga0316221, IMG submission 206003) | Freshwater microbial communities from Trout Bog Lake, Wisconsin, USA - TBH18007 | ecosystem: Environmental > Aquatic > Freshwater > Lake > Hypolimnion/Profundal zone | place: USA: Wisconsin... | reverse complement strand
CTAGTGGACTGTAACAGTTAAACCCGGAGTGATGCGCTTGCTTAAATCGCAGTACTTCCATTTCACTGGCTTGGGTTCGTCGTTGTATTTGCGGATGTAACGCATAAGTTTTCTCTTGAGGTCTGAAACGGAAGTGAATACACCGCGGGCAATGACATCGCGCTCAATTTTTGCGAACCAAAGTTCGACTTGATTTAACCATGACGAGTACGTTGGAGTGAAATGCATATGAACATTGGTGTGTTGTTCCAAGAACGCGGCGACGAGCTTGGTCTTATGCGCAGAGAGATTGTCGGCGATGACGTGGATTTCCTTGCGCTTCGGCTGGTTGGCGACAATATCGGTGAGGAAGGCGACGAACTCTGCCGACGTATGATTGTTTGCCGTCTTTCCAAGTACCTCACCCGTCTTGGTATTGAAAGCAGCGTACAAGGACAACGTCCCATGCCTGTAGTATTCAAAACCATGTCGCTCTGCGCGTCCCGGCGACAGTGGCAAGACCGGATCTTTACGGTCCAGCGCCTGAATCGCCGTCTTTTCATCAACACAGAACACAGCGGCATTCTGGGGTGGATTCAAATACAGACCAATTACATCAGCTGCCTTGGTCTCAAAGTCTGGATCATTCGACGTCAAATAACCTTCCACTCGATGCGGCTTGATTCCGTGCTTGGCCCAGATGCGTGCGATTGTCATATGAGAAATCCCGTCACCGAGTTCTGCTGCGAGCTTGCGACTCGACCAATGCGTCGAACCATCGGCCGGTTTGTGTTTCGTCGTACGCGCCAGCACGCGAGCCTCAATCTTATCGGTGACCTTAAATCGCTCGCGTCCCGTATGTCGCGAGTAAAGTCCAGCAAGGCGTTCTGCAGTAAAACGCTTGCTCCACAAGTCGATAAAGTCATTGCAGCAACCGAGTTTTTCTCGAATATCTGCCCAAGTATGCCCGTCGGAAAGCAACAAAATCAGACGCGCTCGGCGCGCCACATCAGCCCGAAGATTGCGAGCAGAGACCTGTCGCTGAAGTTCAATGCGTTCACTGTCGGTAAGTATCATGATGACCTCCATGAACATAATAATACTCCGATTTTATCTGTTACAGTCCACTAGTTGTAAAAGGACAGGTCGCCTTCGCTACCGAAAAAAATTACTTCGACAATACCGACCGTAACGATGTTCTTGCAGGCGGGGTCCGACTGATTCCAATCCACACCACAAAAGGTACCTTCAATGTCTGGACCAAGCGCACAGGGAATAATCCGGCGATCAAAGTGTTGCTGCTGCATGGCGGTCCCGGTGTCACGCATGAATACCTCGAAGCGTTCGACAGTTATTTTCCAGGTGCCGGCATAGAGTATTACTATTACGATCAGTTAGGTTCGGCCTACAGCGACCAGCCGGAGATTGCGGAACTGGTCGACCTCTCACGTTTCGTCGAAGAAGTCGAACAGGTGCGAATTGCACTTGGGTTGACCGACAAAAATTTCTACCTGTATGGTCATTCCTGGGGCGGGTTGCTGGCAATCGAATATGCGCTGAAGTACCAACAGAATCTCAAGGCACTCGTCATTTCAAATATGATGTCCAGTGTTCCTGCGTATAACGCCTACGCCGAAAATGTCATCATGCCCGCGATGGATCAAAGCGCACTTCGCGAAATCAAGGAACTCGAAGCGAAAAAAAAATACGATGACCCTCGTTACATGGATTTGCTGATGCAATTCCACTATGCGGACCACGTGCTGCGCATACCTGTCAATCAATGGCCGAACCCGGTCATGCGTTCATTCAAACATCTCAACCCGAATGTTTATATACCGATGCAGGGACCAAGCGAACTGGGTGCAAGCGGCGCATTGGCGCACTGGGATCGCACGGCCAATTTGCCTGAAATTACTGTTCCGACTCTGGTCATCGGTGCACGCTACGACACGATGGATCCGGCCTATATTGAAATGATGTCTGAACAGCTTAAAAATGGGCGCTACCTGTATTGCCCCAAAGGCAGCCATATGGCACTGTATGACGACCAGCAGGTATATTTCGACGGATTGATTCAATTTATCCGCGATGTGGGTAAAAACTGATTACGAAAACTTACAGATCAAAACAGCTGTTCAGCGCCGGTTTCCCTTCAAATCGATCCCTGATCCAGGCCAGCTGATCTGGTGTGGACAATTCCATGACCGGATCATGATCAAGTCCGGGATAGGAACGCAATGTCAGCTGCACACCATGCCGGCACGCCTTTTGCACCGTATCTTTGAGCATCGGAAATGGCACCGACAGATCGGCTTCGCCGCCTATCACAAACAGCGGTTTGCCGACCGGAAGTTCGGCCAGCTGATCGACGTTGAACAAATGCTGTAATGCCGGTGCGTCGCTCCAGTTCGGTTGCAGCAGCGGCACGGCCGGCAGCTTCAGAAAACTGGCATAGGCGTGCAACCAGCAGCCATTTTTTGTGACGTCCTCGTATTTCTGCAATGCCGGTCCGCTCAGCATGTCGGCCGGCTTGAATCCGCCGTCCGAGGAAGCACCGGCAGCAAACGCCATAAAAGGAAGATAAAAGCTCGCCGCACCGGCATTGCCGCCGGCCATTTCCGTCAACGCCCTGTGCAGCTGCAGCGCACCGGCTACCGATACCGCACCCAGATAATCCGGATCCTGCCTTTCTGTTTCCGCTTCAGCCACACCCCACGCCGCCAGCCCGCCCTGCGAGTGCCCATCCACCACCCATTTTTTACCGAGTGACGGTACCGCGGCCCGGGCTGCCGGAATCGAATAAATCACATCATTGGTCTGGGCAATTTTGTTGACGTACTGATGCACCCCATTGGTTCCAAGTCCGTGGTAGTCGGTCGCCACGACGGCGTAACCGGCGCGCACCATCGGCATCAATCCTTCTTCGCCGTAGTACACATCTTTCTGCAGTGACGGTGCGCACATGCGTGCCACGCCGCTGGTGCCGTGCGCCCAGGCGATCACCGGCCAGCCGCCGGCTGGCGCTGTACCGGCGGGAATCAGCACGACGCCCGATGTCACGGTATCGCGCTGGTCGGCATCCAATGAGTGGTACAGAATCCGCACCGCGCCTGCGCCTTTGGGAAGGGAATAGCCGCCGAATTTTTCCATCTTCAGCAAATCGCCCGGTTTGCTGGCGGCGATCGATGCGGGCGCATTGTAGAGTGCAGTGCGCGGCAAGGTATTGCTGCGCTCCATGCGGATCGCTTCCGATACCGATTTGGGCAAATCGGCATCATCAGCCATGGCGCCGTGACTGATCGCCATCAGCATGAAAGTCATTGCAGCGGACTGTACAGCGCTCATCATCACAGCCCCACACCAAATACCTGCTTACCGCCAAACATCGTAGCCAGCACTTTGGCACCCTTGAGTTCTTCTGCACTGACAACCAGAACGTCGCGGTCTACCAGCACCAGATCGGCACGCTTGCCCGGTACCAGCGATCCGATCGACTTCGACTGGTTCAGTACATCGGCTGAATTTCTGGTATAGGCATACAGCATCGCGATGCGCGGCACCCGCTGTTCAGGGAACAGCACGCCTTTGGCGCCGAGGCGGGTCTCAGCCTGGTATATTGCTTCAAACGGCGCCGCGCTGGTCACCGGCCAGTCACTGGCCCCGGCGATTTCCGTTCCCATGTCGAGCAGACTTCTGGCCGGATACATGGTCAGGTACTCCTCGGGATCGAGGTAAGGTTGCACGATGTCGATGGTGCTGGGATCAGCCAGTGCCCACAGTAACTGAAGTGCCGCGATGACGTGGTTTGGAGCAAAACGGGACTGGTCTTGCGGCGCAACGAACTGGGCATGGGTCAGAACAAAGGGCAGTTTGCCGGACGGATTGGCTTTGCGCGCCAGCTCAAACGCATCCAGTGCCGATCTGACCGCCGCATCACCGAGGGCATGAATGTGCACCTGCAGACCGCGTTTGTCCGCCTCGGCAACCATGGCATTCAGGCTTGCCTGCCTGAACAGGGTCGGCACGGTCTGACCGGAATTGACATAGGGTTTCAGCATTGCGGCCGTCTGGGATGGATATTCAACGACGCCGTCAGCAAAAATCTTAATGCCGGGGATGGTGAGATTCGGAACATCCCTGAACTGCCTGCGCAATTTTTCCACGGTGGCGAGCTGACTGTTTCCGGCGTCCGGAGTCAGCACCGGGTAGGCAGCCACATGGGCGCTCAGTGCGCCGCTCTGAGCCAGTGCCTGATAAACAGGCAGTATGCCGGTGTCAGTCGGCGAGAGTGGTGCACCACTGACATAATCGGTTGCCGCGGCATCCAGCCAGCCGGTAATGCCTACGCTGTTCATATACTGAACTCCGGCATTGCCTGCGGCAATCATCAGTTCACCGGAAGGTTGCGGCAGGCTCTGGTCAATAATGCCCTTGCCGAAATCAACCACAAATCCGTTAGAAACATACGCGGTATCAAAACCAAAATATTTTTGTTTGTCAGCCGGCAGTGTGCGAATAAAGTCCGCAGTCAGCCCGGCCCGGGTACGCGCGGCGCTGTTGGCCCAGCCGGTGTGTCCGTCGGAACCGTTGAAGACGATCGGAATCGTTGCGTAGCGATCATGACTCAGTATCGCATCCAGCTCGGCCGCATGCGACCAGAAACCCAGATCGACATCGTGAATGATCAGCGTGTCGCCGATGAAGCTCTTCTTTGCGTCAATCTGCGCGTCAATGAATTTGACCAGCTCGGGGATCGAATCGCTCGTATCAGAGTAGCGCGACATAACCAGAGTCAGTCCGCCCATTACCGGATGGGCATGCGCATCGATCATGCCCGGCATCAGAAACTGTCCGTGCAGGTCCACCTTGCGTGCGGACTTTCCAGCGATTTTTTCCACTGCGGTTCTGGAGCCTACGGCCAGAATTTTTTCACCACGGATGGCTACTGCATCCGCGTACGGCGCGCTGTATTCAGCGGTAAATACATGGGCATTGAAATACAGGGTGGTCGCCACATCCGTCGTGCCTGCAGCGCCGGCTGTCAGTGCGACAGCCATTGAAACCATGCCGGCTACGGTAGTGCGGATCAGACGCGAAGTCGATCTTGGTTCAACTGATTTTGTGTACATTTTTTATCCTGTCGTGAGGTTTTCAATATCTGTAATTCACTGTCAAACCGATGGTACGCGGTCTCCAGCTCCGTCCAAAATACAGCGGTGAAGCAGTCGTATCGTGCTGATGCACCAATTGCGGTGCGGAGTTCAATGCATTATTGATGAACATTGCGCTGTCCCATCCGTTCCAGCGCGCACCGGCACGCAAGCCCATGATTTTGGTTTCCGGTGCATCGATCGCGTTCGGGTCGTACCCGCCGTTGTTCGGATCCTGACCCGGCGTCTGGCCAACCTGGCGGGTATTGAGCTGATAGTCAGCATGCAGATACGGCTTCATGTCATCCAGTCCGGGGACTTTGTAGTCCGCTGCAAAGGTGAAATTCCAGGGGGTGGTCGTCAGATAATCGCCTTTATTGACAATTGGAGCACCGATGCCAGTGGTGCCGGCAACAACGGTCTGACTGTAACGCGCATTGGTGTAGGCCACATCCATGGTCAACATCAGACTGGCAACCGGTTTGAAACGTATCGAGGTGTCGGCACCCTTGCTGATGGCCGAGCCCAGATTGGCCGCAAACTGATTGCCGCAGTTGGGCAGATAAACGCTTTGCTGGATATTCTTCCAGTCCACGTAAAATGCGCTGCTGTCAATCTGCAGACTGCGATTGAGCAGTGAATTTTTGGACCCGATCTCATAGCTCCACAGCGAATCTGATTTGTAGGTATTGGGGGCACTGCTCAGACCAAGCGTCTGCAGATCGGCCGCGCACAGCACACCCAGATCCGGATTGATGCCACCCACCCTGAAGCCTTTGGCCGCTGACACATAAAACAGATCGTCGCCATCCGGTTGCCAGGACAGGCCAATTTTGGGAGTGACCGGGGTCTCATTGAGCGACGAGGAAACCGATGACGGCACCGGTCCGACCAGCGGCCCGGCAAAATACTCCTGACCCGTCGAATGGATACTGGCCACCCGCAGGCCGGTGGTGAGCTTGATGGTATCGGTCAGATTCAGATCGGTCTGCCCAAACAGGGCAACCTGTTTGTCGATGGCCCGATACGGCGCCGAATAAACCAGCTGCCCGTCCGGTAATCCCGGGAACGTTGACATACCCAGCGTAGTCATCAGTGCCAGGTCATTCATCATCTCGGTGGTATTTTCATCCTGACGTGACAGGAACAGACCCGCTACCCAGGTCAGCTTCGCCTTGGGGTCGGCTGACTGCAGTTTCAGTTCTTCAATCACATTGCGTTGGGTATCGGTGAAGGAGGCTGAACCGGTGCCGCCGGCGCTGCCCGGTCCCGTCGCATACGGATTGCCAAGAAACAGCGTGCCGAGGAACTGGGTATAGTCACTGACCCCGCTCTGATTGCGCGTGAAATAGGAGGTCGACGAAGTCAGCTTTGACCAGCCCAGATCCGAATTGATCTTGACTGCCCACAGCGTGAACGGATCATTGCTGGAATCGGGCTGTGCATTGCCATTTAAAAATTTGCCGTTGGCCGGATCAGACAATGACTCCCAGTAAGCGCTGGTGTCATTGAGTTTCAATTCCTGGTGATATACCGAAGCGACTATGCTGGTGTCTTTGCTGGTTGCGACTTTGAGTGCCAGACGTGCCGTATTGGTATCCTGCCAGTTGGCGTTCGACTGGGCCGTGCCAGTGACCAGATTGGTGAGCGGGTCGACATTGACCCGGTCCACATAACCGCCATCATGACGCGTGGACACCGACAGACGCAGACCGACCACATCCGGCACCAGCGCTTCGCCGATGGCTGCACCGGCTTCATAACTGGGTGCGCCATGTTTGGTTGACGCGGTTTCGGTATGCACATACAACGACTCTTCACTCAGGCTGGGTTCAGGCTGAATGAAGCGCACTGCGCCGCCTTCCGATCCGGCACCGAACAGGGTGCCTTGCGGCCCACGCAGCATTTCCACCCGGTCCAGATCAAACAGGGCCGGGAATGGCGCCACCGAACCGAAAGAAAGATGGCGGGTCTGAATCGGCGTGTCATCAATATAAACGCCGGTCGTTGAGGCGCCGGCGCTGGAGTAAACGCCCCGCACGGTAATTTCGGAATCTTCATCGTTATAGTTACCGGTCGCGGTGGTGGCGCTGCGGCTGAAGTTCACACCGTGCATGATGCGGGTCAGGTCATCGATGTTGCGGATACCTTCATTGTCGAGCTGTTGCGCCGAAATCGCCTGCACGCTGGCCGGGGTATCTTTCAATAAGGTGGCGCGCCGTTGCGCTGTGATGGTTACCTGCGCAATTTCACCCGAAGTGTCTGCAGCCGGTTTCTGTTTTGCCGGCTCCTGTGCCGGCTGATCATCCGACAGGGCAGCCACCGGATAGCCGGACATCGACAGGAACAAGCCGAGCGCGCAGGCAGAGCCAACCTTTTTAGTCTTTTTCATTTACCCAATTCCCCCTGAAATAGTCACCCAATGTTTGACCACAGTCGTGATCAGAAAAGCATTCAGGGCAGATAAACGCCCTGAATTATTTTGCTCTGAGGTGATCTTAGCTTTGGGTTATGTGGCTTCATACCCTGCAGATGCTAGGGGGAACAACATATTGGGGAACACCCGCCAGTTAAATTTCGATCGCAGTTAACCTTTCCAGATTTGTCGAATCTTCCCGGTCATAATACCGGCGTCGCGATGCAGATAACTGGTGGCAATCATCAGTTTGGCGCCGGTCTGGGCAGCAAGGGGAAACATTTTTCGCAGCACTGACCCGCTGCCCCATTGATCAGGCCTGATGATGGAAAGTCTGTCCGTATGCGTCGTGGGATTTTTGTCATATAACGCCTGACGTTGTTCCAGAACACTGATATGTTGTTTGATGGCGGCCAGGCGCGCGCAGGCCGCTCTCATTTCATTGACGGAAAATTTCAGAGGCCGCATGATTGCAATCACGTCTGCAGCACTCATGGCTTTGAATTTTTCGACCATTTCAGTATCCATCACAGGTGGCAGCATGACACCTTGCACTGCGAGTTGTCCTCCATTTCGCATATATTCCATTGCGCCTCGTCTGCCCCATTTTTCGGCCGGCCAATTGTCGACGAGCGCTTTCTGACGCTTGCCCAGTACCCGAACGTTCTCATGATAGTCATCATTTTCCCGGCTTGAAACCAATTGATGAGGATGGGTAATCGACGCTCCGCCACAAACATCGCTGTCAATTCCGGCCACTTTTCCGGTAGCCGGGTCAATAAAATAATTACCTGAATGTCGGTCCGCCTGGCCTGTCAGTGCATCCAGCAGTTGCAGCTGCACGGCGCTGCGCAGGGTTACCGGATTGCATGCCAGCCTGGAAATGTTTCTGTTGAGGGTCGCCCGGTCTTGTGGACTGCCACACGCTGCCAATCGATCGGCGCACGACTTTCCTGGTGCCTGTTTCATTGCATAGCCTGGCTGACCGAATTGATCGACAGTCAGTACGGTCTCGGGAACGACATCAAATCCAAGCGCTTGCGACACATGACAGGAAAATAGGGCTCTGTAGCCCAAACGATGATCCCTGACCAAAATTCCAGATACCAATCCTGCAGCGCCGACATCCGGATCAACCCGATCCGGCTTGAAAAAATAGGTACCACTGTCACGAAAAACAATCTTGGTTACCTCGGAAAGCTTGCCACCGGAAGCCTTGCTGAACGAGTAAATGGGTTCCGTGTCGAGGCCTTGATGTTGCAGCGGCAGTTGCGGTCCTTCCGACTGGCAGCCTTTTCTGAAGGCGGTTTGAAACGCCCATTCGGCAGGATCAATCGTGACACCGAGACGTTCAAAGGCATCCCGGTCCGAGACCATTTCCTGCTGCATTTTAATTTGAATTTCCCGAAGCGACTTGAATTGAGCATCCAGGTCCAAAGTCACATACCCTTGGGTCGCGTCCCACCGACTGGCGACGACGTGGGTTTGTCCAAACCGCTGCGTTTCAGTAAGCGTAATGTCGCCATCTTCCAACTCCAGGGTGATCGATTTTGCATTGGTCAGATCAGCAGCGTTGGCAATTTCAGCAGCGAACTGTGCAAAACATTTCGCCTCATGATCGCGTTTGCTTTGACAATAACAGTAGTAGGCCAAAGAACCACCCAACGTGGGCAGAAATGTCAAGGCGAGAAGTACAGTGGTGCACACTGACCGTTGGGGTTTGATTGAATTTAATGAATGCGTATCTGCCCGATGAGCGATTCCCTGATTGACTGTACTTAAACTTTGCATGGCGACCAATTTCTTGTAAATCAAAAAAAGTCGCCATTCTGCCCAAACTGTTCGCATTTCGAATCAGGCTTTACCCTGACTGGACGCTAAAGACCAATAAATTTATAACGACGCAAGTTGCAACGAGGCGATATTTTCCGTGACACTATTGAGGAGATTGCGGCTGACATACGCACTGCACGCGCGGATCAACGCAAATAGATCGCCAGACAATGCGACTGGTACTTGACACCAATGTTGTAGTCGCAGGAATGCTTTGGCATGGGCTGCCACGCCAACTGCTAAATTGGACCATCGATAACCGAGTTATAGAAAAATGAACCTGCCACAATGTCGGCAAGGTTTATTTTTTACCCAGCGCATTCCCCAATTCAATTTTATTTTTCACATCCAGCTTGGCATAACACTGCGCCAGATAAGACCGCACCGTGCCGGGTGACAGGTTGAGCGTGGCTGCGATTTCTTTGTAGGAGCTGCCTTTGGCAAACGCCAGCGCAACCGCTTCTTCCCGGGGCGTCAGTACCGAGGCGCGCACCGGGCCGCATTGCAGCCGGATCTGACCACCTGAACTTTTTGCATTCCAGATATTGACACTTTTGCCGCGGAAAATTTCATTCTGATCCTGAGCAAATAGACGCTGCAGGCGGCCCGGCAAAACATGGCCGTCCCAGTCTGGAAATTCAAAGTGCAATTTATCGACAAAGACCGGGCTGATCTCAATGATGCGACCATGTCCATCGATCAGGCAGGCGTCCGGAATATGCTCCGATGATTCGCTGGCCAGATTCAGGCGCAGATTGATCGACCAGGCCTGCGCCAGATGCGCAACCACCGACTGCATTAACAACCGGTCTGCTTCACTGAATGCGGGTCCCGGCGCATTGCGAAATACAGATATAAACATGCCGACACCACTGAGCGGATCCTTTTTCATGCAGGTCATGGAAAAGTGCAGAAGATACTTGCGGTCGAAGTCATTCATGGCAGCGCTGCTGGCTACGTCGTCTTCATTCAAGACGATCGTTTCCCCGTCCATCATGTCGATAATGCCCACCAGTGGATCCTGATCGGCAACCTTGGCATAGTCAGCGATAAAATCCGGCCCCAGCCGGTACAGCGACGCCTGCGCAATCACCAGCCGGTTTTTTTTGTGCATGCCGGTGCCCCACCATGCCGAGTCAATTTTCAGCAGTACTTCAAGCAACGGAAACACCCTGGCGCGAAATTCATCCACCCGCACCCGACCGGCAACGGCATACAGTGCGAGCAAAAACGCACTGAGTTCATCGTCACCCGGTTGACCATCTGCGCTGCGCGCTGCGTTCAATTCAACACTCCTGATTGCCCAAATAAAAACGGCCTGAGTCCTGTGTCATACAGAAGTCAGGCCGTTCGCCAAGCCGTGTTTGACAGAGCTTAAACAACGGCTCCGTCAGTTTCATCTTTGGCCTTGATCGGCTTGATCAGATCTTCACGTTTCACGCCCAGCCACATCGCAATCGCGGCAGCCACAAACACCGAAGAATAAATACCGAAGCAAATACCAATAGTCAGCGCCAGCGAAAAACCATGCAGGGTTGCGCCACCCAGGAAGTACATCGACAACACCATCATCTGGGTACAGCCGTGCGTGATGATGGTGCGCGAAATCGTGCTGGTGATGGCATTGTTGATCACTTCGGTGACCGTGGTCTTTCTTTGCTTGCGGAAGTTTTCCCGGATCCGGTCGAAAATAACCACCGATTCATTGACCGAATACCCCAGTACCGCCAGTACCGCTGCCAGTACCGACAGGCTGAATTCCCACTGGAAGAACGCGAAGAAGCCGAGAATGATCACCACGTCATGCAGGTTGGCGATAATCGCCGAGACCGCATATTTCCATTCAAACCGGATTGCCAGATAAATCGCCACGCCGACAATCACCATGATCAGGGCATACAGACCATTGGTGAACAGTTCTTCACCGACCTGTGGGCCAACAATTTCCACACGTTTTTTAACGACGCTGGCATCGTTCTGCTGCAGGGCGGCGAGCACGGCATCGGTCTGCTGCGCGGCGGTCAGGCCGGTTTTTGGTGCCGGCAACCGGATCAGCACATCCTGGGCGCGCCCGAAGATCGACACGCTGGTGTCATGAAAGCCCAGGCTTTCCAGAGTCTGTTTGACCTGTTCGACATTGGCTGCCTGACTGTAACTGACTTCCATTTGCGTGCCGCCAGTGAATTCAATCGACAGATTCAGGCCGCGGTGCAACAGAAAAAATACGGCAGCAACAAAGGTCAGCGCTGAAATGGCATTGAAGATCAGCGCATGGCGCATGAACGGGATGTCTTTTTTAATGCGGAATAATTCCATGATAAATCCTAACTATTTATTCGTAGGCTGGGATGAAATCCCAGCATTGCAAGCGTTGAAGCTGGGATGGCATCCCAGCCTACTTTTATCTTAATCAGCAGGTTTCCAGATCTGACCAATGGCGACCGTGGTCAGCTTGCGTTTGCGGCCATACCAGAGATTGACCACGCCGCGCGACACGAACACCGACGAAAACATCGACGTCAGAATACCCAGACAGTGCACGACCGCAAAGCCGCGAATCGAACCCGAACCAAATACCAGCAATGCCAGACCAACGATTAACGTGGTGACATTCGAATCCAGAATCGTCGCCCAGGCACGCTCAAAGCCGGCCGAGATCGCCGCCTGTGGTGAATTGCCGGCGCGCAGTTCTTCACGGATCCGTTCATTGATCAGCACGTTCGAGTCAATCGCCATACCCAGCGCCAGCGCAATCGCTGCCATACCAGGCAATGTCAAGGCGGCCTGCATGAGCGACAGGGCTGCGACCAGCAACAACAGATTGAACGACAGCGCCATGACAGAAAACGCACCGAACAGCATGTAGTACACGATCATGAACACCGAAATCGCAATGAAACCGTACATGGTCGAATTCAGACCCTGCCTGACGTTTTCAGCGCCGAGCTGTGGTCCGATCACACGTTCTTCAATGATGGACATCGGTGCGGCCAGGGCACCGGCACGCAGCAGCAGTGCCAGATCGCTGGCCGCTTCAGTAGTGCCCATGCCGGTAATCTGGAATGACGAACTCAGTTCAGCCTGAATAGTGGCCACGGTCAGTACTTCGCCCTTGCCTTTTTCAAACAGCACAATCGCCATTTTTTTGCCGATCTTGCCGCGGGTAGCGTCACGCATCTTGCGTCCGCCGTCGCCGTTCAGATCGATACTGACTGCCGGTTGCTGATGCTGATCAAAGCTGGCTGAGGCACTGGAAATATATTCGCCGGTGAGCACGGGATCCTTGTACAGAATCACCGGAGCACCGCGGCCGACCTTGAACAGTTCGGAACCATACGGCACGGTCGCCGTGGCATCGGTACCGTCCAGAATCGATTCATCTTTCATGCGCACTTCCAGCGTGGCCGTGCGGCCGATGATGTCTTTGGCGCGCGCCACATCCACCACGCCCGGCAGTTCGACCACAATGCGGTCAGTACCCTGCTGCTGGATGATGGGTTCAGACACGCCGAGTTCATTGATGCGCTTGGACAGGGTGGCAATATTCTGTTTCACGCCGTCAGTCTTGGCCAGTTGCAATGCAGCCGGTTTGAGCGTTACGCTCAACATCAGATCGCTGCCCGGCGCAGATTCAACCACATCGGCATCACGCTGCTGATCCATGATCAGCGCCTTGGCTTTGGCGCGCAAGGCTTCATCTGCGAATTTGATATTGATCTGGCTGTCAGCGCGTTCGATACCGGAATGCCGGATATCCTTGTCGCGCAAGCCGGTACGGATGCTGGCCTGCATACCCTGCAGACGTTTGTTCAACACACCTGCGGTATCGACCTGCATCAGGAAATGCACACCGCCACGCAGATCAAGTCCGAGGAACATCGGCAGCGCGTGCATGCTTTGCAGCCAGGCCGGTGTATTCGACAGGGAATTGAACGTCACGCTGTACGACGGATCGGTCTGGTCGGGGTTCAATGTTTTTTCCAGCACTTCCTTGGCCTTGAACTGTGTGTCCGGATCAGTGAAGCGCGCTTTGACCGTACCCTGCAGGCCGTTGACTTCATAAAACAGTCCGGTAGTGGCCACGCTGGCTGCCTTCAAGGCATCTTCAATGCGCGTCTGCATGCCGGAATCCACTTTCACGGTCGATTTGGCACTGTTGATCTGCAGGGCAGGTGAAGAACTGTAAAAATTCGGCAGGGTGTACAGGGCACCGAACACGAATGCGATCAGGATAACGACGTATTTCCAGACGGGATAACGATTCATGATAAACAAATTTAAAGACTACATTAATAAAAAAACGGGGATTGAAAACAGCAAAGCGGGGAAGTACCCCGCTTTTTTATTGAATCGACTGTCAGTTAATCGCTTTGATTGAATCTTTCGGCAGCAGCATGGTCACTGCGCTTTTCTGCACCACCACTTCGGTATTGGCAGCGATTTCTACGGTGACGTAGTTGTCAGTGACTTTGGTGACCTTGCCCAGAACGCCGCCTGAGGTAATGACTTCATCGCCTTTTTTCAGGCCATCCATCATGGCTTTCTGTTCTTTCTGACGTTTCATCTGCGGACGTATCATCAGGAAATACAAGACCACAAACATCATGATGATCGGTAAAAAACTCATCAGGTTACCTTCAATGCCGGTGGCGCCGGCGGTTTGAGCATAAGCGTTCGATATAAACATAATTTCCTCGTGTGATATTTTGCAAAAACTTGATATGAGGCCCGATCCTTATTTTTAAAGCAATCTGCCGGGCTTGGACTAAATAAAGTTGGCTATTCTAGCACCACCCATCAAATCCCCCGCGCCCTATCTGCATGAAATTGCACAACAAACGCCGAAAATGTGTCGCCATCCAACGCATCCCGCATTTCTTGCATTAATTCCAAGTAATAGTGCAAATTGTGGATGGTATTCAGACGTGAACCCAGAATTTCTCCGGTGCGGTGCAAATGGTGCAGGTAGGCGCGGGAAAAGTTTTTGCAGGCATAGCAGCTGCAGGTGGCGTCCAGCGGAGCGGTGTCTTCCTTGTAGCGGGCATTTTTGATCTTGATATCGCCAAACCGGGTGAACATCATGCCGTTGCGGGCGTTACGGGTCGGCATGACGCAATCAAACATGTCGATACCGTTGGTCACGCCGGCCACCAGATCTTCCGGTGTGCCAACGCCCATGAGGTAATGTGGTTTATTTTGCGGCAGGCGCGGACCGATGTGCTGCAGCACGCGCAGCATTTCGTCCTTGGGCTCGCCGACCGACAGGCCACCGATGGCCACGCCGTCGAAATTGAGTTCTTCCAGTCCTGCCAGCGATTCATCGCGCAGATGGGTGTACATACCGCCCTGCACAATGCCAAACAGCGCATTCGGATTTTCTTCCCGGTTGAATTCATCCATAGAGCGTTTGGCCCAGCGCAGTGACATGCGCATGGACTTGGCGGCTTCAATGTCAGTGGCCGGACGACCGTCGATTTCGTAAGGCGTACATTCGTCGAATTGCATGACGATATCGGAATTGAGCACACGCTGGATCTGCATTGAAATTTCCGGCGACAGGAACAGACGTTCCCCGTTGATCGGGGAAGCGAACTTGACACCTTCTTCACTGATCTTGCGCATGGCACCCAGCGAGAATACCTGGAAGCCGCCCGAATCGGTCAGGATCGGCTGATCCCAGCCCATGAATTTATGCAGTCCGCCAAATTTTTTGATGACTTCCAGACCGGGACGCAGCCACAGATGGAAGGTATTGCCCAGGATGATCTGCGCTTCGATTTCCTTGAGTTCCAGCGGCGACATGGCTTTGACCGAGCCGTAGGTGCCGACCGGCATGAAGATCGGCGTCTGGATGACACCGTGATTGACTGTCACCTGACCGCGCCGGGCTGCACTGTGCGGATCTTTTTTGAGGAGTTTGAAATCGAGCATTTAGGCGTCTTTCCTGATTTGATTGGTCAACAGCATGGCGTCCCCATAGCTGAAGAACCGGTATTTCTCCGCAATGGCATGCGCATACGCAGCGCGGATTTCATCCACACCGGCGAAAGCCGACACCAGCATCAGCAAGGTCGATTTGGGCAGATGAAAATTGGTCACCAGACGGGTGACGGTCTTGAAACGATAGCCGGGTGTAATGAACAGTCTGGTGTTGGCATTGCCGGCTTCGAGCAGGCCGGACTGTGACGCCGATTCGAGCGCGCGCAGGCTGGTGGTACCGACTGCGATCACGTCACGACCGGTCTGCCGTGCCTGATGGATTGCATCGACGGTGGCCTGCGGCACGCTGTACCACTCGCTGTGCATATCATGTTTGGACAGATCCTCATGTCGCACCGGCTGGAAGGTGCCGGCGCCAACATGCAGCGTTACATAAGCGAACCGGATGCCTTTGACACGGCATTTTTCCAGCAGCGCTTCGTCAAAATGCAATCCGGCCGTGGGGGCAGCAACAGCGCCGGGATTTTTGGAATACACGGTCTGGTAACGGGTTTCGTCGTACGCATCCGGCGCATGTTCGATATATGGTGGCAGTGGCAGTCTGCCGTATTGTTCGAGCAAATCGAACACGTCGCTTGGAAACTGCAACTGGTAAAACTCACCCTCGCGCTCGCCCACTGTGACTTCGAACGCATCGGCGAGTCGGATGCTACTGCCGCTGGCGGGCGATTTGGAGGCGCGGATCTGAGCCAGTACCGTGCGCTGATCCGGTGTATTGAGGAGCACCCGCTCCACCAGAACTTCAACTTTGCCGCCGGTATTTTTAATGCCGAAAAAGCGCGCTTTCAGCACCCGGGTGTCATTGAAGACCAGCACGTCATCCGGTGTGAGCTGATCGACCAGCGCTTCGAAATTGCTGTCGGTGAGCGTATGGCCATCCACCTGCAGCAGACGCGAGGCACTTCTTTTTTCGAGGGGAGTCTGGGCAATCAACTCTTGCGGCAAATCGAAATTGAAATCGGACAGTGTGTAGGTTTGATGCATGTTTTTAATTTTCTGGCGCGCTTTACGAACGCGTTGAATTCGGGCGGTGTTGGTTAATTGCACAGATTACTGTATAAAAATACAGTAATATGCTAAGTTACTGCGTGACTTACAGCGTGGCAAGTCCGCCATTTTACGCTTTCCCAACCAATTCCGATATGCCAGCTGCTGCAACCGACAAAAAACCGCCGACCAAAGTGACCAGGCTGCAGGCCAGTCTGGCCAAACTCGGATTGCACTCGGCGATAGATTTTGTATTGCATTTGCCGATGCGCTATGTCGATGAAACCGAAATCGCGCCGATACAGCAGGCGTCTTTTTGTGGCGGGCAGGCCTTGCAGGTTGAGGGTGTGGTGACGGTCTGTGACGTGGCTTACCGGCCGCGCCGTCAGTTAGTCGTTACTATTGCGGATGACTCGGGTCAGTTGGTGATGCGCTTTCTGAATTTTTACGGCAGCCAGATCACACAGCTCTCGGTGGGCACCAGGGTGCGGGCGCGCGGCGAAATCCGCCATGGATTTTTTGGTGCGGAACTGGTGCACCCGGAATATAAAGTCGTCAATGACACGACTCCGCTGCCGACGCAGTTGACGCCGGTTTATCACTCCGGCGTTGGCGTTTCTCAACACCTTCTGCGACGCGAAATCCGCTCTGCGCTGCAAAACTTGAATACCGAAGATACCTTGACCCCGACTTTGCGTGAGCAGTTCGGGCTGATCGAATTCGACGCTGCGGTCAGACTGTTACACAACCCGCCTGCCGACATTGATGAATCCAGCCTCGAAGACCGCTCCCATCCCGCCTGGCAGCGCATGAAATTTGATGAGCTGCTGGCCCAGCAACTCTCGCTGCAGCGCGCCCAGGTTGCCCGGCGCACCAAATCCGCACCCAGTCTCAAAACAGTCGGTACCGTCTCCAGTGCCTTTTTAAACAATCTGCCATTCGCCCTGACCGCTGCGCAACAGCGCGTACTGGCTGAAATCCGCCACGACATTACCGCGCCACATCCCATGCAGCGCCTGCTGCAGGGTGATGTCGGCTGCGGCAAAACCATTGTTGCCGCGCTGGCCGCCACTCAGGCCATCGACAGTGGATATCAGGCCGCACTGATGGCGCCGACTGAAATTCTGGCTGACCAGCATTTTCGCAAAATCGCTGCCTGGCTCGAACCGCTGGGAGTGTGCGTGGTATGGCTGACCGGCAGTCTGAAGAAAAAAGAAAAGCAGGCAGCGCGCGAAAAGATTGAATCCGGTCAGGCGCAACTGATCATCGGTACCCATGCGCTGATTCAGGACGACGTGATTTTTTCCCGGCTCGGACTGGTGATCGTCGATGAACAGCATCGCTTCGGCGTGGATCAGCGTCTGACCCTTCGCAATAAAGGCAGCACCAGCCTGATTCCGCACCAGCTGATGATGTCGGCCACACCGATACCCCGCACGCTGGCCATGACTTACTATGCCGATCTGGAAATTTCCGTCATTGATGAACTGCCTCCCGGACGCAGCCCGATCATGACCCGCGTCATTGATGGGGAACGGCGCGCCGAAGTGATCGATCGGGTTGGTGCAGCAGCAGCCGAAGGACGCCAGATTTACTGGGTCTGCCCGCTGATCGAAGAATCCGAAACACTGCAGCTGCAAACCGCCACCGATACGTTTCAAATGCTGCAGGAAGCACTGCCCGAACTGACTGTCGGCCTGGTACACGGTCGCATGAAGCCGGCAGAAAAACAGCAGGTCATGGCCGATTTCATTGCTGGCACCACCCAGCTGCTGGTGGCCACCACGGTGATCGAAGTCGGTGTCGATGTGCCCAATGCCTCACTGATGGTCATCGAACACGCTGAACGTTTCGGCCTGTCGCAGTTGCACCAGTTGCGCGGCCGGGTCGGACGCGGCACAGAGGCCAGCGTGTGCCTGTTGATGTATCAGTCCCCGCTGGGACAGATCGCCAGACAGCGTCTGATGACCATGCGCGCGACCACCGATGGGTTTGAAATCGCCAGAAAGGATCTGGAAATCCGCGGCCCCGGCGAATTTCTTGGCGCACGCCAGGCCGGCCAGGCCATGCTGCGATTCGCCGATCTGGAAACCGACCTGCGCCTGGTCGATTTGGCCCGCAATCTGGCTGCAGCCCTGCTCAACAATACCCTGCCCGATTCCACTCAGGTAGTCGAAGCGCATCTGCTGCGCTGGATGAACCGCAAAGAAGAATATTTGCGGGTTTAGGTAAGACAGACTGACAGCACGACGACTGCCGAAACACAAACCGTAAAAAGATATCTATAATTCCCCAAAAATATAATGTAAAGTAACCTCATGTTGCCCTCCCCCAACCCGCAACAGAACACATTCCAAAAAACTCCGCAGGGACTGCAAAGATGACACTCACCGAGCTCAAGTACATCGTCGCCGTCGCACGTCACCGCCACTTCGGCCATGCCGCTGAAGCCTGCTTCGTAGCCCAACCCACTTTATCCGTTGCCATAAAAAAACTCGAAGACGAACTCGGTGTCATCCTTTTCGAACGCGGCGGCACCGAAATCAGCACCACGCCGATCGGCGCGCAGATTGTCGCCCAGGCCGAACATGTCTTGGAACAGACCGCCGCCATCAAAGAAATCGCCAAACAGAACAACGACCCGCTGGCCGGTATTTTCAGGCTCGGCGTGATCTATACCATCGGTCCGTATCTGTTACCAACACTGGTCAAGGGCATCATTGCCCATGCACCCAAAATGCCGTTGGTGTTACAGGAAAATTTCACGACACGCTTGCTGGAACTGCTGCGTCAGGGTGAGCTCGATGCCGCCATTGTTGCCCTGCCCCTGCCTGAAAACGGCTTCATGACCCTGTCGGTCTACGATGAACCTTTTGTTGTGGCTGTACCGAATCAGCACCCCTGGGCCGACCGCGCCAGCATTGGTGCTGACGAACTGAAAAATGAAACCATGCTGTTGCTCGGCAATGGTCACTGCTTCCGCGATCAGGTGCTGGAAGTCTGTCCGGAAATGGCGCGCTTTGCCACCAGCGATGACGGCATTGCCCGCACCTTTGAAGGTTCTTCTCTCGAAACCATCCGCCACATGGTGGCCTCCGGCATCGGCATCACCGTATTGCCCAAGGCCTCGGCACCCAATCCTGCCAGCGCCGACGGCATGCTGCGGCATATTCCCTTCAATGCGCCCGAACCCAGTCGTCAGGTAGCGCTGGTCTGGCGCAAAAGTTTCACCCGCTGCGCTGCCATCACTGCCCTGCAACACGTCATTCTGAATTGCGACCTGCCGGGCGTTTCCATGCTGCCCGGTGCCATCGCCATCTGATTCTGCGCATCGATACCAAATTGGATCAATCAGCCAACACACTGAACGAAATTTGGTGCAAATAATAATGACATGTGGCAATAATACGCGCTGATCTTGTCCTATCGTTTATTTGCCATTCAATGAATCTCAGGAGAAAAATATATGCAGTCCGATAATGACAGCCTGGTGGTTAATGACAGCAACAGCATGGAGCGCCGCGATTTTATGAAAGCAGCCGTTGGCTTTGGATTTGCCGTTGCGGCCGGGCCGATCTGTGCCAAAACCGTAATCCGCACCGATAATCAGGGCTTGAGCGAAGGGGAATTTACGCTCGATATCGCCGGTCAGCCAGTGCCGGTCTACATGGCGCAACCAAAAGATAAAAGCAATCTGCCGGTGGTCATCGTCATTTCCGAAATATTCGGTCTGCATGAACATATTGCCGATGTGGCGCGCCGGTTTGCCAAACTGGGTTATCTGGCCGTTGCGCCCGAATTATTTATCCGTCAGGGCGAGCCGGCCGATTACTTCAACATCCCGGATTTGATGAAAAACGTCATTTCCAAAGTGCCGGACGAACAGGTTATCGGCGATCTGGATGCGGTTGTTGAATGGGCCAAACGCAATGGCGGGGATCCGGAAAAAATTGCCGTGGCCGGTTTTTGCTGGGGCGGACGCTTTGCCTGGCTGTATGCAGCCCACAATCCCAAGGTAAAAGCGGCCGTTGCCTGGTATGGGCGACTGGTACCCGATGGTGCACCGACTGCGCTCAACCCAACCAATCCGATCGATATCGCACCGACGCTGACGACACCGGTTCTGGGCCTGTACGGCGGCAAGGATCCCGGTATCTCTGCGGCATCGATACAACTGATGAAGGATGCACTGGCCAAAGGCAGCAGCGGGTCGGAATTCATGGTGTACCCAAAGGCCGGCCACGCTTTTTACGCGGATTACCGTCCAAGCTTTATGGCCGAAGAAGCCAAAGACAGCTGGAAACGCTGTATCGAATGGCTGCATGCGCACGGGGTCGAATAGTTACTTCAGACTGCAGGTGGTTTCGGCGGCTTGGGGACCTGGATTTGAAAGACGCGGTGGCAACGTCTGCCTCGTGGTTTGACCACGGGCTTTTCCTCGGCTGAACCTGGTGGTTTGTTTGGTTGACCAGACAGTTCCCCGCTCAGAAATTTCCCTGCGACACTGACGCCAATTGCCGCAGCGCCGAACGAAAACAGTCCGAAAACAAGGTGTGCCGTAAACGGCGCGACCACACCGGCACTGAAAATATCCACGACGATCAGTCCCAGACCGGCAAGTATTGCACCAACCCCGACCGCCATTATTTTCCCCTTGTGACCGGCAAAAAACTCGCTGACGAATTGAATGCCGGGAGGCTGGTCGCTTACAACACCGGCATACTGGGCCGGCTCAGAGCAATGACTGTTAAACGGGGGGGAAATGATGATGCGCATGATAATGGCCTTCGCTATAAATGAGAATGATTATCATTTATATTAACCTCATGTGTCAATCCCTCTGTTCAGATAACCGATACATTACCAATCAGCAATTTTCTTAACCTCAATGCCGGACTGAGCAGACGCCGGATTCAGTTTAAAAAAGCGCATCAGGCTGTACAGCTGTTCTGTCTGTCCTGACATTTCTTCCGACGTGGCGGCAAGTTGCTCTGAAGCGGCTGCGTTTTGCTGCATGGCTTCATTGAGCTGATTGATCGAGCTGCTGATTTCCGACAGACCACTGGCCTGCTCACCCGAGGCTGCCGCAATTTCCTGTACCAGTTCCGACGTTTTGCGGATCGACGGCACCATGGCGCCAAGCATCTGATTGGCATTTTCTGAAACCGTCACACTGGACACGGCCAGATTACTGATTTCCCGGGAGGCGATCTGAGAACGCTCGGCCAGTTTGCGCACTTCAGCAGCCACCACCGCAAACCCTTTGCCGTGTACACCGGCACGCGCTGCTTCAATGGCGGCATTCAATGCCAACAGGTTGGTCTGATCCGCAATATCGTCAACGATGCCGATTTTGGCGGCAATCTGTTTCATGGTATCGGCGGTCTGGGTGACCGCCTGACCACTGGCCTCGGAATCGTGGGTTGTTTTGGCGGCCATCGTGTCCGTGATTTTGGCATTGTCACTGTTGGCTACGACTGACGCCGACATTTCTTCAATCGATGAGGTGGTGCGTTCCAGACTGGCCGCCTGCACCGACGCGGTGTGGGACAGGCTTTGGGCAGTCTGACTGATCTGATTCGATGCCAGGCTCAGTGATTCGCAGGCCGAGTTCACGTCAGTGATGACCTGAGACAGTTTTCCCATGGTGCTGTTGGTATAGTTTTTCAGATCGGCAAAATCACCCTCATACGGCTTGTCGATGGTTTTGGTCAGGTCACCCTCGGCCAGCGCACCCAGCACCCGCAATACATCAGCGATACCGGCACCGGTCGTATCGACCAGTTGATTCAGGCCGCCGCCGAGTTCTTTCTGAAAACCGTTGAGCCCGTGCAGATCAATCCGGCTGGAAAAGTCACCGTGATTGGCCGCTTCCACCACCTGTTTTTGGCCATCGATTACCTGCGACAGTTTGGCCACAGTATTATTGGTATAGGTTTTCAATTCATTGAACGAACCTTCATACGGCTTGTTAATGGTCTTCGACAGATCCCCGTCAGACAGCGCTTCCATCACGCGCACCACATCGGCCACGCCTGCACCGGTAGTGGCCACCAGCAGATTGAGTCCATGCCCCATCTCCTTCTGAAATCCGTTCAGACCACTCAGATCGATACTGACGCTGAAATTACAGCGATTGGCAGCGGCGACAACGCGCTGCTGACCATCGATCACCTGCGACAGTTTGGCTACGGTATTGTTGGTATAGTTTTTGAGTTCGCCAAACAATCCCTCATACGATTTCTCAATCTGATGGCTCAGATCACCTTCGGACAGCGCACCCATGACGCGGATAACATCACTGATACCGGCACCGGTGGTTTCCACCAGCTGGTTCAGGCCGCTGCCGAGTTCATTCTGAAATCCGTGCAGACCGCTGAGGTCGATGCGTGCCGAGAAGTCGCCATGATTGGCTGCGTCGACCACCTTTTTCTGTCCATCAATGACCTGGGACAATTTGTAGACCGTATTATTGGTGTAGTTTTTGAGTTCGCCAAACGACCCTTCATACGGCTTTTCAATCGTCTTGGACAGATCGCCTTCCGACAGGGCGCCCATCACCCGCACGGCATCAGCGATGCCCGCACCGGTGGTATCGACCAGCTGATTGAGACCACTGCCGAGTTCCCTCTGAAATCCATGCAATCCATCCAGATCGATGCGTACCGTAAAGTTACCGTGATTGGCTGCTTCCACCACACGCTTCTGACCTTCGATCACTTGCGAAAGTTTGGCGATGGTATTGTTGGTGTATTTTTTCAGATCAGCAAAGGCGCCTTCATACGGCTGGTCGATGGTCTTGGACAGATCACCTTCAGACAGCGCACCCATGACGCGCACCACGTCGGAAACACCATTGCCGGTGGTGGTGATCAGCTGGTTGACACCGTTGGCCAGATCGAGCTGAAAGCCGTTCAGTCCGGTCAGGTCTATTCTTGAATCAAAGTTGCCGCTGTTGGCCGCCTTCAAAATTTCCTGCTGCGACTGCACGGCCCCCGACAGTCCCTTGCCGATGCCATTGATCGCCTCTACCAACTGACCAATTTCATCAACGCGATCCACTTCGATCGAGGTACTCAGATCGCCGTTGGCGATATTCCTGGCCGACTGCATCACCTTTTGCAGCGGCAGACTCAACTGACGGCGCATGGTATAAAACAGCGCCGCGCCCAGCACCAGCACCACCAGCACGCTGATGATCTGATAGCGCAGCATCAGCTTGGCGTATTCTCTGGAAAATTCATCTTCATAGATACCGCCGGCGACCACCCAGTTCCAGTTTTCCAGCGGAAAAAACGCCACTACCTTGGTTCTGACTTCTGTTTCACCCAGCTCGACATTCTGCCAGGGATAATGAATAACACCCTTTTTCTTTTGCAGAATTTCTTTGACGAATTCATGCCCGTCTTTGTCTTTGGAACTCAGTATGTTTTTACCTTCCTTGCCTGGATGGATGGTCAGCGTACCGTAGTTGTCGCCGGGCCGGGCGTCCAGCGCATAAAAATAACCGGACTCGCCGATCTTCAGGCTGCGTATCTTTTCCTTCATCTGAACAATGGCTTCGGTAAAATCCAGTCCGATAAAAAGTATCCCGATCAGTTTTCCATTACCGTCCCAGATCGGCTCATACTGGGTCATGTACTGTTTGTGGAACAGCTCAGCCATACCGGTATACGTTTTACCATCCATGATCTGATGAAACGCCGCGCCGGCAGGATCAAGTACCGTACCGATGGCACGCTCACCATTTTCTTTTTTCAGCGAGGTTGAGATGCGCACAAACTGATCACCCTTTTTCACGAACAGGGTCGACACAAAATGCAATTGCTCAAATAACTGATCAGGCAGACCGAAATTGCCATTCAGATCATGACCGTCAGCACGCAATACCGGCGTGGCTGTTCCGGCAACCTCGATCGAGCGGGAGGTGTCAAGCTCAAAACCGTTTTTGAAATTGGAACGAAAGATCCTGGCGAAATCATTGGTGCGCACCCGCAGATCGACATCAAAGTTGGTCAGCATATCCACCACCAGCCGGGTTTTTTCTGTGACATCGGCGGTGGCCTGCCGTTCCGACTGCTGTACCAGGTTGTAATTAATCAGCGTGGTGAAGGAGATGAAAATAACACCAATGATCAGAATAAGAATCAGGCTGAGTTTGGTCCCCAGGGTCCAGGCCCGGATTCTGGCAAGCATTTGAAACATGTTATTTCCTCGCTAACTAAGTTAAGTTCACCGCAGATTCGCGCGCAGCACTCTGTTCAATTTAGCAGGTTTACAACAAATGTCAGGTTGAATTGCTCAATCCATGCGTGCCAAGACAGAATGTCGAAATACACCTATCATTGCGGATTCGATTCGAGACCGTTATGAATTCAACCACTGGCGATACCCAAAGCACCAAATACCGCATACTCGCTGCCATCAGCAGCGCGCATTTTCTCAACGACATGATGCAGTCGCTGATCCTTTCTCTGTACCCGATACTCAAAGGCAGCTACCACCTGAGCTTCACCCAGATCGGCATGCTGTCTCTGACTTACCAGATCACCGCCTCGCTCCTGCAGCCGCTGATTGGCTACTTTACAGACCGGCACCCGGTGCGCCATGCGCTTTCGATGGGCATGGGTTTCAATCTGGCCGGTTTGCTGCTGCTGTCGCAGGCCGGCACTTTCCCGCTGCTGCTGCTGGCTGCCGGCGTGATCGGTACCGGCTCGGCCATTTTTCATCCGTCTTCGTCGCGTGTGGCACGCATGGCGTCAGGTGGTCAGCACGGCCTGGCGCAGTCCATCTTTCAGGTCGGCGGCAATGCCGGCAGTGCCAGTGGTCCGCTGCTGGCTGCACTGATCGTGATTCCGTTTGGCCAGTCCAGTGTGGCCTGGTTCGGGCTGGCGGCACTGCTGGCCAGTCTGGTACTGTGGCATGTCAGTGACTGGGCCGCACAGCACCATCAGGCCACCCGGCATCATGCCCATCTGCGCGTGCGCCCCCTGTCGAACCGCAACACCGTTGCCGCACTGCTGGTGCTGATCGGACTGGTCACCACCAAATATCTGTACATGGCCAGTATTCAAAGTTACTTCACGTTTTATCTGATCGAACGTTTCGGCGTGAGTGCACAACGCTCGCAACTGATGCTGTTCGTGTTTCTGGCCGGTGTCGCCATCGGTACGCTGGCCGGCGGTCCGATCGGTGACCGGATCGGCAGAAAACGGGTGATCTGGTTTTCAATCCTGGGCAGCGCCCCCTTCACACTGGCCCTGCCGCATCTGGAACTGCAGGCCACCATGGTCTGCATCTTCATCATCGGCCTCATCATGGCATCGGCCTTCACTGCGATTCTGGTGTTTGCACAGGAACTGCTTCCCGGACATATCGGCACCGTCTCGGGACTGTTTTTTGGACTGGCGTTCGGGATTGCCGGCATCAGTGCCGCGTTGATAGGCAATCTGGCGGACCGGTATGGGATTACGGCGGTGTATCAGATTACGGCGTGGATACCGTTGGCGGGGATTATTGCGGCTTTTCTGCCGGATTTGAGGAAGCGGGCCGCGTAAGAACTTTCGGCCGTATCGTTGTCATGCAATTGTCTGATCGACGTAAATTCGCTTTTAAATCCGAACGCATTTTGAGCGCTGGATTTAATGTTCTCAGACTGCTGCCGTCCTGATGCAGTAATTGGGTACGTTTGAGCGCTGGCGAAAGATCAAAACTGCCGCTTGCATTGACCCAGTTCCGGTCGTATTCAAAACGCCACAAATCATCAGACTCACTGAGTACGCCGACTCTGGTTTCATTCAAATACGCGACCAATGTACGCATGGCAGCGCCTCACTTCTTCACAGTTCGTTTTCTCACTGCCGGCAAAGGTCCTCTGGCCTGCAATGCAGCCCATTCCTTTTGCGCTTCTTCAGGCAGATGGAGCTTCAGTGGCAAGCCAAGTTCCGCCAGCAGTTTAAGGACCAGACCAAGTTGCACGGTTGGTTTGCCATATTCCACATCTGACGTGAATTGCTTGCTCACCCCTGCAATGGCAGAAAGATCATCCAGCCTGAGTTTGCCGTGGCGGCGTACCGCGCGGATGGCCATGCCCAGATCAGCCACCGAAGTAATATCGATTTGCATGAATAGTTCCTGTGATTGCGGGATTTTAATCAAAAACAGAGCTAGTTTAATCTTATATCCTGCGATTGCAGGATATATCTATAAATTTGGCTGTTATGCACAACAAATCCTGCGATCGCAGGAATTTTCCAAAGAAAATAAGAAATCTGTTTATTGCCTCAATGAAAAAAGGGAATAAAGCCAGTTCACTTTATCCCCCTGATTCATCCACGACTTTGACTCCGCCCAGTCGCCCCAGCCTGGTTCTACTGTGTCATAAATTTAAAAACTCAATTTTTATTCCGTCATTACCATGACGGACGTAGGCTGGGATGCGTCGT
>Ga0316221_1001298_pt1 | contig 26891 bp, 34 predicted proteins | sample TBH18007metaG_FD_206003 | JGI IMG/M metagenome (GOLD analysis project Ga0316221, IMG submission 206003) | Freshwater microbial communities from Trout Bog Lake, Wisconsin, USA - TBH18007 | ecosystem: Environmental > Aquatic > Freshwater > Lake > Hypolimnion/Profundal zone | place: USA: Wisconsin... | reverse complement strand
CCCTAAGTTTGCCACCCTCCGGGGAGTTAGGGTTAGGGTTAGGGTTAGGGTTAGGGTTAGGGTTAGGGTTAGGGTTACAATAAATTATGAAACATAGTTACAGCGGCTACTGGTTTGCACTGGGCTATCTTACCAGTTTCACAATTAATTACATAAAAACACATCATGAAACTAAGAAGCGGATTTGACACAGAAACCCCCGAATGCTTTGGACGATTCCACATCAAATCTCAATTTGTCAAAGTGATCCAACCCGACGATCAAATAACCGAATGGACGGGCGAACTTAAAAACCATGCTTATGGGGACAGATACACCGCTAAAAAGACTAATGGCGGAACAACAATTAGGTTTTGGTGGAGCGGAACGCAAAAGGCATGCAATGTGTGTGGGCTGATTTATTGCACCCACTACGGAAAATCGCTACCCACACATACACAAATGTTCGGATGGGGTGGTTGATTGATTGCACACACTATTAAAATCCATTAGTAAAGAACTAATTTCATAATAAACATGTTTAGAGACGGCCGCTTCCTCGGCGGTTCTTTAAAATCTTCTTATATTAAGAGACTAATAGCACACGAAAAAAACCCATATGGAACGTGGTTGGAACACTATCCAGCGTTTGATGTAACCAGAGTAAACCACCCTAGCAGGCACCTGCAGTCATATGCAGCACAGACAATATCTACCCCTGCGGAAACAAAAGTCATTGCCCCAATTTCAAGATTAGCATCGACAAGAAAAGCAGTTTTTAAACGTTTTTCGGCAGTACGCGCACGCAACAAATCAAAGAGACAAACCCAACAGGAAGCCCAAAGACAGCAAGCTATCACAGATGCGAGAAGAGAAGCCGAATCAGCAGACTTTTGGAAAGACTACGACGATCATGAACCCACTGAACAACCAGAAGAACAGCCCCTAGGGGACGACGCTCAGTGGGGATTCGAGTTCAATGCTGCCGATCTGCAAAGACAACTACAAGCCCAACGTCAACACCAGAACAGAGGAGAATTAGAGGACACAATCGAAACAGCCAGAGCCCTTAAGGAGCGCAAAGATAAACAGGAGGAGCTACATAAGAGACAGCAACAAAAAGCCGCTGAAAAACTTCAAAAACTCCAAGAGCACGTGAAAAAAGAAGTTCTTAGGTACAATAAATTTCTACAGGAGAACCAAAATGTACTAGACTTCGATAAAAAGGCCCTTGCCGGGAAAAAAGGAATCCGAAAAGAACAAAAATACCAGATGCTGCAGAGCCTGAACAAGGCACACATCGACCGAATCAACGATGCCCGCAAGAAGACACCACTACTGTGGCAAGGAAACAAACTCGTTCAACACCCATTCAAACACTTTAAAGTTGCCTCCGGATATGGAGTTAAACCCTCCCGTAGGGATAAGAATTAGATTGTAAATTACAATTATTAGCAAGCTAATTAATACCAAAATGGTGCATATTCGTTTTGGACCTAAAAGCCCCTACACCAAAAGAGTTGTGGTTAAGGGCCACGCGCGACGCGGGAAAAGAGTACACCACTATTACAGAAAGCACTCTAAGAAAGTTGTTGCACTGAAAGGGTATGTCTACCACCCTACGTCCGGGAGGGGTTTGCGCCGCCGCCATATGTAAGCGATATTATTCCGTTTGAATTCATATTTTCAAAATGGGTCGGAAAAAATCAAGAGCTAGAAAAGTTGGTAGAGGATTGTCCGATTATCTCGGCTTTGGAATACGAAGTAGAAAATCACATGGAAGAGGTTTATCCGATTATCTGGGATTTGGATTGCACAGAAAAAGATCTCGCAAACACGGCCGCAGGCGTTGAATTGTGTTTTAGTAATAATTACCTCTAAGAGTTAACCCAGCACCCTTTGTTTTGTGCTTACGCAAAGCACGCAATCTGGCCATATGGGCCTTTGCTGCTGGGCTTCCTTTTACCATTCTTGCTCTTTTCAATCTGCCACCGCTAACAGCTTTGTCAAATACTTGCTTTGCTCCATCATAGGCCATGTCCTTAAATTCTCCAGGGATACTCGACCACGCTTCTTGAGCATCCCGCGCATAGTTTAAAGGTTCATTTCCATGTTGATGTCTGTACAATCCTGGACGCAAAAGCTTTTTGATAGAACGAACCTTTCCAAGTTTATCTATCGTCCGCAAAGCGGCTGGAACATGTTTTGCAACATGGCCGAGATTTTTGATGTATTCCATTGCAGCTTTAAATTGTAAAAACCAATTAAAACATATTTGTTTACAATCGAACTTGTCTTCGGACCTTATCAGCCAAAGTAACCGCGGCCGCATGGTGCCTTGCTTTCGCTTGCGCCTTTGTCAATTTCACAGGTGGTGCGTGTTCGCTCTGCTGCTCTTCCTGTTCTATCGAATCTCTGATTTGTTGCAGCTCGTCACTCACAGCCTCCAATTTTCTAAATTTAATTAACCACTGCTTCTTGGCTTTTGTTGTGAATGTAGCACCTTCGGTAAAATAAAAATCAGGATAGACCGACGCAGAAGGCAGAAGTCCTAGACGCTTTCCCTCTGCGAAGGCACTTTTCGTCTCTTTTATATAACTATTATACCGAGCATCGCTCATCAGCTGTTGTTCTCGTGGATGTCTGCGCGCAGTACGTGTAGGCCCACCTCTTTCGTCGTCTGAATTGTAATCATGCATGTCATGATGGCCCGTCACCTGTGCCGCTACTCTTGGTCGGCGGACACGCGCCTCTCGTGTAGGTCTGCGCGCAACACGTGTAGGCCCACCTCTCTCGTCGTCCGAATTGTAATCATGCATGTCATGATGGTCCGCTTCTTGTTGTTGTTCATCCTCGTAGAAGTGTTGTTGTTCAGGCTCTTCGCGGTCGCTTTGGTGGTCGCCATGGTGCTGCTGCTCTTCCGCTCTAATTGCGTTTTCGATTTGTTCTAATTCTACTCCCACTGCTTCTAGCGTTCTAAATCTTTCTACCCACTTCTTATTAGGTAACTTCCCCGTCAATGGTATTTCAGGAAATACTGCGTTTGGCTCCACATAACCCAGACGTTTTCCATCTGCAATTAATGTTCTCAACAGTTTCTTAAACCCATCCATTCGAATAGTAAATTTTTGGCGTCTAGATAGGGGCTGTCCAAAAAAAGTTTGACGTGGTTCAGTATCACTATCGGCGTGATCGCTCATCTGCTGTTGTTCGTCGTGTTGGGCATCTTCTTCTTCTTGGCCGTAGTTGTCTCTTAAATGTTTGCTAGGGTTGCGCACCCTGTTGATATCAAAAACACCATGCGGAGTTCGCCCCTTCCAATTCTGCTGGCCTGTTTTCTTGTGCGCTGCCAGTTTTGCGACCCAATTAGAAGCAAGAGACCCTCCTGCTGCTTTTATTGCTCTTACTTTGGCCATGTGGATTTTTGCGGCTCTAGAGCCTTTCACTTGGTGTGGTTTTACCATTGAAAGCAAGAAAAATATGAAAAACAACCAATTCATTGTGGGTGCAACGATTCATTTGTTAATTTACACATCAAACATCATTGCGTATACGTCATCAATATCAATGTCGTCGGTACTCTTGGCAGCAGCGGCGGATATCAAAGCGTCGATGCCATCTGCCATACAGCCCTCTGCATTGGGGTCAACCACCTCGATTGGAGTCTCTGGAATGACAAGAGCACCAGCATCAGGAACACGGCGAGTTGATCCCAGCTCCGACCAACCCTTCGAATCAATCTCTGTGATATCAGAATAGCGTGCCGAAGCCTCAGCGCGCTTGCGAATCGGAGAGGCAAAGGCACGATCGACCTGTTCTGCAGTGATTGGAGATGGAACAATCGGAGCAAGCAGCCTCGCTCTTTCTTCCGCTCTTGCAGCATACATTTCCCGCAGATTCGCAATGTTTGCTTGGTGGTGCAAGACCATTGGTTGCTTGATGGCGGTATGACGAGCGACCTCCGCGTTCTCAGTTTGTTCGTCGTCTTCAAGAAGATCTTCGCGTGCCCTTTTCTTTGCAGCAGGCCTCTGCACAACCACAGATTCCTCGTCGTCGGAGTCCATGGTGAGATCAACGACCTCTGGAATCGTCAAGTCAATGAAATTGGTAATCATTACGGCAGCCATGTTTTGTCTTTGATTGTTTGAAATTGTGACTCTCGGTCGAAAAAGCCAGGCAATTTTCCCTGTTTCCCCATTTTTTGAATGGCTCCCGTATTTCCCTGTTTCCCATTTTTATTTGAATTTTGAAAATTTGAATTTTGAATTTTAGGGAAAGAGGGAAACATGGGAGCCATTCAAAAAATGGGGAAACAGGGAAAATTGCCTGCCTTTTTCGACCGAGAGTCACAATTTCAAACAATCAAAGACAAATACAAAGATGCAGCAACAACCAACAGAATTCGAGGCGGCCATCATCGCCCTTCCACGCGCCATGATCATGGAGATCTGGGAATTTTCCGGATTTTATCTGTTGCGCAATGGCAAGATGATGAAGCAACTTCCTGGAGAGGGACGCAATCGCCGCGGCAAACTTCTGCCGTTGTTTCATTCCCCGAGAGACTGCACGACTGAAAACCCTGATGGCATTGGATATGTGATATCTAGAGTCTTCTTGGGGAGATATTTGCATTTGCAGCGTTACGTGAGCGCTGATGTGAGCCACGTTCAAAACTACGTTCAGACAGAACTCTACGGGAGAGTGAACGGCTCTGATAGAGCCCAAGGAGGTGGATATTTTCCTCTCTTTCGATGCATGATGCCGCATTTTAAGAATGACGTGAGGCACGTTGTAGGCGGCGGTTGGCAGTTGCACGAGGAGATGTGGAGAGACAGCGCTCCTTCAGGACGTCACGACGGGTCGCCTTACGACACAGAAGAGGAGCACCCATTTCATCTGCTGCCGAACGTTTACGGAAGTGCATACCGACGCTGCTTTCCATGGGGCCGAGCCGACAGAAGAGCGAAGTTCAACGAAGAGCTCAATTGGAATTGGATTATGAGAGGTTGGCATGGCGCCGGCCATAACGGCCCTTCAGGGTGGCACCCCGATACCGATTCCGCCACCGACTCCAGTGACTCCGAACTCACTGACTCGGGCGAGGAGACCGCCGTTGATACCGAAGTTGACGAGGAGTAATTGTTGACTGTTAGTGATTTTCATAATTAATTGAAGTCGATGAAAATATCTTCTCTTTGCTGCTGCTATCATAATTTTATCAAAAACATGAGCGAGCCATCATCCACCCCTATAGCTGCAGAATTGACCACCCCGGTGCCTCTGGTGCGCACCCAGTCGGTGTACCCAGTTGATAAGGAGGCACAGGCAGTATTTCAGTCGATTATTAGTGAAACAGAAGATATTATCGAGGACGTTGTCAAAGACACGGGAATTGTTGCTGCGGATCTTGCGAGCATTGGCGCTAGTGCTTCTGAAATTGCTAGCGCGGTGGGGGTTGTTGCTGCGGACGTGGCGCTGGTAGCTAAGGATGTTAAGTAGTTTGAATTTAAATTATATTAAATGAGAGTAATTAAAGTGCGAGGCAAAACTATTCACGGCAGAGGCTTCAGTGAGTACACCGATCCCTTTGGATACTTTAGAAGAATTTTAAAAGGCAGCACTGCCGCAAGAACTGTGCATAGATACCTTACAAACCCCAGACAAATAGCCACCAGAATCATCTACGGTAGGTATGACGATTATCCGCCTTCTGTGAAAGATATATTGAATCAGTATGGCAGCCAGGCTGTACAGTCGATGATCTTACGAAGAAAAGTTTTGTCTTCTATCTACACAAACATAATGTCTGTGTGGACAAAAGGCGAGACAGAGCGACGAATCAAAGAAATGCCCAAGGACTCTTTGTATCATATCAGTATGATAGTTACAATGGCCAACGGACAAAAAATACTCATCGAAAAAAATGCAGCAATCAACATGCAACTGAACCCAGAATCAGGCGGGGAAATACAAACGCAAGTCTGTCCTATGGTACCTGGGGCTTTCACTCTTGGCAACATGATGGATAATGCAAGAAAATCTGTAGGCGATGCAAAATTTTTTGGCTATTCTGCGAAAGATAACAACTGTGGCAACTTTATTCAGTACATTCTGAAGTCAAACAACATTTACACAGAAGCAGAGCACGCTTTCATCGACCAGGATACAAAAACAGTGTTGGCTGGGTTTCCTTCTTTGCGGAAGGTGATGAACACTATAACAGACATTGGCGCAAGACTAGGTGTGCTTGAAGAAGGAGGTGCTCTGAAATGTCGTAAACGCAGCAAGCAAAAGTTACATTCATTCATTCATTAATCACAATTAAACCATGAGTGCCACTTGCCCCAAATGCGAACAAAGGGAAAAAATAATTAGGGTAGGAGTTCAAAATGCATTGAAAACACAAATTGACCGGTTGAGCGAAAAGTTTGTTACTAACGGAGGAACGATCAAGTTCCCAGATGCTATCCAGATGCAACACTATTTTCAGGAGTTTGGGAAGGAAGAATACACAAAAGCGATTCTATGCGAAATTGCAGTCAAATTTTCCAACAAAGAGATCTCTGACTTTCTAGCAGCAGCAGATGGTTCATCTGGACTAACAGCAATAGCTAATCGCATTTTGGAAAAGAAGTGTAGCGAGTGCAGAGAGCAGATGATTCTGGCTAACATTCTAAGTCAGGGTGCTGCATACTAAGTTCATCAACCTTTTCTTCGTTGGCCGTATCTCTGTCAACAGTCAGGCAGCAAAGATGTACCTTTTCGCACTTTGATTTGTAAAGTAATCTAATGACTGCCAACAAAAAGCCACAAACGGCAGTTACAAAAAATCCCCAGAAATACTCGCTCAGCATATTAAACTTAAGATATTTTTATGTTAAGCAAAATAAAATAGCCCAAACCCCGCCCATCTTGAGCCGCGATGGGAGGGGACCATTCCACAAATGAGGAAAAAATTCCCTTTTTAACTTTGCTTGAGTTAAGATATTCTTATAAAAACTGGGAAAACGGGATTTTATGCGTCCATTCAAAAAAAAAACAAGGAAACAGGGAAAAGTCCCCTGACTTTTTTCGTTCCGTCTTTTTTGCTCCGAGAATCACAATTTCAAACAAAATAACCAAACATGTCGTCCGCCACTTTTGCCAATGTTCTCCAGAGATTTAGAGAGGAGTTTGTTTGTTCTCTTAACGTTCGTCCATTTGGGCTGAGTGAGGCCGTTGAAGATTGCCCCCTAACTCTTGAAGGATTGAAGAAGAGAAAGGCCTACTTCGACGATAAGTTTGGCAAGGGATCCGCATTCGAGGATCTCAAGGTCCTGCAGCAGTCCGTGGTTCTTGCAGCGTACGAGGGCTCTGCTTTTCCGACTTGGAAGGGAATTTACGAAGATCCTGAGTTGGACTTGAACCCCGTCCAGGAAGCCGCTGTAAAGGCGGTTATTGACATCAAGACGGGAAGAGAGCCATCTTTTGCAGCCATTCCTGCTCTGCGCACTGAGATTGCAGCGGAACAACGCGCCATGGACTCGCTTGATATATTTGCTCAGAGAGCTGGAAGGGACCTGGCCAGAGCAGAGCTTGCATTGCAAAAAATGAAGGCAGAACACGCAGAGTTGGCACTGCGCTCTTATGATTTACACTTAAAAAGTGGACGTCGCGTGACGGAACTCAGAGCCAGAATCCAGGAGCATGAGGTCGTCAAGGACGCCTATAACGAACTCGTGGAAAAGATGCAGGCACCAGCTGTTGCTCCCACCGAGCCGACTGACAAAATTTGAAAAGTTTATGTGTCTGTTTTAGTTAGTTATTAAGCAACTCTACTTTTTAACATAATTATGTAAAGCAGTCTGAACAGTGTGGCCCATTCTTTTCGCTGTCTTGGTCATGTCTGCCAGACTTGGCGTATTCTTATACATACTGGAAAGATAAATGCTCCTGAGCATGTCTACACCAAACTCAAACATTTTCAAAAGCTTCTTGTGCAGCGAGTTGGTGGACATCTTCTCATTGTTATCGTTGAAAAGTACGTGAAGCCTGTCAGGCCTCTGCGCGTGGAGGTACTTGATCAGCTGGTACAGCTCCTTGGGGATCTTGACTTTGTTTTGGCCGTGGGTCTTGGCAGTTTTGTAGACATTGAATATGAAGTATCCTTTGTCAACATAATTCGAGCGGTCGGCCTCTTCTTGTGTGGCTGGCTTAGCATGCAGCAAATCCGCATAATCCAGAAGTCGCCTAGGAGGTAGGTTTTTATGAATACCTGTGTACAGCCCAGCAATGAGGGCATCCTGGGCGGTTTTCAATGTAGGGTGCGCTACCCAATTTGCCCAGTACTGCAAACCAATTCTTTTAACCTCATCATGGGACTTTGCCACCTTCTGCATCGCTGCCGGTCGCTTTTGTCTCAAATACCTTTTGTTGATTTTGTCAGAGACAGCCTGCATGCGCTCCTGGAAAAACGGTAGGCCGGTCACTGCATACAAAGCTGAGTAAACTGTTGCTTTGGTGTTAGGGTTTTTATATCTGTCGAGGATTCTCGCGAGATCACCAGCATGTTCCTCGGCCAATTGCTTAGAAAAGTTCTCCAACCCACTCTTTTTAATTAAACTAAATAACACAGATTCATATGTCTTCCTAGTGCTATCACCCAGTGGCGGTTCTCTCTTTAATAGTTCTGCAGTTATTTCTGCGCGAATCATCTTCTGCGCACTAATTTGTGAAGAACTGAGCGAATCGAAGGATTATCGTTGCCAGCGCGAATTTCACCTTCCAAAATTTGAACTTGTGTTGAGTTTGCACGTTTTGAATTTCCTCGCTTTAGGTGAAAACCATGACCAGGGATAACAGCGGTTCCGGGGACAACAGGGGCGGCAGGGAACAAGTTTGTAGGGTTTATGTATCTTGCATTCAAACCATTTGCAAGATCTTGCAGAATTTGGTGTATCTTTGTATTTTTCTCTGCAGTGGCTCTTAGATATAAATGCTGAGAAGCACTTTGATCAAATTGGTGAGCTGGATCTCCGCTATCTTTAATCTTTTTGAGGATGCCGTACAGCTTAGCAAAATGTGCTGTTAGCTCGCCTTTTTCTTTACGGTTTAACGCCCGTGCTTTTGTTACATACAAGGGATCCGCTTCAGCCAATATATCAGCCAACGGTTTATTAAGGGGTATTGGGGAAGAAGGATCCCAGAGAGGAGAAATTGTACCACTAGGGCTCGGTAGGCCGGGAATTGAAGTCCCCGAATTTGGTACTAATGGTGGTGCTTGGTTAGAACCAGGTGAGCTTGGGGGGTTCACAATTGGTGAGCCAGGCGGATTAACGCTAGGTTGTGGTGGCACTTGGGTAGTACCCGGCGAGCCAGGTGGCTGCAGAGGTACAAGCGGTGGGGCCACGGCAATATCCTGCAGGTCGCCACTATCGTCATTTATCCATTGATCTTTAGCATACGAGGGATAATCTTTGCCAAAAGTATTGACGAGGTAGCTAATCAAAATTCTGTACATGGACTGCGCACTGATGGGATTTCCGGGGACGATTAGTTTGCGAATTTTCTGTTGTACTATTGGCCAAGTACTATTGAGAAGATAAATATTAGCTTCCGCGGTTGCGTCTTTGGATTCAGCTAGCTTTTGAACAATACTTGCCGCAATTGTATTGTCCATAATAGAGGCCATTTTACCTGTGAGCGACTTGGCAGAAGCATCGAGATTGGCAAATTGCCCATTTGCATCCACGAGACTTATTTTGTTTTGCATGGGAAGAGCAGATGGAAACTGACTGGCTTGGTTAAGTTGGTCATAATAAGCATTTGTTTTTTCCGACTCGCCTAGCGCTTCCGCTTCTCCTGCTTCATGCTCCGAAAGGCGGTGTTCAAAATAATCATAGTGGTTGCGCAGAGGTTTTAACATCGTCTTATCAATTATTGTGGAGAAAAGCTTAATTTCCTACTTTTTGCACCGCCGCTACAACCTCCAGTCACTTCGGCGGGCCTTTTGCGTTTGTTGGCCGCGTAATCCGTGCTCGGTCTGTACCACGGTCCTGCAGATATCCGAGAACACATTTCCCCTTTGTCGTTCATGTACTCCTCGACTTTGAACTCGTCCGTAAAATTCCTAGTGAACTTCTCGTTGCCATCTGTGCTATCAACATTTATTTTCAAGAAATTGAACTTACCTGAAGTGCAGATGCGATACATTTCAACCAGCTGATCCTTTGTTACTCCCAATGTTAGGTCTGATAGAATAATTTTGAGGTCTCTGGAAGAATTCAATCTGAGTAAAATCAGGTAGTTTGCCTGCAGTCGCACTTCTTTGGGCACCTTGAAGTACGCCTGCGTAAGAAAAAAAACGGTCATATGAAGCTTTCTCCCAAAGATAAAATATTTGGTAAGTTTCGCAATGGCATGTTTGTTTTGAAGATCTCCGATCATGTCGTCGAAGATCACAAGATACTCGTCTTTGTCGTTCTCACGCGCACCAAACAATTCTTGTGCGTCTGGGTAATTTTCAGGAGTAAAAAAGGTAATTTTTCCTTTTTTCTCGAGCCCCTTGCGAAGACACTCGTAAAACGGTTCTTCTACACCTCTGTTGACAACGACAATCTGTTCAAAGGTGTTGGGACTTCGCATGATGTAGTGCATCAAGGCGTTCGTTTTGCCAGCCCCAGAACCACCATCTATGATGGTTCTTGTCCGCAGGTTAATTTGCGTGTTTTCGAATGAAGGGTTCTCAACTTGTTGAATAAATTGCTTCACGCTGGGGTGATTATACAAATTTTCCATAATTATTTACTTGTGAAATCAAGCTAATAATGGCAACCGAAGCACCACCAACCTATTTGAATCCAATTTATTCGCCTTTTCTTTATGCAGCTAATAATATAGCCGTTACCGTAGCATATTTGACAAGAACGCTTTTGCAATATGCGCAGCTTAGTGGAGCATCATTTACTGGAAACGTTTCAGCTACTAACTTTTCGACGACTGGCAACGTCACTGGCTCCGGAACTGCAACATTCGCATCTGCTTCACTAGCTCAATGGGTGTCCAACACGAGCGCAGCTGCAAATTTTGCTTTAACATGTGTGACAGGAAGTACTTTCGATTTTTCTAACGCTACGGTTTATTCGAGTCTATTTTACGCCAAAAATTCTATAACCCAGATTTATCCTTCATATGCTGTTGCACCAAACTATGGAGCATTAAGCTGCAACTTTTTTGGAAATGGTGAATTCAATTTTTGGAATACTGGATTTTATTCTGGTTCCGGAGCTTATCGTGCTTTCGATTGGATTCTACTGACTTCCTCAAACACGAAAACCGAACTAATGTATTTAACAAATGCCGGCTTATTAAGTGTACCATCAGTTTACACGAGTTCGTTAACTGTTACCGGTGCGGAAACTATTTTTTCAGGCGGTCTGTCAATTACGGATAGTTCAACTTACTTTGGAAAAATCTGGACGCAAACTGCTGGCGTTATTGATTTTGACTATTACAATACTTTGATTTTTCGATCAACGTCGGTTTTGGGAGCATCAGCTGCTGCTATTATGACACTTGCTGCAACTTCAATTACTTTAACTCAACAATTGATATGCACGACAATATCCGCGAATTCAATTAGCACGGGAACGTTAAATTATTCTACATATGAAATTCAGGATGGGGCATTTGGGCTAAATTTGATAAACACCACTGCAATTCTTCCTACCCAGATCACACCAAGCACATTACATTCTCACTATGTTGTTTTCAACACCTTATTTGTTACGGGATACATCGAACTCATGGATGGAACCACTTCAAGTAGCAACTTATTTAACATTGGAACAGTCATCGACTTTGAAAATGTGGGCGCAGGATACAATTTCGTTTTGTCCAACCAAAACCCCGGAAATGGCAATACTTTTTGGTATGACGGGACCTGGAATTCGACAGTTACAGTTTTACCGGGGCAAATAATTACTCTATTTGCGCAAAGTAACAATGGATGGCATGTACGCTTTGAAAGAGCAACAACATCAATAGTAGGAGTTGTCAACTTCACTGGCTCCGGAGCCGTTTCTGGGGCTGTATTTAATTCTACTGCGACCGCCAGTGCAGCGACGCAAGTTCCTTTCAGATGTACTCAAGCTTTGGCCAATCCCACATACGGATCAAACCACACCTCTGGATCAATTGCCTATTGGGTCCCCATGGGTGGAGCCTACACAAAAATAGTCATTTATTTCAATGCATATGTAACAAGTGGGGCAAGTACGACTACTTTCAATTTATATTATGCGTCCACTGGCAACTTTTCCGTTCAGACAACAAATACCGTGACAGGAGGAGTAACCACAGCCGCATTCAGCGGTACGAGTTTGGTTACAATAACAACAACAGGTGCAGGGACAACCAATGGTGTAATCATATTTGAATGCTATTAATATCTGTTGCTACCCATTGGCACAAATCCCGAACCTATAGGCGTAAATCCGTGACCACTGGCTTTATACAAAGGGTTAACCACCCCCTGAAAATGCGGGACTGTCCCAGAATTGCGGAGCAAAAAGTTTCCAGAAACCTGATCGGTGCCTGTCGCCAATTGCGGCCCCGTGAGACGTGGCTGGTACGACATATGTCCTTGTTGTAACATTCTGTATGCATGGTCTTTCCCCAATAGTGATCCTCCCTTGATTCTTCGACGCTTTAACCCATAACCAGCCGCAGTTAAACCTTGGTTAGTCCCTCTGGACGCCGCCTGTCCCGCGACATATCCCGCATAAGGATTGCCGGTCAAAAACGTTGCTCCTGCATCAGCGGCGGTTCCTGCAAGAATGGGAGCCCCGTACTTAATCAGCGGATGAAGAACCGGACTGGCGATTGCATAGTCATTTGCTGCCACAATGCCATTCTTCGCTTTATCGGCTAGCCTTCTCATTGCCGGTGAAGTATTAGAGTCGATGGCCCCTTGAATGGCTCTTCCAGTACGATTGGCGGTATCACTTATTGCGTGTCCAACAGAACGAGTTACACCTTTGAAAGCATGACCAATACTATCAAAAATATTTCCGCCGTGAGCAATTCTGCCGTGGATACGTTTTCCTCGGCCCTTCTTCATGGCATTCATTAGCTGGCGATGCATCCTGTGATCCATTTCCACATGCACAACTCTTTGCTTTTTGTGGGAGCCTCTGTGTGAAATAGTAATAGCATGGCCTCTGGCCAATTGTTTGTGCTGGTGAGCAGTAAGCGAAAGCGGAATTACAGCTGACATGTTGCTTATAATAATGAAAGTTTAACAAATACAAATCTATTACTTAAACAAGCATTTTGCCGGTTGTAAGATCGATGATAAACCTTTTTTCGTAAAACAAAAAGAAGTTGTAGCTCATCGGAAAAGCGGTTCCGTTCAAAAAAGTGACATCCACCGATACCGGCATCGAGTCCGATTCGCCAATCTTTCTTTCCAGATTGATGTACTGGAAGCCGTACCCATGCAAGAAGTCATACTCGCTGATCAGGCCAGTACGCAAACCGTCCAAGTCGTTTCCGTTTGGTCCGTTGATTCCGAACTGCTCTCTCAAAAAATCATCATAAGTGTAAATGATAGGTTTTTGCCAGATAGTCTTTCCGCCCACCATGATATTGAGATTGTTACAAAAGCTAAAAGGTGCCACTGTGGCGCCAGCACTTGTGAAAGGACTCTGCAAAGCAGGCAATTGTGTTCCAGCGGTCGCTGCAGGTTGCGCGAGCGTTGGGACTATCAGTAGTCCCCTGACTTTGCTTTGCCCGGGAGTGACATTGACATTGATGGTAGCATTTGGAACCTGATTCTGAGCTCCGCTTGGTGCGTATCTGATGAAGTCCGTGTAGACGATTTCTTTGCGCGGGTGAGCAGCATATTGCAAAGCAAATTTGGGACTCAATTTGTAGGTAACACAATGCATGACACAAGGGCCGGCGTTGATGGAAGCAGTGTAGGTAATAAGCTCAGCGGCGATGGCACCCTTTGCGATGCTGGGACCACAGACACCTAAATTTCCTAGTGCACCAGTGCCAGTAACAATAGGACCAATCATAAATGGAGTAAATCCATAAGTATTGCTCGCTGTAGCTGAAGCTACCTGTCCAATGGTAAGATCGGTATTAATAAGTGCCTGCGTTACAGAGACTGAGCATGGAGCCAGGTGTGTGCTAATAGTCATTTGCCACAATGCGCCTCTGCACAAGGGCATCTTCATGAACAAATCGTGCATATAGCGCATAGGCAACTGCAACCAAAGCGTAAAGCTGCTGGTATTTGTTGTTGTGGTTTGCTGAAAGTTAGTTTGTGTTAACTTCATGGAAGTACCAACCCCAGCAGCATTGGTAAAGGTTGGAATGGCAGACAGATCATTGACGCTTACGGCCATAGAATAGCATTTGCGATAAAATCCTACATTATTGAAACCCACATATTTGCCAGTTTGGCTGGTCAAAGGACTAGTAGCCACAATTGCTGTAGCCTGGCCACCTCCGGTAGGATATGGATAATAATAACTCGGCGAAATCCAGTTATTTACCTCGCCGACAACAGTGTCGAACATGAAGGACGTGGAGGAGTTTTTCCAAAATCCAATTGTTTTGGCTAGAATATCCGTATCGTTTGAGTTAAAGCTTGTCAGAAACTTATACTCAATTGGAATGTTACTCAGCATTTGATTGCTGACGACATTTTGGTTTGAACAATTGACGTTAATTGAGTTGACAATAGAAAAATTGGAGCCTTTCAGGGCCATAAAAAAAATATCTGAAGTGCTTGCTGTGCTGAAAATTGCGTCTGCCGCTACGACAGCAAAAGAAACAGGGACAGTCACATAAGAACTTCCCCAGTCCAGATAGTCTTCGTTGCTGGTCAGAGCGTTTAAATCGAAAGTGATTTGCCCGCCCTGGTATTGAGCGTTGTTGGAGTCGTTGATATCGATCACGTTGCGACTGGATGCAATGAAAGGCGGTTCAGCCGCGGGCTTGTTGGATTCAGCCCAACGGGATGTGTCGTAATCGGAACTTGCAGACATTTGTTCGATTTAATTATGAATTTTTCAAACTAAAGTCTAAAAACAATCGTATTGCGCTTTCCATCTTTTTTGTTTTTAACAAATGGTTCATCGCAGTTATTGCCGATGCAGCGCTTCTTAGTTTCAGGTTCCTCTTCCTCTGGTGGTTTCAGTGTTTCTACTGGTGAAATTTTATCAACTCTTGCAACCGGCGCAGGTTTGTGTTGACTATTGAAGTTTCTGCCATTTATGAAACCTCTGCAAAACGTATCTCTATAACCTCCCATTATGCTTTATCACGGATCAGAAGATTAACTGTGACTTCCGGATCAAAGAAAGTAAGAATATTCAAATTCTGGTCCATAAAACTAATGGTAATTCTGTCGTAATTACCATCAATGATTGCACTGTAATAAGGCCAGGAAACCTGGAACTGGTCAGATGCGCCGTAAGCAGCGGTGACAGGCACTTGTGCAAATATATCGGACGGGTATTGGATGCCCCCTGAGACAAGGTTACACCTCAAAAAAATTGATGTGACTGGGTTTATCAATGGCGATGATTTACCAAAGTAACTGTAAACTGGACTATTAGAGCTCCAAGCAGCTCCATTGCTGGTAACATTCCAATTAGTTGGGTTATAACCAGGGGCCGCTGTAGGATTTCCAATAACTCCAAGCATTGTGGCTATGGAAGTTGTGACCCAATTAACACCCAGTGAATACGTGGTGGCAGTGGAACCAGCTGTGGTATCCAAGCCGCCTGCTGCCCACACTGAATTTGCGGGTATGGTCCAGCCGGCAGTTGCCAAGTCAGCTGCAGTAGGTATCGTAAAATAATCAACCTGAGTCTGGTATTGCACAGAATTCGCCGATATTTGAATAAAAAAAATGTTTTGTTTTGTTGTTGGGTTGTAGAGATACAACGTCCCAGCAGAAGAAGGAAGGCCTGTTAGCATCCAGTTTTGCAGCGCGAGATTCATATCGCTGATTGCATAGAATCCGTCTGCAAAAGTGAATGTGGCAGTATGCCATGTAATAACACTTCCTGCCCAGGTGGGGTACTGGATGCTCAATTTGTTGTTATTGAGAGCAGCACTTATGTTTTTGAAACAATTGTAAAATGTCATGCTGACAAGTGCAACCTCTTTATTTGAAAACCTGACTCCTCCCTGAGGAACCACCGTCATTACACCGTTAGTCCCATAACTCGTTTGTGGAAATAATACAGGAGTTCCGGCTGTCTGCATTTCTTCATAAATTATGAAAAAATTTGATTTACCACCACAAAAAGAGCGAAGCTTTGCGTATGTTGCACCCAACAATTCAAACTGTGTGAAATTATACGGAGGTGTAGTCACATATGACCTCAATAAATTGATTTTAGGTTTGTTGGGTAACCCTAACCTTGACAACAAAAGGTTGGTCTCAGAAGTTTGGTCAGAACAAAAAGAAACAAAGCGCGCTAAATTGAATTAGTTACAAAAATTACTCAGTTTTCTTCTGCTGAAGCACCGACGAAATAGATGCCGCAAAGAGGTTCAACAAAGCAAGCACCGAAAATATATCAATCAGAACGAGCCATACACGCGGAACGGCAATGGTAAAGTCTACGAGATTGTGAAGACTGTCTGGGTAACACAGCCAATAAAATCCAGCAAACACGATTGCCAATATGAAAAACCAAAAGCTTTCTGCCCAGTGATTCGTTGTCATTTGTAATTTTTTGATTGTATTGCTTTGAAAATTGTGTGTTGTTTTCTCAATTTACGAAAACTACGAATGGATTTCTGAGAAATAACTCTCTCCCGCTTTCCTGTGTTTTTCTTGTTCTCCTCTGTTCCGAGTTTTCCCAAACAAGTGCATTCGTTAATTTTTTCAGGACAAGTCCATATTTTTTCACTACAATTTTGGCATCTTACATACATCCAGCCTTTCATCATAATGGCTAATGAACGAATCGGCGAATTAGCCACGCAAATGTGTCCAATTTGTTTAGATCCACTCGTGGACAAATCAAAGCTACCTGCAGGCTTGGTTTCGTTGTTGACTTGTTGTTCAAAGGGGGTACACAGTCAATGTTTATCGGAGATGATACCCAAAAAAGTAGCGCGGGTTCCGTGCCCATGTTGTCGAACGCTATTTGTGCGTCCAAGTGCTGTAACTGTCGTAAAACGACCATATATGTATTTAAAGCACACTATTCTTGGTGACGATCAGAAATGGTACAATGTGTCGTTCGATCCGGAACAATCCCATCCTGATGTTGTTCGCTATATGACAATTGGCATTAATTCAGAAATTGCAAGAATTAGGGTTCAAAATGAGGCTGCGCGCACAAGATTGCTCAGCCTCCTTTTGAACCCTAATGAGGCTGCGCGCACAAGATTAAATGGAGGAGAACAGTTACCACGTCCCAATGGAAGTAGTAGTGGACCAGCAGCCGGAGTCATTGATTTATCCAGTTCCCAGTGATATTGTAACTCAAATGGATGTCGATTGTAATGTAATAAATCATGAAAATTTCCAACTGCAAAAGACAAGAGCAAGAATATGGGCAAATAGAACATTGAATCGTTTAAAAGTTAACAAAAAGTGACTTAGTTTTCCGATTCTAATTCCTCTTCTTCTCTCGCTTGCTGCTGTTGCGCGGCGTATTTGTGTTTCATTTCCGCAGTGCCGAACTCTTGAACTACGAGGGCCTCTCTTCGCTGCGCACACAATGCATAAGCAAACAACGCTACCTCGACGTTGTGGCGGCTAGTCGCCAAACAAAACGAGTCTCCACAGTGGGCACAGTGAAGATGCTTGGTGGCCCACTCTTCTCCGCAGAACAACGGCTCAAGAAACTCTCCAGCCTGTTGTTTGTCGAAAGGTTGTCCGCAGTCAAAAGCAGATAGCGTGGTTCTAAAATATGTGCCACCGTATTTTTGTGGAATAAATGGTTTGGTTTCATCGTCGCACTTGTCACTGCAGACTTTCCTTGAATCAAAGCCTACTGGGTGTTGTTGATCTTCCGACATTGTGTTTAGTTGTGAAAACTTATGATATTTTGTGAATATTTGTGAAAACAATGCAACAAAAACTTAGGAACCCGGGAGAACAAATAAACATAGGAACACAGGAGAGCCTGCGCGATGTCCAGATTAAAGAGAGTGTTTTGAGTTTTCAGCAATTTCTCATAATTTTTCACTTGAAATCATGTCCGTTTTTTCCTTTTTGGTTAATGGAGTCGTCGACGAGGAGAAGTACAACAGTTTGCCGAATGGTAAAATGGGATTAACCTATGAAGACATTTATGAGTTCCACAAGCCCATGGGGGTATTTCGACTTGAGCTAAGATACGGATGTCTTTCAGCTCTTGCAGCGTTGGCTAAGAACATGGCTGTTGAGACACCGGAACTCAACAAAATCTTGACGCCTACGAGATTTCAGACTACGTTGGCAGAGATTGCTCGTTTTTATACGAGAGACAGCTCTACCCCCGTGAGCGCCGCAGATGCTTTCAACTTTCTGCGCCTGCACGTTTACGGTGGAGAAGTGAAATCTTGGGTAGCTGGCCTCGTTGGCAAAGAAGGGCGTTTTTATGATGGCAACCACAAAACCATCGGATACTGCGCACCCAAAGAATTGTGCAACGCTACCAAGAACGACAAGGGGTTCTGGCAGAAGCCACAGTTCATGTGGAATCTGATGAAGGAGATTAACTCCATCACCTCGCAGTTCATGGACCGCAACCCTGCATTTGTGGAGAACATGTGTTTCGGGATTCCAGAGGACCATGTGTACAGAAGAAAATCCCAAGCGATCAGCAGTATTTTGGGGATCATGATGCTTTACGCGTCCTTGGTGGCAACTCAGGGGTTTACGCTGGATGATATCGGCAACGCGCCAGGTGTCGTTGATATTTATTTGCGCAGGCCCGAAGACGACACCTCCGCCGCACTGAATTTTGTGAACGAGACCATTCGCAGAGTCATCAAGGAGCCGCTATTTGAGTTTGTGGAATACCCACTCATCGACAGAGTTGTGATTCAGAGCAACACCGGCATTGCCGGGTTTTTTAGACGTGTTTAAGCATTTGATATTGGTAATTTTTATTAATTAACTGATATGAATATCAAACATTTGAACGGAGTTAAGTGGCAGCAGCAAGCACAAATGGTTCACGGTGCATACAGAAGAACCGGAGATGTTCCAATGGTGTTGAAACCAGGAACAGTAGCAGCTTCCAACGGCATTAATGTTAACTCTTCTAATGCACTTCCTGAATCAAACGCTATACCTACAGGAAGTTTTTATCCTTATCCTGTGATTAAAGGAAAGGGAATAAGAGGAAACAAGAAACTTGTGAAAGGAAGCAGAGAGGCCAGAGCATATATGGCGCACCTAAGAAGTTTACGCAGAACCAAACATGCCATGTAGTTTTCTTTCGTTATCCATTGTGTTTCCAGCAAACTGTTTCAACCAAAAAGCAATTCGCAAAGAAATTTGTCTTTGGGTGACATGGCTGTAGCAAGCTAAGCCAAACGCTAAGCAGAACCATCCACATGAACTGGAGCTGAGGTCTTGAATCGCTTGGTCATTGAATAAATAACTATTGTATCTTCTTTTTATGAAGGATTCAACCTCCAAGGACGCTGGGCACCCAAAGGAATCAAAATACATACATTCAGAATCCGTACAGAACATGCATGTCCAGTGCGTGCCAGATGATCCTACTGCATGCTGTCTATCTAAATTGAATACATAAAATCCGTTTTTTGGTTCTCCCACTTGAGGAATACCGTCCCTAAGAAATATTCCTCGAATAGGTAGATTGTACCGTTTAGCTATATTGCGTATTTCAACATTCGAAAGAACTTTCATGTTCAAATTTGTGACAAACAATTTGTCAAGTTTGTTACAATAATCTGCTGTGCAGACTTACCCAAATCGAAACAGAAAATGGACAAAATGGACAGCACGATCTCCGAATTGAAGGCGGAACTGTGTAAAATGCGGAAATTGGCAGAACAGCTCAAAGCACAACTCGAGTACGCTAAGCAAAAAACACATGAGAAGAAATATGGTTTTTGCCATCTGTGCGGAAGAGAACTTAAATCATATGGGTGTTGTTGCGATGATATGTATTGAATCACCTAAAGTGTCAATTTGAAAATAACCTTAACTTAACCGTTATCTTATTAATGGCAAAATAAAAAAGGGAATTTGGACATGTTTTTGCGACAATTGAAAAAGGTCCCCTGCGCAAAAGTTCCAGAGAGAGCCAAAAATGCTGGATTAGTTTTGCCAATGTTTAATGATATCTTATTTTTTTGAATGGAACCACTCTTTTACGAGTGGACAGGGAAAACGGGAAAAATGAATGGTTTTGAAAAAAAGAGGAAACAGGGAAAATTTCCTGACATATTTTTTATTGTTTGTTTTCGGCCCAGAATCACAATTTCAAACAAACAGAGTCAACATGCAACAACCAACAGAATTTGAGGCACGCGTTATCGCCCTTCCACATCCCATGATCAGACACGTGTGGAAGTACGCGGGGTTCCTGAAGCTTCGCAACGGTAGATGGATGCGACAGCTGGTCGGCGAAGGTCGGAACCGTCGCTCCGAACTGTTGCCGCCATTCAATCTTCCAAGGGAGATTGGAATCAGTAGGGATGAAGTAATGGTGATAGTGTTTCTCGGCAAATATGTCACTTTGACTAGAAACCTTAGAACCGATGACCACCATCATCTCTATTCCGTGAAGACCAACTTATTTGGGAGAGTTGACGGTTCGCTTTCAAAACACGGAGGAGGGTATCAAGCACTGTTTATTTCTCGCATGCCCGGGCCTCTGTTTGGCAAGGAGCTTGTGACAGCTCTTGACAAAGTTCCAGGAGGATGGGTACTGGAGCACGTGCCAAGGTTTTATCTCAGGAACGGACTTACGGCCAGCGGATTGAAGGCCAACAGCAGATGGAATCCTTACGAGACTGAATCACAGTTTCCATTCAAACTCCTCCCCAGTGTGTATCCTGTGGACTACGATCGCTGCTATCCGTGGGGAAAGAACGATTTCAGAACATATCCTGTGTTGGAGGGTGATGACTTTGTAAGTTCTGACAGTTCTGATTCGAGCGAGGAGAGCAGCGATGATGGATCAGTGTTGGACGGGGAGGGCGACAATTAAAGTCCAGAAAATCTTGTTGTGTTCCTTTTTGCAATAGTTTTCATAATTAATTACAAACAATGCACCCTCATTCCGAAATTGAAGTTCACAAAGAAAGCGTGCAACCCACGCAACTGGAAAGTGGTGTTGAAGCTCACAAAGCTGCAATTGCCGAGCGCAAAGTAGCATTTGTCACAGAGTTGACATTGGAGCAGATTGTGCAGCAGCGCGCAGCTGCACGCCATTATGCAAAGAAACGCAAACAGAGTCGTAAATATTATAGTACACGCGCTGAAAGTAGTATTGCTGGTGAAGATGGGGAGGCCAAAGAAAGCAAAGTAACGAAGAGAAGAACTGCCAAAGCTAAGCCAGTTCGCCAAAAGAAATCTGCTGAGGAGCGAGCTGCCAGTGCGCGTGAATATGCCCGCCGAAAGTACAGAGAAAATCCGGGCGCTAGTGCGGCAAGGCAGAAGATCTACCGCGAAAAGAAGCGTTTGAGCTACGCGGCTTTCAAAGAGGCAGAAGCAAAGGGGTTGCACAACGACTTCAAGGCTTCTGATAGCTCTGATACCGAGTCTGATTCTGAAACCGAATCCGAGTCAGGCAGCGAGCAAGGAGATGAGGAGAAGAAGGAGTGAGTGCACTCTTTTTGTTAGTTACATTTCAGGTTGCTTATATTGAAAATGTAAACACATATAACACAACCGTATATCTGCTGGTTCAGTTTTGTTTTTTGAGAGTCGGATAAACTCCTCTCTATTAATCGCAGCAAGATTCCCGCCGATTCCGTTAAGGAGAGTATGTTTTGAAATCATTTCAGGGTGATCAAAACAGGTTGCAAGAATAAGTGCCGCGGAGCATGTGCAGCGAGGGCATGCAGCCATTTTATTGATAGACTCTTTGTCTTTGGTGATCCTTAGATAAGAAGGTGGCCACAGCTTCGAAATTAAATCATTGGCCAGGCCTAATGCTTCAAAATGGGTGGTGCTACCATCAGTGGCCTTCTGAAGAAGTTCGGGAGTTATTTTACCATCAAATGCTGCAATCATCCAGTAACAGTCTTCCTGTGTTGGGTAAGGCAGTTGCCTCTTATTCGCAGATGCTCCAACCTCATCGGCAGAGGCTTTGCGCTTTCTTTCTTTCTTTTTAGGTTCGGCAACAACAACAGCAGTACTCTGCGCAACTTCGTCGTCAACTATATTCAGCAACATGTTCAGTGTGTCTTGGTCGACCAGTTCTTCTGTGCTCATTGCAAAAAATTGTGATTTGAAGAAGAAAACCTTCATCGAAAAAGTCCTTCGTTCGCCATTTCCTATGTTTTCAAAAATTCAAATGTTTCCTAGTTTCCTATATTTTCAAAATTCAAATTTCCCAGATTCCTTAAAAGTTACATCGCGGGGTGATTTGTCTTTCATTTCACAATTTAGAACATGTTGTGCCGCATCCCCTTCTTGGTGGAATGCACCAGGCCTTTCAGGGAAACTGAATCGTTTGCAATAATGGATCGCACTAGTTCTCTAGGTGCTTTCGTCAGAGATAACATGGTCTTTGATGATCAAGGCGCTCGGAGAATGCCTTGTTTCAAGGTGGACAAAGACTTGATTCCGCGATACCCTCTGTTGTGTGTAGATCCCGTGTTCGAATTAGTCCCACGCGATTCAATTCTGCAGACATTGTATTATGTCGGAGATCACACTCGCCCGGTGCCCGGCAATAGAAGGATTTGCGACGAGGACACCAACAAGTTGACACGTATTTTGCGATCTGTTGATCCTCGCACAAACCTTTTAAAGGTGAACTACTTCTGTCGCCATAACTCCGGGAGATATTATGCTGATGATGACCGCAATGATCTTGTTCCGAGAGTTGGATCCAGAGTTGGAAGTATTCTGTCCGCGTCGAAAGCTTTACGGGGAGGGATTTTGCGGAACAGCCATTACGTTGACATCGACATGGTGAAGAGCCACGCCTCAATCCTTGCTTCTATTGCGGAGTTGATGCAAGTCGAGTGTCCAAATCTTCTCTATTACATTGGGCACGTGGACAATGTTTTGCAAGAGATAGTAGATTTTTATTCGGCAGATGATGAAAACAAGGTTCCCGTAGCGGATGCCAAGACTCTCATGACGCTGATGCTGTATGGAGGCGGTGTGTCCACGTGGCTGGATGAGAGACACATGGGGAGTCCTCATATTGTTAACCCGGCACCTCTTAAAAACAACGACGGGCATCTTGCGCCAGGGATTTTTACGCTCATTAAAGAGGAGATTCGAGAGCTTGCTGGTGTCATTGCCTCTGCAAATCATCATTTGCTCCCAGATCCTTTTCAGCCGACTTCACACGAGCAGGTTATGAAGATTTTGGCCCAGTTCTGTGGAACGCTGGAGTGTTTTCTTACTTACACTGCTTTGGAGTATTGTGTCAGTGTTGGGGCTGTGAGAACGGTGCATAGCGGCGGGTTGCAGTTTATCTGGGGTTACGATGGCTTCACCTGGGTGCCGACGAGAGATGCTGACATCGATGCATTACTTGTTGGCATCCAATCCGCCATAGTCGACAAGTGCGGGCAGTGTTTTAGATTTGTTAGATTCATTCGGAAGCCGATAGACATCTTCATCCCGACGGTGTGTGATTTGACGCATGAACTGTGGAGAAGCAACGAGTTCCGTAACTTTGACAGCGATGCGACCTTGGGTGCCGTGTCTTTGACAGAGGATCTCATGGTTGATCGTCTGTGGCCGGAAGCCAAGATTTGGTTTGAGAGAGACAGGTTCAAGATTGTCCGCGGAAACAAGTACGGGCGCGAATTCATCAATAAACAAGGTTTGCTAGAAAAGGTGGAGTGGATGAGTGCAGATGATCTACATGGTTCACATAGCAACTACAATTTCTTGGAGCCAAATCCTAAAACGGGCGTAATGGAAGAAAAGCAAATTACCCAGTGTTGGATCCGCAAGCGCAACATGCGTCTTTATGAGTACGCTGATACCTACCCTCCGCCTCTAGTAGCTCCCGCGGGTATTTACAATCTGTGGACGGAATCTCCTCACCATGGTGTTGGTCTGCGACTGGGCGACTCAGAGGACCCTCAACACCTTTCCAATTTTTTGGATTTGCTGGCAGTCGTGTGTGGTGTTGGTGACCGGTCTGACCCCAACGATTTGCACATTCACTGCATGGAGTACATGATTTTTTGGTTGTGTCAGGCAATCCAAGTACCTGCTCACAAACTGGGAGTGATTCCTGTTCTTACAGGCACAGAGGGTACTGGAAAAACCCTTTTTTGTTCATTTGTGGGTGCTTTATTTGGGAGGAGTCGCACCTTGGAGTGTTCTTGCAGAAACATCACGGACCATTTCAACAATCTTCTGGACGGCAAGTACATGGTAATTATCAACGAGGTGCCAACCACCATGAGTCCGGAGCAGGAGGGCAACTTCAAGAAGATAGTGACTGACCCAGTGGTTGTGGTCAACGGCAAAAATAAGCAAGAGTACGAGATGAAGTCTTTTCACCGGTTCATCTGCACAACCAATGACATCACCATCTGTCTCCCATCTGAGCGTCGCCCATTTTGGCTGGGGTCCACTATCGATTTGAAGGGGAATGACGAGAAGTTGAAGATTTTGTATGCTATGCTGCAGGACGACAAGGCCATCCAGAGCGTGTACCGCTATCTGGCCGCCGTGGATATTGTTGCTCGCTTTGGAAGCTTGAACTTAACTCCACCATCTAACGAGAGAAACCAGTGCATGAGGGAAAAGCGCAATATCTATGTTCAATTTGCCCGTGATCTATTGCACAATACTTTGTCGGCATTGCCGGGCAACGCTGTCCAGTTGACTCGCGATGAGCTGTACAATTACTTCGTGGATTTTCTTGCGCGCAATAAGGAGACTGCTACTACTCACACGCCAAAGTCTTTTGAGAGCATTTTCCTTTTCCAGTTGTCGTGGTTGCCAAATACATTCGGCGCTGCTGTTCAGGGAGCAGGGCGTATTTGGAATAAGCAATTAATGGCATCTACTTTGACGAGAATGTAGTTTGTTTAATTAGTTTTTACAAATTTGAAAAGCTTGTTTGCTCTCTGTCTGGATAACAATCCACGATTGAAGAGATCACTCACGAAAGCATTGTGTCTAATGTCTTTTTCGAGTTCAGTCAATCTTTGCCTTTCCAAAACCCTTGCACACATTACAGGTGTTATCCACGAAGTGTCTTCTTTCCTCCACGCCCAGTGCAACAAACACTTGCAGGGGGTTTCCTCCGTTATCACGTGTTGTTCGAGTACAGGGCCGAAGTTTTGAGTTATTGAGTCAAGTTCTGGAGCTATATAAACACATTTTGGGGGTATTTGCGGTCTCTGTTTGCGAATTGTGCAAGAAACACGTTCAATGATTTTCGTTTTGAATCCGCTTCTTAGTTTCATTTACAAGTATTATTCAATGTATTCAATGTGAAGCCGAGCCTATTGTGTAATTTTATGTAGCAAGGGTCGCAACGAAAGTAATTCTTCTTCAGAACTTTGATCCTGGTGCGTACATTACACACACAACATCTCATCTTTTTCTGCTGTTGTTCTGCCACGCTTGAATGTCTCCCGGACTTGTACAATTCTGCCACTGTCATCTGCTTCTGGTCGTTCATGTTAATTAAATGTGATGCTTCTTGCGTTTTGAATTTACCAATTTAGGGAATCCGGGAAATAAAGTATAAAAAATATAAAAAAATATGGGTCTGGTAAGACGGTCTCAATTTGCATTCTTGGATCAACCAGACGCTAAGTGTAACCATTTTACCAGATGTCTCAGTACTGGTGAATGTTAATTTATCTTTGTGTGTTATAATCGATGTATTGGATGGCATTAACCAAATCGCTACTTTCACATATTAAGGCTGAAATAGCCATTCTTGGGGTGCATTGGGTCTGGTCGATTAGGAGATTCACATCGCGCGAGCATGGTCTACAGACGTAGAAATGAGTTTGCCCGTCGTACCAACGTACAATGTTGTCGTTATTTACTAATTTTACTCTGCAAACGGCGCAATTTGGATGCATCTTTGGTTGAGGTTATTATGAAAAGTCAATCAACTATATCGGTGTTTATAATAACATTCAATGGAACAAAATGGAGCGTGTTTGTAAGTACAGCCCACAAGGTTGCATTGTGTGCATAGGCCAAAGGTCATTGGGCTCGGTGTTGTGCATAGCTTTGTAAGGTCGATGTGCATTGACCTGATCTTTATGGGAACCCCATCTAAAAGTGCTATGTATTCGTCTTTGATTGTTGGCATAGGCGCGGGTATGGGTAGTGTTGGTATCTCATACTCCAGAACGAGAAGATCTGTAACTAATTTGTGTACAACTGTTGAAGAAAATGTTATGTTGATATCCTTAATTTCCTCCATTTTAAAGCAATTGATTGTGAAATGAACAACCAATTCTAGACACTTGGCCAGATGGGTGTTGATGGAGGGCCCGACATGGCAACCCGAGATCGATGCTTGTTGGAGACGGTTTAGATTAACATGTGATTTAGTGGAACTCGGGCTTGAGACCGTAAAGCTAATGAGCGTGTTGGTCTAGATTTTCTTTTTGCTAACCCTAACCCTAACCCTAACCCTAACCCTAACCCTAACCCTAACCCTAACCCTAACTCCCCGGAGGGTGGCAAACTTAGGGTTAGCTAACCCTAGCTCCCCGGAGGGTGGCAACTTGTCTAGGGTTAGGGTTAGCTG
>Ga0316221_1001297_pt1 | contig 26903 bp, 29 predicted proteins | sample TBH18007metaG_FD_206003 | JGI IMG/M metagenome (GOLD analysis project Ga0316221, IMG submission 206003) | Freshwater microbial communities from Trout Bog Lake, Wisconsin, USA - TBH18007 | ecosystem: Environmental > Aquatic > Freshwater > Lake > Hypolimnion/Profundal zone | place: USA: Wisconsin... | reverse complement strand
CATGCCAATAATACGTATCGGGCTGAATTCATCTATCAGAACCTGGTCATGGAAGCGAATATTGTGCATGCGGCCTGGCAGGCCGGCGTGCAAAGATTGCTGTTTCTTGGTTCGAGCTGCATTTATCCAAGAGACTGTGCGCAACCGATCAAAGAAGAATATCTGCTGACAGGTCCACTCGAGCCCACCAATGAGCCGTATGCCATCGCCAAGATAGCCGGTATTAAACTCTGTGAAAGCTACAATCGTCAGTATGGTACGCACTATGTTTCAGCGATGCCGACGAATCTGTATGGTCCTAACGACAACTATGACCTCGACAACAGCCACGTGCTGCCGGCGCTCATACGCAAGGCCCATGAAGCCAAAGTGAGTGGTGCCAGTGAATTGGTTGTGTGGGGATCCGGAAAGCCGATGCGAGAATTTTTGTATGTCGATGATATGGCTGACGCGTGCGTATTTCTAATGGAATCCGGCATTGAAGAGGGTTTGTTCAATGTGGGCACCGGAACGGATGTCACGATACGGGAACTGGCTCTTGCCGTCATTGATATTGTTGGCTTTATGGGCAGCATTGTGTTTGACGACAGCAAGCCGGACGGCACGCCGCGCAAATTGTTAAACGTGGACCGGATGCGAGATCTGGGCTGGCAGGCCAAGATTTCTTTGCGGACGGGTATTGCTAAAGCGTATGAAGATTTTTTGAATAAAAGCGTCTAAAAAATATATTGAAGGGAAATGACTTGCGCATTGCCATACTGAATTCTTGGCCGAACCTTGAATATTCCGCTGAACGCGAATTTATTGCACGAATGAAGTTGGCCAGTTCCAATTTGGGCTGGGAATGTGTTGAGGTGGTCACGTCCGAAGATATTCTAAATTCAAATCCGGATTGCGTTATCGTTACGCATGAGTACTCTGCAAAGCTGACTGACAAACCAACGATTGGTCTGATTTGGAGTCCGCCGGATTTTTATCGGCATGATGCCACACGAATTAGAACAATGCTGGGTTACGACGGTTATTTGGCCGGGTCCGACAGCATTCGTACCTATTTAAAAGACTTGCTGTTCTCAACGAGCAAGGAGACGCCGATTTCAGACTGGAATTTTCTGCCAACAGCATCGGTCAGGACGTTCCGCAAACCGAATTTGGAAAAGCCTTCCATTTTTTATTCTGGAGTACATTGGGATGGAGAGCGTCACGGTGATCTGATTGCTGGGTTGGATGAAAAGCTGCCCATGGCTTTCCACGGAGACCCTGTTAAATGGCGGAAATTTGGCAAGGCGTACAAAGGGACGATCCCATTTGACGGTGTTTCAATCTTTGACCGAATAAATGAAGCGGGCGTTGCGCTGTGTTTACATCGAGATGAACATTTAAAACATGATGTTCCATCAATGCGCATATTTGAATCCGCAGCCGCAGGGGCCGTCATCATCACTGAAAATGCCCGATTTGCTAAAACCTATTTTGGTGATTCTGTACTTTATGTTGATCAAGGTGCCAGTGTTTCGAAAAAACTGGCGCAAATCAAAACTCATTACGAATGGATTAAAAATAATCCGGACGAGGCTCTGGCATTGGCTGAAAAATCAAACGCCATTTTTAACGAACAGTTTGCGCTGGAGAACGCACTTTTAAAGTTGCCTGAATTTTTAGTGTATGTGAAACGTTACGGCTATTTTGAAGTTGCCCCCACTCCTATTGATGAACCTAGCGTTGAGATCATTGTTCGCATTGGTGGCAGAAGCCTGTTCTATATTGAACGCTGTCTTGATTCCATTGCTGCGCAAACCCACCGAAATTTGGGTGTGATCCTATCCATCTACCGGCAAGTGGAAGGTTTGGATGATTTGTTGGATAAATACAAATCACGGTTCGTGAGCATCAAAAAAATTCAGTCTGAAAGCACAGGTTTTCGGAGCACCGCTTTATTCGACGGAATCAGGGCGGTTGACGCAAAATATTTTTGTAATCAAGACGATGACGATACTCTCCACAGCAATCACATCAGGTCGTTAGTAGTCTTGCTTGAGTCAGATGAGCGTAAGAATGTTGCATATAGTGGGTGTATTCAGGTTCAGGATGAACCGGGGCATTACTATCAGCAGATTAATTTTTCTGGTCCATTGCATACAGAAATTAACGAAAACAGACATTTAGTTTTCTTCGATCAATTTGATAGAAACAGAATTTTAAGGTTTGACAATTTTGTTCAGTCCAATACGTGGCTGGCCAGAAAAGCCATTTTAAAATCGCGCGACTTGATAGATCCCCAGCTAAAAGTAGCAGAGGATATGTATTTGTATTTCCTGTTTCTTCGCGAGGGGGATTTTTTGTTTTCCTGGCGGGTGACAGCAAATTGGCATTGGCGTTCAACCAGCAAAGACAATTCAATGTTGAATGAGACCTGTTGGGTCGACTGTGGTGACCGTGTAAAGTTGCGGGTCAGCTATTTTGGATTGTCACCAGATGATACGAGCGATCCGCGAGTGATTGTTCAAAATTTATCCTGCAAAGACATATTGCGTCCGTTTGCACGTTATGCGAAAAATTACCTTCATACGAAATCGAGCCGATTCCCATTTTTGAGTAAATACATTGCGAAAAAATTCGGTATCGGCGCAATTGTTTCCGATGATCCTTTAGGCGACCGCTACGAAGCCAGTTTGTTGGAAGGAATTGCGTTTAATAGGGTGGGTTATCCATTGTTTGTATCGAAAATTTCCGGTATCTCACAGTTTGAAAAATTTGGTCGATGGACTGACAGCGCTGAAGTTTCAATTGGCTTTACAAAACCATTGCCAGATAAATTTAAATTGAAATTGAAGTTGGCAGTGTTCCCGCACTTGAAAGATAAGCCAGTACAAATTGTTGTCGGAAACTTTAGGCTGGAAACTACATTTTCGAACTTGAAACACAAGGAGTTTGAATTTCAGATTGAAAATGACGGCAATGCCAGAGAAATTAAATTTTATCTGCCAGAATCAATATCGCCAATGGAACTACGTGGTAATGCCGATACCCGAAAACTTGGACTTGCGTTGGTCTATCTTAAAATCGTTGATCAGTCCGCTCCAGATTCCGGTGATCCGGTGCCGCAGGTAGAAGAATAAAACGATGAATACTCCAGTAGATAAAAACCAGGTTATTGAGAATCAGACTGTCGCTGAAAATCAAAAAATTGTGTTTATCCATGTTCTGCGTGGCTTTGCGATACTTCTGGTACTGATTGCGCACGTCCCAGGCCTGTGGCTTCTGAGCCGCAAGCAGGCATGGAGTGTTTTTCAGTTTTACAAGATAGATATATTGGCGCCACTGCAGATATCTGACGGTGGTGGTCACCTTGGGGTAATCATCTTTTTTCTCATCAGCGGGTACATTATCAGTAACGTGGCTCAGAAAGAATCAAGAACCGAGTTTTTGGCAAAACGATTTTTCAGGCTATTCCCAACTCTACTTGTTTGCTGCGCGATCGCTTTTATTTTGGTAACTGTATCCAATGCATACGATATTGGGCCTATTTACAGCACCGATGCCGTGAATTTGGTCGACTTTGTAAAAAGTGCTTTTATGATCAGTTGGTTCACCCAGACACCACGTGCGCTTTCAGTTGCCTGGAGTTTGATGCCGGAATTGATCTTTTATTCCTGGGTGTTTTTGTTGATAAATATGATGCGAAGGTTCCCCGTTAAATCAACATTTCTGATGTTGATGGCCTATGCGATGCTGACCTTTCCAATGGGCCATGTTCCCTATTTGGCTTACTTTGGCTATTTCACTGTTTATATGCCGGTGTTTTTCATAGGACGCCTGTTGTATCTTGATCAACAAAAACAAATAACCGGACAACAGACACTGGCTTTAATTGTTTTATGCTCCGCAGCGTTCATTACAATTTATAATGGCAGGTTTCCTGACGAACTATTTAGAGCCGACAGTGGGAGAATCTGGAATTATGTTTTCGGCATTGCGATTTTTTACGGACTAATGCACTCAAATCTAAAGTCGTGTCCAAAAGTACTCTCGTTTTTTGCAGATATCAGTTATAGCCTGTATTTGGTTCATTTGCCCGTTGGGATGTTTATTCTCAATCTGATGGACCCGTTACCTGTTCCATTTGTGATTAAGTGTACCGCTGCGATTTCTACGGCGATTGGTGCGGCTGTGATAATTCATCAAGTTGTTGAAAAACCGGCCCAACGGGTTGCTCGGCGGGCGCTGGGCAAGACCGAACAATTATCTTGAACCTTTCGGCGCGGTAAATTTGGTTTAAATTTAAGTATGCTTAATCATACTTAAATAGTTTTTTGATCATTTATTATAAAAAGGCAGTATGAAAAGAGCACTAATTACCGGAATAACCGGCCAAGACGGAGCCTACCTGGCTGAGTTGTTGCTGACTAAAGGCTATGAAGTTCACGGTCTCAAACGACGCTCGTCCCTGTTTAATACAGATCGTATCGATCATCTGTACCAGGACCCGCATGTTAAAAACGCCAAATTTGTCCTGCACTATGGTGATCTGACTGATTCAACCAACCTGATACGCATCATTCAGCAGGTCCAGCCTGATGAAATTTATAATCTGGCCGCGATGAGTCATGTGGCCGTTTCATTTGAAACTCCGGAATATACGGCCAACGCAGATGGTATAGGTACTTTACGTATTCTTGAAGCGATCCGCATTCTGGGTTTGGAAAAGAAAACCCGTTTCTACCAGGCGTCCACATCCGAGTTGTACGGTATGGTGCAGGAAATCCCGCAAAAAGAATCAACGCCGTTCTACCCGCGCAGTCCCTATGCCGTTGCAAAACTGTATGCCTACTGGATTACGGTCAATTATCGCGAAGCGTATGGTATCTATGCCTGCAACGGCATCTTGTTCAATCATGAATCGCCAATCCGTGGTGAAACCTTCGTAACTCGCAAAATCACCCGCGCCCTGGCACGCATTAAGCTGAATCTGCAGGAGTGCCTGTATCTCGGCAATATGGATTCATTGCGTGACTGGGGTCATGCCAAGGATTACGTCGAAATGCAATGGATGATGCTGCAACAGGATAATCCGGAAGATTTTGTTATTGCTACCGGTGTTCAGTACAGTGTGCGTGACTTTGTCAACGTGGCCGCCAAAGAACTTGGCATGACGATACGTTGGGAAGGAACCGGTGTTGAGGAAGTTGGCTACCTGGATTCCAACTCGCCAAATTCCACTGTGACGCCGCGTGCCATCGTCCGTGTTGATCCTCGCTACTTCCGTCCTACTGAAGTCGAAACCCTGTTGGGTGACCCGACCAAAGCGCATCAAAAGCTGGGCTGGAAGCCAAAAATCACCTTCCATGAGCTGGTCGCTGAAATGGTGCGTGAAGATCTCCGCAGTGCAGAGCGTGATGAGCTGGTGAAGAAACACGGATATTCAGCTTATGACTATCACGAGTAAGGATATGAATAAGGAAGCAAAGATCTATATAGCGGGCCATCGCGGTATGGTTGGCTCAGCTATAGCCCGAAAATTAAGTGCACTGGGTTATACCAACTTAATTACACGGACCCATGCTGAATTGGACCTGACAGACCAGTCTGCTGTTACCCGGTTTTTTTCTGAAGAAAAGCCTGAATATGTATATTTAGCTGCGGCTAAGGTTGGCGGTATTCATGCCAATAATACGTATCGGGCTGAATTCATCTATCAGAACCTGGTCATGGAAGCGAATATTGTGCATGCGGCCTGGCAGGCCGGTGTGCAAAGATTGCTGTTTCTTGGCTCGAGCTGCATTTATCCAAGAGACTGTGCGCAACCGATTAAAGAAGAATATCTGCTGACAGGCCCACTCGAGCCCACCAATGAGCCCTATGCCATCGCCAAGATAGCCGGTATTAAACTCTGTGAAAGCTACAACCGTCAGTATGGTACGCACTATGTTTCAGCGATGCCGACGAATCTGTATGGGCCCAACGACAACTATGACCTCAACAACAGCCACGTGCTGCCGGCACTCATACGCAAGGCCCATGAAGCCAAGGTGAGTGGGGCGAGTGAATTGGTTGTGTGGGGGTCAGGCAAGCCGATGCGAGAATTTTTGTATGTCGATGATATGGCCGACGCGTGTGTATTTTTAATGGAATCCGGCATTGAAGAGGGCTTGTTCAATGTAGGCACCGGAACGGATGTCACGATACGGGAACTGGCTCTTGCCGTCATAGATATTGTTGGCTTTAAGGGCAGCATTGTGTTTGATGACAGTAAGCCGGACGGCACACCGCGTAAATTGTTGAATGTTGACAGAATGCGTGATCTGGGCTGGCAGGCCAAGACTTCGTTGCAGGCGGGTATTGCTCAGGCTTATGAAGATTTTTTGAATAAAAGCAGAAATTAAATAAAAAAATATGCCTACACCTTTGGTGACTGTTGTTGTCCCTTCTTTTAATCAAGCTCTCTATCTGGATGATGCGCTGACGTCGATTTTTCAGCAAAACATACCGGTTGAGGTCTTTGTTATGGATGGTGGATCGACAGATAATTCATTGGACATTATCCGCAAGTGGGAAAGCCGGCTTGCTGGATGGCGCAGCCATTCAGACAACGGTCAGGCTGCAGCGATCAACGAAGGAATAGCTTTTGGCAGTGCTCCTTATGTCTGTTGGCTCAACAGTGATGACTGGTTCTTGCCAGACTGTTTAACCAAGCTTGTGGCAGCGCTGGAGAAGTCCCCTGATTTGCCGGCAGTGTATGGCCGTTGCTGGAACGTTACTGAAAAGTCCGGACGGCGCTCCACTGTCCGGGTAGAACCATTTAATGAACGTCGCATGGCGGTGCGCTGCATAATTTCACAACCCTCTACGCTTATCCGACGTTCTGCATGGAAAGCTGTTGGTGGTGTGGACGAATCCTTACATATGTCGATGGATTACGATTTATGGTGGAAATTAATTAAACGGTTCGGCCCCTTATTATTTCTTGATGAGTATGTGGCAGTAAACCGTCAACATGTGCAAAGCAAAACGCAGAAAAACCGACGTCTGCACTATAGAGAATCAATGGCAATTGTTAAAAAATACCACGGACGTTTACCTTTGCGATGGTGGCTGGCACAACCATACTCGGTATGGTTTAAATCAATTGTCAAATAGTCAGGTTGAACGATGCGTGTATTACACTTTTATAAGACGGCACACCCCGATACGGTAGGTGGGATAGAACAGGTAATCAATCAGATAGCCAGAGGAACAGTTAAGCTTGGTGTGCAGACTGACGTACTTTCGTTGACCCCACATAAGGTTGCACGAACGATAGAGCTAGATGGTTACATGGCGCATCGCGCCAAACTGAGTTTTGAGATTGCTTCTACAGGATTTTCGGCTTCTGTGTTTTTAAGATTTTATAAGCTCGCTCAGAAGGCAGACGTAATTCACTATCATTTTCCATGGCCATTCATGGATTTGGTTCACTTTGCAACCAGAGTCAAAAAGCCCATGGTTGTTACCTATCATTCAGATATCGTTCGTCAAAAAAAGTTACTTGCACTTTACCGGCCATTAATGAATAAGTTCTTGTCGAGTGTGGATCACATTGTCGCTACGTCACCGAATTATCTGGCTACCAGTGAGGTTTTACAGAAAACATTGGATAAAGTCAGCGTCGTACCTATCGGTCTGGACAAGGCAACCTATCATTTGCCGTCTGTAGAAAGATTGAAGTATTGGAGCGATAAAATCGGCCCCAAATTTTTGTTGTTTGTTGGTGTGATTCGTTATTACAAAGGCTTGCATATTTTATTGGATGCAATCAAGGGTCTCGATTATCCCCTGGTCATTGTCGGAGCCGGCCCTACTGCACAAGAGCTAAAAGAACAGGCAGAAAGTCTTGGTTTGCGAAACGTTTTCTTTCTTGGGTTGCTGCCGGAAGAAGATAAGGTTGCACTTCTGACGCTTTGTTATGCGGTGGTTTTTCCTTCCCATTTACGCTCTGAAGCGTTTGGTGTTTCATTGCTGGAAGGAGCAATGTTTGGCAAGCCAATGATTTCCAGTGAGATTGGTACCGGTACTACGTACATCAACATCGCAGATGAAACTGGTCTGGTTGTGCCGCCAAGTGATGATGTGGCATTAAGAAATGCCTTGGTCTATTTATGGAACAACCCTGAATTGGCCGCAACTATGGGACGTAATGCTGAAGCCAGATATTGGAATTATTTTACGGCTGATCAAATGGTGGAATCGTATGTTGATCTGTATGCGAAATTAGTACATAAGTCGAAAAATAAAATCGTTGAAATTAAAAAATAAATGAGAAGTGGGAGCCATCAATCGACTCATTTGTGCTGTGAAAGTGACAGTAGTGGGACACCAGCCCAAATATGCCCAGCATATTTCAGCGTATGTGAGAATAAAAAAATTAACCTAACTATTTGATTCTATTGCGCTTAATTGTTTCCAGGCTTTCAGGATTATTCATCCAGTCAGATTGTGATTCCTGTTGTCGTGGGTTCGAGCCCCATCGATCACCCCATTTATTTCAGTAAATTCAAATAGTTGCGAAAGTCGAAAGTTATCCACAACGCGAACTTTCCAACGAAGCCCGATTTTATTCGGGCTTTTTTTTCCCTAAAAAATCCAAATCACCCGTCAAATATCATAAACACCTTATTGATAATGTTTAGCATACCATCCGATATGTTCATTAAGCCGCCATTTTGCGCGATAAAAGTAAATAGCTGAAGCTGTTAAAAACGGGACGTTGACTCTCTGCTGGACTCCCATTTTGAAGCGGAGCGAGCGTGCCATAAATCGTCTCTCCGCCAAAAAACTTATCAAGGATGTAGACGTAAAAATAACTGACTTGATTGCGACTCTTAATAAGCGTATTGTCAACCCTTGCTCAAAAAAACTGGCGTAAGCTATGGCATCGACATACTGCAATTGGGTTGAGATCATGGCAACGGATGACAAAGCATTTGTGTCGCGCCTGGCTTGCGCATCGCGCAACTCAGAATGGAGCGCGGATGGACACAACTGGAACTGGCAGAGAAATTAGGTGTGGCACAACAGATCGAGGCAATTGCACAGCTACCCAAAGCGCAGCAACGCTTTGTGTCCCAAATAATCGATACGGTGCTGGCACAGACTGGCCGATAATCGGCATAGAAAGGAACGACGTACGATGATCGCTAATACACAGCTGTTGATTGAGAAGATTCAATCCTTGCCGCCGGACCGGTTGGCCGAAGTCGATGACTTTGTCGATTTCTTGCGACTCAGGGAGCAAGAACGCGCACTGACCCGACGTGCAGCACAAGTGAGCGTGCCGGTCTTTGCCGCCGTATGGGACAATCCGGACGATGAGGCTTACGATGCCCTTTGAGTTTGGTGATGTGGTGCTGGTTCCGTTTCCGTTTACCAATCAAGTCACATCAAAAAACGGCCTGCCGTCATCATTTCGCAACGTGCTTATGCGCTGTCGCGTCCCGATGTGATTTTGATGGCGATCACCAGCCAGGTACGGCCCAATCCTGATTTTGCGGATACGTTGCTGACGCACTGGCAGAACGCCAATTTATTAAAACCTTCTGTCGTCAAACCAATCATGGCAACACTGGAGCAGGGTTTGGTGATCAAGCAATTGGGGCGGCTCAGTGCCGACGATCAGGCTGCCCTGAAATTATCGATCAAGCAGATCATCGGTTGATCGTACAAAAACGCGGCAAAATAAAATACTTCTTTAGCCGCTAAAAAAGAAAACCACTCGGATCCGACTTCTAACGGAGAGTGGCTTTGTTATTTCAAAAAAAAGAATGTGCTTGTGGCGCACATCACCTCAGCAAAGCCAACATCCATGCGCCTTTCCACGTGATGCGGCTGTTTTGTGGAACACTGCAATACTGCGTGGAATTCTAGCGCGGGCTGCCGGACATCTTGCCGTCCAATCAACGATTGCAGGGGTGTGTTCGATTTCCGGACCTGACCCCGGCCTTTTCGTGACCCCGGTTTTTTCGATTTCTATTCGGTCGCGTCCGACTCCTTCACCGCGCGCCTGTCTGCCGAGCGTACGGTCTCGATCCATTTCTCGACGTTGACACCCTTGACCAATAACCATAAACACAGAGCCGATTCGCCGATCAATGGTGGGATGAGGATGGCCGGTGTGATCAGGTCTGAGAACGCCGGCGCAAACAGCGCTGCGAAACACCCGACCAGATAACAGACGCCGGCAAGTTGCAGCAGGCGGCCGATGAATTTGGGTAAGTAGCCGGACTTGAAGACCAGGTAGCCGCTCACCAGACAGGCAAAGCCAAAGAAGATCAGGGCAATATTGAATGCGACGTTGTGCGTCCTCAACGCAAGATTGGCCAGAACCTGCATCTGATGCGCATCAAATGCAGTCAGATAATCGGGACTCTTCAACATCGGCAAGATCACGAGCAGGAACACTTTGCTGACGGCCTCGACAGCCAGCGACGCAGCACCAAGCAGCAGAGAAAGCAGCATCAGCGATTTGTTGACTCTGCTGAGAAACAGATACTCAATCCACAATTGCGGAATTGCCAAAACCACGACGAGCAAATCTGCAGCCACACCCAGATTCCACAAGCCTGGCCAAGCCAGGATGTTCTGCGCCGATGCAGCAACATTTCCCGCTACGATAAGTTTGTCGGTGACAAAACCCTCCGCAAAACCGCCAAGCACGATCACAAGCAGATATAACGCACCCCAAAGTCGTGCATAGAACTGTGGGTAGTTCTCAACGGATTTCATTGTCATTGCAAGTTATTCCCGTAAATAAAATTAATCTGGCAATGGCGCCTGATCAGCCTCGAGGTCTGGAGAAATAGCTGGAAAACACGTAACCCCATGGGATTGCACAAACCGGCAGAAGCACCCACAAAAACGCTGACGTCATATCATCCGCCGGAGAACCCGCCAATGTGCCAGCAGTCCAAAGTGGGTACGCCACAATAATCAACCACAGCACTTTATAGAATATTTCCAGTAGCAATACGGGTAACATCTTCAGCGGATGAAAGAGTCCCAGACCCGCCACTGCAGAAAACGCTGTCCAGACGCACCAAACCATGGCATTCAATGGTTCCCAAGGTCCCAGATGGGTAAAAATTTTCGTCCAAACGTCTTTTCCCAATACAAAGAACATCAGGAAATAGACCAGTCGTAACAGGTAAATGTGAATGGGGCGCACCTGTTCATACCGGTCGCTTTTTTTAAAAACATCTCTCATGCCAAGTTTCATTGAAATTCCTGAAAATCGTCTCGATTGGAATTCGAGATGGTTGAAATAGGGAGGGCCAGTACGGTAGCCGGTGCGGTAGCCGGTGCGGTAGCCGATACGGTAGCCGGTACAACATCCGGAGCCGGAACCAGTGACACCCCCTGCTCCAGCGCAGCGCGCTCCTGTGCTGCCAGACTGCGTTGATAGCCGTCGCGTTGCTGCAAACGCTGCCAGTACGCGGTCACAGCCGGCGTGAACATCGCATCAAGTCCCAGATGCGAAGCCAGCAGCAGCGCATAACCAACCGATACGTCAGCGGCAGTAAATCGGTCGGCGCAGAGAAATTCGTGGCGGCTCAGTTGTGGCTCCAGGGTTCGCAGGCGTGCCAGAAACCATCTGGTGTAATCCTCAACCACCTGAGGCGACTGACGTGCTTGCGGCTCAAACCGGCCATAGCGCAACACGATGGTTTGCGGGAAGGTCAGCGTCGCTTCGCCAAAATGCAGGTAGTTCAAATAAGCGCCGAAATCGGTTTCCTGGACTTCCACGTGGAGCGAAGTTGGCCCCGAGCGTGAGGCCAGATACTCACACATCGCGGCAGATTCGGTCATTCTGGTTTGACCGTCGATGAGCGCCGGAACCGTGCCCAGCGGATTAATGGCCAGGTAGGATCTGTCATGAACCCGCGGCGGGAACGGCAGCATGTGTAATACATATGACAAACCGAGCTCTTCCATCATCCACAACGGACGAAACGAACGGGCGCTCATGCAATGATAAAGTGCAATCATGGTCACTCTCTGAACTGAAAAAGGCTGAGCGATTATATCCTCTGTTGATTTACCGCAAGGAATGAATCCCATTGTTTCCGAGTTTCACCTTTCGTTTACCGAATCGAGCAACTAACACAAATAAGTGAAGCCCAACGATGGACGACGCATGCCGGACATTAAAATTTGTTAATTGGCTTTATAACAATCGATACTGAAAACATACTGCGCCACGATCTCACCTATAAAAATTTACATTGATTACTGACGCCTGTACGAGGAAAAACATGAAATTCAACAATCTGCGAATTGCCACCAGACTTTGGCTTGCAATTGGCGTGATGGTATTGGTCCTGCTCGGATTAATGGTAACCAACAACATACTGGGCGCGAATTTGCAAAAACGCATGGATTCCCGCCTGACCGACCTGAACTTTCGTATCGGCATCGTTACGCGCTGGGCCGAACTGACCCAGACCAATGCGGTGCGAGCGCTCGCCGTGGCTGCCAGCACAGAGCCTCATATCGTGACGATGTTCAAAGCGCCGATGGCAGAAACCTCGGCCAAAATCAGCGAAACGCAAAAAGAGCTGGAGGCCATGAAGCTCGATGACACCGAAATTGCCCAACTGGCCAAAGTGGGCGAACTGCGTAAAACCGTATTTGAATTGCGGGCCAAAGCCAAAGCCAGAAAGGATGGCGGCAAACTGGATGAGGCGCTGAAAATACTGGATGCCGAATACGGTCCGGCCTCTGACGCCTATCTCAAGGCAATCCGCGAAACAGTCACGCTGGAAGAATCGTTGCGCGAGTCATTTCTGGCAGAAATTGCCAGGGCCAGAGAACATCTGAAATACACAGCGATTGGCACTGTTTTATTACTGCTCTTGGGTGTGCTGATTGGAACGACACTGTTGATTCGCGCTATCCGTCAACCGCTGGCACAGGCCGTCGATGCCGCTAACCGGATTGCCGATGGACGGCTTGATGTGAATGCCGGCGTTGAACGCCACGACGAATTTGGCGAACTGGCCGTTGCGCTCAACCGAATGATTACCAGAGTCTCCGGCATCGTTGCCACGGTGGGTGGCAATGCGGCGCTGGTTTCTCACGCGGGAAAAATTCAATACGCTCGCAGCCAGGAGCTTTCAGAACGCACCGAACAACAGGCCGCCAACGTCGAGCAGACTTCGGCGTCCATCAGTGAAATTGCAGATGCGGTAAAGAAAAATGCCGACATCGCGCATGCGGTCGATACCAAAACCACCGAAGTATGCAGTCTGGCCGAACATGGTGCGGCTTCAATGAAAACCTGCGTCGAACTCGTTAAGGTGATTCAAAAAAGTGCCGGCAAGATGAATGAAATCATCGGCGTCATCGACTCGCTGGCCTTTCAGACCAATATCCTGTCGCTGAATGCCGCGGTTGAAGCCGCGCGTGCCGGTGAATCTGGCCGCGGCTTTGCGGTTGTCGCCACGGAAGTGCGCACGCTGGCACAACGATCAGCGGCTTCCGCGCAGGAAATCCGTCATCTCATACACGAATCGGGTGAACAGGTCACCGCCAGTGTTGCCTCGATGCGCAAAACTGAACTGGCGATGGTCAGCATCATGACCGGCATTCACGGGGTGTCAGCCAGTGTTTCTCAGATTTCCAGTGAAAGCGCCCATCAAAGCGCAGGCATCAGCGAAATTTCGGCAGCAATGCGCCAGCTCGATGAAATTACCCAGAACAATGCCGGCATGGCCACAGCTGCAGTAGAAGAATCGAAACAGCTTGAATCGCGCGCCGAGCAGCTTTCGACGGCCATCGGTCTGTTCAAGTTGCAGCAGGGTTCGGCGCCGGAAGCAGTCGCACTGGTCAACCGCGCCATTGAGTTTCGCAAAAGCTGTGGGTCACGGCATACCTTTTTACGCGGCCTGACCGAAAAGTCCAACCACTTTTTTGATCGCGACATGTATGTGTTTGCGCTGGATGACAACGGTGCCTACGTGGCGTTCGGTGGCAATGAAAAAAAGGTCGGTACGCTGGTGCGGGACATACCGGGCATCGACGGTGATGCGTTACTGCACGCGATCATCAGGCAATGTGACAAGGGGTCGGGCTGGGTGGAATACAAGATTACCAACCCGGTATCAGGAAAAGTGCAGCTCAAGATGTCGTATGTTGAATTGGTCGATGGCGTTTACCTGGGCTGTGGGGTGTATTCATCACTGATGTAAGCATGAAAACAGGACCGGGAAATCGGTACAGTCAGCAATCCGGCTCAGCCCCGCTGACAGGATCTGTTATCCGGGGGGTTACCCGCCAAACACCTTGCGCAAATGTCCGTGCGCCGTAATTATTCCGGCTGATTCAAGGAACCGACGTGCCACATCAGGATTGTTAGCCAATTGTTGACTGTATATCTCCATTTTTGGATTGCTGAGGTTTTCTGATTTTTTTGAACCTCGCCTGGAACTACTTTTCGCAGACTTGATTGGCGCAAGCAACAGCTTATAAGATGATTTCAATGTGGACATCAAGTTCTCCTTTGAAGCGTGAATTTTACAATACTGATGATGGCATGGCATCTATACAAATCCAATATGTAAATTTTGGGAATTGCCCGAATTTTACGTTGGCCACTCAAGCACATGACACCTCGGATTTCCCCGATTTAAAATTGTCGCCTGCGTTGCAAGCCAGTTACTGTCCACAGTAAATACACGTATTTGCCCGCGCCCTCAAATCCGGTACTTTCTCCCGTGACGAAATGTATCCCGCACATTGATCCGAATTGAGGCGCCCATGATCCCGTTTCCAACTTCCTTCAAATTGCCTCCTCAGTTACCCTCCACTGCACCGACCCTGAGCCGCACTGAAACTTCTGTGCAGACCACGACCGGACCAGACCGGCTGTCGGCAGCGCCGTCCGGCATTCTCGACATGACCGCGCAATGGCTGTCAACTAAAGAGACGTGCAATTTGATGAGCGCGAGCAAACGTCATCATCAGTTCTTTACCGAGTATTACCAAAAAAGATTACAACCCTTTTATCCGCGCTCTTCGATGAAGCCGGCACAGGCTTACAACTGTCCGGAGATGCGTCGTGACCGATACCTTCCGCTGGATCGCGCGGGACGGACTTTTCTGGCCAGTCAGGACATCCATTTCCCACTGACCAAAGAGATTCAGAATGGCAAAATGACGGTCAGGCAGGCGACAGAATTTATCAGCAAACAACGGCAGTTTCTGAACGCCACCCTGACCGGCCCACGGCTGACCAAACGACAAAAGCAATATTTAAAAAATCCGCTGTTCGCAGAACATTTCCTTTCTGATCGCTGTGACATGGAAACGGCAATCAGGCTGGCGACTGGCCAAGGTTTATTTTGCAGTATGACGCTGCAGGGGCTGTTCCGCTCCGGCGACCTTTTGCCCACCGATCTGGAAGAAATATCCAACCCGGGATTTCAATTGCTGCATGACCCGTTGCTGTCTAACCTTTATCAGACCGGGTTGATCGGGAAACGGGAATTGCTGGAGTTAACCAAAAACCAGATTGAATCACTGCTGATCTGCCGCCCCGCGCTGCTCAGTAAAAAACTGGCGATGAAGGAAGTGCTGGCACTGACAGCGGAACAAATGCAGTCAATGCGTGTGGCAAAATTATTGGACCTGCTCTATGCCGAAAGGATCACACTTTCCGAAGCGCTCAAGCTCGCTCATGATTTATCCATCAGCAATTCCATGCAGGCCAGCGCCGGCCTGAAACTGGCCACCGTCGCAATCATGATCCCATTTCCGGAGCTGCCCGATTGCAGCCTGTACTTCAAACTGAAACCGCCGTTCTTGTCCGATTCTCCCGTACTGCTCAAACAGTTTCAGCTGCGCAAATTGTTGTCCAAAACACCGATCACGACAGTAACCAAGGCACTTGACACAGGCGGAGACCTGACATGGTTTGTGGAGTTTGGAAAAGTCATTCATCACCTGCACCCGAACGTCATCGTCCAGCATCTGGATACCTCCACGATGGCGCACCGCTGCATCTTCGCCAGGTTCGACGATGGGCTGGACAGCAACGGCGCCGAAGAGGCAGCCCTTGCCTATATCCAGTTATACATCAGCCTGGCCGGGAAGTTGGACAGCGAAGACTACCTGCTGGTAGTGCAACCGTTTTTGCAGGATGTCTTTGGCTGGATGGTAGCGGACGCATGCCGGCGCGACCATGGCGACATTATCGACCAGTGCAGCAAGGTCTTTACACTGGCACTGACCAAATGGATGTTAACTGCAAGGCCGCAAGCGCAGTTATGGGATCTGGTCATGCCGCAATTTAAACAACATTGCGCCGAACTGGATTTACTCAATTCCAGTGCCGAATGCTATTGCCTGATCTCGTTTGCCCGTTTGCTGTGCGCGATGAGTCTGATGCATAACGTGGAATTTTTCAAGTTCTGGGGCGCCGGCGATGACTATGACCGGCCTGAGGATGCCGATATGGAGGCACACGAATATCGACCTTATTTTATGCAGGCGCTGTACAGCCCGTTTAACCCTGTTGAATCCGGTGCCAGAATACTTGATTCGATTGCCGGCTATATCGATAAGCACCGCTAGTAGTCATAAATTTAAAAACTCAATTTTTATTCCGTCGTTACCATGCTGCCTGATTCCCGGTCAACCCGGTTTCCATTCGATTTTTTTAAACGGCTGCCTTATACACCCCTAATTTCAATCCAGCCGCATCAAGCACTGCCAATAAGGTTTTGAAGGTTGGATTGCCATTCGGTGAAAGCGCCCGGTACAGACTCTCGCGCGGAATGCCGGCGCGCTCGGCGACCGCTGCCATGCCCTGCGCTTCAGCAACATGCCGCAGTGCTGCCAGCAAAGCTTCACGTCCGCCTTCCAGGTTAACTTCATCGATCGCTGCAGCAAGATATTCATCGGCGAACGATGGATCGTCACGCAATAACTCCACCACTGTTTCATCATGCGGTCTGGATTTTTTACTCATGGTGCGTTCTCCTTTTCCAGTCTTTCAGATAGTCCAACGCAGTACCAATATCTGCCTGCTGTTTGCGTTTATCACCGCCAATGAGCAGCAGCACTATTCTTCCACCTGCCCGATTGTAATAGACCCGGTAACCTGGGCCACAATCAATGCGCAATTCCCACAGGCCAGCGCTGATCGGTTTGCAATCGCCGAAATTTCCAGACGCCAGACGCTGCAGCCTCGTTAATATTCTTGCCCTTGCTTGCCGGTCAGCCAATTTTGCCAGCCAGTCTTTGAAAGGGTCACGACCGTCTTCGGTTAAATAATCGATAAGTTGAATCATTTTGTGTGAATTATACGTTACAAATTTAAGAAATCAAGCTGTTTTTTTACCGCCCCTCATACAAAATCTCCGAAACAAACCGCTCGCCCGTGTGGCGGTCAAACCGGAACTGCACCACCACCTGGATGAGCGACCGGGCGTAGTCAATGATCTGAGATTGAGACAGGGGAATGCCGGCCCGCATGACCATGAGCGACAGGCGTTCATACATCATGGACGGACTGTTGGCATGGATGGTGGAGATCGAACCACCGGCACCGGTATTCAACAGTTCCAGATACGAATAAGCTTCTGCGCCGCGCAGCTCGCCCATGATGATCCGGTCAGCCGTCAGACGCAGCGACGCTTCCAGCAAATCAATTGCCGAGACGGCGGCTTCACCCTGCGCACCGCGTGAATACAGCAAATGCAAGCGGTTCGGCTGCCTGGGCATGAGCTCTCTGGCATCTTCGATCGTAATGATCCGTTCTTCCATGGGAATGAGTTTGAGCAGCGCATTGGCAAACGTGGTTTTGCCGGTATTGGTACCGGCTGAAATCATGATGTTCTTGTGCATGCGAATGGCCAGCTGTAAAAAACCGGACCAGTCCTGGGCCCGGAACATTTTCAGCAGATTTTTTTCTGTCGCTTCGCCCTGCACCGGACTGTTGATTTTGCAAAACGCGCCCTGGTCGTGATAATCCGGAATCGACAGGTCCAGCAGCGAAGGTTTGCGTATGCACAGCGCCATGGTCTGTTCGGCTACCGCCGGCGCGCGCACCGCCTGCACCCGGTAACCGCCGCGCAGGCTGTCATCGAGACCCTTGCTTAAATCGATGGGAATCGTGGCTGACAGTAACGGGTTGCGCCGGTCAGTGGTCTGACTGGTAAATGCCGCTGTTACATCGGTGAGAGATTTGAGCAGGGGCAGCGACAGCTCAGGCATCGCCACGGCTTCCATATAGCCTTTACCACGCCGGGCGATGAACAGTTCACCGGGGCGATTGACAGCGATTTCGGTGACGCCCGGGTCATCCAGATAAGGGCGCATGCAGGCCAGTTTGGCGCGGAACGAGGCAATCTGGGACATGACAGCTAGTCAAAAAAGTCAGCGGAGTCTGCAACTTTCCCGGCCGGATTTTCTGACTGAAGCAACCCAGAGAAATCAAGATCCCGATTCACAAAAATGCGAATGCGGGTGCCGGCCGGCACCGTCACGGTCGGTGGCATGTTGACATACGGTGCGAGCACCGATTGCGCCGTCTGCGCAGCGGCCTGCTGTACCGAAGTACGATACTGCGCAGCCGAATAATTTTGATAGTCGGGCGATACGGCCATATTGGCAGCGCCGGCACCGATAATCGACAGCAGCGCCGAAGTACCGAAAATTTCCGCGAAATGGGTATCGACCAGCCCGCCGGTGCCGGCACTGCCAAGCTGATCCGAGCCGGCACTGTCGAGCGCGACTTCAGACAGGGTGCCATCGGCATTGGCTACGCGCAGGGTATTCCAGATCGTGAACAGCCGATTCTGCCCTTTGCGCAGCTCGGCATTGTAAACACCGCACAGGCGCGATCCCCAGGGAATCAACACCCTGCGGCCCCGTTCGGCATACACATCGCGTTGCGTCAGGGCGCACACCATACCCGGCAAATCGGAAACGATGCGCGGCAGGATAACGGCTTCAATGATTTTTCCCTGCAAAATTTTATGCTCGGGATCACCAATGGCAGCGGCCTGACTGGAAGGCACCCCCTGACCGGAAGCGCCGAGCGCGAACGCGGTATTTTTATCTGACGCTGCCGGCGCACTCAGCGCCTGGGCTGCAGCTGGCCTGACCTGGGGAAGCTGCAGCTCCGGCAACAGCGCTGCACCTGCGCCAGCGCCAGCGCCACCGTCAGACGGATCGAGCGCTGACTTGAGCCGTGCTTCACGCAGGCTGCGCGCTTTTTCGGTGCGCTGCAAATCGAGTTGCTGTTGCAGCATTTTCAACGGATCACCCGGGCTGGCTGGCGCGGCAGGAAGGTCCGTCGGCACAGGTATTGCCGGATAGACCGGCCTGGGTTCCGTCTTGAACTCGGGCTTCAATTCAGGTACCGGTTTTCTTGGTGCGGCAGTCAAACGCGGCTCTGGTCCCTGCACGGGTGATTTTTGCGTTGAGGAAGCGATCCAGCCAGCCAGGCCGGTCACCAGCGCCAGCACGGCTGTAACCACATACGCATTCACTTTTGCAGTACGCCGGGTGGCAACGATCGACGCGTCCTCCTCGTGCATGGCGCCAGATTGTCCGTTATGTTGCGCCGGTGCAGCCTGCGTCATCCGCCATTCCCTCCGGCCAGGCCTGCGTTCTCAACACAAAGATGCGCCTGACCATTACGTAATACAAACCGACGGGCGATCCGTTCTGCGACCAGATACGCGCCATCACGATGCACATTGACACTGGATTCAGACCCGTCGCTTTCCAGAAAATAAATGGCCGGCAGGTCCGCCTGCCCGGCGAACTGAAAATACGTGAATGCACCGTCATCAAACACCCGCAGCAACGGTATGGCCGATTTATGGCCGGCCGCGGCATAGTTCAGGTTGAGGTCGGCCGGATTGACATTTTTCCCTGTCCGCTGTACCGATTTGTCGGCTGCCGCGCCAGTGCCCGTCCCGGCGTTCAGTTCCGGATATTTAAAGCGCACCATAAAAGTCATGTCGGTGTTGCTGCTGTCCAGTTTGAACAGATAGGTGTGCCGGTTGGTGACCACGGTCATGTTGCCGGACGCTTCCGGCTCCACCGGTTTCAGATACAGATGGTTTTCCCGGATCACGGTTTGCCAGGCAATCGAATCACCAAAGGTGCGGCCGGTAATGATTTCACCGGGAGCAAATTCGATGGTAGTGACGTATCCATAAGTGCCGATGATTTCGGTCACCTGATTCGGGTCATACAGAATCTGTTTGATGCGCTGGTCCGAACTCAGCCCCACCGGTTGCTTTGCTGCCGCGTCGCAAGCAGGCCACAGCGCAATACTGGAAATCAGAATGATGGCAGCCGTTTTTTTCATTGATTCCCTTTGCGATGTTTGAACATTCTTGCCCACCTCAGCGACTCAGTTTGAGATTCTTGCTGTAGGAGGTTGCCGCAAAGCCCAGCGGGTTTTCCCAGCGGTCGCCCAGCGCCAGTGGCTGAAACGAAAACGTGTGCCGCACCAGCGCCGTGAAATATTCCACTTTGGTTGCAGCGCCGGGCTTTTCGGTAATGCTTTGAAACTCCACCTGCCAGGCATTGGCGTCGAGCGGATTGATCGCGGTAATCTTCGGATAGCGGCGCGAGCCGGGCCCGATCAGGTAATACGGATTGTTCGGATTGTCCTTGGACGTTTCCTGATCATATTGCCGAGCCACGGCTTCAGTGGAATGCAGCCGGCACATATCGGCATAGTATTGACGCCAGGCCGGGTCGAACGTATTGCATACGGTAATAAACTCATGGATCTGATTTTCCACAAAACTGCTCATGGCGCTGATGGTTTCTCTGCTGACCACCTGCTGTTTGACAACATGGCCATTGGCATCGATGCTGCTCACTACCGGAATGACCGTGTGGATTTTTGCCAGTACAAAATTGGCGGCAATGGACAATGCCAGCAGTATCGCCAGCAGGACTATGCCCAGATACGCCCGGTCGCGCTCCTGCCTGACTTTGTTGGCGCCGCCCAGTACAGCCAGTTGCATGGCCGGATCATTTTTGAAGGTATGATTGTCTGCCATGGCCAGACGGATTTCAGCGTCGCGCATGGCTGGCAAACTTCATGGCCAGAGCTTCACCGGAGGATGCCGCACCGCTGGACAGATAGCCGGCCCACTCCCTGACCTGCAGCATGAACAGAACCAGCACCGCTTCAACGATGAACACGTTGGTGACAATATGGGATTGCGGTTTCAGGTCCGGGCGCGTCGTGATGATGCCGGCAGTCTGATTGATCTCCTGAATAAACTGGTCAAACGCCACAAAACCCAGTTTGACGATGGCCATGACCAAGATGTAGATCAGCGCAAAATCCAGCATTTTGCTCAGCCAGTTGATGCACCACTGGCGCGTGGCGTCAAACAGCGCAAAACCGATAAACAGCGGCAGCAGCAGCATGGTGATGGCCAGACCGATTTTGGACAGGGTCATGTAAAACAGGGCCACTGTCAGCAGCAGTGAATTGATCAGCAGTATCAGTACTCCCTCAATGATGGCATTCACCTGAAAGACATTGCTGGCGCGCAGAGTCTGTGAAATATGATCGGCATTCTTGAACAGGCCGCTGAGCAATTCGGTTGCCGGCTCTTCCTTGAGGATCGTCGCCGCAGCGTCATCCATGAAGGAAACAAACAGGTTATAAATCTGCGCGGCCAGTCCCCCCCAGTTCAGCACACCAAAGACCGACAGCGTCATGACGATTTTGGCCAGCATGTCGCGCCATTCCAGCGCAGCATAGCCGGCGAAGATTCTGTAGCCGAACAGGGCCCAGTAGAGAATCGCCGCATAATAGACCGGATTTGCCACGGCGCGTGCCACCCCGGGATAGACCCGATCCAGAAACAGGCGGGTAACACTGTCGGTCGCACCCAGAAATCCATCAATGGTCACCAGTTCCATGGCGCCGTTATCCTGCGGCCTGAACCGAATTCACCGGCTGAAAATCACAACCGGCACAGGGGGACTGATCGAATTTTCCGGAATTGCCCACGCAGCCGGTGACGGCCAGCAGCAGTATTAACTGCAACATACGCGCGTGCGTCATGGCGCACCCTGCCCATCACGCTGCCCATAACGCTGCTGATTCTGCGCTACCGCCTGATTTTGCTGGTTCAGCATGTTGGCCTGCAGATTCAGGTTCATCACACTCAGTTTGGCCAGGGCCGACTGCAGCAACCCGTTTTCAGCGGCAATCCGGCTTTGCAGGTCTGCAGCATCCTTGGTGTTGATGGTCTGGTCGATCTGCGTGGCCATGGCAGTCAGATTGTTTAAATTGGTCTGCACCTGCGCATACAGCGCCTGACCACCAGCCATGGCGGCCCGCACGGCATCAGTGCTTAACGTATAGCCGGACGCCTCCAGACTGTGGGGATATTGAAACAGTTCACGGGGCAGGGTCTTAATCTGGTTTTCAACATTTTGCTGCATGGTGTCGAAGGCCCCGTTTTTTTGCCGTGCTACCACGTCCTGCCAGGAACCCGGCACCACTGAAGCAGCACTGGCGGCATCCGTCAACCCGATTGCACCGCGACCATAGTGCCCGGTAACGGCGTCATATTGCTGGCTCAATTTGTTGAACTGGTCGCGCATGGATTTCAATTGCTCGGCCCACTTCGCCATGGATTCCACCTGATTCTGCAGCGCCTGAAAATCAGAGGTCACCGTCACCGGGATCTGGGCACGGGCCGGCAGCAATACCATGCTGCACAGGATCATAAAATTGATTGGGGACTTTAGCTGCATTATCGAACTCCTTAACCGTTGTGGGCCACGCTGTGGCCAAGATTGTGGGTGCGTTCCTGCAGGGAACGCTGCATGAAAACCGGTACCCACTGTTGCGGGTCGCGGGTACCCAGTTCCTCGGTGATACGTTCCATCAGGGCCACGCCGCGGTCATTGGAAGACAGAACCGGAATAAATTCAGGCAGGTCACTCAAATCAAACTGTGCCTTGACGGATTCGCTGCCGCGCTTGATGATGAATTTGCGTGACTTTACGTTGTCGAGCAAAAACTGGAATTCGTTTTCCGTGTTGTGCAGCCGGTCAACAAACTCTTCACGCACATACTTGTCATTGGGCAGATATATTTTGGTGACGGTCTGCTTCTGTATCGAATCGGTTTCGCAATACAGATATTTGGCGTCCGGGGTCACGAAGACCAGAATCCCATTCTTGCGCCGGATCTGCATGATGTAGGCATCAATTTTTTCACGCCAGTAAGCATGTTTCACCAGATTCTGGCCCTCTTCAAGCACCAGAATAAATGGTTGACCATCCATGGCCTGCTCGATGCGGTGAAACGGATAGCTCAGCACCACCGGCAGTTCAGGTCTGGCATTGCCGTCCTTGATCAGTTGCTGCATTTCAAAGCAGTAATGCCGACACGCGCAGAGATCGAACTGGTCTTCCTCGTTATCGAACACGCCCCGGTTCGCACCCATGACGCCATTGGCACCGTGCCAGATGGCCATGTCCCGCTCCAGTTCGGTACCGGAGCCAAAGCACCACGAAAGATTGCGCAAACGCCGGTCGGCCGGATCGGCAAACAGGTAATTTTCATCGACCGCTTTTTTGAAGATCCGGATATCTTCGGGGCTGACCCTGGCACCATAACAGGACCGCATCAAGGTCAGCAGCTCGACCAGATAGCTGCGGTTGTCAGGGGTATCGGGAAGACGGAAAGGATTCCAGCCACTTTGCCCCAGTACCGACAGCGTGGTGTGCACGCCGCCCATGGCGGCCATGAATACTTTGGCCCCGTGCCGGTTATCAAACCAGAACACGCGCGGACTGGCTTTGTCGGCCATGGCGATCAGGGCGGACAGCAGGGTGGTCTTGCCGGAACCGGTGTCGGCCGTAATGGCAGTATGGCCGGCCACCATGCCATCCATTTCGCGGTGAAAATTGAAATGATAGGGTGTGCGGCTTTCGGTTTCGAAAGACATGATGGCCGGCCCCCACAGGTTGCCGGCGATTTTACCTTTGGCAAAATTATGCAGCGACGCAAAGCCGGCAAAATTGGCCGATTTGATTTTGCCGCGACGGGCAATAAAATGTTGCGCCTGCCCCGGCAGTTGCGACCAAAAGAAGGCTTCAACGGCAAACTGTTCCCGTACCGCTTTGACGCCGAGCCCGACAAACGCCTTTTTGAGATGACCGACTGCCGTATCCAGCTCTGCAATGGTTTTGCTGCGGCCCTGGGCGCACACATGCACCAGCATGGTCAGATGATGCAGACCGTTGACCGAACGCCCGCGACTCAGATCCTGCAGCCCCTGTTTCAATTCTTCCTGGTCTTCCCCGGCAAACCCTTCCCGATCATTGATGCTGATCCGGCGTTTTTCCAGCTTCATGTCCGCTTCGGCGTGTATCCGGTCGGTATAGAAAAATGATTGGGTAATGATGAATTCAACCGGCAACTTCAAAAATTCTTCCAGCATTCCCGAGGAGGTTCTGGACGGCCATTCGGCCATGCTGACCACAGCCGCGACCCGGCTGCCGGCGAGGCCCTGCACCTCCATCAGATTGCTGATGCCATTGAAATTGAGCCGGGAAACAGCCAGTGTTTTATCCAGCGGCATGGCCGTCACCGGCACGCGCTCCTGTTCCAGATTAACCAGATAATGAAAAAATTCGGCAGGTTCGGAATACGCCTGCCCACCACCGCGCTGAATCGACAGACGTTTGGCACCATAATCGGCCAGCGTATCAAGCAGCACCTGCGCGGCTTCATAAATGCCTTTGGCCTGCGCTTCGTAACGGTCCAGGTCAGACTGGGTGATTTTCTGGCCGGAAAAGGCGCCGGCAATCCGGTCTATCAGGCCGGGTGCGCCCTGCCGGAATGGATTGCAGACGATGGAAATATAGATTTCATTGATATAAAAACTTTTATTTTCATAGCGCGCGCGCCAGGCCGCATTGAAGTACCTGGCAAACCAGGTCTGGCCTTCGCCTTCCGGATAGCTGTGCATTTTCCTGCGGATCAAATGCACATACAGCCCGCGATCGCTGCTGGCAATCGAACGCAGTGCGGTATTGCGGCGCTGCTCAAACTGTCTGATCTGTTGTGCCGTGAGCGATTCAAAATTCAACCCATCGATCCTGATTACCTGCACCAGACCGTCATCTTTGGTCATGACGGTGCTGTCGTCATAATGAACGGTATAGGGAATCATGTCGCTCAGCGGCATTTCATCTGCGTCTTCCCGGATACCCCTGGGCGCAGGTATCGACAGCGACACATCAAACTGCTTTTTGAAAAAATCAGCGAGGCGCATAGCTGCGACACCTCCAGTAGCGTTTGTTCAGGCATATTTTGAGGTGGGTGTACGATTCAAAAATACCAAACAGATACACATCTTTCAGACACACCAGATAGGCGATCAACAGGAACAGTGGAATCAGTGCAAAGAACCAGACCGATCTGGTTACCATGGCGGCCATGCCCGGCACCAAAAAACTCGCACCGATACTGCTGAAGGTCAACCCGCCGAGCATGGACGGTCTGGTCATCGACAGCACCAGATTTTCCTCCATGTCCATTGTCTGGGGTTGCTGCATCAGGCGATGCTCCCTGCGTGACTTTTCAGATCGCTGACGATGTTCGGCGCGAAAAATACCAGCCCGATACCCAATCCCCAGCCACCCAGCTCCATGAGATCGATGCGCCCGGTCTTCCAGCGATAACCCTGGATTGCCAACGTAATGATGCCGATGTAATAGCCCCACTCCAAAATCAGCAGATTGGCGATGCTGCGCAGAAAATCGGTCACGCCACTGAGCGGGCTGGCATCGGCCGCCCAGGCAAATTCAGGGAACAGGATTGCAGACAGGAATGACATCGCAGCCAGAAGATCCAATGCCCTGATCAGGCAATCTGGCCCGGCTTTATTGCACGCTGCTGGTGTTGACTTGTGTATCGGCATGAAATCCACCCTTTCAAATTCAAACTGGAGTTGTGCCAGTCTTATTGAATTCGTCTGGAAAACCAATAAGGTAAATTTCTTTGCATATTGTTGATATTGCGATAGATTTGGAGGGATTTATTGCGCTGCGATTTCCATTTTTTAGCGAAGGTTATGAAAAACAAGTCTGTGCTACTTTTGTATTGCAGCATCTGCCTGCATGCCGGCGCTGACTGCTTTGATGACGCGGCCGCCTGGCAGGGCGTGCATGCCGGCGTACTGCGCGCCATCGCGCTGCAGGAAAACCGCCGCTGCGATGCCACCATTCATGTCAACAAAAACGGCACGACCGATATCGGCTGCATGCAGATCAATTCCGTGCACCTGCCGGAATTGGCCACGTTCAGAATTACACAAAAAAATCTGCTCGATCCCTGCACCAATATTTTTGTCGGCGCCCGGCATTACAAAAAGATGGTACTGAAGTATGGCAATACCTGGACTGCAGTGGGCGCGTATCACAGCGAGAATCCGAAATTCCGGGATCCTTATGCGCGCAGTGTGGCCCTGATTTTCAAAAGACTGTTGATGGCTGACTCAACTGCTCCCCTGCCGGCGGTAAAAGGACATTGAGACTTATTCCATCCATGAAAATTCGTTTTTGCAAACCAACGGAGCTCAGCTCTTGCTCACGCTCGCTGGGCAATGCGCAATTGCCACATATAATCAAAAAATATGTGGCAACAATGGGAAATATGACGACCACCAAACCTCTTTAATTCCATCCCAGCCTACGCACTCCGTACTTTCAATCGAAAGATTTCAACTTGACTGACTAATAGACCTACTGTGTCATGAATGGCGACCCCGTAGGCTGGGATGCAATCGTAGGCTGGGATGCGTCGTAGGCTGGGATGCAATCCCAGCATTTCAACCGTTGATGCTGGGATTTCATCCCAG
>Ga0316221_1001296_pt1 | contig 26904 bp, 22 predicted proteins | sample TBH18007metaG_FD_206003 | JGI IMG/M metagenome (GOLD analysis project Ga0316221, IMG submission 206003) | Freshwater microbial communities from Trout Bog Lake, Wisconsin, USA - TBH18007 | ecosystem: Environmental > Aquatic > Freshwater > Lake > Hypolimnion/Profundal zone | place: USA: Wisconsin... | reverse complement strand
ATGGGTAGCCTGGTTTTTGATGGGCTATAGGTCTTTGGGAATGCAGCATAGCAGGACAGGGCAATGACACCACCCAAAAGTTCTTCATGTTGGGTACCAGTTTCAAGTGCAATGACGCCGCCCTGAGAGAAGCCGGCTAAGATTATTTTTTGGGGTGAGATGCCTCTGTTTACTTCGTCACGAATGAGGTTGAGTACAGATTCCCTCGAGGCCTCAATGCCAATGAGGTCAGGTTCTCTCTCCAGTTCTTTGGAGGCGATGTCGTACCAAGCGCGCATTACAAAACCACCGTTTATGGTGACCGGGCGTTTGGGGGCATGTGGTAAAACGAAACGAACCCCCAATGAGGCAGGTAATTGTAGCTCGGTTGTAATGGGAGCGAAGTCGTGGCCATCGGCCCCCAGTCCATGAAGCCAAATGACCGTGGCTTTGTGTTCGCCTTCAGAATCAATGATGACCGCATTTAGGGAGGGTGATTCATTCATGAGCCTTTCCAAGTTTCTTATTTCTGATCAAGTATTCTCTAACTAGATCCATAGCTGTTTATATGTCGCTTAGACCGATCTTCAGCTAGAATTTGTTCTTCCTATAACGAAGTAAGGATAACGGAATCATGCTCAGGGATTTTAAAGAATTTGCGATGCGCGGTAACGTGGTTGATATGGCCGTAGGTATCATTGTGGGGGCTTCTTTTGGCGGTATCGTGAAATCTCTGGTCGACGATATTATCATGCCACCCATAGGGCTTATATTGGGTAACGTCGACTTTTCTAACCTCTATTTTGTGCTCAAGGACGGCGCGGCGCCTGGGCCCTATAGTGCTTTGGCTGAAGCCAAAAAAGCGGGGGCTGTAACCATCAACTACGGCCTTTTTGCGAACGCTATCATCAGTTTTACCATCGTTGCTTTTGCCGTGTTCTTATTGGTCCGGGCCTTAAATAAGCTGAAGCGCGAAGCAGAGCCGCAAGACCCAATAACCAAGGAGTGTCCTGAATGCGTTTCAACAATTGCCGTCAAAGCAAGACGTTGCCCGCACTGCTGCACCGAACTTCCTTCTTAGCTTTTTTTAGCCAGTTCTTTAACTGACTCAAGGACAGCCGCCGCATGTTCCTTTACGCTGACCTTTCTCCATTCTGCAGCGAGTGTACCGTTCTTATCGATAATAAATGTGCTTCTTTCAATGCCTTGAACTTGCTTGCCATACATGTTTTTCATCTTGATCACATCGTAAGCTCGGCAAATAGATTCATCACTGTCTGAAATCAGCTCGAATGGGAAAGACTGCTTGCACTTGAAGTTCTCATGCGATTTGAGGGTATCTCGCGATATCCCGTAAATCTCGGCTCCCTGCGACTGAAACTCGGCATACAGATCTCTAAAGTCTTGCCCTTCTAAGGTACATCCTGGGGTGCTGTCTTTCGGGTAGAAATACAAAACCACAAATTGCCCACGATTCCGCTCGAGGTTAATTGTTTTTCCGCTGGTTGCGGGCGCACTGAAAGACGGTGCTATCTGGCCAATGGTTAGGGTTGTCATGGATGTGTTTTCCGATTTGTAGCAAAACCCTGAGACTTCTTAACGCTTAACAGGTTCCAAAATGGCGTCAAGATTCATTTGGTCACAGAAATCGAGAAATTCATCACGCAACGACACGATTCGCATTCCTGCAGGGATTTTTACGATCATGTGGGCTAGGAACAAGGGCGACCCTGTATAAGGAGCTGAGTAGCGGCTAGTTGATAGATCGATGATGGCAACACCTCGGGCCGCTAGAAAATCGCTTAGATCATGAATGTTGTTGATCTGATCGGTTGCAAAGATATCGATGGCATAGGGAAGGGCGCTATCATCTTCCTCGGTGGGCGTTTCCTGCTCTTTCGATCGGATCAGCTGAAATTTAAGAGCAAATCGGTTGCCTAGAGTTTCCAGGGCATTTTCAAGTCTCGCGATATGATTCCAGTTGCCTTCCACGAGAAGGTGGCCAGCAAACTCGAGTCCGAGTTCGGTCATTCGGCTTTCCAGTATGGTGCACTTCGCCTCTTTGATGGCGCGCGTTAATTCCACAATCAGGTCTGGGCGGTTCTCACCCAACACGGTAATGGCAAGTTGCATTGATAAAAGTTTCGTAAGCGTGATCAAAGGTCCAAGTTTAACATTATCATCCGGTTCATTTGTGGTCAGGGTCTATCTGCGGCCCCAAGCACTCTTTTACGTGCCCTTTTAATGGCGACGAAGTTGTCAGAGATTGCTGAGGCACGGTACCATGTACGTTTTATTGAGCCGGGAAAAGGTGCATGATTCAAGGTAGCATCGTCGCGTTGGTAACGCCGATGGAGCCCGATGGCTCTTTAGACCGATTAGGTCTTGAGCGACTGATTGAGTTTCATATTGAGCAGGGTACGGACGCAATCGTGGCCGTTGGCACAACGGGGGAGTCCGCCACGCTGGATGAGAGCGAGCACTGTGACGTGATTCGTTTCACTGTGGAAAAGGTGGCTGGTCGTATTCCAGTCATTGCGGGTACCGGAGCGAATTCAACCACTGAAGCTATTGCTTTGACTCAAAAAGCTAAAGAGTCGGGTGCAGATGCGTGTTTGTTGGTAACACCCTATTACAATAAGCCTACTCAGGAAGGGCTTTATCTCCATCATAAGGCGATCGCCGAAGCGGTGGATATTCCTCAGATCCTTTATAACGTTCCAGGACGGACGGCTTGTGACATGTTGCCGGCTACGATCGCTCGTTTGTCTGCTATTCCCAACATAATTGGCGTTAAGGAAGCCACGGGAAATCTTGATCGTCTCCGTGACATTCTTCAGCTCTGTGGCTCTGACTTTTTTTTGTATTCAGGGGACGATGCAACCGGTTGCGAATTCTGCCTTTTGGGTGGCCACGGCGTGATTTCTGTGACGTCTAACGTGGCACCTAAGCTGATGCATGAGATGGCTGTTGCGGCTTCAAAGGGTGACCGCGTGACGGCGGAACGTGCTGATAGCTTTCTGAGACGGCTTCATCAAGATCTTTTTATGGAATCGAACCCGATCCCTGTGAAATGGGCTTTGGCTGAGATGGGTCTCATTAAGCCCTATCTAAGATTACCGCTGACGTGGCTCTCAGAGTCATGCCATGCGCCTTTGAGAGAAGCGATGCGATTGGCGAAGGTTATTTAAACCTATGATCTTAGGCGCTTTAAGGACGGCTCTTCTTTTATTTGTCTTCTCTTCTTTGTTTTCGGGTTGCAGTCTCAGTACGATCCAAGAATGGTTTCCGGATAAGCATAAAAACTATCAATACAGCACTGAAATACCGCCACTTGAATTTCCGCCCGACCTATCCACATCAACAATTGAGGGTATCGAGCACAAAAACCAACCCGAGGGTATGTCGGGTGATTTCCCATTGCCAGGCTCTAGAAAAGCGTTAGCAGAGAATTCGATTCCGCCAAGTGATTTGACGCCATCAAGTTCAGCAGGGGTTAGCGATGCTAAGAATCATCCGCCTCCAGTGATGGCGCAGAGTTCCGATAATATTCCGCTTATAGAAATTAAGGCCCCTTTTGACATTACTTGGGCCGAGGTCAATAAAGCTTTGGGGCGCATGAAGCTTGAAGTCTCCGATCTCAATCGTGCGGATGGTACTTACCATGTCCACTACAATGGCAACCAAGAGGCTTATGAAGATAAGGGAGTCTTTGGAGATATGGCCGATTTGTTTGGTTCCAATTGGGATCAACAAGCTAAAGAATTCCGGATCAAGCTTGAGCAGCATGGGGTTGCTACTTCAATTTTTGTGCTTGATCTGGATGGAAAGCCCCAGCGTGAAGGTCGTGGTCTTGAATTGTTGAAGTGGCTCTTTAAGACGCTTCACGGGACCGCGCTGGGCGGAGGAGGCTAACAGCCTTTTCCCGCTCAGATTGGGATGACCCGCCCATTCCACATCCGCCCTCAAGGGTGGTTTTGTTACTCTTACTGCTAAGGCTGCAGCATGATTCTCAGATTTCTAGGACCCACGGCACTATCCGAGTTTCGACGTTCAAAGCTTTTGAAGGATCTCAAAAGCATTGATACGAATATTGATTGCATTACTGCAGCCTATGTCCATTTCATAGAAACTGACCGCCCCATGACCTCTGAAGAGAGTGAGCGGTTAGCCCTGGTTCTGGATTATGGTAGTAAACCCTTAACGGATGCGGATCTGGTCGGACAAACGGCCTATCTGGCTGTTCCAAGGCTTGGAACGCTCTCACCTTGGTCAAGTAAAGCAACCGATATCGTTAAACGTTGTCGCTTAGAGCTCGTACATCGAGTGGAACGCGCTATCGAATACAGAATTCTGGGTCATGGTACCTGGACAGATGCGCAGGATCGTAGCATCAAAGCCCTCTTGCACGATCGAATGACACAGACGATTTTGCCTTTGGGGGAAGAGGCCAAATTGTTTCAACATCACCGTCCACAAGTATTGGAGACGGTGGCCCTCTTATCGGAAGGTCGATCCGCGCTAGTTCAAGCCAATAAGACCCTGGGTCTCGCCTTGTCTGAAGATGAGCTCGATTACCTTGCAGAGAGTTTTACGGCTTTAGGGCGAGATCCAACGGATGTTGAGTTGATGATGTTTGCTCAGGCTAATTCTGAGCATTGTCGGCACAAGATCTTCAATGCGTCTTGGTTGATGGACGGCGAAGCCCAGGAGGGTTCTCTTTTCGGCATGATTCGTAACACGAGTCGTGTATCACCCACTGGTATCCTCTCAGCCTACAAAGACAATGCGGCTGTCGTCGAAGGTCCTACCGCGAAAGTCTTTCTTCGAGATCCTGATACGCTCCAGTATGGCTATCAAGAAGAGCCGGTTCATCTTTTGATGAAAGTCGAAACGCATAATCATCCCACGGCCATTTCACCATACCCAGGTGCCGCAACTGGATCTGGAGGCGAAATACGAGATGAAGCTGCGACGGGACGAGGTTCTCATACCAAAGCGGGTCTCACGGGATTTTCAGTCTCAAATCTAAAAATCCCGGGATTTGTTCGGCCTTGGGAGATCGATTATGGTAAGCCCGGCCGCATTGCATCTTCGTTCGATATCATGATTGAAGGCCCATTGGGTGGTGCCGCATTCAACAATGAATTTGGACGACCCAACATCGCAGGTTATTTCAGAACTTTTGAGCAGTCAGCCTCGGCAGACACTAAAACCGTTCTTCGTGGCTACCATAAGCCCATTATGTTGGCGGGTGGAATGGGCAATATCCGCTCGCAACAACTAGGCAAGAATCCTCTTCCACCGGGTGCGCCTATTGTGGTCCTGGGCGGACCTGCCATGCTGATCGGTTTGGGGGGTGGTGCTGCGTCTTCTGTTGCATCGGGTGAGAGTGCTGAAGACCTTGATTTTGCCTCCGTTCAGCGTGAAAACCCAGAAATGCAACGCCGATGTCAGGAAGTTATCAACCGTTGTAATAGCTTAGGTGAAGAGACCCCCATTTTATCGATACACGATGTTGGGGCCGGTGGTATATCTAATGCAGTACCTGAGATCATCCATGATGCGTCCCGGGGTGGGCAATTTGAACTCCGTGAGGTTTTGAGTGATGAGCCAGGTATGTCACCCATGCAGATCTGGTCAAATGAATCTCAGGAGCGTTATGTCCTTGCGATCAGACCTGACTTACTCTCGAGGTTTAAAGAATTTTGTGAACGGGAACGGTGTCCTTTCGCGGTGATTGGTCATGCGACTGAAGAAGAAAACCTCCAGTTAACAGATCGCCTTCTGCAACAGGATGCGGTCAACATTCCAATGTCGCTCTTATTTGGTAAGCCTCCCAAAATGCAACGGTTAGGTCAGAGAAGCCAGCCAACTCTAAGTCGCTTTGACGTTGGAGAGATCGCGCTCAAAGAAGCCATTGATCGAGTGCTCAGCTTTCCAACGGTAGCTGATAAAAGCTTCCTGATTCATATCGGAGATCGTTCAGTCGGTGGTCTTGTGGCCCGAGACCAGATGGTTGGCCCTTGGCAAATTCCGGTTGCAGATGTTGGTGTTACCGCCACAGGTTTTTGGGATACAAGCGGTGAAGCTATGGCGATGGGTGAACGAGCGCCTCTAGCCATTATCGATGCACCCGCCTCCGGACGGATGGCTCTCGGGGAGGCTTTGACAAATATTGCAGCAGCCCGCATCGGCCAGTTGAGTGATATTAAGCTATCGGCAAACTGGATGGCCGCTGCAGGGACTCCGGAGGAGGATGCAAACCTTTTTGATACCGTTCGAACGATTGGTCTTGAGGTGTGTCCTGAGCTTGGAATTGCTATCCCTGTGGGTAAAGACTCTTTGTCGATGAAGACTGTTTGGCGGGATGAAGGCCAAGACATCACCATGAGCTCGCCTCTTTCACTCATTATTACGGCTTTTGCGCCCGTACTTGATGTTCGATCAACGCTGACCCCTCAGCTTCAGTTGGATACAGGTGCCACACATCTTTTAGCCATTGATTTGGGTCAAGGACGGAATCGCTTGGGTGGGTCCATACTGACGCAGGCTTATGGACAACTCGGTAATGAGGCTCCTGACCTAGACGATGTGCCGTTGTTCAAATCGTTTTTTGAAACCGTCCAGCAGTTAAATGCAGAAGGAAGGATTCTGGCTTATCACGATCGCTCTGACGGCGGGTTGTTGGCCACGCTCGTCGAAATGGCTTTTGCTGCTCGTTGTGGTCTTGACGTCGATTTGGCTGCTTTATCAGGAGATGACTTTTCCGCCCTCTTTAATGAGGAATTGGGTGCGGTCATTCAGATTCGGGATGGTGATCTCGAGGTGGTGCAGGATCTCCTAAATAAGACAGGTTTGCTCGATCACGCTCATCTGATCGGTGCCCCAAGGCAAGATCAAGTCATTAAGATTCGTCGAGGTAGTGAAGAGCTATTTTCATCGGACCGCCCAAGTCTCCAATCGGTCTGGTCAGAGACTAGCTTTAGGATGCAGGCACTCAGGGACAACCCCGATTGTGCCTTGCAGGAATTTGAATCCATCAAAGCCGCTGATGACCCCGGGCTGACTGCAGCGCTGACCTTCGATGTTCACCAGGATATTGCTGCGCCCTTCTACCTTAAGCAAAGACCAGCCATCGCCATTCTGCGTGAGCAGGGTGTGAACGGGCACGTGGAAATGGCTGCAGCATTTGATCGGGCCGGATTCAATGCTGTTGATGTGCATATGAGTGACTTGCTCGAAGGTCGTCGAACGCTGAAAGATTTTGTCGGTCTTGCGGCCTGCGGCGGGTTTTCTTACGGTGATGTTCTTGGGGCTGGAGGAGGATGGGCAAAATCGATCTTGTTGAACCCAAGAGCAAGAAATGAGTTCGAGTCGTTTTTCCATCGCCAAGATACCTTTGGTTTAGGTGTCTGCAATGGTTGCCAGATGATGTCGCACCTCGCTGAACTGATCCCGGGTGCCCCAGATTGGCCACATTTTATGCGTAACCTTTCCGAGCAGTTTGAAGCTCGTGTCGCTATGATTCGGATTGAGTCCTCTCCGTCGGTGCTTTTGCAGGGTATGGAAGGATCACGAATGCCCGTTGTGATTGCCCATGGTGAGGGCCGTGCTGAATTTGGACTCAAAGGCCCTAATGAATCTTTGATTGCACTTCGATATGTCGATCATCTTGGGCAAGCGACGGAGCGTTTTCCGGTTAATCCAAATGGATCGCCTCACGGAGTCACGGGTCTTACGACGCAGGATGGTCGCTTTACCATCATGATGCCGCATCCAGAAAGATGCTTCAGGACGGTTCAGAATTCGTGGCACCCTAAGGACTGGAGCGAATACGGTCCATGGATGCGTATGTTCCGAAATGCCAGAGTGTGGGTCGGTTGAGTATTCAAGTTAAGGCGCTAAATGATGATAAGTGATAGACAGGCCAGTTCTGGACCGCCCTCTGGCTTGCGGGGAAGAGCTCTTCTCGAAAACCCGATGTATAACAAGGGAAGCGCCTTCACAGAAGTTGAAAGAGATGCCTACGGCTTGCGAGGGCTTCTGCCACCGCATATTGATACCATCGAAGAGCAGGTGATACGTGCCTACAATGCATTTGTTGAGGCTAAAGACGATCTGCAAAAGCACATCTATCTTCGTCAGCTTCAAGATAGCAATGAAATCCTGTTTTATCGTTTATTAGCCGAGCATGTCGAGGAAATGTTGCCCATCGTATATACACCGACTGTAGGTACGGCCTGTCAACGGTTCAGCCAAATATATCGTCGACCCCGGGGTATTTTCATCTCTTACCCCAATAGAGGAAATATCAGGAAAATCTTGGCTAATCGACCCGTTGCCGACATTGATGTGATCGTGGTCACGGATGGTGAGCGGATCTTGGGTATTGGTGATCAAGGTGCCGGCGGTATGGGGATCCCCATCGGTAAGTTGTCTTTGTACACACTTATCGGAGGGATTCACCCCGATAGGACGCTTCCGATCGTGCTCGATGTGGGTACAAATAATGAGGAAAGGTTGGCTGATCCTCTATATCTAGGGTGGCGGAACCCAAGAATCACAGGCGATGATTACGATGCCTTTGTCGATGAATTCGTCTCTGCGGTTCAGGCTGAAATGCCTCAAGTCTGTCTTCAATGGGAAGATTTTGCTTTCCCCCATGCAAGACCCTTACTGAATCGCTATCGAGATCAACTTCTGACCTTCAATGACGACATCCAAGGGACAGCTTCTGTCGCTTTGGGTGCCATCCTGAGCGCCGTCAATGTGGCAGGTGGAGCGCTTAGGAACCAAAGAATTGTTTTTCTGGGTGCCGGGTCAGCAGGTATCGGGGTTGCGGACTATCTTCGTGCTGCAATGGTCAAGCAGGGGCTGAGTGAGAGGGAAGCACGAAGCCGTTTCTACATTGTCGACAAAGAGGGTTTGCTTCATGACGGTCGCAAAGATTTGCTGCCCGAGCAAGCTGTTTTCGCCAGGAGTTATTCAGAGGTTTCCGGGTGGTCCAAATCTTTGTCAGGAGAAATTGGACTGTCCAACGTGATCGACGAGATTTCTGCAACTATTCTTATTGGGCTCTCCACCGCGACCGGTGCCTTCACTGAGCAGTTAGTGAAGACCATGGCCTCAAAAGTTGAAAGACCCATCATTTTTCCTTTATCGAATCCAACCAGTCGTTCCGAAGCGAAGGCGGAAGATCTTATACGTTGGACCCAAGGTAAAGCGCTGATTGCAACGGGATCACCTTTCTTGCCGGTAGTTTGGGAAGGTAAGACCTACCCGATAGCGCAGTGTAATAATGTCTATATTTTCCCTGCAGTAGGTTTAGGTCTTGCAGCCAGTCGTGCAACGAGAGTCACAGATTCTATGTTGGTAGCGGCTGCCGAAGCCTTGGGTCAGTTGTCTCCCGCGCTCAATGATCCTGAAGCACCCTTACTACCGCTCTTCAAAGAGGCCCGCGAGGTGGGATCTAAGATTGCCTTGGCTGTTGCCGTTCAGGCTGTTCGCGATGGGGTTGCGCCTATGGCTTCAGAAGATGAGCTTGAGCAAAAAGTCAGATTTCACCGGTGGACGCCCGATTATCATTACCTCTGATCAGCGTCCTCGCTGAAAGAGAGCGTTGAGCTCTCCAAGCGTCATTTGAATCCAGGTGGGGCGTCCGTGATTGCATTGTCCGCTCCGTTCTGTGACTTCCATTTCTCTCAGTAGGCCGTTCATCTCCGGGTGAGTCAGCTTTCGGTTAGCTCGCACTGATCCATGACAAGCCATGGTGGCTAATACTTCGTTAATCGATGATTCAATGCGGTGACTCTTGCCTTGGCTGTTCAGGTCAGCCAATACGTCTCGGATCAGTGCCTCCGCATCGCTCTGATTCAGCAAGATGGGTAGCGCTCGGATAACGACGGTTTCAGGCCCCAATTGGCTGATATCAATGCCAAGTTTCAGGAGCTCTGGCTCAGCCTCATCGGCTAAGTTAGCTTCGGTAGGGGTGACATTGATTCGGATGGGTAGCAGTAAAGGTTGGCTTGGGATTTGCCCCAAATGCCATTGTTGCTTCAATTTCTCATAGATGATGCGTTCATGTGCTGCATGCGCATCAACTAAAATAAGCCCTTGTTTGTTCTCGGCCAAAATGAAGACACCATGAAGGTGAGCCAGCGCAAATCCAAGCGGGGCCTCCTGATCATGATCCGACGGCGTGTGCGGGAGCGGGTGGTTATCCCCCGACTTGTAGAGCGCCTGATAGTCCTTCAAAAGCCCTTCGACATTGAATGGTAGTTTGGTTTGAGAGAAAGCACCCGAGAATGAAGAGCGTAAGCCCTGGATGGCTTGAGGAGAATGGTTTCCCTGCTCAGGTAAGAGAGGGGGTTCGCCATTTTGTGCTGGGTTTATTCCGCCGAATGCTTCGGTCGTGACCCCGGGTCTTGAATTCCCGATCGCACCGTGTAGGGCACGGAAGAGGAAATCGTGAACCGTACGCGATTCGCGAAAGCGCACTTCCATCTTAGTGGGATGAGCGTTCACATCCACTAAAAGAGGATCTAGATCTAAATAAAGTACGTAGACAGGATGGCGCCCGTGATAAAGAACGTCCTGATAGGCCTGTCGAATCGCAACACTGACCAATTTGTCTCGGACCAGTCGTCCGTTGACATAGAAATACTGTTGGTCCGCCTGGCTTCGAGAAAAGGTTGGGAGACCTACCCATCCGTGAAGACGAAGATTAGAGGCGTTGAATTCGATCGGTAAGCTTTGCTCGAGAAAGTCTATACCCAGAAGTGCGGCTAACCGCTCGTCCAAATCAGCTTGGCTTCGGGTAGGGCGGAGCTGGAGTATCTGCTTTTGGTTATGTGTTAAGGAAAATCCGACGTCATGTCGAGCTAAGGCGAGCCGGCGAATCAGTGTTTCGATGTGTTGAAATTCGGTTTTGTCTGAGCGTAAAAACTTTCGGCGTGCAGGTGTGTTATAAAAAATATCACGAACTTCCACGGTCGTCCCTTTTGGGTGCGCTGCAGGTCGGATGTCATGATCTGTCTCAGTACCGTCAGCTTCGACCAACCACGCCAATTCCTCTTCCTGGGTCTTGGATGTAAGGCTTAATCTCGACACTGAACTAATACTAGGAAGTGCCTCCCCCCGAAATCCCATGGTGGCGACACGCTCAAGATCACTCAGTGTCTCGATTTTGCTGGTGGCATGACGCGAAAGGGCGAGGTTTAGCTCATGCTTTGGGATGCCTTTGCCATTGTCTCTGATACAGATAAGCCGCATGCCACCTAGTTCGATATCAATATCAATCTGTGTTGCTTCGGCGTCAAAGGCATTCTCTACTAGTTCTTTAACCGCTGAAGAGGGGCGCTCGACTACCTCGCCCGCGGCTATCTGGTTAACCAATTGGTTGGGTAGGATTCGGATAGGCATAAGCTCATTCTTCACGTCTCTGTTGGATCTATTGTCCCATTGCAATCCGATTCGAGGAAGCTTGGTATTCTCTAGAGTTGTCTGACGGTAAAACTGAGTTAGCGTTAAAATAATTTCCTTTTGTTTTTTAGCCCCATGTCGCTCGACTTTTCCCATTTTGAATCAAGACTATCTGGTGTTCTTAGTCGAGATAGGTTTCCCCTCCTTAGGATGCTCAACAAGATCAGAGCGGATCTCCATGCAGGGCGAGGGATCGAGGAGGCTATGGCTGCGTTCGAAGCGAGGATCGATCGTTCAGAATCAATTTATGGGCACAGAAAGGCCTCCATCCCCGAGCTGATCTATCCTAAGGAATTGCCGGTCGCTGAAAAAAGGCAGGAAATTCTCGATGCCCTCATAGGGCATCAGGTGATTGTGATCTGTGGCGAAACGGGTTCGGGAAAAACAACTCAGATTCCAAAAATCTGTCTTGAAGCGGGTCGAGGCGTTTCTGGCTTGATTGGTCATACACAGCCTCGGCGCATTGCGGCTAGGTCGGTGGCTACGCGCATTGCAGAAGAGCTTCGTCAACCCATCGGCCAAGCTGTGGGTTATAAGGTTCGTTTTCAAGACCAGACTCACGCCAACACGCTGGTTAAATTGATGACGGACGGGATCCTCTTGGCAGAAACCCAGCATGACCGTTTCCTCAGTCAATACGATACCTTGATTGTTGATGAGGCTCATGAAAGAAGCCTCAATATTGATTTTCTTCTAGGATATCTCAGCTGGCTCTTGCCAAGAAGGCCGGACTTAAAGCTCATCATCACCTCGGCGACCATAGATCCTGAAAGATTCTCAAGGCATTTTGGTCATGCACCTATCATCCAAGTTTCAGGTCGAACCTTTCCAGTGGACGTGCGTTATCGTCCTGTTGAGGTTGAGGAAGGTGATGAAACAGATAGCGCTGAGCAGCAGGCTATTCTCGCAGCGGTTGATGAGCTCTGGCGTGAAGTGCCTGGAGATATTCTGATTTTCCTGAGTGGTGAGCGAGAGATCCGCGAGACGGCGGAATCCCTTAGGAAGCATCACCCTTCGAAATGCGAGATTCTTCCGCTCTATTCTAGATTGTCACAATCGGAGCAGGATCGGGTGTTTCGGCCTGAATCCCAGAGAAGAATTATTCTGGCTACAAATGTCGCAGAAACGTCTTTGACGGTCCCTGGTATAAGGTCCGTCATTGATTCGGGTTTTGCGAGAATCAGCCGTTACAGTCATCGCAGTAAGCTTCAGCGATTGCCGATTGAGCGAATATCTAGAGCTTCAGCCAATCAGCGATCAGGTCGATGTGGTCGATTGGGTCCTGGTATTGCCATAAGGCTCTACTCTGAAGAAGACTTTTTGAGCCGTTCTGAGTTTACTGAGCCTGAAATTCTGAGAACCAACCTGGCTGCAGTTATTTTGCAAATGCATGCCCTCAATCTCGGGGAGATCAGTCGATTTCCATTTGTCGAGCCACCGGATGAGCGCTTGATCCGAGATGGAATTCGAACCCTTCAGGAGGTGAATGCGCTCAAAGAAGCTCCGCTCTCAAGCGGGAAGGGGGGCGCTCTAGTCTTAACAAAAATCGGTCAACGGCTCGCTAAGCTGCCGGTTGATCCCCGGCTTGGAAGGATTCTTCTGGCTGCTGCCGAAGAGCATTGTCTCAATGAGGTTTCGGTCATTGTGGCTGCGCTCAGTGTGCCGGATCCAAGAGAGCGCCCTCAGGACCGTTCGGCTCAGGCGGATCAAAGACATGCTCGATTTAAGGATGAGTTGTCCGACTTTGCTTCGTTTCTTAAGTTATGGGATGACTATCAGACGCAGAAAAAGCATCTGACGCGTGCCAAGCTCAGGCAGTATTGCAGAGACAGTTTTCTATCCTACGTTCGCATGATGGAGTGGCAAGAAGTCCATAGTCAGCTGCTCGATGTGCTGAAGGGGGAATTGGAATTGACGTTTAATTCTTCGCCTGGTGATTATGCGGCGATTCATCGTTCACTTCTGACAGGCCTTTTGTCGAACGTCAGTTTACGGCAGGATCTTGGGGAGTATGCCGGTGCCCGTGGAGTTAAGCTATTTATTCATCCGGGATCATTCCTGTTCAAGTTAAAACCAAAATGGATTTTGGCTGCTGAACAAGTGGAAACCACTAAGGTCTATGCTCGAACAGTTGCCAAGATCGATCCGGAATGGATTGAGGCGGTCGGAGCCCATATGGTGAAACAACACCATTTCGACCCTCATTGGGAGCGGAAGTCGGCTCGTGTGATGGTTCATGAGCGAACCACGCTCTTTGGTTTAACCGTTCAGACGGGGCGGAAAGTTTCCTATGAAAAGATCGATCCTAAAGAAGCGCGCGCCCTTTTTATCCGGCATGCCTTGGTTCTTATGGATTACGAAAGCAGAGCCCCCTTTTTTCTTCACAACCTAAAAGTTCTGGAGGAAGCGGATTATCTCCAGCAGAAAGGCCGCCGAGTTGATCTATTAGTGGATGAAGATTGGTTGTTTCAGTTCTTTGTGGAGCGGATTCCAAGTGAGGTCGTGGGTGGTCCAAGCTTTGAATTATGGCGCAAGAAAGCTGAAGCACAAACGCCAGACCTATTGAAGCTCCAAGCCAGTGATATCACTGTTCGGGAAGATGAGTCTCTTCATGACCAGAACTTTCCTGACTCTTTTCAGGCTGGACCACTCAGATTCAAGCTTGAATATCGTTTTGAGCCGAATCATGAAGACGATGGAATTTCCGTGCTGATTCCTTTGCATCTTCTCAATCAATTGAATGCAGAGCCCTTTCAATGGCTGGTGCCGGGGTTACTTGATGAAAAACTGGCGGCCTTGATTAAATCCCTGCCGAAAACCCTTCGAATACACTTCGTGCCGGTCCCGAGTGTGGTTGAGAAAGTAAGGCCGATGCTGGATTTTAGAGAGGGCTCATTGTATCGGCAGTTGTCCCTTGCGCTAAAAAAGGTCGGTGGTATTCAAGTGTCGACTGAGGCATTCCGTGATGATGTGATACCTGCTCACCTTAAGATGAATTACCTGTTGGTGGATGAAACCAATGTTGTGCTTGATCGCTCTCGTGACCTAGAAGAATTGAAATCAAGACATTTTGAGGATGCGGGTCGTAATTTTACGGAGTTGGCTGGGCAAGTGTATCTCCACAAGGGTTGTCATGATTGGACGTTCGGGGAGTTGGATATTTGTTTCGATGGGCAATTCCAGGGGCAATCAATTTACGGTTTTCCAGCCGTTGTAGATGAAGGTGACTCGGTGGGTGTTCGCATTTTTTCTACGCCTTATGAGTCCGCACAGCAGCATGCTCGAGGGCTGTCGAAGTTGTTTAGACTGGTTCTGTCTAAAGAACTTAAGTATTTAAAGAAAAGCTTTGCGTCCGACCCATTGGTGGAGCTCGTTTATAGCAACCTGGCCGTCCATCCGCATTTTTATTCGGACTTGGCCACACGCGAAAGCCTCAAGGAGGACCTCGCGCAGAGAGCGTTTGATGCCGTTTTTATAGAGGATCAGCCGGATATTAGAGACCCTGAGCGCTTCAATGTGCGTATTTCTGCTTGTAGGCAACATCTTTTGGACAAAGCTGAAGGTATTGCGAAGACCGTTCAGTCCATACTCAGGCTATACAGTGACATACAGCCCGCGTTGCAGGTCTGTCGAAATAGCCCAATCAAACAAGATATAGAACAGCAACTTGGTATGATGATCTATTCGGGTTTTCTCTTATCAACACCCTATTCAAGGCTTCTCGAATTTCCAAGGTATCTCAAGGCCATTCTTCATCGTCTGGAAAAGGCCGCTCAGGATCCACTGCGTGACCTTAAGCAATTCAAAGAGGTCGATGGCTTCAAACAGCGCTACCTGCAGGCTTTGCTTAGGGAGCAGGGCAGGCTTCTGCCGGAAGCAGATCCATTTAGATGGATGCTTGAAGAGTTCAGGGTGTCCTTGTTCGCGCAGCAACTTAAAACGGCCTTTCCTGTCTCGGTGAAGCGTCTTGAGGAGGCCTGGCAGCAGAGATCGTCGCTCAAAGACTGAGGCTCCGGCGAACCTACATCCTGCCCAGAGTATAATCGCAGTTATATTTAGATTGTTTCGAGGGAATGACTCTATGGATATCGGTACTCCGCTCTCGGCTACGGCCACCAAAGTGCTATTTCTGGGTGGCGGAGAGCTGGGCAAAGAGGTGGCTCTCTGTCTTCAGCGCTATGGGGTTGAGGTGGTGGTTGTTGACCGTTATGAGCGGGCACCCGCACAACAGGTGGCGCATCGCAGCTATGTTATTGATATGACTGATCGGGAGGCGCTCCTTCAAATTGTGGAGCGAGAGCAGCCTCATTTTATTGTCCCCGAGATCGAAGCGATTAATACTGAAGCGCTCGAGGAAATTGAGCGTCTAGGTCATTCTGAGGTGATACCCAATGCTCGAACCGTTCGTTTAACTATGAATCGGGAAGGTATTCGTTGTCTTGCGGCTGAAGAGTTGGGCTTGCCGACGTCGTCTTATGTCTTTACGGATAGTTTGGAAGGGCTTAGAGCGGGGGCGGATGCTGTGGGGTACCCCTGTTTTGTGAAACCCATCATGTCATCATCGGGCAAGGGGCAGTCGATGCTGAAATCTTCAGCTGATGTAGATCATGCCTGGCAGCATGCTCAGGAGGCGGGCAGGGTCAAGCAGGCCAGGGTTATTGTGGAGGGCAAAGTAGAGTTCGATTTCGAAATCACGCTCTTGACCGTTCGTGGGCGCTTGCAGGATGGTGCTTTTGGGATCTCATTTTGTGAGCCTATTGGGCATCTCCAGGTTAAGGGTGATTATGTGGAGAGCTGGCAACCTCAGTCCATGAGTGAAGCGGCATTAAAGGAGGCTAAGCGTATCGCCCATGCTGTCGTTGATAATCTGGGTGGACGGGGTCTTTTTGGGGTTGAATTGTTCGTCAAGGGCGACCGGGTTTGGTTTAGTGAGGTGAGTCCAAGACCTCATGATACGGGTATGGTGACCATGATCACACAGTCACAATCGGAGTTCGAACTTCATGCCCGGGCTATTTTGGGTCTTCCTTTGTCCTCGAGTCTCAGAACTCCGGGGGCGAGCGCCGTAATTTATGGTGGAGTTGACGTCGAGGGCTTGGTGTTTGGGGGGCTTGAGGACGCTCTGTCCGTGCCGAATTCAGAAATACGGCTTTTCGGTAAGCCCGTTTCATATGTTCGTCGCAGGATGGGGGTTGCCTTAGCTTTTGCCCATGATTGTGAGACGGCAAGAAAACATGCACTTCAGGCGGCAGGCAGGGTAAAGCCCCGGAAGCCCGATTAATTCAGCAGTGTACACCCTTAATCAGTCTAAAGAATGGGGTATCCGAAGCGTTCAAGTAGGCGAGTCAATTTGATCAAAGGTAACCCCACTAGGGCATTGGGGTCATCGGTTTCGAGTTTGTCAAATAGGGTGATACCCAATCCCTCTGATTTGAAACCCCCGGCGCAATCAAAAGGTTCATCAATGTCTACATACCGGTCTATCTGATCATCAGACAGTTTTCGAAAGTACGCTTTAGTAATATCGATGTCGCTGAGCGTTTTTAGACTTCTGGCGTCAACTAGACAGACGGCAGTGTAGAAACGGACGCATCGGCCTGATGAGGCTCTAAGTTGATCGATTGCGCATTTTCTTGAGCCTGGTTTCCCTAAGAGGTGGCCGTTAATTTCTGCTACTTGATCCGATCCAATGATCAGACCATCCTCGTGTTCTTCTGCAATCTTCATGGCTTTTTCACGTGCAAGACGGAGGGCTGAATCACGGGGTGATTCGTGCCTATGTGGCGTTTCGTCGATATTGGGTGCGGCCACATCGAAGGGAACTCTTAGTTTCTGGAGCAGGCTTGCCCGGTAGCGTGAAGTGGATGCGAGAATAATTGGAATGGTCATGGTGATGTGATGGTTAGTGGATGCGTTTTGACACTGAGAACGCTTACCTTTATCATTGTACGATTATGTCTGAGCGAATGCCGTCCCTTTTTGACCCCTTGGAATTTGCCGATAAAAAGCGTCATATTCGAGGCGAAATAGGGTTTGAGCAGCTGGATCGTATGCAAGATGTACTTTTGGACGTGCGGGGCGCAGTTCAGGTAGATCTCGCTTTTTCCAAGCAGGGACGTACGGGTTTTGTAAAGGGTACGTTGGATGCAGATCTGACTCTGGAGTGTCAATGTTGTATGGGGCCTTTAAAATGGCCGGTACACTGTGATGTCAGTCTCGGAATGGTCGGATCGTTGGATGAAGCAGACCTGTTGCCCAGTACCCTGGAGCCCTTGTTGGTCAAGCCCGATACGTCTATACCCTTGGCTGAACTGGTTCAGGACGAGTTGTTATTGTCCATTCCGACGATCCCGAGACATCCAGACTGTCAGTTTGCAAGCAAGAAGACTGAGGAGCCCGCTGCTGACATGAAGAGACATCCGTTTGCCGATCTGGCTCAGTTGAAGAAATAGTAATCCTTGGAGTTTTAATCATGGCTGTTCAACAAAATCGTAAAACGCGCTCAAAGCGTGACATGCGTCGTTCTCATGACGCCTTAACGGGCGCTACGTTGTCTATTGAGCCTACAACCGGAGAAACCCATCGCAGACATCACGTAAGTGCTGATGGTTATTACCGTGGTCGTAAGGTGGTTGCTACTAAGGTAGAAGAAGCTTCTGACGAATAATAACGGGTCTGTTTTAGCTTAATGACCGTTTCAACGTCTGAGTAAACATCCTCCGAATATGTCGCGAACGCTTACGATTGCGCTGGACGCCATGGGCGGGGACCATGGGCCGGTGGTCATAGTCCCTGCTGCGCTTGATAGTGCCAAGAAGTATCCTAATCTGCACTTGATCCTCGTCGGCGATGAAGTCCTTCTTCGGCGTGAGTTGGGTGGTGAGGAAGATCAGTTCGGGTCCAGAATTGCCATTCGTCATGCAACCCAAGTCGTCGAGATGCATGAAAGTCCCTCTAAAGCCTTACGTGGTAAAAAAGACTCGTCTATGCGGGTTGCCATTGATCTCGTCAAACAGGGTGTCGCTGATGCCTGTGTGAGCGCCGGAAATACCGGGGCACTGATGGCTATTGCAAAGTTTGTCCTTAAGACGATTCCTGGGGTTGATCGTCCCGCCATCATTGCCATGCTGCCTTCCAAGAATGGGCATACCCATGTTTTGGATCTAGGCGCTAATGTGGACTGTACAGCTGAACATCTGAGCCAGTTTGCTGTGATGGGTTATGAGTTGGTCAGGGCACTTGAGGAGAAAGAGCATCCTCGTGTCGGGTTGTTGAATATTGGCGAAGAGGAAATCAAAGGCAATGAACAGGTGAAGCAAGCCGCGAAGTTGATGGCTGAGACACATATCAACTTTATTGGTTTTGTGGAAGGCGACGATATCTTTAGGGGAGACGTCGATGTTGTTGTCACGGACGGCTTTACTGGGAACGTTGCTTTGAAAGCGATTGAGGGGTTTGCCAAATTGATAGGGCAAACACTCAAAGATGAGTTTACCAGGACATGGTTTACTAAAATTATCGGGTTGTTAGCGCGTCCTATTATGCGCGCCTTCAAAAATCGTTTTGACCCCAGTCGTTACAATGGTGCCAGTTTCTTAGGTCTCAGAGGCATTGTGGTCAAAAGCCATGGTAATGCAGACCGAGTTTCTTTTGCTAACGCCATCAAGATGGCCATCAAAGAAGTTGAGAAGGGTGTGCCTGAACGTATTGGTGAACGCGTTGAAGAGGCGTTCGCCGCGAGGAATTCTGCGTGACACGATACGCAACACTCCTTGGAACGGGCGGTTATCTCCCTGAACACATTCTGACCAACCAGGAAATCTCCAAAACAGTCGATACCAATGATGAATGGATCGTCGAGCGCACAGGTATTCGTGAGCGACGCATCGCTGGAAAAGAGGAGTCAGCTTCTAGTATGGCCGAAATGGCCGCACGACAGGCCATTGGAGCGGCAGGGCTTCAGCCCGACGATATCGATTTGATTGTGGTTGGAACGGGAACGCCGGATCGTATTTTCCCAAGCACGGCCTGTTTGCTCCAGCATCGGCTTAATATCCGGAAGTGCGCTGCATTCGATGTACAGGCGGCCTGTTCGGGTTTTATTTTTGCCCTGAGCGTTGCCGATCAATACATCCGTGCGGGGAGTTCACGTCACGTACTTGTGGTTGGAACTGAATTGAACTCACGTCTCGTCGATTGGACGGATCGATCAACGTGCATCCTTTTTGGGGATGGTGCCGGTGCTGTTGTCCTAGGTGTCTCTGATCGCCCTGGCATCATGAGTACGCATATCCATTCGGATGGGCAATATCAGGATCTCCTTTATGCGCCAAACCCCGTTCATGATGCGACGCAAAACAGCCCAAGACAGTATCTCCAAATGCAAGGTAATGAAGTCTTCAAGGTGGCTGTCAATACCTTAGGACGAATTGTTGACGAAACCTTGGCCGAAAATGGTCTGGATAAATCCGACATTGATTGGCTGGTTCCGCATCAGGCTAATATCCGAATCATTACAGCTACAGCCAAAAAACTTAAGATGTCTATGGATCAGGTTGTGGTGACCGTTGAGAAACAAGGCAATACTTCGGCTGCATCCATCCCCTTAGCCCTTAATGAAGCGATTCGTGACGGCAGAATTCAGCGAGGGCAAACCGTATTGATGGAAGCGTTTGGGGGTGGATTTGCCTGGGGTTCCGCTTTGTTAAGGTATTAAGTTGAGATTTTGAGAATGAGTTATTTCAAACCACAACTGGCCTTCCTCTTTCCTGGCCAAGGCTCGCAGTCGGTCGGCATGCTGGCCGAACTTGGTGAGCATGCGAGTACAGTCAGAACCACGTTTGATGAAGCCTCTGATGTGCTGGGTTATGATCTGTGGTCGTTGGTTCAGAATGGACCGGTTGAAACCTTGAATAACACCCTGTTCACTCAGCCAGCCATGCTGGCCGCGGGTGTTTCTGCATGGCGTGCTTGGTGCGAGTCGTCGGATGTCCGACCATCCTGGATGGCAGGGCATAGTCTGGGAGAGTACTCGGCACTGGTTTGCAGTGAATCCTTGGCTTTTTCGGATGCGCTCAAGTTAGTGGCTGAGCGAGCCAGGTTGATGCAGGAAGCGGTTCCTGTTGGCGTTGGTGCGATGGCTGCGATTTTGGGTCTTGACGATGAAAAAGTTTTAGCTGTTTGTATCGAGGCTTCTAATGACACCGAGATTGTTACAGCGGCTAACTTCAACTCGCCAGGCCAGGTAGTGATTGCTGGCGATGCTGCGGCTGTTTCGCGCGCAGCTGAGCTTGCGAAGAGTCAGGGTGCTAGAAAGGCAGTGATGCTTCCAGTCAGCGTGCCTTCTCACTGTCCATTGATGCAACCAGCGGCCGACAAGTTTCGTCATGCGCTCAGCGCGATCGAGTTTAAAATACCAACCATAAAAGTTGTTCATAACGTGGATGTGACGTCTCATACGGAGCCCGGTCCGATACGATTGGCTCTCGAGCAACAGTTGTGTGGATCCGTTCGATGGACAGAAACTATCCGATTCATGGCGTCCCAAGGCGTCGATCAGTTTATTGAAAGTGGTCCTGGAAGAGTGTTGGCTGGTTTGAATAAGCGAATTGCAGCTGAGGCTTCTTGTGAAACCATCTTCGACTCTGGTTCCTTAGCCAAAGCAGTGAGTTTAGTTTAATGAGTACTAATATTGCAATCGTAACGGGTGCAACCCGCGGTATCGGAAAGGCCATCGCACTGAGGTTGGCTAAAGAGGGCCATGTTGTGATCGGCACGGCCACCAGTGAACAAGGTGCGGCCGAGATTGGTGCTTATCTTGAAACGGCTGGCTACCCGGGTGTAGGGCGTGTCCTTAACGTAGCCGATGCGACCGCTATTGATGCCTTTATTGATTCGGTTGGTACAGAATTTGGTGTGCCTTCTGTTTTAGTCAACAATGCAGGTATTACTAGAGATAATCTCTTGATGCGGATGAAGGATGAAGAGTGGGACGATATCCTGACTACAAATCTGAGCTCAATCTTTAGACTAAGCAAGGCGTGTATGCGCGGAATGATGAAAGCACGATACGGCCGGATCATTAATATCACGTCTGTCGTCGGTGTAACGGGCAATGCAGGTCAGACGAACTATGCCGCAGCCAAAGCCGGGATCATTGGTTTTAGCAAATCTTTGGCGAAGGAAGTAGGTTCAAGAGGGATAACGGTCAATTGTGTGGCCCCTGGATTTATTGATACTGATATGACCCGTGCGCTCTCTGATGAAATTCGTGATGCGCTTTTAAAGAATATTCCACTTGCTCGTTTGGGAGCGGTGGAAGAAATTGCGGGGGCAGTTGCATTCCTGTCCTCCGAAGATGCTGGATACATTACCGGTGAAACCCTGCACGTCAATGGCGGTATGTATATGGCATAATGCGCGCGCTGCCTTTGGGAAGCGGGTCGTATGTCGGGTTTGTGCGGGTTCTATCCGTGCAACAAATGTGTTGAGAGCCTTCGGGTATTTTGGCGCGATGAGATAAAACCCTTGTAATCGTCGGGTTTCAAATTAAAATTTATAAATTATTTTGCAGAGAAGATTGAGGAAGAAAAATGAGTGATGTAGCAGAACGTGTTAAGAAGATCGTTACCGAGCAACTGGGCGTTAAGGAAGAAGTGACCAACGAAGCTTCTTTCGTAGACGATCTTGGCGCGGACTCTCTCGATACGGTAGAACTGGTTATGGCTCTTGAAGAGGAGTTCGAATGCGAAATTCCTGACGAAGATGCAGAAAAGATCACCACCGTTCAGCAGGCCATCGACTACATTACTGCTAACGTCTGATCATTGCCAATTCATCGCCCTGTGACGGTTGTTGCAGGGCGATTTTGTGTGTTCTAGCATTAGGTTAAGGCAAGTTTTGAGTAAGAGACGCGTAGTAGTTACTGGGATGGGTGCCGTGGCACCCGTTGGTCTGTCCGTAACGGAATGTTGGGACAATGTTCTAAATGGACGGAGTGGTATTGGTCATCTCGAAGTTTTCGATGTGTCTGAGTTCACGACTCGTATTGGTGGTAGTGTCAGAAATTTTAATATTACTGACTACATCAGCGAGAAGGACGCCAAAAAAATGGATGTGTTCATCCATTATGGAATGGCGGCCGGCTGTCAGGCCTTTGAAAGCTCTGGTATTGAGGTTACCGAAGAAAATGCCGAACGCATTGGTGTTGCCATTGGTTCAGGCATAGGTGGCATCACGGGCATCGAAATTGGCCATAACGCCTTCCTAAAAGGCGGGCCGAGGAAAATTTCACCTTTCTTTGTGCCGAGCAATATCATTAACATGATCTCGGGTAATCTGTCGATTAAATATGGTCTCAAGGGGCCTAATTTTGCGATTGTTACCGCCTGTACAACAGGCACTCATAACATCGGTGAAGCCGCTAGAATCATCATGTATGGTGATGCGGACGTGATGGTGGCTGGCGGCGCTGAAATGGCTACTTCACCTACTTCACTTGGAGGTTTTGCCTCTGCAAAAGCCTTGTCGCGGCGAAACGATGAACCACTCTTAGCTAGTCGTCCATGGGATCGGGACCGTGATGGTTTCGTTCTAAGTGACGGTGCGGGTGTTCTTGTCCTCGAAGAGCTGGAACATGCGAAGCGGCGCGGAGCTACGATTTATGCTGAACTGATTGGATACGGCATGAGTGCCGATGCCTATCACATGACGCAACCTCCTGAGGGGGGTGAAGGCGCGGCGCGTTGTATGCAAATTGCCTTACGCGATGCGGGTCTAAATCCAGAAGCCATCAGTTACATCAATGCCCACGGTACGTCGACTCCGGCTGGAGATTTGGCCGAAACGCACGCGTTAAAGCGGGTTCTTGGTGATCATGCCTATAAGACGGCGGTGAGTTCTACCAAGTCGATGACTGGCCATATGCTCGGAGCAGCTGGCGGAATTGAAGCCATTTTCTCTGTGCTAGCACTTAAAGATCAGGTCGCGCCCCCCACCATCAATTTGGATAACCAGGATCCAGAGTGTGATCTTGATTTCATCCCACATCACGCTAGGGAAATGACGCTCACTCATGTGATGTCCAATTCTTTCGGGTTTGGTGGAACCAACGGAACAGTGATCTTTAAACGTTACTCTTAATGTTCAGCGTCATGTGCGTATTGATATCGCGCATGACGTTTCCCCATGGCTTTGAATAGGAGGATGTCTGAAACCTCTAGTTATTGTTGATGGGAGTCTTATTGATTCTGTCCTGGTTTCTGATCGAGGTTTTAACTACGGTGATGGGGTTTTTACTACCCTTTCCGTTGTTGACGGCCGAATCATTCTGCTTGAGTTGCATCTTGACCGATTGGCGCGTGATTGTGCCCGTTTGGCAATACCTCCTCTTCCGAATCGTTTATTCCTTGAAGACCTGAATCATTTGCCCCTGCTCGAGTTTACTGGGGTGCTTAAAATTCTTGTGACGCGAGGCACTGGCGGTCGCGGTTACAGGTCTCCTATCGACATTTCGCCAACGCGGGTATTGAGCCTCCATCACGCTCCAGTTTATCCCACTGCTTACTGGACCCATGGGGTTGAGCTTCGTATTTGTAGCACCCCACTTGCAGAGTCCACTGTTCTTGCAGGTTCAAAACATATGAACCGTCTTGAGCAGGTTTTAGCGCGTTCAGAATGGTCGGATGATCACGTGGCCGAAGGAATCATGCTGGATACGTCAGGACGGATTACGGAGGGAACGATGAGTAACTTATTCATCGTTCGTTCTGGAAGAGTTTTTACGCCTAAACTTGATCGCTGTGGTGTTTCGGGTGTCATGCGCTCTATGGTCATAAAGGGTTTTAATGAACTGGGTATACCCATTACCGAGGCAAGACTTTGGGTCAGAGATCTCAAAATAGCCGATGAGGTTTTTTTGACCAATAGTGTGATCGGTATCTGGCCAGTGAGGAAAATTGGGTGTCTTGATTTCGAGGTCGGTGCATTGACGTTAGAGGTAACATCTTGGTTGGAAGAAAATACTGGAATGACGTTTCCTCCAGAAGTAAGCATCTGATTCTCTGGGCTCTGCTGACCCTAGCTCTCTGTGTATGGATCGCCTATGATTTCCACTTAAGTCTTGGCTATTCGCTTAAGAATAAAACCACAATGGTTTTTTCTATCCAAACGGGAGAATCGCCAAGGGTGATTGGGGCAGAATTAAAGCATAAAGGCCTGATCGTGGAACCGCTTTGGTTCACTGTGTATGCTTATTTACATCAACCATCCAATGGTCTTGTTGCTGGAGAGTACGATATCCCCCCAGGCACGTCGGTGAGGGGGCTGGTTGATATGTTTGTGCATGGCAGAATCCGCCTGACACCCGTTACCATCATAGAAGGCTGGACGTTTGCTCAGATGAAGGGCGCTCTTGATCATCATCCCTCCTTGATTCATCAAACTCTGGGTAAATCGGATGAGGAGATCATGACGATGTTGGGTCTGGCTGGGCAGAAACCTGAAGGCCGCTTCTTTCCTGATACTTATTTCGTTGGTCAACATACTACGGATATTCAAATTCTCAAGAACGCGCTCAATAAAATGCAGCGGGTGTTAGAAAATGAATGGCAAAATCGGTCAACTGAACTACCCTTCAAAGAGGCTTACGAGGCGCTGGTGCTGGCATCGATTGTTGAAAAAGAGACAGGTCGTGCGCAGGAACGCTCGAAAATCGCCGGAGTGTTCCTGAGGCGACTTGAAACGGGCATGCGCTTACAGACGGATCCTAGCGTGATTTATGGAATGGGGCCATTGTATTCAGGAGATCTTCATAAAGACGATCTCTTAAGAGATACGCCATGGAATACTTATACTCGAAATGGCCTCCCTATAACGCCCATCGCGCTGCCCGGCAGAGAATCCATTCATGCGGTCATGCATCCTGAGAAGGGAGACGCACTCTATTTTGTCGGGAAGGGTGATGGCACGCATGAATTCTCTTCTAACCTCCAGGATCACAATAAGGCCGTTAATCAATATCAGAGGCATGTGCAATGACTGGCTGTTTCATTACGCTTGAAGGAGGAGAGGGTGTTGGTAAGTCAACCAACATGGCGTTTATCGAACAGCATCTCAATTCACGCTCCATTCCTTTTATCCGTTCACGTGAACCTGGTGGGACGCCATTAGGGGAATCCATTCGAAATTTATTATTAAACTCAGAGTCGATGGATGTCCAGGCCGAACTTTTGATGGTTTTCGCTGCAAGGGCTCAACACATCCAAACGGTGATCAAGCCTGCTCTGGTATCGGGATGCTGGGTGGTATGTGACCGTTTTACAGATGCCAGTTATGCCTACCAAGGCGGTGGCAGAGAAATCGATTCTGAGGCGATCAAATTCCTCGAGACTTGGGTTCAACACGGTTTACAGCCGGATTTGACGCTGCTTCTCGATGCGCCGATCGATGTGGGTATGGATCGGATCAAGGTGAGATCGCAAATGGATCGGTTTGAGCTTGAGAAAGCATCCTTCTTTCACAAGGTTCGCGAGGCGTATCTAGAGCGCGCTATGCAATTTCCGGAACGCATCAAGGTAGTGGATGCAAGTGTGAACTTGATTGAGGTCCAAGCGTCCATCGCTCATCATCTAGATCAGCTGTTGGCTTCGAAACATGTCTGACTCTATTGAGATCTATCCTTGGTTAAAGGATGCTTGGCAAAAGCTCGATCACTATCTTGCCTCAGGAAGAATCCCCCACGCATTGATGATTCATGGTGCTGTTGGTCTTGGAAAGGGCAACATGGCCGAGATGTATGCTCAAAAGCTCCTATGTCGAAATCCTAATACGTTTGCATGCGGTAAATGTCCTTCTTGTCATTTATTGCAGGCAGGAAGTCACCCGGATTTTAAAGTGCTGGAGCCGGAAGAATCGGGTAAGGCCATCAAAATCGATTCAGTCCGGAAACTGATCGCTGATCTTGAGTTGAAGTCTCATTTTGAAGGTTATAGGGTAGTGCTCTTGAAACACGCTGAGATGATGAATTTGAACTCTGCTAATGCGCTCCTCAAGACGCTAGAGGAGCCGGTCGAGAGGACCGTGATGATCCTCGTCACGGAGAAAGCTCATCAGCTGCCTGCAACGATTCTGAGTCGATGTCAGAAGTTACTCATTCAGTCTCCAAGGCATTCGAATGCAAGCGCATGGCTTAAGAGTCGTCTTCCTGATGCGGACGTTCGTATGCTGCTCTCCGCTGCGGATAACTCACCCCTTCGGGCACTCGAGCTCAATGCCTCTGATCTGATTAAACAGCGTCAATATTCTTTTGACCGATTTATGTCGGTTATGCAGGGGCAGGAAGATCCTATTGGGGTTGCAGAGACGTGGAACTCAGAGGATGTTGAACAAAAAATCTCGTGGATCCAGTCCTGGGTGTTGGACCTCATGAGACTGAATGCAGCT